>Ga0183260_10000926_pt1 | contig 24881 bp, 29 predicted proteins | sample AntDrymUQ4972206_2_FD_129768 | JGI IMG/M metagenome (GOLD analysis project Ga0183260, IMG submission 129768) | Polar desert sand microbial communities from Dry Valleys, Antarctica - metaG UQ497 (22.06) (version 2) (version 2) | ecosystem: Environmental > Terrestrial > Soil > Desert | place... | reverse complement strand
GGCCGGACTGCGCGCCGAACAGAGAAGTAGCTGGGCACGCGACGAACGAGAGTCTCGATGGCGGGCGCCTCGAGCGGTTCGTCCAGCAAGACCGTGAACTGGGGCTTTCCAGCCGACTCAGCCTCCAGGCTGCCCTTGATCTTCTCCTGCTCCCATCGGCGACGCTCGCCACACACGAAGCAGATGTCCTTGCGAGGGTTGCGTTCTGTCAGATGCCAGGGACCGTCTCGTTTGCCACACTTGGTGACCCGCCCGTTCCCCAGATGCCAGCCCGACTTGATGAGCGTCACCGCGTCGCCACGGCGGGTCTCGCGCGCCATGCACACGGTCCCGATCGGGATGGAGCCGATGTCCACGCCGGGCAGCCGTGCCACCGCTGTCAGGCACGCCGGGCACATCGCCGCGTAGGGGCTGCGGGACGCCGACCGTCGCCAGCGTCCCTCGGCCTCCCGGCCACAGGTCGCCTGATCGATCCCGATGTGCCAAGCGACGAGACGGTACTGACTGGAGTCGGCCAGCAACCATAATCGCTGCTCGCCGGCACGGATCGGCCCCTCGGGTTCAGACGGCCGGGGGCGTCGGACGGTCGGCCTCCGAACCGGTGGCCGCGTTGTCGCGACGTCGACGCGTGGGATGGGTGGGGTCCGCACGCGCGCTGCCGGTCGAGGCTCAAGTACCTCCGAGGGTGAGACCGACAACGCCGCGGGCAGGTCCGGCACGGGCTCCCCGACGAACTCGAACAGCGCTCGTGACGGGATCCGCATTGCGCGCCCCAGACCGGCAACCCGCGGCAGCACCCCGCTGCGTACCAGGCTCCGGATGAGCGACGGCGAGACCCGGAGGAGTTCCGCCGCCTCCTCTGTGTTGTAGGCAAGCGGACGGCCGCCGGAGCCACGCTCGGTCACGGCACGGCCGCGCCGGCGCTTGCTTCCCAGAGGCCCTCAAGATCAAGGGCCTCACGACCTTGGCGCTCCGCACTGTCCACGAGGATCCGAACGATCACCTCAGATTGGCGCGGCGAGAGCGGGGGGCGGGGACAGCACTGCGCGCAGTGCGTCAGGCCCGTGCTTCCGTAGCGCCAGCTGAAGGTCGGGCAGTTCGGGTGGAGTGCCCGGAACGCCGTCTCCTCGCTTTCGATCGCAGCTGCCTCCGCGGGCGTCCGCCGCAGGATCGGCTTCCACTCCGGTCCACCGAGAAAGCCACGGCCGCAGGCCCGACAAGGCTCTCCGCTTCTGAACCTCCCAGGTCATCTCCTGCTCGTCCGTCCAGCGCCGGGTGAATGGGATCGGTGGGACGTCGTGGCACCAGCGCGCGCGGAGGGTGTAAGGGCGAGACTCGGCGTCGACCACGTGATGGATGAAGACACCGTCGGATCGCTCGCTGTGCGCGAGCGCTTCCAACGGGCGACGGCAGTCGCGCCAACCCCGCCCGCGCGACTCCGGGCTTGGCTCCCACACCCCGGCCTCTACTGCCACGGCGAACCAGCGCTCCGCGAGGCCTGATACCAGTCGGCGAACTTGACCAGGGGTTCGAGCGGGCCGCCGACTGCGATCGCGCGATCGCGCCAAGCATCATGGGCATCGCATTCGGCGGCGGTCATCTCGACGGAAACGGCCTGAAGTTGCGCCCGCGGGCTGCCGAGCCTCTTTGTGTTGCGAGAACGAGCCACGCCGTCTCACCTCTCTCCCACCGACGGAAGCCTGCTCACCCCGCAGCCGTGGTGGACGTTGCGGCAGGAGTGGGGCTGATCTCCGCGACTACTGCCATCACCGCGGCGGCGTCTCATCGACCGCGGCGCTCAGGCACCCGCGTCAAGCAGATCCACAAACGGGGAAAACTCCGGCAGAGCCTCTAGGACCCTCTTGAACGTCTTGTCTGCCGTGACCACTGTCACCCTTGTTCCTCGCATTCGACTCCAGGCGACTGCGTGCATGAGATGCGCCGCGTCCCACGCTCGGAGCTGAAGCCCCGTCCGTCGCGTGATCTCCTCGACGTTCACCATCGCCTTCTCGGGCAACTTCGGTGGGACCTGGAGGACCTCCAGTGTTCCGTCCGCGAGCCAGCCCATCAGTTGGTCGATCGACCGCCGGGCCAGTCGGCATCGTGATCCAACAGCTCTGTGTTTCGCCACTTGTCGCAGATCTTGGTGTGGATCTCGAGGATGGTGACTTCGGATACGGCCGTCGCGGACTCGCCCTCGATGAGGGCTCGGACGACTCCGGCGGCCTTCGCGTCATATTCCTTCGGCGTTGCGATCAGGTCGTCCGCCGCGCAGATGAGCGGGTTCGCGTCGAAGTAGTAGAGGGCCGCCATCGTCACGATTCGACCTGAACGCGGAGGGCAGCGTCTACGGACTCGAGCGCACCCTCATCGATCGTGTTGCGCGCGAGATGGGCACCTGCGACCTGGCGCCAATCGGTCCCCTGCACAGCCCGACTCTCTGCCGCCCTCGCCTCATCGATTAGCTCGCGTGCAAGGTCCGGTGTCTTTGGGATGAATCGATCCACGAGTCCAGCGGCGGCAATGAGGTCCGCGGCGGTGGGCGTGACGCGACCCGAAATGAGTACCAGCCGAGTCGACGGACGAAGCGCCTTGACCTCGAGCAGCAGTTTAAGCCCGTGCTTGGACCCGGGCAGGTTGTAGTCAGCGACAACAAGCTCGTGGAGACCGGCGCGGTATAGGGCGAGTCCTGTTTCCCAAGAATTCGCGACATCGAGAGGCAAGTCGCGGGCATCAAAGGACGCGGCCACGCTCTCCGCGAATCCCGCATCATCGTCGATCAACAGCGCGGCGGCATCCACTCAAGCCTCCTTGCGCATGGCCGCGGGAGACGGAACCACGATGACGAAGGTTGACCCTTCCGACCCGGTTGATCGAAGCTCGATCTGGGCACTCACGAGTGCAAGCAACTCACGAATGTGGAGCAGCCCAAAACCAGTCTGGCCACTGGTTGAGACCGTCTCCTCGAACAGCCGGTCCCGCACACTGTCGTGGATCCCCGTGCCACGGTCGCGGACGAGGATCTCCAGCGATCGGCCTACTCGGTCAATAGACACCGACACATGCTCTTGCCGACGAGCATCTTGTGTGGCGCGGATCCCATTCCGGAGCAGCTCGAACACCGCCTCCTCGAGCGCCTGTGGCTCGCTGATCACCGTGACGGATGCCACCGTGGCATCGATCGGGATCCCCGCCGCCTCCGCGTAGGGTCTCGCACGTACGACGGCCTCATCGACGACGACCGCGAGGTCAAGCTCCATGAAGGTTTTCGGGAGGTCGACAGATTCGATCGCCGATAGCCGCTCGAGAGACGCGTCGATCGCCCGGAGGTGCAGGCGCGAGCGCTGCACGACACCTTCAAGGCGGCGCTTCAGAGCCTCGTCTGCGACCTTCTCGGCGACGGTTTCGACGATCTCCAGTTCGGCTCCAAGCGCAGCGACCGGCTGCCGGATCGAATGACCGGCCGCAGCTGCCAGCGCGACTGTAAAGGCTTGCGCTCGTTGGGCAGCGAGCTGTGCGCGCGCGGCTGGCTCCTCCCAGTTGGGTCGAACGAGCTCGTCGAGGACCAGCGCATCGAACGCGCGAAACTCGGCGCGCAAACGTGCGACTAGATCGTCATATGCCTCGTTCTCCACCAACCCGTTCCGGTTGGACATGTCAACAAGGTCTGGGTTCCCGGTCCGGCTGATCTCAACGTGCCCCGTGAGCAGATTCGGCTGGATGGCCGCGTAGCCCTGGCGGCTGGCCTTCCGAGCCTGCACACCCAGCCAGTCGTCGCCGGGCGAACCGTAGGGCTCCACTCGGATGCCATCGCGGTAGAGGAACACGCCTGGTGGCCGACCAAGAGCGACTCCGCGCTCTGCCACCTGCGGCGGCGCGTAGTAGAGGGCCCCCTTGATAGGGCCAGCCAGAAGCGTGCCCGTCGCCCCTTCCTCGTCCCCGTCGTCCTGAGCAGACGGTACGACAAGATCACTCTCCGCAGGCTGGCCGGTTTTCGCGACAACGGTCGGGGACCTGCGGACGACGCGGTGGACGCTGGGACCCGTGCTCGTTGGGGTGATCTCGAACTCCCACACGTAGTCGCGAACCGACAGTTCCTGGACGGTAATCAGGCCTGCGTGCTGGCTGAGGTCGGGTCGGTCCACCCCGAGGAAGATGTGGAAGTCCTCGCCGCCGTGCGCAAACGGATCCATGAGCAGGGCAAGGTCCTGTCGCAGACGTCCGAGCCTGCTATCGGAGCGGCCCGCCACCTTGCGGCCGCGGACTCGGTGTGTCCAGTTGAAGTACGGTCGCCGGATCCGAACGACGGTCCCCGCGGTATAGCGAGCGTCATCGGGGTCCTTACCAAGTTCGTACCGCACGGGCACCCGGCGCATCGGGATGTCCATTCGATCGAAGGCATCCCAGTCGAAGATCACATGAAGCCACGCGTCGTTAGGCGTCTGCCGCGTGTAGACATCGAGCAGCCTGCCCAATCTGCCAGCCGCAAGCCGCCCCAGACCCTTTTCGCCTGCGGCGACACGTGATCTCTGGCGCTGCGCCGCCGGCGACTCGGGCGCTACTCCTACTGCGGATGGATCAACCTTGTAGCTATAGCCGGGGTGCATCCAGTTCTGCTCGAACGCGTCGACATCCATCCCGATGCCGTTGTCTGAGATGACGATCTCGTGGTCGTCGAGATCGCCCGCCAGTCGAAAGTCGACGAAGACCTCGGAGGCGCCCGCGTCATAGGAGTTCTTGACAAACTCGATGATCGCGAGGTTGGGGTCTGCGATCAGCTCGCGACCGAGATACCGCTGGAGCCTGGCCGTTGGATCGAGATGAAAGACGGGCACCGTTCAGCCCGTCAGCCTGGGCTTCAGCGCGACGACGCTCTCGCGGAGGAGTTGCTCATCCACCCGCTTGCGCCCCGGTCGACGCCCCACCACGAGCTCGACGACCTCGAAGCCAGCGAGTTCTGCCAGCCTGGCCATGATCAGGTCGGCGGCCACCAAGAGGCTCGTGCCGTTCGAGCCGTGCAGAGAGTTGCCCACCACGTAAACCACGAGCGAATCTGGCAGGGACATTGCCCGGAGCGACAAGAGCGTTTCGAACATGTCATCGAAGTATCCGCGGAACAGTGGTCCTCGCCACACTCTGTACCGATCCGCCGGGATCGCACTCAGCAGCGGCAGCAAGAGCCGCTCGAACTCGGCTCCGTGGCCGTTCGCCGAGGCTCGGTAGATGTTTGGAAACCTAACGCTCGGATGACTCCGGACCGTGCGAAGCCGCTGCTCACGGAATTCGGATTGCCCTGCGTAGAAGCCGAGGAACCAACCCTCGAGCTTGTAGACCTCGGTGTAGTCGATGTTGTTCAGGTAGGGCGGTGAGAAGACCGACGCACTGATCATCGTCCGCGCCGGGACGACAGAGCCAGCCCGACGACCGTCGCCAAGGAGGATCTTTACCGGCGCAGCGTTCGCCTGGTGAGCGACATCGGCTGCCGCCCGTTCCACGCGGCGCTGGAACTCGGCAACTGGGTCGACGCGGGTCTTGCGCGGCTCATATCTCAGCGCGCGCCCATCGCGACGGAGGAAGCTCGCTGGCTCCACTGAGGCCGCGAGGCAGAGTCTCGCAACGTCCCTCGCCGCGCTCGATCCACCGATCAAGTCGACCGCCGACCGCAGCTGGAGGAGGCGCCTCAGATCAGCCGGCGGGAAGAACGCGCTGTTTGCGAAGGACGACAGTCCAGGGGTCGGGCCCGGCTCAACGCTGCCGGCTTCGACCAGTCGCACAGCATCCCGAGCGAGCTCCGTAAGTCCGGTTGCCCCTTCGGTTCGCGCCCTAGCCTTGGTCTCTGCCACGAAGTGTAGGAACGGGTTGGCTTCGATCCCATAGGCGAGGGTGAAGCCGGTCTTGGCCGGGCCTTCCTCGGCGGCGACAAGGGCGCCCGTGCCGACGCCGGCAAATGGGTCAAGGAAGGCCCCCTCGTCGCGTGCCGCGGACCAACGTGCGATTGCCGTCGGGACGAGGTCGACCGAGTACGCCTCCTTGAGGTGGAACCACCGGTGTACAGGTTCGTTGGCGTTGCCGTTCGGAACGACCAAGCGCGCGAACGATGGGTCCTCCGTGATGGGATATGCCCGCTCGAGCCGTCGGTACGCCTGGATCAGCGGGGTGTCAGCCACGGCCCGCCCTCGACGCCCTGGTGGCCTTGAGCTGCCGGTCGATTTCCTCCCGATCGAACCTAAGGAGGTTCCCCAGGCGGTGAGCTGGCAGCTCGTCGCGCCGGACGAGGACGTAGACCTGCGCCTCGCTCAGCTTCAGGTACTCGGCTACTTCCTTCACTGTCAGCCACTCGGCCACCGTCACAGAATATCACAGAGTCATACGTTTACAGCTCAATATAGGCTACCAATCTTATATTAGATCGTTCCTCGATTGATCGATAGAAGAACAGAACACATTCATATAGTCTGGAATCCGGGACGGGCTCTCTGAGTGCACTGGTGCGGCCGTGGTCAGCCCGCGTGCTCCGCGCCTGGCTTGGCGAGCACGGCGACTGGTGCCCGGGGCTACGGCCGTCCCGCCACCCCACCCGCGGACCTGACCGTCGATCACGTCGTGCCGCTGGGCGGCTGGTGGTGCCCCGTTTGACGTCGCCAACACCGCGGTGCTGTGCCGCTCGGCCAACTCGACAAAGGGGGCGTCGACCGACCGGGGTGTGGTAGCCCATAGGGCGACTCCGATGCCGCCAGACCGCGGCGTCCTGGGCCGCGACCTGCGCATGAGCGTCGATGAGCTCTGGGCGGCCTGGAAAGCCTGGCGGAGGACCGGTCGCTGTACCACGGGACGAAGCAGACCTTCGGACCCGACCTACGGGCGGCCGTCAGTCGGCCGGCGTGACGGGGACCACCGCTCCGCCTATCTCGGCGTCTGGCTCGCGACCGCAGGAGACATTCCGATGGACCGCGGACCACGCGGACCAGAGCAACCCGACGACGCCCAGTGGTCCACGTGGTCCGCGGACCGGTCAAATTGTTTGCCCAACATCACGGCGATCCCGGTGACGCCCCGACCCCGGACCTGCCTGCAAACGACGATGGATGGCCCGACTTCGCATGGCCGTCATCAGGTGGAATGAGGTGACCGGCAATACGCAGCCGTCGGTCGAGCGCGTTCCGCTCGTCACCGCTGAACTGACTCGGCGGTCCGATCAGCGACAACGAGATTGAGGCTGGTGTGGAATACGGCCGGCTTAAAACCGGCGATCGTTCGACCCGATGCTACGGAGAAGTTCCACCCGACTAGGTCCGTGCCAACGCCGGGCCGCGGAACCACCGACTCAGCCGACGTGGGCGTCTCATGCCAATATCCAGTCATGGTCCTGGGTCACGACGCCGCAGAGCTGCTCGAGCTCGAACCCGACGAGGTGGCGCTGATCGCCCTGCCGTCGATCAAACAGCAAGGCGCAGTGTGCTGGAACAACCTCAACCAAGGGTCGCGGGCCGAGATGAATCGGGACGGCGTGACCGACGAAGAGACACTTCGGCGGGTGAGCTGGAAACTTGCTGCAGCCTGGCAGTGGCTCCTCAACGAAGGGCTCCTGGCGCCCCATCCGGGCCAGGATCATCCCTGGTACATGGCCACGGAGCGGGCTTTCGTGATGGCGGATCCCCTTGCTCACCTCTCCGAGGTCCGCAGCCTATCGCTCCTGCGTCGGGCTCAGTTGGACCCGACCCTCAACGAACGTGTGCTTCCGATCTTTCGTCGCGCGCTCTACTCAGCCGCTGTGTTCCAGGCCATGCTCGAGGTCGAGGTCCGGGTGCGTGACCTGTCCGGGCTCTCGCTGAACGGTGTCGACTTGATGAAGCAGGCCTTTCGGGCGCATCCCGTAGGGCCGCTCTCGGATCCCAGCGCGGGCGTGGGCGATCGAGAGGCGCGCATGGCCCTCTTCTGGGGCGCCATTGGTGAGTATCGGAACGAGGCAGGCCACAACATCACAACCCCGGACGACCCCCAGGAGGCTGCAGAAGCAGTGCTGTTGGCGAACGGCCTGCTTCGGATCCTCGAGGGCGTCAGGGTCCGACTGCAGGCGTCGCGACTAACCAGCTAGTGCGCGGCACACCTCATGCCGACCATCACATCTGTGTCGCGAGCCTCCTGACTGACGAAGCCGGTCCATTCCAGCCGACGCACCCCGAGGCGATCCACTGATTGCGGCAGCGGGCCTGTGTAAGCCGGCGCTACGAAAAGCACGGGATCGATCACGCTCGCCGGACTCACCGCCGGGAACGCCAGGACGCCGGCCCAAGGTGGGTTGCCGTCGATGGCCATGGCCCCGTCCGGTTCGCGTCCGATGCGGACATCCCGGCCGAAGAGCGCCATCTCGAAGTCTTCCAGGTCAGCTCCGAGGAACCCACCGGCGATGGCCAGCAGAGCCGGCGGTGGAACGCTCCTGCCCTGCTTCCGCTTGCGCCGGTTCACCGACTCAGCCCACCCCACCCGCCAAGCCGGAACCCGAACCGCCAGCGAAGCCGGAACCCAGCGCGCCCGTGCTGTCGCCGTGGCGTCTCATGGTCGGGCGCGACTTGGTCGCTCTCGGCTTCATCGTTGTTGTGGCCACGGTCGCCCTCGCGATCTTGTTCCTCGCCCCGGACGCGACAGCGATTGCGACCGCAGTTGCGCCGGTTACGACACTCATCGGGACGTTGATTGGCGCCGTGTTCGGCGTAGAGCTAGGCAACCGGGGACGGGAACAGGAGTCAGTGGCCCGGGACGAGGCTCAGCAGAAGGCCGTTGAGGCCGCCGCACTTCTCTCGCCTGAGGCCGGCAGGGAGCTCGTTAGGACTTGGCGCGACTCCAGCCCGCGCGGCAATCCCACACTGGAGGACTTCGAGTGAACGAGCCGAAGTTCAGGCACCTCGACCCCGTGTATGGCGCGATCATCGCGCTGATCGTCGCCCTTGTTATCGGCGCGGGTGTTGTCTCGGGGCGATTGGCACCAGGATCGGACGCCAGCTCCACGCCCCCGGGTCCGACCGCATCGGCGTCGCCCACGTAGAACCGCCGGAGGCCGAGAACGGACTCCGAGGCCCAAACCACGCGCAAGGTCCCTACCGCGAAGGCGCAGTTCTAACCGAACGTACAACTACACACTAGGGCTTGCAGCCAGTGGAAGAATCAAAGCGCCACGTTCCCGAGTACATCCCCTACCTGAAAATGATGAATCAGGCGGCGGGCTCGAGGGTGACCCGGTAGCCGAGCGCCTCGAGGCGGCGGACCGATCGGCCGACCGTCGCCCGGCGATCGCGCTCATCGAAATAGAGCAGGCCGAGGTCCTCGTACGTGGCGCCGTCACGGAGCATCTGGTAGACGCGACGAGGATCGTGTGACCGACCGCCACCGCGGCGCGCTTGGCACCCCGCCGGGCGGCCATCCGACGGTACTGGGCGGCGAGGTACGTGCCCTTCGTCGGGGCCGCGGCATGGGCGGCCTCGACGAGCGCCGCCCGGAGCCAGGTGTTGCCCGGACCGATCGCCCCGCTCTTGCGCTTGCCGGCACTCTCGTCGGTGCCCGGACAGATCCGGGCCCACGACGCGCGGTGGCGACTCGACGGGAAGCGGGCCATGTCACTCCCGATCTCGGCGAGGATTGCCTCGGCCGTCCGGCGGCCGACGCCCGAGATCGTGTCGGCGAGCTCGATCGCCGGATCGAAAGGGCGCATCCGCTCCTCGATCTCCAAGCTCAGACCGGCAACCTCGGCGTCGAGGAAGTCGATGTGCCGCAGCTGGGTCGCGAGGATGTGGCGCTGGTGGGGACTGACGAGGCCCTTGAGCGCGGGAACGAGCCGGGCCTGCTTGTCACGCAGGCGGCCCTTCGCCAGGGCGGCGAGCGCCGCCGGGTCGTCGTGGCCGGCCACGAGCGCGTCGAGCATCGCCCGGCCGGAGACGCCCAGGATGTTGCTGGCGACGGCGCCAAGCTTGACGTTGGCGCCCTCGAGCGTCTTGTGGACCCGCTCGGCCTCGCGGCTGCGCTCCTCGATCAGGCGGCGCCGGTAGCGGACGAGCTCGCGCTCGCGCTGCGGCCGATCGGGGATGAAGCTCCCGCGGAGCAGGCCGTGCCGGAGCAGGTCGGCGATCCACTCGGCGTCGCGGACGTCGGTCTTGCGCCCGGGTCGGCGCGGCGGGACGCCGCGGACGCACGAGGGGTAGCTGCGCGGGTAGCCGAGCGCTGCGACCTCGTCGAACGGCGCGGTCAGCCACAGGGTGCGGGTCGTCGAGAAACCGCGCGGTCAGATACCGGAGGAACGGCTCGATCGGATCGGGCGCCGGTCGCCGGCGGACGCCGGGCTGGCGGTCGCCGGAAAGGCAGGCGCGAACCGTCTTGCGGTCGCGCCCGAGGTGACGGGCGATGGCGCTGATCGTCCAGCGCGCCCGGCGAGTGCGTGGGCCTCCACGTGTTCTCCCTGTGTGAGCATAGCGGCGGGCGGGCGTCGGCACGCGCTGCTCACCGCACACGTTCCGCCACACGTTCGCTCGCGGCTACCTCGTCAACGGCGGTGACGTGTTCAGCCTCCAGCAGATCCTCGGCCATGCCACGCTCGATATGGTCCGCCGCTACGTGACCCTGTCGGAGGCGGACCTCGTCGCGCGGCATCGCACGGCGTCGCCGGCGGATCGGCTCGCCTGGGTGAGGGGTAGCCCGATCCTCGTCCACAACCATCCATCTGGCGATCCGGACCGCGCTTTGCCCGGGCTCCAGACCTCGCTTATGCTCGCCCGACCATGAGCCTGGTAGCGAGCACAGCACGGCAGAGCACGGATGCGCGGCCGACATTAATCGACCTGATGTTCGGCGCGGACCCTGCTGCCCCGAATCTGATCGGGATGTTGCAGCGCCCAGTGGTCATCGACGCCAACGTGCTGATCGAAGACGCTCTGCGCCGGACCAGCGGGCGGCACTGCTCGCTCCAGTTCGCAGCTGAAACCGGCAGCGCGCGGCTTTTCGCACCGCCGCAGTTGCTGCCCGAGGTCATGAAGAACCTGCAGCAGGTTTGTGGCATTAAGCACGATCCGGACAGGGTCATGGCGACCATCCGGGAGCGCTATCTGCCGTATTTGCGGATCGTCGATGTCACCGGGATATCGATCGACGATCCGCGGGTCGATGCACTGCGGCAGCGGCACGCCAAGGACGTGGCGTATGCGGTTCTGGCGCTGCTCCTGTCACCGAGCGTGCTTCTGACTAACGACCGTGACATCCTCGATCAGGGCCTCGGTGACTATCACGACCGTTCCTCCGGGGGTACCGGCTGGACCTACGGTGCGGTCTCCCTCCAGGACACCGCTATTCTGCCGGCCGGCGTCTTCGGCCTGACCCTGACCATGGCCGGGACAGCGGCCGCCATCGGCGCCGGACTTGACGTTGCCCGGTCAGGGCGTGTGCCGCCAGCGCTGGTTGTGGCCGCGTGCGCCCTCGCTGTCGGTGGCGTCGCGGTCCTATCCCGGACATCGCGCGGCCCCTCCATTGCCGAGCAACTCGGCGGCGGCTTGGCCGCGGCAGGCCGGACCTTCGGCCGGGCACTCGCGACTGGGGCGGAATGGTGGGGGGAAGCGACCCAGATGCTCAACGCTGGCGCTGTGACCACCACTGCCGTGCTGGGCCCGAGCGCCGAGATCGCCCGCCTTCTCACCCGTTCCCGTGCGGGCTTGTCGGCCGATGAGATCAGGGCTGCGTCTCCTGGCATCGCCGACCCGGCAGCCATTCTCGTTGCGAACCGCATTTTCGTGGAAGCGATTGCCGGACACTGGATGCTCGGGCAGCCTGCTCTCGCGTGGGCGGAATCGACAACTCCCGAGTCGCAGGAATAGCCCCTCTCCCTTCGCCATCGGGGCGATGTCGCGAGCGATGCTGCCTGGGCGCCTCTCAGGCCAAGAGGAGCATATCCGCGAGCGTTTCGGGTAGCCGCTCGACCGCGCCCGTGCGGGAGGTGATGTCGCGCAGGTTGCGGTAGAACTGTCGGCGCACGTCCTCGGCCGACACGCTCCAGAGCGACGCGAGTCCCGTTTCAAGGGCAGTGGTATCGCCTGGAAGCTTCCCGCCGCCTCGCCGACTCGTGGCCGGGAAGTCGGTCTCCGGTAGGGCGCGGTCGCGTGGAAGGCTCGACAATCGCTCGTTCGGGACCGCCGCGCTCACCGAAAAGTAGCAGCCGAGCGCCACGGCGCGTCCGACAGAGGCCGCATTCCCGAGATACCAATGAAGAATCGAACCCGGGTGCGGGCGCTCCTCGAGGAGATCGAGAACGGCGTTCGCGGCGCCAGCGCTGTGGATCGAGAGGATCACCGGCTGGTCGGCAGTCAGTCGGAGGATCTCGGCGAACACCTCGCGCTGTCGCTCAGAATCGCCTGAACGGCCATCGAGGCCGACCTCTCCAACAAGGGCGAAGCTCGGCAGCAGCAGTCTAAAGCTGTCTTGATTGAACTCCGAGATCGCCTTGCTCACCCCCGGATGCACGCCACAGCCCCAGGTCACATTCCCATCGCTTCGCGAGGCGGCTATGGTCGCTTCGGCAAGCGACCTCGTGACACCGAATATCTGCGCGCCGCCCAGCTCACGGAGTTGCTCACCGGTGATGTCGGGGCCGAGGTGGGCGTGGCAGTCGAGCGGAGGAAGCTCGTCATCCCAGTGGGACACGCGCGATCTCCTCGAGAGCCCTGCGGCAGAGCGCGAGTCCGGCGTCGAGGTCGAAGTCGTCCGGGAAGGGGCCCAGCGCCATCAGGTCGATGTCGTCGAGTCCTGTCGCGATGGCCAGCCTGATTGCGTCGATGTCGCGGCCGCGGTGCCTGAGAATGTCGGCTTGGGCGTCTCCGACGAGAGTCTCGAACAGGTAGGCCGTCTGGTCCGGCACGCCGCCAGCGGTGAGCGATGCACGGCGTACGATGCAGGCGACGCACAGACCGCAGTGGTAGTTGGGGTTCCCGCCTTTGTACCAGTGCCCGTTGAGCTTGGCGCACGAGAGTGTCTTCGCGGCGCCAACACCAAAGTCACCCGGCGAAACGGCGACCGCAAGACGCACCAGTTCGCCCTTCGTCAGGTCCTCGTGCGGGTTGCGGACCCGGACTGCGATGCCCAGCGCGTCGAGCAGCCGGTTGAACCGGGCGATGGTCCAGGGATGGGTCGATCGGGTCGAGAGTGCCCCTCCTCGCTCGGGTCCTAGCGGTGGGTTGAGGCTCGTGTAGCCGTTCTCGGGGACTTCCACGATCGCCGCCCCACGAGCGGCGGCCAGCGCGACGGCGAGCGCCATGAACAGGAGCGAGCGGCTGCGGGTTGTTCCCTCGGCCTTGTCGTCGCGCACGCCGTGGAGCAGTTGGAGGTAGTCGATCGGCCGGCCACTTGCCGCGAACCAAGCCTTGACCGCGTTCTGTGCGGACTTGACCGCCGGCTGGTCCCAGTGCCCGAGATACAGCACGCCAGGTTCTGCGGAAGAGATCGCGGCGCCGGCAAAGGAGTCCAGACCGCCGCTCAGGAGGACGACGCGCGTCGCCTCCTTCCACGCCTCGTCCTCGGAGGCAACTGGTCTTGGCTCAGTGGTGTCGCGAAGGGACTCCAGCTGCCAGTCGTCGGCGGTCAGCGACGACAGGAGATCCGCCAGGTCATCGAGAACCGGCCCCGGCCACGCGTCGGGATCGACGAGATGGACTCGGAGATCGAACGACCGCGAGAAGCTCTGCGGCCGCGCCTTCAACTGATCGGCCAAGTATGCACCGGTCGCGAAGCGCACGAGGTCGGTCGCGCCGTTCGGAACCGGCCCGAGCGACGTCAGCCACGGATTGAGATCGGTGCGAAGGGCTCCGGCGGATCCCGGAACGACAGGCCAGCTCAGCTCCCTCGCCTCGGGCACCTGAGCAGGACTGGTCGCGGACCGCAGCTCAAAGGCCGTCATCGTCGGGGCACTCCGGCCCGCACTATCCGGATGGCTTCCTGGGCGACCCGGCTGGCGGCATCTCGAATCTCGGCCACCGGGATGTTCGCCGTCAGGCCGGCGCGAATCCCACGGACCCTTGACTGCAGCCACCGCTTCAGGCTGCGCTCGATCCCAGCCACGGTCCCAGCGTCGAGGCCAGCCTTTCGCTGGGCACGCAGCTCGAGCAGCCCGAGCTGGAACACGAAGCCCGAAATGAAATCCTGGATCGCCTCGAGCACCGTTGGCGGCTGGTCACCCATCACGATCGCCTTGAGCTGCTCGCTGGCCGCCCGGCGCAGGGCGTACTCGTCAGGGTGGTTGCCGTCACCGAGGACGGCTGCCAGGATTCGGTCACAACGCTGACGTCCTCCGAGCGCCTCGAGCTCGTCGAGATCGAGGTTGAGCTCTCGGAGGGCCTCCCTATCGCGAGTGCGGAGCGCGTAGCCGGCTGCCAGAGCCGATGCCCCCCGCTGAACGCCCTTGCCGACCGCTCGTCGCGATCCATCCCCGGTGCGACCCACTCCACGGCTGGCGCCATGACCGCCGCCCGCACCGCCTCCGCCCCCGCTCCCACCGCCCCGGGCGCCGCCGGGCAGAAGGCTCGGGAGGGAGTAGGCTCGCGGCATCCTGGCCCTGAGATCAGGGTCGTCTCGCGACAGCGCCGCGGCGATCGCCGCGGCGGCAGCCGCTACGGCAGCGTCCTGTGCAGTTCCCGCCTCTCCAGCCGCGGGTGTCTCATCGGTCCCTGCCTCTCCAGCCGCGGGTGTCTCACCGGTCCCTGCAGCTGGTTCGGGTCGGGTCGCGTCCGCGCCCGATCCCGAGTCCAGCAACTGGTCGAAGCGCTCCCGGGCCGTCTGCCAGGCGCTGTTTCCGCTGCCGCCGTATGAGCCCGAGGTCCCCACGTCACTTCCCCTCCATGGCGATACCCGCAGCCTCGCGCACGCCAGGGACCACCTGATCGTCATTGGCCAGGTCACGAGCGATTTGCACGAAGTCCGGCACGTCGGAGTTCGCGACGTCATACGCCGACGCGGCGTCGAGTTGCCGCCACAGTCGCTGGTGGATCTCACGAGCGAGGTCTGATGCGAGATCAGGGGTGGCAACGGCGATCGAGATGAGCGCCTGGACGATGAAGACGATGCCGTCCTCGCCAGCTCGCCTGGCCTCGTCGAGGAGGGCGCTAGCCACCTGCCGCTGATCTTCGGCGGGTCGCTTCCCGACTGCCTCCTTCGCCTCATCACGAAGCGTCTCGGTCTCGCTCAGAAGTTGGCGGACAAAAGTACGGAGCTCGTCCGTGAGGGCAGCCCCGAGTGAGGCGGCAACCAGCGTCGCGGCCAAGGTGATGTAGGGGTTCAGCTCCTCCTCGGCCAGCCGCGGCTCGGACCCCGCCCACGCTCGACTGAGCTCGCTGATCTCGTCCGGACGAACGTCGGTCTCGCCCCGGCCCCAGGCCTCCCAGTCGCGCAGCAGTCGAGAGCGCTCGGCGTCCGGTAGCGCGACGAGCGTCTCGAAATCCTTGCGGTACCGCTCCTCAAGCAGCAGCATCTTGATCATGATTGGTGGCGTGATCGTGAGACCGCGAGTGGTGGCGATCTGGCTGCGCACCCCGAACGCGTTGAGAAACCGCTTGATCTCGCGCGGATTACCCCGTTTGCTCGGCAGCAGACCGTCGTTCAGCTGGGCCGCGAGCTGCAGGGTGGCCTCGCTGGGCTTCACCGCCAGGCCATCGAGGTCCCCCAGGAGCGGGGCGAGGTTCTTGCGCCGCCTGTCGGCGCAATGCGCGACCAGAGCCTCGAATCCGGCGCCACCATTCTCGGCGCGGGTCAGGAGGAGGCCGATGTACGCCTCCGACTCGACCGGCGAGAGCCGCGGTAGTGACACCGGTAGCTGGACAATCTTCTCCAGGTAGTGCTCGGCAAACGTCTCGCTGCGGTTGGTGCCGGCGAGGCTGGCGGCGATGCCGTCACGAACCATGTCCTGATCGGCCGCGATGACGAAGGCCATCTTCTTGACCGACAGGAAGAGCTTGATCGCCTCGAGAGTGGCCACGACGGCCTCGGGAAGGCAGCGGTCGAGATCATCGACGAGAACGACCACACGATCGACGTAGGGCAGCTTGCCGATCAGGGCAGCGAACTCCCGACGGAAGTCGGCGAGAGACTGCGGACCATCCTCCTTCATCGGGGTGAAGGCATCGACGAGCTTTTCCGGGTCCCATTGCATCGTGAGCGCGCCCTTGGCGACCGCGAGGCCGACCCGCGACCAGCTAATGCGCCGGAAGAGCTTCGCGAAGCGGTCCGTGATGTCTTCGGTTGCCTTGACTTGTCCCTGGATCGCTGCCAGGACCTCGGCGATCAGCTGCCCCTTGACGTCGAGCTGATCCTCGTATTCCCAGGGGCTTGTGCGGACCACGATCCACTTCGACTCGGCCGCGCTCTCGATCAGGTGTAGGAGACTCGACTTGCCACCGCCCCAAGGCGCATGGACCCCGACCGTGATCGGGTCGAGGTCCGGCTGCCGAAGGGCGGCAAGGACTGGGGCGACCACCGCGTCGAAGCCAAGCAGATCCACGTCCGCTGGGTTGTCATCCCAGAGCGTGACCGCGACAGTGGCGCGCGCGAACTTCTCGATGTCAGCCATTCAGCCAATCATGCCGCCCCAGCATCTCTGGCCTCCACCGGCGGTGGGTACAGACGCGGCGTGACCTCGCACCGATCAGCGACCGCTTGCAGGTTGGCTGGACTCGCCGGCCGGCTTGAGGCGGGCCTCGGCCTGGGCCGCCAGTCGATCGACAGCGGGCTTGGAGAGGATCGTGTCCGCCTTGCCCAACCGCTTGATGAGCCCTTTGCCAGAGACGATCCGTACGCCGGCGCGCTCGGAGCCGAACCACGGCATGTCGGCCCGATGGACGCAGATGATCGGGGTGACGCGGTAGCGCGCCGAAGATCTTCCTTGTGGCGGGCCGGCCGGCGGTCGTACTCGGCGCGGGCGGAGGCACCCGCGCCCGAGATCTCCTCGTTCATCGGCTCAGCCTACGCGGCGCGGCGTGCTGGAGTCGACTCGTTCCCCGTCCGGTCACCTGACTCGGCAGGCCGGTCGGTCACCTGACTCGGCGTCAGATTCGACATTCACCCTCGCCGACGGCCTGGTCGACTTCCTTGTTTCGGGTCGAGCGCGAGGCCTGTCGCCCAAGACGCTCGACTGGTATGGCATGATCGGCGAGCGGTTCGCCGCCTTCCGGACGAGCCGCGGCGCCGATCCGGCGCTCGGCGCGGTGAGCGTCGCCGAGGCGCGGGCGTTCGTCGTGTCGCTCCAGCAGGCCGGGCTCTCGCCGTCGTCGGTCGCGGGCTTCGTCCGCGGTCTCCGGGCGTTCTCGGCCTGGTGCGCCGCGGAGGGTCTCGTCGCCGAGGATCCGCTTCGCCGTCTGCCCCGTCCGCAGGTGCCCTCCCGGCTCATCGGGACGCTCGGACCGGTCGAGCTCGAGCGACTCCTCGCGGTCGCCTCGCGCCGCGATCGGCTGATCATCGCCCTGCTCCTCGATACGGGGCTGCGGCTGTCCGAGCTGGCCGGCTTGCGGATCGGTGATCTGCTCCCCGACGGCTACCTCCGGGTCCGAGGCAAGGGCGGCAAGGAGCGGCTCGTTCCCCTCGGGACCGTGACCGAGGCCCGGCTGCCGGACTATCTCGCCCCCAGCCGGCCGCGGCCGATCGGGCGCTTCACCATGTCCAACGTCGTGTGGCCGAGGTTCCGCTGGAGGCTGAACACGTCACCGCCGTTGACGAGGTAGCTTCGGGCGAACGTGTGGCGGAGCGAGTGCGGGCTGCATCGCCCGGTGATCCCGGCCCGGCCCTTGAGGCGCTTGAGGACCTGCTGCATTCCCCGCCAGTCGAGTGCGCCGCGTCGACCGAGGAAGAGCGGCTCGTCGGGCGCGCCGGCACCACGCTGACCCATGTAGCGGACGATCGCCGTGCGGGCGGTGCCGCCGACCGGCACGATCCGTTCCTTGGCGCCCTTGCCCATGACCTTGAGCGTGCCGTCGGGCCGCAGGTCGCCGAGGCGCAGCCCGGCCGCCTCCGATTCCCGCAGTCCGCAGTCGAGCAGGAGCAGGACGATCGCCCGGTCGCGGACATCGGCGATCGCGAGCAGCCGCCGCATCGCATCGTCGCTGATCGGCTCGACGAGCTTGTCGGGGACACGCGGCTTGCGGAGCGTCCGCAGCGCCGCGGCCTGGGCGAGCTCCTCGGCCGCCAGCCAGTTGCCGATCCACGCCCGCAGCTCCGGACCAGCGAGCTGCTCGATCGGGCGATCCTCGCCCAGTCCGCGCACCGCCCGACGGAGGATCATCCCGTACCACTCGAGGGTCTTGGCCGCAGCGCCCTCGGCGGCCTTCGCCGCGAGGAATAGATCGACCGCCCGGCCGAGTGTCAGGTGCCCGCCAGAATCAGGTGCCCATCGATTCGGGGTCGCCGAATCAGGTGCCCAAAGATCAGGGGAGTGCCTCGTAAATAGCGTAAAGCCGCGGGGGCCACGGTGACCTGGTAGCCGAGGGCCTCGAGCCGGTGGGTGAGTCGGCGGCGGACGTGCTCGTGGTCGCGCTCGTCGAAGTAGTTGGCACCGAGGTCGTGGAACGGCTCGGCCCGCCGCAAGACGTGGTAGGCGATGACGAGCTGGCTGTGGCCGACCGCGACCGCCGCCCGCTTGCCGCCCCGTCGCGCGGCGATCCGGTGGTACTGGGTACCGAGGTAGGTCGTCGTCCGGGCGGCCCCGTGGGCGGCGTCGATGAGGATGCCCCGGAGCCAGGGACTGCCCTTCCGGGTCCGGCCGGACATCCGTTTGCCGGCCGACTCGCGGTTGCCCGGGCACATCCCGGCCCAGGACGCGAGGTGGCGGGCCGAGGGGAACCGAGTCATGTCAGCGCCGACCTCGGCGAGGACCGTCTCGGCGGTCCGCCGGCCGACGCCCGGGATCGTCGTCAGCCGCTCGATCGCCTCGTCGAAAGGGCGCAGGCGGGCCTCGATCTCGGTGCTCACCGTGGCGATGTGCCGATCGAGCTCGTCGAGCCGGCGGAGCATCGTCGCGAGGATGAACCGCTGGTGAGCGCCCATCCGGCCGTCGAGGGCTTCCTCGAGGGCCGGTCGCTTGCTGCGCATCCGCCCCCGGGCGAGCCCGGCGAGGGCGGCCGGATCGGTCTCGCCCGCGACGAGCGCCCGGAGGATCGCCAGGCCGGACACGCCGGCGACGTTGGAGGCGACCGAGGCGAGCTTGATGTTGGCTCCCTCCAGGACCTTCTGGATCCGGTTGACCTCAGACGCCCGCTCCCGGATGAGCGAGGTCCGGTAGCGGGTCAGCTCGCGCAGCTCGCGTTCGGGCCGGGTCGGGACGAAGCTCGCCCGCAGCAGGCCATGGCGGAGGAGATCGGCGATCCACTCGGCGTCGCGGACGTCGGTCTTGCGGCCCGGCACGGCCTTGAGATGGGCCGCGTTGACGACGAGCAGCTCGAAGCCGGCCTCGAGGATGTTGTAGACGGGCTTCCAAAAGGACCCGGTGCTCTCCATCGCGACGTGGCTGACGTCGGCCGCGGCCAGCCAGTCGGCGAGTGCGAGCAGCTCGCGGGTCGTCGTCCCGAACGTGCGGACCTCGCGGGCCGGATCGGCAGCCGGGCCCCGGGTCAGCCGACAGGCGACGACCGTGCGTTTGTGGACATCGAGCCCGGCGCAGCGGGGATGGACGACCTCCATGGCGACGCCTCCAGACCGGACGGCCGGGAGGGCGCTCATCTGGTCAGAGAGTGCCTCGCGTGCTCCTCAGGGGTGAGGGCAACACACGGTGATACCTGCGAGCGCCCAGGTCGAAGTCAGGATCGGGCTCGTCGCACCAACTCATCGCGACCTGTGGTCTGCCGGCGCGTCCGCCCCCATTTTCATCCGCGGTGATGGCGCGCGCGCCATGGGCAAGTCAGGTGCCCATTGCATCGAATCGCTTCCTGCGACGAACCGCGGATCGGCGTTCGACCACGACATGCAGGCTCCTCGTTGGTGCCGACCACAACATCTTGTGGTTCGGCGAGGAGCTGGCTGGCGAGGAAGTGTCTGAGTTCACCACATGGTAGACAGATGTCTCGGGACATAGTGGACACCTTCGGAGGAGGGTGTCGCGATGGGGCTCGAGCGCTATGTGGTCGACGCCGTGGTGCTCGAGGGCCGGAGCCCGACCGAGATCGCCCGGCTCCACGGGATCTCCCGGAGCTGGCTGTATCGACTCCTCGGCCGCTACCGCGACGGCGGCTACGCGGCGCTCGCCCCGCGCTCCCGGCGCCCGCACTCCTGCTCGCACCGGACCCGGCCCGAGCTCGAGGCCGCGATCGTGGCGGTCCGGGCCGAGCTCGCCGCCGGGGGCCACGACGCCGGCCCGGCGACGATCGTCGACCATCTCGGCCGCCGCTTCGAGGCGGTGCCCGCGCCGGCGACGGGATGGCGGATCCTGCGGCGCCACGGGCTGATCACGCCCCAGCCGCACAAGCGGCCGCGGTCGTCGTTCGTCCGCTTCGAGGCCGCCCTGCCGAACGAGCTCTGGCAGGCCGACACGACCCACTGGCGGCTGGCCGACGCGAGTGACGTCGAGATCCTCAACCTGATCGACGACCACTCTCGCCTGCTGCTCGCCGCCGACGCCTTCCGGACGGTCAAGGGCGGCGACCCCGCCATCGAGTCGCTTCACCGGCGGATCGGCTCATGGGCGGGAGGAGGCCGTAGGCGCCGCTCCGATCCGTCGTTGAAGCCGAATGCGAAACCGCTGCGAGTACGTCGCGCTGACTTCGACCGCACCCGCGAGACGGCATGAGATCGAGTCGGAGCCGGTTGAACTTCCGGATCGAGAGATACGGCCCGTCGACCGGCGGGATGACCATGGCCAGAACGACGGGCGTTCGCGCCTGGCTCATTACGTGGGACTGGGACGGCGACCATGCCAGGCACGACGGTCCAAGGCACGTCGTAGTTAACTGGCGTCGGTCAGCGAAGTACGTCGCTGACTCTGTGGAGCGGTTGTACGCGCAGTCCGAGTACAGCGGAGCGAACAAGTAGCCGTGGCGGCGGGGCCGTTGGCGGAACCCCTACCCAGCCCGTATTGAGGACTTCGAGCGCATCCACTGCGGGCACAACCCTTTCCTATTCGCAAGACCAGTCCGCAACCTGCGGGTTGAGCAGGACGGCAACGGCGAGGAGGTCCTGCGGTGAGCGGACCTGCCAATCGAGCAGGAGTGGCTGGACGCTCGTGCGCGCATCCGCATGGAGAACAGAGGAGGCAGGGTCTCGATAGACGCGGCGAGACTGTTCCGTCGTAACTGGACTCGAGGTGTCCTGCTCGCCAGCCGAATCCCTTGTTAGGATGGTAACCGATGTCGCCAGCGGCGCCCAACCACAAAGCCGCCAAGAAGCCCGAGCAGCACGCTAACGACGGCTGTGCCGGCCTCGGTTGAGACCGGGGGGCCGGTGTGGGCCCGAACGACAGTGATCGAGCCAGGATCTCTACCTGGGAAATTGCGGACCCAAACGGTCCACGACCCGGCCTTCGGAAGGGCCACGATCCCCCGCCATAGAGTTGAATCGGATGAGTCTCGGACGACCGTCACGGGTACCTCGGTGCCGTCTTCGTGTTCCGCGACAACATCAAACGGATAGTCCTCCATCATCGGGTACAGGAGGTTCCAGAGTCCGGACGGTCCGGGATACGGCTCGCGCGGATCCGGGACGTCGAGGACATCCGGCCGTACGGGGACGAAGGTACGAACGAGGATCTCGAGCGGCTGGCCGACCTGGACCTCAGTGGGTGAGGCTGACACGACGACCTCGAACGCTGCCCGAACTCCGGCGGTCAGTGCTAGGGCTCCACCAAGAATGCAGAGCACGATCATGGCGCGCCCCGCCATCCCCAACCGTGGAGCCACTTCGGGCCCGCGTTGAGAGCGGCCGCGCGTGGTCACTCAGGCCGACCAACCGGTGGCGAATAGGGCGATCACTCCTGGCTCTCGGATCGGTCGCTCTTCGACCTCCCACGCCGGCCGCTCCCCATAGAGAGCGCTGCCTGACGTCGCGCGCAGTGCGCCCAGCTCCTTCGTGAGCAGCTCCGACGCCGCCCCGGAGTCGTTTGCGTACACGATGGCTGCCTGAGTCAGCCGCTCGCCGTGGTCGCCGCTCGTGTTTCGGGTGAAGAGGTACACCGTTGCCACAGAAAACCTCCGCTACAGACGTAGTGTCCCAATCAGCGCGCCCGCGACTAGGGCGGACGCAATCGCGACTACGCGCTCGAGTCGTTCCGAGCAGGAGTTAAGAACGGTGCAAGCTCTCGCTCGGTCCGGTGAAGCTTCAATCGATGCCGCGACTGCCGCGGTCCTGCCGATCCCGTACGCTCCCATTACCAGGGTCGCGTCAAGGACGGATTGGCTCAAAAGTGCATACGTGAAAAGGCCCGCCAGCGCGAAGTACGGAAGACGAGTTGTGACGCCCGCGCCTAGGTCGACGCCCCAAGCGAGGGAGGCGCCAGCTGGGCCGAAAGAACACCGCCACAACCCAGGCGTCTGGCGTGTGCCGCGCAGGAAAGAAAGACGTCGAGCCGAGAGATCCATGACTGACGTCGCCAGCAGTACGGCGGGGAGAATCGTCAGGCGGCCCTGGGCGATCGTCGGGACTAGTAACTGAAGCGTCTGTCCAAGCCACCCGAGGAGGAGTCCCGCCAGCGCCCCGCCCATCAGTCCGCCCGAGATGTGAAGCGCCATGTAGCGCCGCTGTGGCCTATCTCCTTCGACCAAGGGGCCGATCTGACCGATCATCGAGACGCCTCAAGGGCTCGCAGCAGTCGATGCTCCAACGAACAAGCTGAAGGCTGCGATGCCCAGAAAGTAGACGGCATCAGCGGGAACCGAACTTGCCCGTGAGGCAAGGACGGACAAGGTGCAGGCTGCGACGGCCGCGCCTACCCAACTCACCGTTCGAGCGCTAGGCGCGCCAGAGCCAACTAACACGGGCACATTCCGCCGCATGTGAGTGTGGTCCTCGTGAAGCAGTGGCAGCAACCGGCGGCGCAGCTGCACTCGGAGCAGCGCATCTTGCACCCCTGGCTGCAGCAGGTCCACTCACCTGAAGTCGAGCACGATCCAGGACATCCTCCTCCTTGGTTACAGGTCTTACATGACACACCGATGCTGTTGCACGTAGGGTGGGGTGATACGCACGGATTGCAGGGGCCGCCCCCACATGGCGCACATGACAACACCGCGGCCGCGGCGTCTGTTCCCGTAAGCCAGAATCCAGCGGCTGCAGCGGTTCCGCCAAGAAATCGGAAGAACTGTCGCCTTGAGGACATCGAGGCCAGCCAGCGCGTCGATCTGGTCGTCAAGTCATCCATGGAAGCCTCCGTGTCCTCCGCACGCGGCAACAGCCCGTGTCAGGCGACTGGATGCATGGAGCCATCCGGTTCGAGCACACCTTCCTGATCAAGCAAGCTCTCCACCTGGGGCCACGTGTTGGCGATGCCGCGAATCAGTACCCGGCGCTCATGATCCGGCAGGAATATGAATGGCGTGGCAACCACTCCATACTCTTCCTGAATGAGGCCTGAATGTCATGAAGAAGGGCCCCCACGGTGAAGATGGGTTCTCGTAGGAACCACACCACGGAGGCCCGGACATGTTGTACGCCGGATTGGACCTGTCGCGCCAGAGGCTCGATGTGCACGTGCTCGACGATGAGGGTCGGACGGTGGAGGTAACCGCGGTCCGGCCGGATACGGACGCCCTCCGCACGCTCGTGGCGGTCATCGCTCGGCACGGCCAGGAGGTGACCGCGGCGGTCGAGTCGATGAACGGCGCCCGCTTCGTCCACGACACGCTCGAGCTCGCGGGCTGGGACGTCGAGATCGCCGACGCGGTCAAGGTCAAGGGTCTCGCGCCACTGGCGGCCAAGACCGACCGGATCGATGCCTGGGTGCTGGCCGAGCTCACCCGGCGGGACCTCGTACCGGCGATCTGGCTGCCCGATCCGACCGTCCGCGCCGAGCGCGAGCGGGCGAGGTTCCGGCTTCACCTCGTCCGCCACCGGACGGCGTTGAAGAACCGGATCCATGCCACGCTCATCGCCTTCGGCCACCCGGTCCCGGTGTCGGACCTGTTCGGTCTTGCCGGCCGGCAGCTCCTGGCCTCGCTCCATGTCCCGGAGCCATGGACGACCACCCTCGCCCGCAGCCTGCGCTTCGTCGACGAGCTCGATGCGCAGATCGCGGAGTGCGAGGCCGAGCTCCGGGCGATCGGTGCCGAGCACCCCGACGTGGAGCTCTTGCGGACCGTGCCTGGGATCGGCTGGGTGCTGGGATACACGATCGCGTCCGAGATCGGCGACATCACCAGGTTCGGCTCACCCAAGAAGCTCGCCGGGTACACCGGGCTGTGTCCGCTCGTCCGCCAGTCGGGCGGCCGGGACGACCGGGGGCCGCTCGCCAAGAACGGACCCAAGTACCTGCGCTGGGCGCTCATCGAGGCGGCCACCCATGCCGCCCGTCACCCGGCGTACAAGGAGCGGTACGAGCGCAACAAGAGGCGGCTCGGCCGCCAGCGCGGCTCGAAGGTCGCCCGGGTCGACATCGCCCGCGAGCTCGCCACCGCCATCTGGCACATGCTCACCAAGCGTGAGCCGTTCGCTCCCGGCAGGCCCCACGTCGCCCCTCTGGTCGCTTGACGACCCTCGCCTGAGATGGGCCGCCGGAGCATCCGATCCAACCTGGTCCTCACCATCGAGGAGGCGATAGAGAGATGAGCACGACTCACACCAGCGACCGACCGCTCCGGTTCACGCCAGATCTTGACAACGGCCCTTCTTCATAGAGAGGGGTCCACCACCAAAGGGATTCGCAGCTTGGTGTCTAAAGCGAACGCCCGGCACGAACT
>Ga0183260_10000925_pt1 | contig 24908 bp, 22 predicted proteins | sample AntDrymUQ4972206_2_FD_129768 | JGI IMG/M metagenome (GOLD analysis project Ga0183260, IMG submission 129768) | Polar desert sand microbial communities from Dry Valleys, Antarctica - metaG UQ497 (22.06) (version 2) (version 2) | ecosystem: Environmental > Terrestrial > Soil > Desert | place... | reverse complement strand
TCTCGCGAGTCGCCAACGACATTTGGGTGGGGTTCGCGGCACTGTTCGACGGCACAACGCCCTATCCGGCGGCAGAGATGGCCGACAGCTCCGATGACGCATTGTGAGGGGTGGGCCTGCTGCTGCCCACCTCTGCGTCGCCTCGCCCCATGCCAGGTTAGGAAAATGAGGAGCAGGTCGCGATGAGACTGACAACAACGCAAACGGACCGCGCCCTGGGAGTCCTGCTCGGACAGGCGTGCGGTGATGCGCTCGGAGTTCCTTACGAGTTCGGCACTCCGCCAGGCCCGCAAGGCAACGCCGAGATGCGAGGCGGCGGTCTAGGCGACTACGCGCCGGGTGAGTGGAGCGATGACACCCAGATGGCCACCTGCATTGCCGAGGTGGCGGCCACCGGTGCTGACCTCACGACAGCCGAAGCGCTCGACGAGATCGCCGAGGGCTTCCTACGGTGGCGCAGCCACGGTCCGGCCGACATTGGCGTTCAGACGTCCGCGGTGCTCAGTGCGGCCGACCGACTGGAGGGCCGCCCCAGCGACCGGCTCCGGAAGGCGGCAAGCGACTACACCGCGAGCCATGCCCACAGCGCTGGCAACGGGGCACTGATGCGCACGTCGGTGGTGGCGCTGGCTTCGCTGGATGATCCTGAACTGACTGCACGTGCGGCTCGCGAGATCGCAGAGCTCACGCATGCCGATCCGTTGGCCGGCGACTCCTGCGTGATCTGGTCTGAGGCCGTCCGGGTCGCCGTCGTCAAGGGACGGTTCGACCTGCTGGGCGGGTTGAAGCTCATCCCTACGAAGCGCCAGGACGCGTGGGCTACGTGGCTGCACGATGCGTTGAATGACGAACCTGGGCGGTTCACACCCAACGGTTTCACGGTCGCCGCCCTGCAGGCGGCTGCTTCGGCGATAGTCCGTACGCCGACGCCCGATCTACAGCCGGCCAGAGCGTCGTACCCCTGCCTGCACCTCCAGCACGCTCTGCACGCCGCAGTCCGGATCGGCGATGACACCGACACCGTAGCCGCGATCGCGGGTGGGTTGCTGGGGTCGCGGTGGGGCGCATCGGCAGTCCCGGCCGAGTGGTCGAGGATCCTGCACGGCTGGCCCGGGCTACGGGCCCGGGGCTTGACCGCGCTGGCCGCGCTGACAGTCAACGGCGGACATCCCGACGGCGCCGGGTGGCCGAGTGGCACCCACGTTCGATATCCCGGCGACCGCACACCCGCGATCGTGCACCCTCTCGACGAAGGGGTATGGCTCGGGACGGCAGACTGTGGCGGCCACGACGCGGACGCCGTCGTCTCGCTGTGTCGGCTCGGAACCGCACAGGTCCCTGCAGTCGGCGCGGAGCCGCGAAACCACATCGAGGTGCGCCTGATCGACAGCGACAATCCTGACGACAACCCCAACCTGCACTTCGTCCTGGCAGACACCGCAGCCACGATTCAGCGGCTGCGCGATGAGGGTCGGACCGTGTTGGTGCATTGTGTTGCGGCGCAGCAGCGCACGCCCTCGGTGGCCGCCGCCTACGCCCGGGTGCTCGGCGCCTCGGCCGACGAAGCCCACCACGTGGTTCGCGCTGCGCTACCCATCGCACGGGGCTCTGGGCTCCTGTGGGACGCCGCTGTCGTGATCACTCCCGAAGCGCCCGCATCGCGATGAGGACACCCGACCCGAACAATTGCTCAACTGCTCGCGTTCGGCTGCTCTGTGTGCAGGTGTCGGCGGACCTGACTACGGTGATTCGAGCGCAATCCGAGCAGAGGACTCCATGACCGTTCAGGTGAATTCGACTGAGTACGGACGAGCGTCGCTGGAGGCCCTGCGTAAGGCAGTGGCGAGCGCCAAGACCTCCGATGCCATGGCTGCGGTGACAATCCTGGTGCCCAACAACCTCGCCGGCATCGTTGCCCGTCGCTACCTCGCCGGTGGACTCACCGGCGGCCACTCAGGTGTCGCTGGCATCTACATCTCCACGCTGCCACGCCTCGCCGAGCAGCTGGCCGCACCTCGTCTGGCGCCTCGTCGCCCTGCCACTCGTCCGATCCTTGCGTCGGCCTGGCGCGCTGCGTTGGACACCGAACCTGGCATCTTTGCATCCGTCGTCGAACATCCGGCCACGATCCGTGCTCTGGTCAGAGCACATACCGAGCTGCGGGATCTCTCCGAGTCAGCGCTCGACGCGCTGTCGAGTGCGGGCGCGTTGGCGTCAGACGTGATCCGGCTACACCGGCGCGTGACCACTGACCTGCGGGCGCGGTGGTACGACACCACGGATCTGCTCATCGCTGGGGCCGAGCTTGTCGACGAGCAGCCTCGAGCCGTTCTGGAGCAGGGGCAGATCGTGCTCTACCTGCCGCAGGCCCTGACTCAGGCGGACTCCCGGTTCGCCACGGCTCTGGCTCAGTGCGCTGACACTGAAGTCGTCGCTGGTGTCACTCGGACGCGCCGAGGCGACGATGCCGTTCGCCGCTCCCTGCTGCGGCTGGGTGCCGCCCCGCTCGAAGAGCCCGGCGGTACGACCTCGCCGGCCGTGGCCTCCTCCGTGCTGCACGCGTCGGACTCCGACGACGAAGTGCGCTGCGTCGTACGGGCGGTTGTCGAGGCACTCAGTTCCACTCCGGCGCACCGGATTGCGATCCTCTACTGCGCTGTGGTCCCGTACGCCCGGGTGTTGCACGAACAACTGTCGAACGCCGGCGTGCAGTTCAACGGACCGGGCACCAGGCCCGTCCACGAGCGTGCGGTCGCGCGGGGGCTGTTGGCGTTGCTGGGGCTACAAGAGTCCAACGTCGCGAGGGCAGACTTCTTTCGGGCTGCCTCCGAGGCACCGATGCGGGCCTTCAGTACCGACCGAGTGCCGGTGGCGCGATGGGAACGGATCTCCCGCCTCGCCGGGATAGTGGGTGGCGACGACTGGGCGAGTCGGCTGCAGACCTATATCGACGAACAGCAATCGACCGCTGAACGCGAGCTTGAGTCCGACGACCCCTGGCAAGGTCGCATCGATGCCGCGCACCGTGAGGTTCAGGCCGCTCAAGCGCTGCGCGACTTCATTGCGCAGTTCCGCGAACGGCTCGCCGAGGCGACCCGCCTGAGCAGCTGGGCGGCGCTCAGTTCATGGGCCCTGCAGCTGTTCCATGACCTCTACGGCGAAGCTGACTCGTTCACCGGTTTGCCACCTCCAGAGCAGTACGCCGCAGCAGCCGTCGAGTCGACTCTGCGCAGCCTGGCCAGCCTCGACGAGTTCGAGCCGAGCGCCACTGTCGCAAGACTGCGAGAGGTGCTCGAGCTCGAGCTCGAAGGTGCGCTACCACGAGTCGGGAAGTTCGGCGAAGGCGTATTCGTCGGGCCGGTGGCCTCGGCCGTAGGTCTCGAGGCCGATCGCGTCTTCATCGTCGGTCTGGCCGAGGACACCTACCCGGGACGCCTGCACGAAGATGCGCTGCTCTCTGAAGAGGTCCGGAACGCCTCGCTCGGGGAGCTCGTGGGCATCCGCGAGCGGCTCGACGCCAACTACCGCCACCTGCTGGCGGCGTTCGAGGTCGCGCCCGATGCGGTTGCATGCTTCCCCCGAGGCGACCTTCGTCGCAGCACGGGGCGGCTCCCGAGCCGATGGCTTCTACCGACGATCCGCGACTTCGCCGACAACAAGGAGTTGCCGGCCACCGACTGGGACACCGTGAAGAGCCCGCACATCACCGGCTCAGCGTCGTACGCCGCCGAAATGCTCGCCACTGAGCGCCTCGCGACCGAGCAGGAGTGGCGCACCCGGGCGGTCACCGCTGGACATCGTCTGGCTGATGGCGTGGTCGAAGCAGCCCTCGACCTGATCACGAGCCGGGCATCGAAGCGGTTCACCCGACACGACGGCAACCTCAGCACTGTCTCAGACCTGCCCGACTACTCCCGAGACGAACGTACGATCCCCCCCACCAGCCTCGAGGCCTACGCGAGCTGCCCGCACAGGTACTTCGTCGAGCGGCTGCTGAGGGTCAAGCCACTCGAACAGCCTGAGGCCATCATCTCGATCAGCGCTATGGACATCGGGAACCTGATCCACGAGAGCATGGACGACTTTGTCAAGGAGCAGGCGGGCTCCCTGCCTTCGTACGGTGAACCCTGGTCGCAAGAGCAGCGCGCCAGACTCATCGCGATAGCCACCGCCAAGGCGCAAGAGTTCGAAAAGAGCGGCCTCACCGGACACCCGCTGCTCTGGAAGCAGGAGCACGCCCAGGTTCTCGTGGACCTGGAGCTGTTGCTCACCGACGACGACAGCTGGCGGCGTCAGCGAGACGCCAAGGTCGTCGCGAGCGAGCTCGTCTTCGGCCGGGCGGGCGCTGATCCCGTTCCGATCGAGGTGTCCGGCGGACGGGTCCTCATGGCGGGCAGCGCAGACAAGATCGACGAAACCCGAGACGGGAAGCTGCTGGTCACCGATATCAAGTCCGGCAGCCCCAGGACCTTTCAAGACCTGAAGAAGGACCCGGTTGCGGCTGGGACCAAGCTGCAGCTGCCCGTCTACGCACACGCCGCTCGACAGCTGCTCGGGGCCGACGAGGTCGAGGCGCAGTACTGGTTCGTCCGCCGAAAGCCCATGAAACGCATCAGCTTGACCCTCGATGGGACGCTCGAGACAACGTACGCAGCGACCATTGGCACGTTGGTCGCGGGCATCACGGCCGGCCACTTCCCGCTGAAACCACCTGACAAGCCGGACTTCGCCTGGGTGCAGTGTCCCTACTGCAACCCGGACGGTCTCGGGCACGGTGAGGCGAGGGAGCGGTGGCTGATGAAGCGCCATGATGCGGTGTTGACCGACTTGGTAGCCCTGATCGACCCGCCGCCCGAGCGCGTTGAACCGACGAACGACAGCAATGAGGCGACGCTATGAGCCAGCTCCACGACGGCGGCGCTCGCCGCACCATCCGCGACGACACCGACAAGACCCTCTTCGTCGAGGCTGGCGCTGGCTCGGGCAAGACCAAGTCGCTCATTGACCGGGTGGAGACGCTGGTCCTCCGCGACGGTGTCCTGCTCCGCAATGTCGCCGCCGTCACCTTCACCGAGAAGGCTGGGGCGGAACTGCGAGACCGGTTGCGGGTCAGGTTCGAGGCAGCCCGACGTACGGCGGATGAGCAGGTCCGCCAGCGGGGGACCATCGGACTCGAGGACCTCGACTCGGCCGCCATCGGCACCCTGCACTCGTTCGCCCAGTGGGTCTTGACCATGCACCCGATCGAGGCGAGTCTGCCGCCGCTGATCGAGGTGCTCGACGAGGTGGCGTCGTCGGTGGCGTTCGACGAGCGCTGGTCGGTGATGCAGCGGCAGCTCCTGGACGAAGCGGAGCTTTCTGAGGTGCTGCTGCTGGCGATGTCGGTCGGCGTCAAGCTCGACCACGTCCGGTCACTGGCGCGGGCGTTCAGCTCCGACTGGGACCTGATCGACGAGCGTGTGCTCAATACCCCGCCGCCGCAGCTCCAGACGCCTGACCTGGCTGACCTGCTGGCCACGGCGCTGACTTTGGCGGACCGAGCCGGCGAGTGCAGCAAGGACGGCGACCTCTTCTTGTCGCGTCTCGAGGCGCTCGGCAGCTGGGCGGAGCGGTTGCGCAACGCGCACACGCCCGGCGACCTGTTCGCCGCAGTCGTGGCAGCAGCCGACCTCAGATTCTCCAACGGGAAAGGCGGGAGCTGGCCCGACCTTCCCGGTCTGCGTGGCGAGTGTCACCAGTTGCAGAAAGACGCAGAGATTGCCGCGGCAAAGTTCAAGGAAGCCGTGCTGCGGCCCATCGCTTATTGGGTGGCCGCACGGGTCCGCGAGGCCGCCGGTGAGCGCGCGGCAGAAGGGCGGTTGGAGTTTCACGACCTGCTCGTGCTGGCCCGTGATCTGCTGCGTAACGAGTCCGACGTACGGGCGTCGCTACAGCGGCGGTTCCGGCGGCTCCTGCTCGACGAGTTCCAAGACACCGACCCGATCCAGATCGAGCTGGCAGTCCGGATCGCCGGTGGAGCCGAAGCGACTGCCGCGGACTGGCGCGACGTCGACATACCGCTAGGGTCCTTGTTCGTGGTGGGCGACCCCAAACAGTCCATCTACCGTTTCCGACGGGCAGACATCAAGCTCTACCTGCAGGCCCAGGACCGGGTCGGAGAGTCCGTCAAGCTGACCACCAACTTCCGCACTGCGTCTCCTATCCTCGACTGGGTCAACGCCATGTTTGCTGAGTTGATCCAGCCGGTCGAGCACGCCCAGCCGTCGTACCAGGCGCTGATGGCGCATCGCACCGAGCCGACAGCCGGGCCGCCGGTTGTGGTCTTAGGCAGCGACGCGCACACCGACAATCCGAACGCGAGCACACTGCGGAAGCGCGAGGCGGCAGATGTTGCCGCGGTGATCACTCAGGCACTCGCCGAGGGCTGGACGATCGAGGATCTGAAGACCCACGAGTGGCGGCCGGTACGCCCCGGTGATATCGCCATCTTGTTGCCTGCGCGTACGTCGCTGCCGTTTCTCGAGGAGGCGCTTGACGGGGCAGGCGTCTCCTACCGTGCCGAGTCGAGCTCGCTGGTCTATCAGGCGACTGAGGTGCGCGAGTTGATGGCAGCGGCGCGGGTTGTGGCCGACCCGAGCGACCAGCTGTCCTGCGTCACGGCGCTACGGTCATCGCTGTTCGGTTGCGGCGACGACGACCTGTGGACGTGGAAGCGCTCAGGTGGTTCGTTCAACATCCTCGCGCCGGTGCCGGGCGATTTGCTCGGCCACCCGGTGGGCGAAGCGGTGAGCTGCCTGCAGACGTTGCACCGCAAGATCCGCTGGATGACACCGAGCGAGGTGCTGGCTGCGCTGGTGGTCGACAGGCGCATGCTCGAGGTGGCCGCCTCAGGGTCGCGCGCTCGGGACCAGTGGCGGCGCCTGCGCTTCGTGGTGGATCAGGCGCGGGCCTGGTCGGAGGTCGAGCACGGGGGTCTGCGGTCCTACCTGGCGTGGGCGGCACGGCAAAGTGAGGAAGCATCTCGCGTCGCCGAGGCAATCCTGCCCGAGACCGATGTGGACGCCGTGCGAATCATGACCGTGCACGCCGCCAAGGGTCTGGAGTTCCCGATAGTCGTGCTGTCGGGCATGTCCTCGCAGACGAAGAACTCGGGCGGTGTCCGCGTGCTATGGACCGACACCGGGTATGCCGCCCGGCTCACGAAGGCGATGCAGACCAACGACTTCGAGGCGGTCCAGCCGGTCGACGAGCAGATGGATCGCTACGAGCGCAGACGGCTGCTGTACGTCGCTGCGACACGGGCACGTGACCACCTCGTGGTGTCGCTGCACCGCTCGGGTAGCGGCACGGAGACCAACGCGAAGCTTCTTGCCAAAGCTGGCGCGGCGACGGCCGCGGGAGCCGTCGCTCATGCTGGGCATGTTCCGGCGTTGAGTGGCGCTGACGGCCGCGTTTCCCCTGCGCCTCCCCCGGACTGGGACGACTGGCTTGCTTCTTTGACGGCCGCGCAGAACGCCACGCTACGGGTGAGCGCCGTCAGCGCCTCCGGGCTCGAAGGCACGGAACCGGCGGTCGCTTTGAACTCCGAACGCGACGACGACGAGGTGGCCGGCTCAGCGAAGGGTGCTCGAGACGTGGATCTGCCACCGTGGTCGAAGGGCCGCTACGGCTCAGCGATCGGTCGGGCGGTTCATGGCGTTCTCCAGACGGTCGACCTATCGGACGGGTCAGGTATCGAGGCCGCGGTGAGCGCTCAGTGCATCGCCGAAGGTGTCGTCGAGTTCTCCGACGTCGTGGCGGCGCTCGTGCGCTCGGCACTCGACTCAGACCTGGTGAAACGGGCGGCGGTCCGCGAGCACTGGCGTGAGTCGTATGTGGCCACCGTGCGGGCAGATGGCACCGTCGTCGAGGGCATCGCCGACCTGATCTATCGCGAGGACGACGGCAGCCTCGTCGTCGTCGACTACAAGACCGATGCCGTCCCCGCCGCGGCGCTCAGCGCCCGGGCTGCGTTCTACGCACCCCAGATCGAGGCGTACACGAGCGCTCTACGAGATGCCTCCCAGTCGGCTGTGCGCGCCCAACTGCTGTTCCTCCACCCCACCGCACCAGCGCAACCTGTGTGATTGACCGGGGTGACGTATGAGACGGAGTTCCTCTCGTTCCCCGCAGTCAGCTGACCCAAAGTGCTTGACCCGCGAGGTCGCTCCCACTGACCCGGGGCAGCGATGACTGCCGACGTCCAGCTACCTAGGCGTCGGAAGGTGCGAACTCATGGGCGGCCGCGCTTGCGGTTCTTGTCGTGAAAGGAGGCACGGGAAGTCTTCGACATCAGGCCGGTGTCGTCCCAAGAGGCGCGATCCTTCATATCGCCGACGTCTGCCTGCTCCTGCGAGACCTCGGCGCGCACCTCCTCCGGTGCACACGCGAGCGCCTCGCCCAGCATGTCATGGGCATCCGTCCAGTAGCCGACCGCGGCGGCTCGGTCGCCTCGCTCCAGCGCCTCGGACGCCAGCTTCTTCGCTTGCTGGGCCTCCTGGAACAGCACCTCCGTCTGCACCGTCGGGTCGGCGACCCGACCCCCGGCCTGATCGCCCGGTACCACGTTGACCTGCACTGGGAGCGTCACAACCTGCTCGACGAGACCCGGCAGCTCGACGTAACGCAGCTCAAGCGTCGCGATCTGCGCCAAGCCGAGCGCGGCCATGGCAGGTACGGCGAACTTCACCAACAGCTTGCGGTGCTCGTCGGAGTAGAAGTCGCCCAGCTCGACCATGACCTTGCCATCAGCGACCTGCGTGGCCGGCAGATCGTTGTACAACTTGAGCAGCGCCACGGACGGCTCCATCGTGATCAGCAGCGAGGCCGCCTGCACCGACTTCGACAGGAGCTCAGTCACCTCCGACGCGATCACCGCACCCGCCTTGTCGGGCTCTTCGGCGAAGTGATGGTTACCTGAGCCCCCCCGTGCCATCGCGGACAACGCCGACTCGTCATATCCCAGCCCGTATCCGAGCGTCGACGTCACCACCCGCTCACCCGCCGACGCAGCAGCCACCTGCTCGAGCCGAGCCGGCTCGGTGATTCCCTGGTTGGCGTGCCCGTCGGAGATCAGCAACAGAGTGCCGCCCTGTCCGCCCGCGACACGCTTCAGCTCTTGCAAACCCCGCAGATATCCACCCGACAGGTCCGTCATGCCGCCCGGGTGCACCTGTTGCAGCTGGGAGACGACGGCAACCTTGTCGAGCAACGGACCAGCCGGAACGACGACCTCGGCCTTGTCGTCGAACACGACGACTCCGAAGTTGTCTCGAGCATCCAAACGCGCCACCAGTCCGCACAGCGCGTCGATGGCACCCGCCAGCGGCGGGCCTGCCATCGAGCCGCTCCGGTCGAGTACAACCTGCAACGTTGCCGGCGGACGCTCGGTCTCGCGCTCCACGCTTGGTGACACCAGATCCAGTAGCAACGACACCTCGTCCGCCGCCTCGACAGCGACGACGCTCACATCCAACTGCGCAGAAAACTTCATGATCTCGACCCTTCGCTTAAGTCGCCGTCCCAACCGGGGAGCGGTCAATAAGACATTTGTATCGCTGACCGCCGACAGTTTTCGCAAGCGAGCGATTCAAAGGAAGCCGGCCCAAGAGGGGAGAATGGGAGACACGATGCCCGCTTTCCTGTCGCTGACCGACCGCATCCCCTCCGACCCCACGCCGGATGCGTTGTACAACGCGTTCGAGGGCTGGACCACCGAGCAGGGGCTCGAGCTGTACCCGGCTCAGACCGAGGCGCTGATCGAGATCGTCGACGGGGCGAACGTGATACTCGCGACTCCGACCGGCTCGGGCAAGAGCCTCGTCGCCGTCGGCGCCCACTGCACCGCTCTGGCGCACGGCCGGCGCAGCTTCTACACCGCCCCAATCAAGGCGCTCGTCTCGGAGAAGTTCTTCGCCCTCTGCGACACCTTCGGAGCCGACAACGTCGGAATGCTGACCGGCGACGCAGCGGTAAACCCGCACGCGCCCATCATCACCGCCACCGCCGAGGTGCTCGCCAACCGGGCCTTGCGAGAAGGCACGGACACCGACATCGGCCTGGTCGTGATGGACGAGTTCCACTTCTACGCCGAGCCCGACCGAGGGTGGGCCTGGCAGGTCCCGCTGCTGACCCTGAACAGGGCGCAGTTCGTGCTCATGTCCGCCACCCTCGGGGACATGAGCCGCTTCGAGGCCGACCTCAGCCGCCGTACGCACAGACGCACGGCCATTGTCAGCTCAACCGAACGCCCCGTGCCTCTCCACTTCTCCTACTCCACAGCGCCCATGCACGAACTTCTCGAGGAGCTGCTCACCACTCATCAGGCGCCGGTCTACGTGGTCCACTTCACCCAGGTCGAGGCGATCGAGCGAGCTCAAGCCCTGTCCAGTCTCAAGGTCGCCACCCGCGAGGAACGTGACCAGATCGCCGCGATGATCGGGGACTTCCGCTTTTCCGCCGGCTTCGGCAAGACCCTTTCGCGCCTGATCCGGATGGGGATCGGCGTGCACCACGCGGGCATGCTGCCCCGCTACCGCCGCCTCGTCGAGACTCTCGCGCAGGCGGGACTGCTCAAGGTCATCTGCGGCACCGACACCCTGGGCGTCGGTATCAACGTCCCCATCCGCACCGTCGTGCTCACCGGTCTGACGAAGTACGACGGTCAACGCTCCCGCCATCTGCGTGCCCGCGAGTTCCACCAGATCGCCGGCAGAGCCGGGCGCGCTGGCTACGACACGGTCGGCTCGATCGTCGTACAGGCACCGGAGCACGAGGTCGAGAACGCCCGCCTGGTCAAACGCGCCGGCGACGACCCCAAGAAGCTGCGGCGAGTCCAGCGCAAGAAGCCGCCGGAGGGGTTCGTCAACTGGGGCGAGCGGACCTTCGAGAGGCTGGTGGCCGCCGAACCGGAGCCGCTCACCTCCAGCTTCGCCGTCAGCCACTCCATGTTGCTCAACGTGGTCGGGAGGCCCGGCGACCCGTTCCAGCACATGCGCAAACTGCTCACCGACAACCACGAGGACCCCGCCGCGCAACGCACCCACATCCGCTCCGCCATCGCGATCAGCCGAGCACTTCTCGCCGGCGGCGTGGTCGAGCGGCTCGCCGAACCCGAGCCCGACGGGCGGCGGGTGCGCCTAACCGTTGACCTGCAGAGCAACTTCGCCCTCGACCAACCGCTCTCGGCGTTTGCCATGGCGTCACTCGCGCTGCTCGACAAGGACGAGCCGACGTACGCCCTCGACGTCGTGTCAGTCCTCGAGTCGACGCTGGAGGACCCGCGACAGGTCATGGCGGCGCAGCTGAACAAGGCCCGTGGCGAGGCGGTGGCCGCGATGAAGTCCGAAGGCATCGAGTACGACGAGCGCATGGAGCTGCTCGACGAGGTGACGCCGCCTCGTCCGCTCGCGGAGCTCCTCGACGTCGCCTACGAGTCCTACCGCAAGGGCCACCCCTGGGTCGCCGACCACGAGCTGCGACCCAAGTCCGTCGTGCGCGACATGTACGAGCGCGCCATGAACTTCGTCGAGTACGTGGGGTTCTACGGCCTCGCTCGCTCCGAGGGGTTGCTCCTGCGCTACCTGACTGACGGCTACCGGGCGCTACGGAGGACCGTGCCCGACGCTGCCCGGACCGAGGAGCTCGACGACCTCGTCGCCTGGCTCGGCGAGCTGGTGCGGCAGGTCGACTCGTCGCTGCTCGACGAGTGGGAGAAGCTCGCCGCAGGCGAGGACGCGGCGTCGGTCGCGGCGGCGCTCGCAGCTTCGACGGGTACGTCGATCGACGCGCCGGCGCCCCCGGTGACGGCCAACGTGCGCGCGTTTCGCGTGCTTGTGCGGAATGCGCTGTTCCGCCGCGTCGAGCTCGCTGCCCGCCGGAACTGGGCCGCGCTGGGTGAGCTGGACGGCGAGTCCGGGTGGGACGCTGAGGCATGGCAAGACGCTCTGTCGCCGTACTGGGACGAGCACGACGTGCTGCTCACCGACGCCGACGCACGGGGTCCGGGGCTGCTGATGATCGACACCGAGCCGGCGTACGACGACGAGCCGAGTCAGGGGTCGAGCGGCCGGTGGTTGGTGCGCCAGATCCTGCACGACCCAGCGGGTCACCACGACTGGGGCATCGACGCCGGAGTCGACCTTGCGGCCTCAGATCTGGCCGGTGAGGCCGTCGTACGCGTGACAGCCGTCGGCATGCTCTAGCGCGCGCCCTCGGAAACAAGGGTGCTTTGCCATCGGCGCGCGGTGATCGCGGCCATCCCGAAGGCCTCCGTCCGACATACTTTTCGTGTGCCTGTGACAGTCGAGCCGCTACGGCGGTTCGCACGTCTCACCTCCGACCGGTTGCGGCAGCGGGGCCGCTCGTCTGCGGAGTGGGCGTTGCGGCTCACTGCGGCAGCCGTGGGCAGTTACGTCGTCGCCCATGCGCTGTTCCCGAAGAGCGAGGCACTGCTGGCCCCCCTGACCGCGCTTCTCGTCGTCCAGCTCACGCCGGTCAGTTTGCTGACCAACGGTGTCCAGCGAGTGATCAGCGTGGTCATAGGTGTCGTGGTGGCAGTGGCGTTCGCGTCCGTGTTTGGGCTCTCGTGGTGGAGTCTCGCCATCGTGATCGGGCTGTCACTGCTGGTGGCGCAGGCACTGCGATTGGGCGACAACAAGCTCGAGGTGCCGATCACCGCGATGCTGGTGCTGGGTGCCGGCGCTCGCGCTGCCGAGACGGCTGCCTGGGAACGCGTCACGGAGACACTGATCGGGGCTGGTGTGGGTGTCTTGTCCAACCTGCTCTTCCCACCGCGAGTCGCCACTGAGGATGCGGGCGGCGCGATTGAACGCCTCGCCGAAGACCTGGCCCGTCTGCTCGAGGCGGCGGCCGATGATCTCGAGACCGAGCTCAAAAGCGATGGAGCGTTGACTTCTTGGACGTCTCGCTGGCTGGGCGAGGCCCGAAGGCTGACCCACGACATCCCCAACGTCGGCAACGTGCTGATCCGTGCGGAGGAGAGCCGACGGCTCAACCTGCGAGCCGTTGGGACCGCCGACGTCGGGCCTGGACTGCGGCACGGCTTGGAGGCCCTGGAACACTCCTCGGTTGCGGTCCGCAGCATGTTCCGCGCGCTGGACGACGCGGCGCGAGGTCGTGAGTCACAGTCGCACGACTTCAGCGAGGACGTGGAAGTGATCGCGGTCAGCATGCTGTTCAGAGAGCTGGCCGCCGCCGTGCGCGCCTACGGGCGGTTGGTGCGCACAGAGGCGCAACCGGGCCAGCATCTGCCCGAGCCGGAGCAGCTCCGTTCGGCGTCGGAAGGACTGAAGGAAGCGCGTGCCCGGCTCACCGATCTCGTCTTGGTCGACCCCCGCGATGACGCAACGATGGCAGAGCTGAACTTCGCATTGTTGACAACCGTCGGGCGTCTGCGCAGCGAGCTGAGGCTGGACGACTTGATTCGCCACCTCGAGCGACGTCCGGGTCCGGCGCCTCGGCATGCCGTCGCCCTCTCCCGAATGGTCGACCGCGAGCCCTCGGGCAGCTCCTCTCCGCGCCGTACTCTTCGCCGCCCCCGCCGCAAATAGCGGGGCTCCCCCCGAGGAAACCAATTTTGATGGCATGCTTCGAGGCATGCGTGCAACCATCGACAAGGCGGGCCGCCTGGTCATCCCAAAGGAGTTGCGGGAGCGTCTCGGCCTGAGCCCCGGCATCGTTGACGTCCATGCCGACGGCGCGTCTCTGCGCGTTGTGCCATTGACGTCAGATGAGCTCGGGAGGGCCCATCCCCTCAACCCTCAACACCTCACCTATGACGGATGTGGCCGGCCGCGCCGGCGAGCAATGATGCCGCGTTACTGCAGGCGGCAGAACTTCTCCACGTTGCTGGTGGGTCCGGACACGATGAGCTCGTCATGGCGGCGCACTGAGGTTTGTGGCTGGGCGTAGGTGAAGTCCTCACCGACGCGCTTAACCCCCACCACTGTGACGCCGTAGTGGGTCCGAGGACTGGAGTCTGCGAGGGTCTTGTCCCAGGTCATCGAGGGGGCGAAAGTCCGCGCGAGGGAGAACCCGTCGTCGAACTCGATGTAGTCGATCATGCTGCCCGTCAGCATGTGCGCGACCCGTTCTCCCATCTCGTGTTCGGGGTAGACGACGTGGTGAGCGCCTACCCGTTCCAAGATGAGGCCCTGCTTGCGGGTGACGGCCTTGGCCCAGATGTCTTGCATACCCGCTTCTGCGAGCGCCAGGACGACCAGCACGCTGGCCTCGATGTCAGCGCCGATCGCGACGACAGCCCGGTCGAGGTTGCTGACCCCCAACTGTCGCAGTGCCTGCTCGTCAGTCGCGTCCGCCTGGACCACATGCGTCAGCTCATCCGACCACTTCTGGACCAGGTCGGGGTCTTCGTCGATGGCCATGACTTCTTGGTTGAGCCGCACCAGGGCCTCGGCGACCGATGTCCCGAAACGACCGAGACCCACAACCAACACCGACATCGAACCGTTGTCCTTGTTCTTCCTAGCCAACAATCGGTCGCTCCTTGGGGAGGTGGTAATGGCGATGACGAGTTTTCAGCGCCAAGGCTGAGGCTACGGTGATGGTTCCGACCCGTCCAATGAACATCAGGGCCATCAGCGTGAGCTGAGCGGAGACCGGCAGCCCGGGCGTTATCCCCATGGTCAGCCCGACGGTTGCGAAGGCCGAGATCGACTCGAACAACACGATGTCCAGGGCGTGGTCGGTGACCGTGAGGATGACCATGGTGCCGATGGCGATCATCCCGATGCTGAGCAGCGCGATCGTCAGAGCCTGTCGCTGCGTCGAGTGCCCCACGCTGCGGTGCGCAACGACCGTGTCGGGTTCCCCTCGCACCTCTGACCAGATGACGTACGCGAGCAGGAAGAACGTGGTCACCTTGATCCCACCGGCCGTCCCCGCGCTGCCTCCGCCGATGAACATCAGCACGTAGTTGACGGCTATGGTCTCCGGGGTCGCCTGCCCGTAGTCGATGCTGTTCAAGCCCGCGGAGCGAGGGATGACTCCACCGGTGATGGCCGCGACCGTCTTACCCCAGGGTGACAACGACCCGAGCGTGCCTGCGTTGCTCCACTCGAACGCAAGGAACGCGACGGTGCCGATGACCAGGAGCAGTGCCGAACCGTAGACAGTGATGCGGGTGTGCACTGACCAGGAGCGAGGCTGTCTGGCCCGACGTCGCAGCTCGAACAGCACGGGGAATCCAATGCCCCCCGCGATGACGGCGACACAGATCGGAAACGCAATCCAGGCGTCGGCGATGAAACCGATCAAGCTGTCGCTGTAGAGGGTGAAGCCAGCGTTGGTGAAGGCGGACACCGAGTGGAAGAGGCCGTGCCAGAGCGCTTGCCCCCAGCTGTCGTCGTACGCGACCCTGAAGCGAGCCGTCAAGACCACGGTGAGCACCGTCTCGAACATGAACATCGTCAATGCCACTCGTCGGATCAGGTTGCCCACTTCGCCAACGTGGACCGTTTGTGTCTCCGCCTGGGCGATGAGGGTACTGCGAAGCCGCAACCGCCCACTGGCGAGAAGGCCCAGCAGGGTCGCCAAGGTCATGATGCCGAAACCGCCCGTCTGGATGAGCAGCAAGATGATGGCTTGACCGAGGGGAGTCCAGTACGTCGCCGTGTCGACTGTGGTGAGGCCGGTGATGCTGACTGCGGAGACACTGGTGAACGCCGCGGCCATGAAGCTGGCCCGCTCGGAACCGGGGGTTGCCGCCGGTAACAGGAGGAGGAGTGTGCCGACGGCGATGACAGCGAAGAACGCCATCGGCACAATGCGCGCCGGCTGCGTGAGTCCTGCCCGCATTCCGCCTCCTCGACCGGGTCTCATGAACCTCTGACAGTCTGCCGCTCTAGCTGCCTCGTGGCGCGAGCAGCCACACCGGGCCGCCGCTCGTAGGGCCAAGCCTGACGGATCGGACTCGTCCCCGCACTTGACCGCTGCTGTGGTGCAGGTCTGATCCGCTTCAACTCCACCCGTGCCCTCAAGAATTGGTGGCGCCGACTGATGTCCTAAGGTCAAGAGGTGGCCCGACGCCAAGGTCAGGCCCGTCGACGATCTCCTGACTTGTCCGCAGCTGAGACCGCTGAAGGACCCCCAGCTGCGGGCAAGTCGGTTTCGTCGCGAAACTGGGCTGTGGATAGCGACAGACCGGCTCCCTGGATACGTCAGGCTTGGCGGATGTCAAATCCTCATCAGCGTTCCCGCAAGTCAGCGCTCAAGCCACCCTCCGAAATGGCCCCGATCCGCACGCAGGCCGACCTCGAGCAGCACTGGCGGGTGGTGATGGAGCCGCTCGGCTTCTCCCACCCCTAGCTCTGGATCAACGTGCTGGGACCGGGCGGACAACCCACCCGCTTCCTCAGCCAACTAGATGACCTCTCCGCAGATCCTGATCTCCAACTACTCGACCAAATCATGCAGCTCAACCGGCAGATCCTCGACTCCCACGCCGTCGATGGGTCGCTCGCCCTGCTGCTCGCGCGACCCGGTCCGGACCGGCATACCGCGTCCGATGTGGAGTGGGCGACGGCGCTCACAGCGATCGCGGATTCCTACGACCTCCCTCTGCGCCCGATCTATCTGGCCACCAACACCGACATTCGGATCATCTCTCCCGACGACCTGCTCGCTTCTACCGCCTGAGTTGGGGTTGGCGGACGCTTGAGCCACGGCTCAACTGTGGCCCAGTCAACTGGGACCCAGTCAACTGTGGCGCGGATCAGCTGACGTCGGCTGGCAGTGACATCTCTGTCCGTACGCCGATCAGCCGGACGGCGCGGCCGTGGTCGAGCTTCTCGACGAGGCTCAAGGCTGCCGCTGAGATGTCCTCCGCCTCCGTCGTCGGGGTGGTCAGCGTCAAGCTGCGCGTGTGCGTCTGGAATGGCGCGTAGCGCACCTTGACGGCCACCCGAACTGCTGGCCGGTTGAGCGCCACGAGGTCGCCAGCCACCTGGTGAGAGAGTCGTCGTACCTCGGCCTCGACGTTGGCCCAGTCGGTCAGGTTCTCCTGAAACGTCGTCTCACGGGAGCGGCCTCGTGGCACGTACGGAGTGGAGTCGACGGGTGACGTGTCGACGCCTCGGCCGAGTCGGCGGTACCACGGCCCCATTGTCGGGCCCAGCTCGGCCGCCAAGAACGCAGCGTCGGCCTCGGCCAGCTCGCGAACGGTCGTGATCCCCAGGCCCGAGAGGCGCTTGGCGGTCTTCGTGCCGATTCCCCACAGCGCATGGGTCGGCCGCTCGGCCATGACGTCGTACCAGTTGTCTTCGGTGAGGCGGAACGTGCCGCGCGGCTTGCCGAACTCCGTCGCGATTTTGGCTCGCGGCTTGTTGTCACCGATCCCGACCGAGCAGTGCAGGCTCGTGGCGGCGAGCACAGCCTGCTGCACCTGTACGGCGAATGCTTCCGGGTCGCCGGTCTCGACACCGAGGAACGCCTCATCCCAGCCGAGCACTTCGACGATCACGTCGAGGGAGCGCAAAGTGTCCATGACCGCGACCGAGGCTTCTTCATATGCCGGTCCGTCCACTGGGAGGAAGATCGCGTCTGGGCATCTGCGTGCGGCGAGGCGAAGCGGCATGCCCGAGTGGACTCCGAACTCGCGGGCCTCGTACGACGCCGTCGACACCACACCGCGCTCGGTCGGGTCACCGCGACCACCGACGACGACAGGCTGCCCGCCCAGTCCGGGGTGCCGGAGCACCTCGACCGCCGCAATGAACTGGTCGAGGTCGACGTGCAGCACCCACGGTCGTGGGAGGGCCTCGGGGCTCCGCATCTCCGGGCCTGGCATAGCGTCATTGTCCAGCAACCGCGCACGTCTGCGCCGAGCCGGATCCGAGTGCTCACTGCTCGGTGAACCCACTCACACGTGATGTGTGCTGCGCCGCCCGGTGGTCAGGGCCGAGGTGACGGTCTCGGCTGCCTTCGGGAGATCGACGTCGAGGTAGGTCCCCGGCACGCCCGAGCGGCTACGCGGAGAGCGGAACGCGTTCCCGGCGTAGAAGACCGCCGCGCCCGCCGGCTGTGCTGAACGCAACGCCTCCACCGCCGCTCGGCGTGCGACAGCAAGATGCGAGACCACGATGACCGCCACGGCGCTGGTACGCCGTACCGCCACACCGAGCGACTGCGCCGGCGTGGACGCGCCCACCAAGCGGCAGGGCCAGCCGCGGTCGGCCAACAGCACGCCCATCGACTCCAGCCCGACGGTGTGCCAGTCACGCGGTCCGCAGGCGAGCAGCACCGTCTCGGTCCGCCACGGCGATGGCCCTAGGTAGAGCCTCCGGTTCAGCCAGGCGCGCGTGGCTTCCGTGGCCACATGCTCCTGGGCGACATCGCACCTGCCGCTCCCCCACCAGTTGCCGATCTGCCGCATGGCGGGCAGCAAGACGTCGCTGATAGCAGTGTCGAGCCCGAACTGCTCCTTGGCCTGCTCCAGCAGCGCTTCGATGCTCCGAGGGTCCAGACGCAGCGCTGCTTGGAGGAAGTCGTCGATGAGCGGCTGGTGGGCCGCCGGAAACTCGGCGGCCGCCCTGACGATGGCAGCAGCATCCGCAGCCCGGCGACCTCTCGCGATCTCGTCCCGCATCTGCCGGAGCGCAGTCAGCTCATCGGGCAGGTATCGCCGGTGCCCACCCCTGCTGCGGCTGGCTTGGGGGACGCCGTACCGCCGTTCCCATGAGCGGATCGTGGGGGCTGGCACGGAGACCAGCCGGCTCGTGGCCTGGATGGAGAGGCCTCGGACATCGTCGGTTTGCCGAGACGAGCCGCCGGGATCGCTCGAGCCGGTCAAGCCGTCGGCACTACCCGAGTCGCGAGACAAGCCGCCGGGATTGCCCAAGTCGGTCAAAGCAACCTTCCTTGTGCTCGGATCGTACGATAATGCACAAGGTTTTCCACGCCTGTGTGGAGTGACAGCGTTGCACAGCGGCCGAGAAGACGCCAGAGTTCAGCTCTTGCATAGGTTCTGGGCTTGGCTTCGGGGTCTCGGTGCGCTTTAGTGACCGTCAACGTTTTCGATCATCACTCGCGGCCGGGCAATCGCGACAGGCCACTGAACGGGAGCCGCCATGAACTCACCCACCACAGCGAAGGGCCCTCCCATTCCTGCGGTGTGGCTCAGCTCCGCTGTGGTCGCGTGCGCAGATGACGCCTTGTCATGGGTCGCGCATGCGGCGCGGGATCTGCTCGCGGGCGTCGACTACGCCAGCATCGTCACCATCCGGCGCGGGCAGATTTTCGGTACGGCGAGCTCGACGGACCCGGTCGCACTCAAGGCTGACCTGCTGCAGTCCGAGCTGGAAGAAGCACCCGTGCTGGCCATCGCCGGCGGCGAACCGCTCGCTGAGTGCCCTGGAGATGTCACGGTTGACGAGCGACCTCGCGCGGGCCGTCAGCAGCTGTTCGGAGATCGGACAAGCAGTCGGGATGCTGATGGCTCAATGCGGTGATACGTCGGACGAGGCGTTCGACCGACTCATCGCGATGTCGCAGGCGCAGAACGTGAAGCTGCGCGAGGTCGCCCGCGAGCTGATCGAGACGGCTAACGGCTCTGCAGCCGCTGACGAGTCGGGCGCCATCGCCTCGTAGGCGCCTGCAGGTCAGCGCCGTGAGTCCGCGGCCTGTCCACGAGCCCGAGGTTGGCGTTCGTACCCAAGCAAGGCGGCCAGATGAGATCATGGCTGGCGTCGATCAATTGCCCAGGGAGGGCGCTGGTGTTTCCAGTCATCACGGTGAGCGGTGCAGCATACGAGCGCGGTCGCCAGTACGGCGTACAGGCTCGGACGCGGATCCATCGGTCGCTCGAGGAGTATGCGGGCGTGTTTCAGTACTACGCGTCCTGGGACTGGGCCCGGTCGACAGCCGAGGCAGAGCGTTTCGTGCCCGCTGTCAGCGACTTCGCGCCAGACTGTCTCGAGGAGATGGCCGGTATGGCGGCCGGCGCCGAAGTTGGACTGGCCGACATCTTGGCGGTCAACGTGCGAACGGAGATTCTGTACTCCGCTCGCGTCCGCGCCGCCGTCAGTTCTGCGGCAGTGCCCGCGGAGTGTTCCGCCTTCGCCAGCGCCGCGCCGGGCAAGCATGTGATCGTCGGGCAGAACTGGGACTGGTCGCCCTTCGCGGACGATACGGTGGTGGTGCTCCAGTCGGTGCCGGACGACGGACCGGCGTTCGTCACGGTCGTGGAAGCCGGCTTGCTGGCCAAGTTCGGAGTGAACTCGGACGGGCTGGCCGTGATGACGAACGCAATGGCCTGCACGGAGGATGTGGGGGACCCGGCGGTGCCGTATCACGTGATGCTGCGCGCGCTGCTCGCCTGCGGCTCGACCGAGGAGGCGTTGAGGAGACTCGGCTCGGTGACTCGGGCATCGTCCGCCAACTATCTATTGACCGACGAGAGCGGTGCCTCGGTAGACATTGAGGCTCGCCCTGGCAATGGGTCGATGCTGCACCGGCTTGAGCCTGATGAGCACGGCGTCCTCCTGCACACGAACCACTTCTGCTCACCGGACTTCGACTCCACTGACTTGACGCATCTCTTGCCGTCGACGAGCCAGTTCCGCCTTGGCCGGGTGAGCGACGTGGTCGCTACCACGGCTGACGCCGGTGATGTGGCGACGTACACCGATGCGCTGAGCGACCACACCGACTACCCCGACAGCGTTTGCCGGCACCCGGACCCTGAGCTGCCCCCTCCTGAGCAGACCGCGACCGTTGCGAGCGCGATCGCCGACCTGACCGACCGGCGCCTCTGGTTGTCGGCGGGGCCACCGTGCGTCTCCGGCTATGCAGAGCTGGACGTTTCCACGATCTGGAACTGACCGGGGCACGCCGGCGCCGGCGTACGGCGCGACCCGGCCACCGGCTGGGGCCGACTCGCTGGGGGGATAACGCGCGCATCAGTTGGAACGAGATGGCACTCCCGCGACTGAATCGGCAGCCATTTCGTGCCAACTGGAGGCCAAGAGGGGTTAGTGGCTGGAGGCCAAGAGGGGTTAGTGGCTGGAGGCCAAGAGGGGTTAGTGGCTGGAGGCCAAGAGGGGTCAGTGGCTGGAGGGCAGGAGGGGCAGTCGCTGGGCCTGACCTGAGGGTTCGCGGACTGGCGGTTCGACGTACGGTGTCGGGATGGCATCCACGGCACCGACCCTTCCGCTCAACGACGACCGCACGATCCCCGCGATCGGGTACGGTACCGGGCGTCTGACCGATGACAACGCACCCGAACTGGTGGCCCTCGCGCTTGAATGCGGGTATCGGCTGCTCGACACCGCCGCCCGCTACGACAACGAGGGAGGAGTGGGTAGCGGGGTGCGGGAGTCATCGGTCGAGCGCTCTGAAATCTTGGTCACGACGAAGCTGCGCGGGTCCGAGCACGGCCGAGAGTCGGCGCGCCAGGCGCTGGAGGGCTCGCTGACGCGGCTCGGCCTCGACTATGTCGACCTGTACCTCATCCACTGGCCGCTCCCCCGCATCGACAAGTACGTCGAGAGCTGGGAGACGATGATCGCTCTGCGTGACGAGGGCAAGATCCGCTCGATCGGCGTCTCGAACTTCCTGCCCGAACACATCGACCGCCTGGAGCGTGAGACGGGCGTGCTGCCTGCCGTCAACCAGGTCGAGCGGCATCTCGAATGGCCGCAGAATGACCTGGTCGCCTATCACGCCGAGCGTGGCATCGTGACGCAGGCGTGGAGCCCGCTGCGTCGAGCAGGTTCGGTGCTGGAGAGCTCGGTGGTGGCATCCATCGTCACGCGGCATGGCGTGACCCCGGGTCAGGTGGCGCTGCGCTGGCATCTCCAGTCAGGAGTGGTGCCGATTCCCTATTCGAGCAACCGGAAGCGGATCGCGAGCAACTTCGCCGTGTTTTCCTTCGAGCTGAGCGAGGACGAGATGGCCTCGCTTGCCACGCTAAATTCCGGTGACAGGATGGGCGGCGACCCGCTGACCCACGAGGAGTTCTGAACTCGTCGCCGGATGGGTGTTGACTGCTGGCAGTGAGGCATACCACCGAGGGACGCTGACAACCGCGCTACGGCTGGGGTGTCTCCTCGACAGCGATGCGGATCCGCTTGTTGCCCTTGCCCTTGGACTCGGTTCCGGTAACGCGCACGCTGCCGACTTCGGCGGTGCTCATGACATGGGTGCCGCCGTCGGCCTGCTTATCGAGTCCGACGATGTTGATGATCCGGAGGGGGTCGATCTCGCGAGGGATGAGGTTGGCGGCGGTCCGGATCAGGGCTGGGTCTGCGTCCGCCAAATCTCGGCCGAGGAACTCGACAACGATGTCGTGAGCCGCAGCGATTTCCTCGTTGATGCGCGCCTCGAGGCGGGTGCCCAGCTCGGTCGACATGGCGTCGAGCGGGAAGTCGAGGCGGCCCGTCCCGACGTCCATGTTGCCGCCCGTGACAGGGATGCGGAACTCGTCCCAGATGACGCCACACAAGATGTGAAGGGCGGTGTGGGTGCGCATGACGAGGTGGCGACGGTCCCAGTCCAGTTCGCCATGGATTTGGCTTCCCGGCTGTGGACGCTCTGCATCGCCGGCGAGCCAGTGCCAGATGCCAGTCGTCTCACGCTTGACTCGCTCGACTGTCAGCGAGCCGGTCGGCCCGCTGAGCGTCCCGGTGTCGAAGGGCTGGCCGCCGCCGCCAGGGAAGAACGCCGTACGCGACAGCAGGACCCGGTTGCCTTCGGGGTCGACATCGACCACATCCGCATCGAAGCTGTGTTGGTAGGCGTCGACCGCGAACAACTCCGTCTCGGCGATCGCGGGCGGTGCGACGGTGGAATGAGTGGGGTCCCCTGGAAGAGCCATGCTCAGATCGTGCCACGTGACCGAAGAACGGCTCGACCCACACGGACGGCCGATCGGGTCGGTGGCATTCGCAATCGCGCGGAGCCATCGGGTCTCCCGTTTTCAGGCTGGTGGTAGGACCGGTTTCCGAGCAGACGGTAGGGTTGGAGCCATGATGGTAGACTTCTTCCTTTCGATGGTAGAAGGGGTAGGAATGAGCCTGAACATCAAGAACGAACGCGTCCATGCCCTTGTCCGCGAGGCCGCCGGTCGCACCGGCGGCTCGCAAACCAGCGTCGTCGAGCAGGCACTCATCCAATTCCTCGACGGGTTGGATCGGCCGGCCAACTCGGGCGAGCGGCTCGCTGCGGCCCTGGAAATCGCAACCGACTTCGAACGCCGGTTGTCCGCTGAGGACCGCAAGCGCCTTTCGAGCGACGGGCTGTACGACGAACGCGGCCTGCCTGCGTGATCGTCGACACCTCCGCGATTCTCGCCATCTTGCTCGGTGAGCCAGAGCGCGAAGAATACGTGCGAGTTATCGCCGAATCAGACGCAGCCAGCATGGCCGCAGCCACCTTTCTTGAGGCGGCCGTAGTCGTCGATGCGTTGGGCGACCCCGTCAAATCGCGGCGGCTTGACGCATTGATCCAGGGGCTTCACATCGAGATCGTCGACACCACCGCCGAACAGGCGCGCATCGCCCGCGCTGCCTACCGTGACTTCGGCAAGGACAGTGGACATGCGGCGCAGCTCAACTACGGTGACTGTTTCAGCTACGCCCTGGCCGCGGCAACCGGCGAACCGCTGCTCTACAAGGGCAACGACTTCAGCGAGACCGACCTTCGCTCAGCGCTGAGCTGACACATCCGACGCCCGTATCCGCGACGTTGCTGCCGCGCCGGCTCGTTCAACATCGGAGAGCCTCACTGCGCGATCACTCGGCCGCGTAGCGGCAGTCTGGGCTAGGCCGGTGTGACGATGGGAAGCCCGGCCCGCTCTGCGGCGGCCAACAGCCGATCGTCGTACGCGATGAACGCCTCGAGGTCGTCGCCCAAGGTGAGCGCCGGAGCTCAGGTGGATCGCGTCGAGGCGACGAAAGCGTCCAGTGCCGCCGACTCATCCTCGGCGAAGACGAGCTTCACCAGGGCGGACGTGTCGAGGTAGTACACCTAGCCGCGGTCTTCGGAGCGGAGCTCGGCCAACGTCTGCGATGCGGTCAAACCTTTGGTCAACCGGGTTCGACGGCTAGACGGCTGCACGACGGTGGGAACCCGCAGCTCTCCCGCGCGGACGAGCCTGCCAATGTGGGTGTCCCCGCTGGGGGTAGGTGCAAGGACGGCAACGGGACGCCCTCGATCGCTCACCTCGAACGTTTCGCCGTCCTCGACACGCCTGAACCATCGACTGGCATTCTGACGGAGATCCCGAACCCCAATTCGCTCCATGTGCTACCTCGTAGCACCTCAGCGAATTCCGGCTCTACTCGCCGAGCCGGGACCAGAACTCGACCGAGATGCCATGACCCTTGCAAAAGTCCGAGAACTCTCTGTGGCGGACACCCGAGAAGCGCGCCTTCATGAGCTCGACCAAATACGCGTCAGCGCTCCCACCAAGCGCGCGAACAAGCGCCGGTACGTCGCTCGCCGCGACGGAGTGCGCCCACTCGTACTCTCGGATGCCTTCTCCGAAGAAGCGCGACAGATCACCCAGATCCTGGCCGTTGACGGCCACGCCGCCTTCGGGAAAGTGCGACAGCCACACGGTCCGCGTGCCACCGTCGGGAGTCGTCTCGCTGTGCAACACTTCCTCTGCCACGGGTCCCCGCTTCCTGGCGTCACCGTCCGCACGAATAGCGCACACCGCACTTGATACCGAAGCCCGGAGCTCACCGGGCGGTCTGCTTGCCTCAGTTTCCATGACGCAACACCGCAAGGGACGGCCATGGGTCGTAGCCTGCCTCAGAACGCAACACAATCCCTGCCTTACATGGGGCTTTACGTGCTGCTCCACGCCTGTTCACCTAGGGCCGGTGGCG
>Ga0183260_10000924_pt1 | contig 24935 bp, 17 predicted proteins | sample AntDrymUQ4972206_2_FD_129768 | JGI IMG/M metagenome (GOLD analysis project Ga0183260, IMG submission 129768) | Polar desert sand microbial communities from Dry Valleys, Antarctica - metaG UQ497 (22.06) (version 2) (version 2) | ecosystem: Environmental > Terrestrial > Soil > Desert | place... | reverse complement strand
TGCCATTCTATTAGCCTTTTTGCCATTGGGGTAAATGATTATGCATGCCCCTTTTCTTCGTATTTTGCCAAACAACTAATTGCCGACTCGCCTATAACTATGAAATTGAAGCAACTGACCGTTAAGCAGTCACTGAATAAAGCATATAGGCTCATTAAACCCGACAGGGCAGACATTGAAAAATGCAAGGCTAATTTCAAGCTGCTTTTAAGTCATATTAACCCACAGGAGAGCGAAGAGAACCTGAAAGGGCATGTGATGGACTTCTTAAAGAATACTTACTTCAGTCCTAATTACCACATCGCAACCAAAGGCAGAACCGATTTTGTTATTCATACCAGCAAAGATGCTACGCACAATGCCGGAGTATTGTTTGAGGCTAAGAAACCATCTAATAATGAAATGGTGACCGTTGGCAATCTCAATACAAAGGCAATGCATGAAATAATTTTGTATTACCTAAGAGAGAGAATAGAGCATCACAACAATGATATAAGGCACCTTGTCATTACCAATATTTACGAATGGTTTGTATTTGATGCAGCGGAGTTTGAAAGATTATTTTTCAGGAATAGCAGTTTGATTAAAGAATACAAAGCTTGGGGAGCAAAGCAAAAGGTAAGTACCAACAACGATCTTTTTTATAATGAAATAGCAAAGCCATTTCTTGCTTCGCTAACAGAAGAAATAGAATTTACCTGGTTTGATATAAGAGAGTTTGAAACACCATTGCTTGACAGCGACAGGAACAATGACAACAAACTCATTCCATTATTTAAGATCCTTTCACCAACGCATCTTTTAAAACTGCCATTTGCGAACGACAGCAATACTCTGGATAAAGGATTTTACAACGAGCTTCTTTACCTGGTTGGATTGGAAGAAGTAAAAGAAGGCAGTAAGAAACTTATCCGAAGAAAGCAGGCAGGTAAACGCAACGATGGTTCGTTGTTGGAAAATACTATTGTTCAATTAGAAACAGAGAATTGCATTCATAAATTTACCGACAGGCAATCTTATGGCGATACAACAGAGGAGCAGCTTTTTAGTGTAGCATTGGAATTATGTATCACCTGGGTAAACAGGATTTTGTTTTTAAAACTGTTAGAAGCACAATTGCTCAAATACCATAAAGGGAATAAAGCTTACCGTTTCCTGAATTACAATATCGTTCCGCAGTATGATGAATTGTATAAACTTTTCTTCCAGGTATTGGCACGTAAGCAACAAGAGCGAATAGAAAAAGTAAAAGTCAAATACAAACACATTCCTTACCTCAACAGTTCTTTGTTTGAAATAACATCGTTGGAAGAGCAAACCATCCGGATTAATATGCTGGATGATGCGGCAGAAATTCCTTTGCTCACATCCACCGTTTTAAAAGACGACCGGAACAAACCCATTGCAACAAAGCTCAACACACTGCAATACATTTTTGAGTTTCTGAATGCGTATGATTTTGCAAGCGAAGGAAGTGAGGAAATACAGGAAGAACGTAAAACCCTGATCAATGCTTCGGTGCTCGGGTTGATCTTTGAAAAAATTAACGGCTATAAAGACGGTTCCATTTTTACGCCGGGTTTTATCACCATGTATATGTGCCGCCAGTCTATACGGCAGGCTGTAGTAAATAAGTTTAAAGAAAAATACAACTGGAAAGCAGAAACGTTTGAAGACCTGCACAATTATGTTTCAGACGACCGCACAGCAAAGACCATTAAAAATTACAATGCTCAAATCAATTCACTAACCATTTGTGATCCGGCCGTAGGTTCCGGGCACTTTCTTGTTTCGGCATTAAATGAATTGATTGCCATTAAAAGTGAGTTAGGCATATTGGCTGATGCAAATGGTAAAAGATTAAGTGAGCATACCGCAACAGTAGAAAATGATGAATTGCTGATAACAGACAGGGAGCGTAACTTCTTTATGTATCAGGTTGCCACTACCTACGAACATCTTACCATACCAAATGCAGAAATACAAAGAGTGCAGGAAACCTTGTTTCATGAAAAGCAAACCCTTATTGAGAATTGTTTATTTGGGGTTGACATAAATCCGAAGTCTGTTCAGATATGCCGTCTTCGTTTATGGATAGAACTGTTGAAGAACGCTTATTACATAGCTGAAGGCAACCATAATAACGCCGAATTACAAACACTGCCTAACATTGATATTAATATAAAGACCGGCAATTCATTGATCAGCAGGTTTGGTTTGGACGAAGATTTAAAACCTGCACTTGCTAAAAGTAAGTTCAATATTCAATCCTACAAATTAGCTGTTGCAGGTTACCGTGATGCGCAAAATAAAGAGCATAAACGCGAAATGGAAAACCTGATTGCAACCATTAAAAAAGACTTTACAACAGAATTGTCGTTCAGGGATAAACTTGCAAAATCATATATAAAAGAAAAGGCAACAATTACCAATATAAGCAGCGAAATAAACCGGATGGAATTGTGGAAGGAGAAAATACCTAAAAAGCTATTGGATGATTTAGAAAAGGCAACTGCAAAGCTTGCGAAGTTAGATCAGCAGGTCAAGGACATGCAGAACAATACAATTTATAGAAATTCATTTGAATGGCGCTTTGAATTTCCTGAGGTATTGGATGATGAAGGGAATTTTATCGGGTTTGATGTGGTGATAGCTAACCCACCATACATAAGACAGGAAGAGTTTACTTCAATAAAGGATTATTTGAAAACTAACTACGAGGTATACTCAAGTACTGCAGACCTTCTGATTTATTTTGTTGAAAAGGGTATGAACTTGCTTAAATCGAAAGGGCAGTTTAGTTATATAGTAGCTAATAAATTTATGCGGGCTGGGTTTGGAAAAGAACTTCGCAAATGGTTGCAGCAATATCAAATTGAAAAATTATTAGATTTTGGTGATTTGCCAGTATTTGATGAAGCAACTACTTACCCGTTGATTTTAGGAGTCCAAAAAATAATTCCAAATAAATATTTATTGGGAGCAAATATTCAGAAAGTAGATAAAGACAATTTTGAAAATTATTTAAACGAAATAGCTTTTGATATAAACCAGCAAAACTTACAGGATAATGGATGGAACCTTTCATCCCAGAATAATTATAGTTTTATTCAAAAAATAAAAACTATAGGTATACCACTTTGGAAATATGTTGATGAAAATATTTTTTATGGGATTAAAACAGGTTTAAATGAAGCATTCGTAATAGATACAACTACAAAAGATAATCTCATAGCACAAGATGCAAATAGTGCAGAATTAATTAAGCCATTTTTGATAGGAAAAGATATTAAGCGATATACTTTTCCAGAAACAAAACAATGGCTTATTTCAGTTCCCAAAGGGTTTACCATTAAACATAATCTCCCTCACGGTGACCCAAATTATTTAAGTGAACCCACTCCCAGGTATGGAAATATGGAAATTAATGATGCTTGGAGATGGTTTAAAGATCATTACCCAGCTATAGCAAAACATCTTTTACCATACAAGACAAAAGCAGAAGTACGAACTGATAAAGGTGACTTTTGGTGGGAATTAAGAGCATGCGATTACTACACCGAATTTTATAAACCTAAAATCGTTTATCCAAATATTTGTAAGCAACCCGAATTTATTTGGGAGGAAAATGGATTTTTTACAAATCAAAAATGTTTTATAATAACTCATGCCAGTAAATACCTGCTTGCCATATTAAATAGTAGCCTGATTTTTTATTTATTTAAACAAATTCTTCCCAAATTAAGAGGAGATTTTTACGAACCGAGCTATTTATATTTCAAAGATTTTCCTATAGCTGAAACTACTGAAAGCCAAAAAGCAGAAATTGAATTTATTGTTGAAGACATATTTAAATCAAAAAAAGAAAATCCAAAAGCAAGTACTTTAAATTTAGAAAGTCAAATTGACCAATTAGTCTACCAACTTTACAACCTCACTCCCGAAGAAATACAAACCATTGAAAGCTCCATCAAGTGAACAAAGGAAAAGAGGTGGAAGCATTGGTAGCATGGTTAAAAGCGACACTTTGATTTAAAATAATAGTATTGATTGAACCACTTCCATATCGCAGAGTAATTTCCATAAGAGAAAAATTAAACACGGTTGGTTCATTATCTATAGCGTTAACCCTGAAAATCATATCTTGTTCTTTTTAGCTTTGAAATCTGTTTAAGCAAACATAAGTTTGCATTTAAGAACAGCCATTCAGTAAAACCAACATGTCATTACCTAAAAAAATTACTCCAAGTAATCTTAAAGAAGCCGTAGTTGAAATCAAATACATTTCAGATTTACCATTTGAAGTATTAGTAGGGATCTTTTTTAAAGCACTTGATGATACATATAAGTACACGAACAGACCATTGCAACAATTGCCTTTTCGCCAAGGCTTACAAGCTAAATTAGGTCAGGAAATAACCATCAGGGTTGGACACCCAAGTTTGTTTTATAATGATAAAATCAGCATTCAATTATCTGAAAATACGTTTGTATTTACATCCCTTGATGAATACATAGGATGGCAGGATTATAAACCACAGATTGAAAAAGCATTGCAACAATTAATGTCAACTAATCACGTTAAAAAATGTACAAGAGTAGGTTTGCGGTACATTAGCGAATATGCAGGTAAAGATTTAAAAGATTGTATCAACTTTAGTTTCAGCTTTGGATTGCCTCAGGTGCAAAGCGAAACAACTGCATTTCGCAGTGAGTTTATATACAATGGCACGAAAATTATTCTAAATTTGAACAATAAAGTTCCTTTTATCAGGCAACAGCCTTCCGCCAGACAGGTGGAAATTACTCAAGTATCAATAGTTGATATTGATGTAATCGCAGATAATTTGGAGATAAGTGATTTAGACCAATTGTTAAAAACAATAGAAGAAAACCATACAAAGGAAAAAGAAATTTATTTTGGTATGCTGAAAAAAGATTTTTTACAATCATTAAATCCAGAATATTGATATGCCAAATGAACTCCTTGGAAATGTTACTTTGTCTTATTTAAGTTCATATATAGATTGGTCACAAAACAGTGGTGAATTGGTAAACAGAGCTACTGATGATCCGTTGGTCTCTCATAATCCTTTCAAAAGTAATCGCCAATTTATTAAGTTGGAACAATCATTCAACAAGCAGCTTGTAAATAGCTCTGAAATCTTTGGCGATCAAAAAGAGTTTTCTCTTCGGGAAAAGATGAAAAATTCTGCTGAAGCTCTTTTGGATTGTTTGCCTGATAAAATTTCCTTACGTTTAACTGACGAAGGAAGTATTTTCTACACGGTCATAAAAGGTGATCTGAAAGTATATCTACAACATTTTTTAATTGATGAATTTGATGAAAGTGACGAAGCTATTCTCAGTATATTTCAAGGAGATGATAATTTATTGAATTATGCTGGCGAACTTTCTGAAGTCATTGTCCAATTCAGTACGTTCTTCTCTTCTAAAAATATTTCGGTTCGTCAGTTGGCATAGGATGAAGTATCCAGTAGAAATTTTACCCAAGCCAGGCTATAGGATTATTGATTGTGATCTTAATGAACACTACCTCATTCGGTTTACAGACACCAATGACATTAATGAAATATGGGATAATGAAACAAATACTGTAAACCCCAAACACATTTGCAGCCCTCGTGAACAGATTAATGACCTTTCGACAAGTTTATTAGGTGTGTATAAAGTAGCTCACATTTTCTTACAGTTTACACCATCAGGGGAAGAAAAATATGTGATATACTGTGCCCCAGATGAAGATGTAGAAACTCCAATTTACGGCGGCGATTTTGTTACAAATGATAATCGGCATTATTGGTCTGCTCCTATGAGTAAGCTACTCAATAGGGAATTTAAATACGAAAGAGACAATTTGCCTCTTACAGCAATTTGTATGGTTAAGCACACACCTATGAAATGGAACTTTTGGCATTTCTCTCTTCGCTGGAAACTTCATACAGGTGAATTTTTGGAAGACATTGACAATGAGAAAACCAGAAAGAAAATAGCTAAAAAAATAGGACAAGCTGTTCGGGTAACTATAGCACAATTTGCTATCATTCAGGAACCGGAACACTCTCTATTACCTAAGGGATGTTATTGTAAAAATTAAAAGTCTACAACAAAAATGCTTTGAACAAGTTAAGTATTCACATTAAGATTCAAAGCAATTTTTAATGAAGATTTATTTAGCAAATAGGTTACTCTACTATCTTCCATCTTTGGATCAGATAATGCCAATCATCTTACAGGTGGCCTTCATTAGGGTACTTCAAATTGACGAGTACTTTAGGACGCTTAATATGTAAATTTGAAGGGTAAGTAATTGAGCCTTCAACGTGCACACTGAGAAAGGTTTTAGAATGGCGCTTATTCTCAATCAACAAAACCAGGAGAATTTTCAAACCCATATCTTTTATGAAAATACTTCATACTGCTGACTGGCACCTCGGCAAAAAGCTTGAGCAAAGCGAAAGGACCGATGAACACCAGGAATTTCTTGATTGGCTTATACAACGGTTGAGCAGCGAATGCATTGATGTATTAATTATTGCAGGCGATGTATTTGATACCGGTACGCCATCCAACAGCTCTTTTGAACAATACTACGGCTTTCTTCGACGGGTAAAAAATACCTGTTGCAGAGAGGTCATTATTATAGGTGGAAACCATGATTCTATCACTACATTGAATGCGCCGAAGGAATTGCTGAAATATTTCAACGTGCACATTGTAGGTGGAGTGCCTCAGGAATTTACGGAGCAAATTATTCCTATAAAAAATGATGCAGGCAAAGTGCAATTAGTAGTTTGTGCTATACCTTTTTTACGCGACAGGGATATACGATTGTCTCTGGCCGGTGAAACATATAGTGAAAGGGAGCAAAGAATAAAGCAAGGCATTTGCGACCACTACAACCAATTCAAAGAACATATAAATGAATACAAACAAAATGGTGTACCGGTGATTGCAACAGGGCATTTATTTGCTGCAGGTGCCAGCACTTCGGAGAGTGAAAAAGAAATTCATGTGGGAAACTTAGGGCAGGTATGTGGTGATCAGTTTCCTGTGGAATTTGACTACATAGCACTGGGGCATATACATCGTCCACAGGTAGTGAACAAAATGAACCATATCCGGTATTCGGGTTCGCCTGTGCCATTAAGTTTTTCAGAAACAGAAGATAACAAGCAGGTGGTGATCCTTGAATTTCAGGAAAGCAAACTTACAAGAGTGGAAGAACTTGAAGTGCCTTGCTGCCGCAAACTCATTCGCATAAAAGGAGATCTGCCAAGCATAAAAAAGGGTCTCATGATGATTGAAGACCATCATTTAAAATTTCCTGCATGGGTAGAAGTGCAGGTAGAAACAGATAAATATCTTCCCGAGTTAGATGAAGAGTTGAATAAGCTGATTACAAAAAAACCATTTATCGGGCGATTGTTTATAAGGCAAAACAGATTGCGCCCCGGGAAGAATCTTAACGAACAAACTGAAGAGGCGCTTTCCTTAACCGATTTGAATCCAACCACTGTTTTTAAAAAGCGTTGCGAATCTGAGTATGCTGAACAGGATTACAGTAAGCTGTTGCAAACATTCGAAGAAGCCCTTGAAAGAATGGAAGACAAGGAAGGCTAATGGTAAGATAGTATCTAATAATTGATTGAGCACATGAGGATTATCAGCATCAGGTTTTTAAACCTTAATTCTTTAAAGGGCGAGCATAAAATATATTTTGATAAGCCTCCTTTTACTGAAAGCGGATTGTTTGCCATTACAGGACCTACAGGAGCAGGCAAAACAACTATACTCGATGCGATTACACTGGCCTTGTACGGAAAAGTGCACCGGCATGATAAAGAAGATCCCTCTGAAATAATGACGAGGCATACCGGTGAGTCTTATTCTGAGGTGGAGTTTGAAGTAAAAGATATTTTATATCGTGCAAAATGGTCGAACTACAGAGCACATAAAAAAGCAGGTGGAAAATTGCAGGGGCCAAAAATGGAATTGTCACATGCAAGAACAAATGAAATAATTGAAAACGGATCGCTTTTCCGTTATTATATCAAAATTATAGAAGTATGCGGCCTTGACTATAACCAGTTTCTGCGGTCGGTGATTCTTTCCCAAGGTGATTTTACCCGCTTTCTAAAAGCCAGCGAAAATGAGCGAAGTGATTTATTAGAGAAGATAACGGACACTGCTATCTATTCCCAAATTTCCATTTTTACTTTTGACCGAACAAAGGATGAAAATAAAATTTTAGAATCATTACGAAACAGGCTGAAAGATGTAAGCCTACTTACTAAAGAAGAATTAGAAACTTTGAGTTCCAGCCTTTTTGAAACATCGCGACTGGCAAATGCCCAAACCAGCGAAAAGAAAAAACTGGATAATCAATTGTTGTGGCTTCATAACATAGCAAGGTTGAATGAAAGGAAAGAAAAACTGCAAAAAGAATTTGAAATCCTTATAGCAGAACAGACAGCTCTGCAGCCTTTGTTCGATAAACTCAAACTTCACTTGCAGGCATTAAAGCATTTACCCCTGCTGAAAGAGACGGAAGCCATCAGTAAACAGGTAGATGACATCAATAAAAAATTATCGGAAATAGAATTGCGTTTGCCTGAGATGGAAAAAACTGCGGCCATTCTATTTGGCCAATTGCAAGTTGCAGAAGCAGGATATAAAATTGCTGAACAAAATCAAAAAGAAAACGCTCCTGTAATAATAGAGGCAGAAAAGAAGGACATTCTGATTGGTATAAAAACTAATCAATGTGAAAAAGAACAGAATGATTATAATATCGCCTCGAGGGAACTTGAAAAGATAAAAACAGATATTAAACAAAAACAGGAAGTAGAAGAAAAACTAAAAGAGAGCATTACCCAATTAGAGCAATGGATTAATGAACACAAACAAGAGTCAGAACTTGAAACAGTTGTTCCTGTTTTCTCCGGTTATTTAGAAAGGCTGGATGAATTGGATAAAAAGATCAAAAGAGCAATAGAGGAAAAAGGGAATGAAGAGAAGCAAAAAATTTCAGAAATTGAAAAGCTTCAAAACCTGAAAAAGATAGCCTCGAAAACCAGGGAGTTAATAAAAGAGGCCAGACTACAACTTGAACTACACAACGAACAGTTGGTAAACGTATTGGCAGGTAAATCCCTTGAAGAATGGGAAACTGAGTCGGGTAACTTACCATCGCTGATAAGTATTAGTGAACAGCAGTTGCTACTTGCAACCCAGTTAGAACTTTCTACCGAAAAAATAAGAGAATCTGATTTACAGAAAAAAACATTATCAAAAAAAACTATTATCGAAGGGGGTTTATTAACACGAATAAAAGACGAGTACAGTGAAGCGGAAAAACATTTGGCATCGCTCCAAAAAAATGTTGAACAGCAAATGCTGATTCAGAAATATGAAAGTGACAGGCAAAAATTGCAATCGGGACAGGAATGTTTTTTGTGCGGATCAACACATCATCCTTTTGTTGAGCACAACTATACCAATGACCTAAGTGGAACCGAACAAGAACGAAATGCTCAAAAATTAAAAGTAGCTGTTTTATTAAATAAAATAAATGACAAAGAGGTACTAATTAAAGGAATTGATCATGAGCTGAATCATATGAAAAAACAACAGGAAGAAACCATTACTGCGCAATCAGTAATGTTACAAAGGTTTGAAAGTAATAATCAAAAACTACCAAAACCCCTTGATAAAGAAAATATTCAAATCATTAATACTGTTTTAGAAACAAACAGAGATGAACTCAATGGGATTAAAGAAAGAATCAAAGAAATAAGACACGCTGGAATAAAGATTAAGGAAATCGAAAACAGCATTGTGGTACTGAATGAAACAATCCTGAAAAATGAAGGAAAAATAAAACAAAGTGAAACCAGGATTGAAAACATTGAAACATCTATTGTTCGTGTTCAAACAGAATTAGAGTCTTTTACAGCTACTGAATCGGAAATGGCAAAAAAAGCGGAGGAATTACTTAATCCTTATAAACAAATTTTCAGTTATGCAAAAGGAAAAGAAATATTAGAGCAGCTAAAAAGGGGTTCAAAAAAATATCTAAACACCCAAAAAGAATTGCAGGATAAAAATGAGCTTCTCAGGCAAACAGAAAGCGATATAAAACATGCAAACGCAAGTATCGAAGAAAAAACTTTAAGGCTGCACCAATTATCTGAACAATTGAGGGACAGTAAAACTGAACTTAAAAAATTAAAAGATGAACGATTTATATTATTTGGTGAAAAGGATACAACTACAGAACGCAAATGCTTAGAACAAAATGTGGAAGAGAAAAATAGTACATTCGAAAAAGCCCGATCAATATTAAGCGACGAAAAACAAGCACTGGAAATAGCCAAAAATCAGCAGGAGAACTGGGCTAAAGACCTGGATCAATTGAAGGATAAATACAATTTGCTTTTTTTAAATTTGAATAATCAATTGGCTCTGGATAATATTGAATCTAGTGCGGCTTTACAACAAAGATTCCTTGAGCAAACAAAAGCAGAACAAATTGAACAACAGCAACACCAATCTGAAAAGAAGCAAACAGAACTGAAGCGTTCTTTGCTTGACACGGAATCTGAACTGGAAAAAGAAACAGCGAGGGAATTTACAAATGAAACATTGGAAACTCTGTCAGAAAATATAAAACAATTAGAAGAAAATATAATTCAATTGAACCAGGAAATTGGCAGGATAAAGGAGATATTAAAAACTGATGAACATCGAAAAGAGCAATATCGTGAAATAGCTTTGAGTATTGAAATTCAACAAAAAGAATATGACCGATGGAACAAACTGAGTTTACTGATTGGTTCTGAAAACGGAAAAAAATTTAGCAGGTTTGCACAAGGACTTACTCTGGCCCGGTTAACAGAATTAGCGAACCGGCATTTGTTACAATTAAGCGATCGCTATCAAATTTTAAAAACTATAGAAAAAGATCTTGAATTGAAGATCATGGACAGCTACCAGGCCGATGTGGTTCGGCCTATGTCCACATTATCCGGTGGTGAGAGTTTCCTGGTTAGTCTTGCACTCGCATTAGGACTATCAGATCTTGCCAGCCGAAAAGTACAGATTAATTCATTGTTTATTGATGAAGGCTTTGGTACACTCGATCCCGACACATTGGAGACTGCTATAAATGCACTGGAAAATCTCCAGGCAAACGGAAAAAGTATTGGCGTTATTTCTCATGTAGATGCATTGAAAGATCGAATAGGAACACAAATACAGGTAAGCAAACATGCCGGCGGATTCAGCAAAATCCAGGTGGTGAGTTATGGGCAGCCGGTTATGCAAGCCGAATAAAATATTTTTTTAAATCCTATCCCTTTCCTTTTCTTATTGTAAATTCTACACCGCTTCCATGGCCAGCCACAAATGGTATGAAATAAGAAACAGAAGTATAAATAAATGAAGAATGATAAACTTAGCAAAAAACACATTTACCTTTTTTTGTGGCGAAGTAAGCTTTAGTGAAAGATGCCGATCTGCATCGGCATGACATAACTCCCGAAAGCAGATTCTTACAGTTCTCAGGCTGAGCTTGCCGAAGTCTTAATTTCCTATGCGTTCCTGTTCTTCATTGGCACTGCCGGCTGTTCTCTTTGTAGGTGCTATCTTTTTTCCTTTACTGAAGCAATAGGTAAAGCCGATAGCTGCGACCAAACATTTTTACAAATTCGAAAATCACTGAATTGATTAATCCATCAAGCCTCATTTTCCTGATACATTACTCCACACGACAGCGATTTATTTATAATTTACTTTAAATTGTCCATTTGTAATGTTCACTGTCGTGCCATTTTGATTTTTTGCTGTTCCGCTAAAAATAGCTTCAATCACTTTTGTAGTTGTATTATGACTCGTGATCTTTGTTATGATATTTACTGAAGTGTTGGTGGTTTCTGCAGTGAACAGAGGGGTACCATTTCCTGATACTATTAAAGTTGCCCCATTGCTAGTACTTGAACTTGTACTGTATGTCTCATCTTTGTTAATGCCACCAAGCCTGTCGGCCAATAAGAGTATAATTGAAGTATCTTTTGTATAATTAGAACCAAAAAATCTGAAAATTGACGGACCGCCTACTACGGTCAATTCAGCCTTATCAACATCTACATTGCCCTGGTATGTAACACCACCGGAAGTAAACTTCCAAAAATAAATACTTGGAGCGGGAGGAGGCGAAGCACCGGCTTCCACGTCAATTATAAATGAGCAAGCACTATTACCAAATGTAGCTGTAAGCTCTGTTTCACCAGAGTTGGTAGGAAGCCCCTTTCCGGTCAATACTATATTTTGTAAGCCCGTGGCGGAAAAGTTACCCGAAGTTGAAAAGCTGATTCCGTTAACCGTATTTGTAGAAAAACTATAGCTCCCCGGTGTAGTTACATTTACCTGAATCTGTACTGTATTGGATGTCCCAAGACTAGTTCCCTGTTTATATGTACCATTGATAGTTGCTGTTGCACAAGATATTGTACCGGCTGCTGAACCTGCAGCCGCATTTACAACTTCTACGAAAAATTTACAGGACGAACTTCCTGCAGCAACAGGGATTACACTAACACCTGTTTTAGAAGGAGTACCAGAGCCGGTTAAATTTATAAATTGTGCCCCTATGCTAGAAAAGCTTCCACTTCCCGAAAATGTAATTCCATCTACTGCAGCAGTGGAAATATTATAGGTGCCTATAGAAGTAACATTTACTTTCAAACTCACTTTATTAGAAGAATTAAGTGCTATATTCTTTATGTAATTTCCGGACAATTTATAGTCGGGGCAAGCTCCAACGGAATCTCTTAAAGTAAAACTTGCCTGTGTACCTGCACCGGAAGGAAGCACTACGACTTGTATATCACAAGTACTTGAATCAAAACTTAGAGTAAAGTTGTCTGTTCCTGCGTTTAAAGGCTTTCCTTTTCCCTTAAGCTTTATAGTATTCTTTCCGGTATTTGAAAAAATTCCTGAACCACTGAAAGAATAACCATTTACAGTATTGGTGGCAATTGAGTACGACCCAGCCTTGGAAACATCCAGATCAATCTGAATAAAATTACTATCCGACAAGGCTTTTGCTACAACGAAAGTGCCTCCAATAAATTTTGGCAAACATGAATTAGTAAGGTCACTTTGCAGGGAGCCTTTTGCTTTTTCAGAATTACTTTCAAAACTTAATTCTTTTTGACATGAAAGAATATTGATAAGAAAAATAATGGTAAGGGTATAAAAAAATGCGTTTTTCATGAATAGTTACTTTAATCTAAAATAGATAAATTAATCAACTGCTAATATAAGGTTGTTCAAAAAATGAAAAACCTTATTTTTGCCTCCCGATTTTAGGTAACGAAATAAATTTATATTCCTCCTTAGCTCAGTTGGTTAGAGCATCTGACTGTTAATCAGAGGGTCTCAGGTTCAAGTCCTGAAGGGGGAGCTTGATAGTGTATTAGAAGCCACTTTTATGTTTTATATTTATATTTTACATTCAAGTAACTCTAATATTTATTATGTAGGTTATTCTTCAGGTTTTATTAGTAGAGTCTATCAACACAATATAATGTGATAGAGATACTTTTTCAAAAAAACACAAGCCGTGGATTCTAAAAGCAGTATTTGAAGCAGGAGGAGATAGAGGAAAGTTGTTAAAATCGAGAGATTTATAAAGAAGGGCTATTGTCCTGCGATAAATTTCTAAGCCTGTTTTCCAATCCATTGCAAGGGGTTCATAGCGGTTTTTAATTTCCTTGTGTTCGCCCGGCTCTAATGTTCCTCCAATAGCATCTGTTGAGCATTGTTAAGGCATTCTTTGTTTTTTCTGAATTTCCCTTCAACGTTTGCTGTAACAATTTTTCTTTCCGGGGTACCCGGGGCATAACTTAGTACGATTCGTTTATGGGTATCGGGTAATAAAAATCTCCTTAATTCATATAATTTATTTTATGCAAAGCGAAATCAACCAATCGCTTTTATATGTGATGATGCACCCAAATTTATCATTGCCTCAAATATTTTAATTTCGCCGGCGATGGAGATAAAAAAGTTTGATGTTGTTATAGTGGGAGCTGGCCCGGCAGGAGCTGCCTGCGCAATACGACTAGGTGGTTCCGGATTAAAAGTAGCCTTACTAGACAAAGCGACTTTTCCAAGAGATAAAACCTGCGGGGATGCCTTAAGCGTTGATGTTATCAATCAATTAGCCATGCTTTCGGATAAACTGGCAGCAGATTTTACTGTTTTGGAAAACAAAATTCCTTCTTATGGTGTAAAAATATTTTCACCTGACCATCAGTGTGTCGACATTCCGTTTGTACATAAAAATGTAAAAAGTTGCGGTTTTATTTCTCCGCGTTTGGATTTTGATAACTTTCTTTTTCAACATGTAAAAGAGTATCCGAATATTTCCATATTTGAGAATTTTGGAGTAGAAAAAATAACGCAGCAAGAATCAAAAAATAGTATTCATACTAAATCAGGAATTTTTGAATGTGATATTGCCATTGGTGCTGATGGTGCCCATTCAGTGATATCAAGAAATATTGGTGATATAAAAGTTGATAAAAAACACCATAGTGCAGGTTTAAGAATTTATTATGAAGGCGTTACTTCTTTTCACGAAGAAGGCTTTATAGAGCTTCATTTTTTTAAGGCGATCTTACCGGGATATTTATGGATATTTCCTTTGGCAGATAATAAAGCCAATGTTGGGATAGTCATGTTATCTTCTGTTGTTTCTAAACAAAAAGTTGATCTGAAGAAAGTTTTACAAACGCTAATAACCACACATCCGAATCTTAAAGACAGATTTAAAAATGCCAAACCCCTGGAAACAATTAAAGGATATGGACTGCCTTTAGGATCAAAAAAAAGAAATATTTCGGGTGAAAGATTTTTGCTTACCGGTGATGCAGCTGCGCTGATAGATCCTTTTTCCGGTGAAGGTATTGCCAATGCCATCAGGAGCGGAAGAGTGGCAGCAGATCATACAATACAATGTTTTGAACAAAATGATTTTTCTGCAGCCTTCAATAAGGCTTATGATAAAGAAATTTATCGTAGAATGTGGAATGAATTTAAGATCAGCAAAACCTTACAAAGAATTATAAACTATCCACGCTTGTTCAATTTTGTTATTAAACGTGTTAACAACAGCAAGCGTTTGCAAAGTGTTTTAATTGAAGCCCTCGCAAATGTAGAACAGAAAAAAAAAGTACTGAGAAAATTACTGCTGCCATAAAAGCTTACTGCCGCAACGCGAACAAATCAAGTGACCGTAAGGGATATTCTTCTCATGCATTTTGTTTTGTGGGCCAATCTCTTCATTTGACGTTCATCACCGCTTATACTTCTTTAAACAGCTCTTCACTGATGAGATAAATATGCGAGTGCGGGTTAACTTTAAAAAAAATTTTATTAACCGGAGCGAAGGACAGCAATCATAAATTTAAACTTTAAAGCATACCTTGCCGCTCAAAAACAAATTTAATATGAAAAAAATGCTTGCGATTCTTACTGCTGCGGTAATTTTTACTGCATGCAACGACAACAAAACCGACACTACTTCTGAAACTAAAGACACATCAACAATGATGAGTGAGGATGTGAATACTGCACCAATGGATAATACCATGAGCAGCGACATGATGATGAAAGATGGGATGATGACAATGAAAGACGGGAAAATGATGATGATGGATGATGGGAAAATGATGCCTATGACCAAAACCATGACCTGTACCGACGGTTGCAAAGTGATGATGAATGGTGAGGTAATGATGAAAGATGGTAAGAAAATGATGATGACCGAAGGAATGATGATAGACAAAGACGGTAATATGATGGACAAAGACGGCAAAATGATGGACAAGAAAATGTAACTGCTATCTATATCTACTTAGAGAGCGCTAGTGAGGGAAGATAGGCGAAGCAATTTCTCTGAATTGGACGGTGTTTGTAACTACGGACATGGCTTCATCATGGTTATATTACTCGCAATAACGCCATTTTTGCAAATGAACTTTTTCAAAGTCTGGCGGAAGTCAGACTTTGAAGCGTTATGAAAAATCACATTGAAATCAACTCCGTTGCATGAGCTAATTTTCAGTATGCTTAACATCCATGAGTACAATGCCGTTAATTAATTCTTGAGATATCCCTTTCTGCATAATTACCGGCCCACACGCTCGCATTACCCAAAAAAGGAAGTCCATGATTCATGTCAAGGGCATCGCCAATGGCCTTGTCTTTATTGGAATCTATCAGCACGAGTTCATCGGCGAAGCAATAGTGTATAAGCTGTGGTAGAACCTACAGCACCATCTCCTATCACTACTATCCTTGTTTTTTTCGAAGAGCTATTCACCAAATATTTTAGAATTATGTTCCTTATCGGTTTTTGTTACAACAACGAGAAGAAACCATTCTTTTCAAAACCAATAAACACCCCTTCTTCCCTTACTTCTACAGGCCAATGTTTTAAATAATAACCTTCGCCGCTTACATTGCGTCCATTTTTCATGCAAAACTTGTAACGATGTATCGGACAAACCACATTACCCAAAGCGTCTATAAATCCTCCACTTAAGAGGCCACTTGCATGAGGGCATTTTTGTGCGAAAGCAAGAAGCTGGTTGTCATATTTTCCAATGCAAACTATTTTCCCATCAGCAGTTACCTCCGCTAAATTATTTTCTCCAAATGAAATTTCAGCAATAGATTCAGTAATTTTTACCCAACGGATATTGCTTTTCATTTTAATAAAAGAAAGAAGTTTTGTATGGAAAACGAATGTGGTATAGCGCTCTTACTTTTTCCAAAATCGTATTCCGCAATTGTTCAATATTTGTACGCTCCAAAGCTGAAATGAAAATAGCCTGCCCTCCTGTTTGCTCCTGCCAGCGTTGTTCTAGATCATTTAAAATATCTTTCTTCGTATCTTCTTCCAACCATTCATCAAAAGTGTTTTGTGCATATAGGTCCATTTTATTAAACACTGTGATCATGGGCTTGTCAAAACAATCCAACTCCTGTAATGTTTTGTTGACCACACCTATCTGGTCTTCATAGGCTGGATGTGCCGTATCTACCACATGTATTAAAATATCAGATTCCCGCACTTCATCTAATGTGCTTTTAAAACTTTCAACAAGGTGATGCGGCAACTTCCTTATAAACCCCACGGTATCACTCAATAAAAAAGGAGTAGCTCCATACACGATTTTCCGCGTGGTCGTATCCAGTGTTGCAAACAACTTATTTTCTGCCAATACTTCGCTTTTGCTCAAAAGGTTCATCAGTGTTGACTTGCCTACGTTCGTATAGCCCACCAGAGCGACACGAATAAATTCACCACGCTCTTTGCGCTGAGTAAATGCCTGCTTATCTATTTCTGTGAGACGCTTGCGCAACAATGAAATCTTATCCCGCACAATACGTCTGTCCGTTTCTATTTCTGTTTCACCGGGACCTCTTGTACCTATTCCACCTCCGAGTCTTTCAAGATGTTTCCACATACCTCTCAACCGGGGCAGTATGTATTGATATTGGGCCAGTTCCACCTGTGCTTTTGCCTGCGCTGTTTTAGCCCTTCGGGCAAAAATGTCTAAGATAAGATCAGAACGATCAATGGTTTTTACGCCTGTTTCTTTTTCAATATTAGAGATCTGCGCACCAGTTAGTTCATCATCAAAAATGACAAGATCAATGTTTTTTTGCTTTACATAATCCGTTATTTCCTGAAGTTTTCCCTTACCCACAAAGGTTTTGCTGTCCGGGTGTTGCAGTTTTTGAACGAAGCGTTTTACCGTGGTGGCACCAGCTGTTTCAGCCAAAAAAGAAAGTTCATCCATGTATTCTTTTACCTGCAGATCATTTTGATCTTTTTGTACTACACCGACCAGTACAGCCTTCTCTTCACTTTCAATCCTGTTTATCTTGTCAATCATGGAGCTAAAATTAAAAAAACGATCCGGTAGAGGGATCGTTCATAAAATAAATTGTAATAAAATATTTTTTATAAACCACTCAATGTAATACCAAGGCTGATAGGGTTGATCTTAGGTGCTGCTACTTCTTTGAAAAGTGAAGTGATTTGATAAGAACCAAACAAGCTGAAATGTCCATATCCAAAACGGGCTGTTGCTGCCAGCCTTTTAGTATTGAAAAATTGCTTGCTGTGTTCTTTTACTTTGTAGTCATTAATTTCTTTATCATCTTTATCCAAAAGGCTTTTTCCTTTTACGTGTGCACTCAGCAAGGTACCCCCTTTTACACCGAGTGCCATTTTCACACTTTTCTTATTATCATCAGGCTTTGAGCTAAATCGCAGTTCCACCGGCACTTCGAGATAAACAGTAGATAGTTTGTATTTTTTAAAATGACTTGAGTCTTTCTGATCAGTAAACCGAAGGGTTGGTGTTCTGTCTTTAATACCGACATTCATTTCGTCGAAAAACATGTGGTCTGTACCAAAGCCGGCACCAATGGCTGCACTCAATTTAGGATTGGTTTTGAAGGGAAAATCAAAAAGAAAATAAGCATTGGCTGTGCGGGGAATGCCTCCTGTGTTGATGGAATCGGGAGCGCCACTCCAGATAAGGTAGCCAACCTGAAACATCAAGTGATCATTGGAACGTGCAACAGGTTTTATCTTCTGTGCATTTACTTTTACCGCAGTATCGTTTTGTGCAGTTGCTATATTTACACTCAGCACCGTCAGCAGAAATAGGAAACTTCTTCTCATAAAGGAGGTTGAAACAGCAAATGTATTAGAGTTGTTGTTATCAAAAGTTAACAATGGCTTAAAAGGATTGATTATTCAAAGGGATGTTGTATTATATCCGGAATATGCTGAATGATTATTTCAAATTCATTTGAGTACAGGAGTAGAAAGCTGCTTTTTTTTCCAATGCTCATTTTTATTATAAAAGAGAGAATGAAATGGATACTTAAACCTGAAAAGTGAATCATAATCAGTGCCCATTATTCTATAAGATATATTCGGATTGTCAGCTATGCATTCATTGATCGCTTCCGAATATGCAGCAGGTCCCGTCATGCGATGCACATCGTGTGGGTATTTATTTTCGTCGATGTTCTGAATTATTTTATCCATTGTTTTTTGAAGAAAAGGGTGATTGGGTGCAAACATCAATGCCCATTGTACAAACAACCCCGGATGCCTTTCGCGGGAGATGATGGCATTATCTTCAGGCTTAATATAATCATTAAGCCTCCCTGTAATGATACTGTCTATGTCGAGATAAATGCCGCCTTTTTTCAACAACACTGCATAGCGAAACATGTCAGCTTTTGCCGCACCGATGTTTAATTTTTTATACAATTGAAATACACTTTGTGGAAATTCAGAGGCAAAGAATGATTCAATTCTTTCATCATCATAAAACCGGTAATCATAGTAAGGGTTTCTTTTGCGGAAGTTTTTTATATGCCATTGTGTAAGCAAAGGCAATTTGGATGTTTTGTATGTCTGGTATATTACTTTGGGAATGGACATGGTAGTGAATTCATCTGTTGGTCATATTCTAATCGAGTGACAGTAATCTGCAATTTTCTTTTCAGCTAATCTGCTTTTCCTTATCATATCTCCTGTAATTATGATTGCAATAAACAGATCAGCACGGGTAAGTTAAAAACTTAAAGTAAAACTTTGATAAATTTTTAAGTGTAAAAGAATTGAGATTCAATGACAGGCTTGATTAGAAAATTTAAGAAGTGAAATATACCATCGAGTGGGTACATGCACTCTCTCTCCGAATTTGCGCTAATGCGCTTATTGCCTTACCATCAAGGTCAAACAGTGGATCGGGTGTATGAAATATCGGAAATCAAATATTCAAAATTTTCTTTAGCAAGATAAATATTGACATTACTTCAATGAGTAGTGGGGTATATACGTTGCAGTTGAAAGGGGCTGCCACACTGGAAGCTATAAAGTTTGTAAAAAGGTAATTAGGAAAATGTGGATTCAAAAAGGCGGGACTTAGGTTCTGCTTTTTTTTAATAAGAGTGGTCCAAATTGTTAGTTTTATATTGTTTGCATTTTTTAATACCTCACCAAAAGCTAAAGATTTATTAAATAGGTTCTTTTCAATCAAAAGCATGACAAGCGGTAACCTTCTCCATATACTGTACGTATAACTTCGTAATAGATCTATCACTGAAACAAGCTTATGCGTTCTTTCTTATTTTTTTCTATCATCCTTCTTTCTGTATTCAGCGCTGCTGCGCAGAGCCCTGCACGACAGTTACCCGCCAAGCGTACCACTGCTTCTATAAAACTCGATGGAAACATTGACGAAGCTGCCTGGAAAGATGCAATACCGGCAACGAATTTTATAGAATGGAGGCCAACTGCAGGTAAAGCAGAGGACACAGCAACCAAAACAATTGTATATCTGCTATACGATAACACATCAGTATATGTTGGAGGCTATTGTTATGAACGTGGGAAAGACAGTATTTCTAAAGAATTAATAGGTCGCGACAGAGTAGGGATTAATGATTTTGTAGGTGTGATTCTAGATACGTACAACGATAAGATAAATGCCGTAGGCTTTTTTGTAACACCTTATGGAGAACAGTATGATGCCAAATATTCAGGCAATGGAAATGAAGATGATACCTGGAATTCTGTTTGGGATAGTGAAGCCAAAATTCATGCAGATGGCTGGTCTTTTGAAATGCGGATTCCCTATTCAGCTTTGCGATTTGTAAGCCGCGATATACAAACATGGGGTTTGAACATCACACGCAAGCGAACAAAATCGGGTAAGCAATATATGTGGAGTCCAATAGATCCTCAAAAAAACGGCTTTATAAACCAGGAAGGCGAATGGACTGGTATTGGTAAGATTGAAGCTCCTTTGCGCCTTTCTTTTTCTCCTTATTTATCTGCTTACGCCAATCATTACCCAGCACAAAAAGTAACAGGTAACAAAAATATTAAAGACGTAAACACCTCAATTAATGGAGGTTTGGATGTAAAGTATGGCATTAGTGAAAGCTTTACTTTGGACGTTACACTTGTTCCGGATTTTGGACAGGTACCAAGCGATCCGCTTGTGTTGAATCTTTCTCCATTCGAGGTGCAGTATGAGGAAAACCGTCCTTTTTTTATAGAGGGAACAGAGCTGTTCAGCAAAGGAAATTTATTTTATTCCCGAAGGATCGGCAGCACACCTTTCAATTATGGGCGGGCATATGATTTTGATAATTATATTGATACATTACTAGAGAATCCTTCTCAATCGAAATTGATAAATGCCACCAAATTATCGGGGCGTAACAAGAACGGCCTGGGCATTGGTTTTTTTAATGCCATTACAAAACCAATGTATGCGGTGCTGCAACAAAAGGCAACAGGTGAAAAAAGAAAAATTGAAACCAGCCCATTGACGAACTATAATGTAATGGTAGTGGACCAAACATTGAAAAACAACTCCTCCGTTTCTTTCATCAATACCAATGTGCTTCGCGATGGCGCTAACAGGGATGCAAATGTGAGCGCAGGCCTTTTTAATCTAAACAGTAAAAACAATACATATAACTGGAGCGGTAAAGTTGCAGTAAGCCAGCTATTCGGTTTGAATGCTGACAAAGAACCGGGTTATACGCATAGGGTAGGTTTAGGAAAAACAGGAGGTCGCTTTAATTTTAGTATCGCCCAGGAGCTGGTGAATGATCATTATAGAATTTCAGATTTAGGATTTTTCAGAACCAAAAATTACCTCAATCACAATTTCTACATGGGATATAAATGGACCACACCTGGTAGTTGGTTTAATAATTTAAGGATCAACTATAATGCAGGTTATAGCCGAACGTTCAAGGGTAATGCATACCAAAGTTTTTATACAAACGTCAATGCAAATGCCCAATTAAAAAATTTATGGTTTGTAGGTGGGTTCATTGGGTACAATCCTGAAGGCAATGATTTTTATGAAACGCAAACTAACGGAAGGGAAGTGTACCGCACTTCTAAAAGAACGATCGGTGAATTTTGGTTAGAAAGTAACAAAGCCAAGAGATATTCAGTTGGTATCAGATTGGAAGCTACCCATCATGAGCGGTTTGAGGGGCGGGATTATTCTATAGGTTTTGAACACCAATACCGCTTTAGCGACAAGTTTTCTGTAAGCCAGGAAGTTAGTTATAATCCTTTCAAAAATAATATTGGATTCGATGACAGGGATGATGACATTTCCGTTTTTGCATTGCGCAACCGCATTACTGCAGAACTGGAATTAGATGCGAAATATAGCTTTAATAATAAGTCAGGTATAAACCTAAGTGTGCGTCATTATTGGAGCGAAGTTGACAAGAAGGGATATTATAAATTACTGAGCGATGGATCAATTGATACTTATGCACCTACGAGTACGTATAATAGAAATAATGTGGCATTCAACCAGTTCATATTATTTGCAGAATATACACGCCAGTTTGCTCCGGGCAGCTTTATTAATATTGTATTGAAAAATGAAAATGTGGGTGAAAGCCCTGTTGCCAATCACAAATATTTTAAAAACCTCGATCAGACTTTAGCAAGTCCGCACAGTAATAATTTGTCTGTCCGAATTCTTTACTACCTGGATTATTTAGATTTGAAGAAGTGGAAGAGAAAGTAGGAAACATCACCTCATATTAAAGTAAAAACCGGATAGCAGCTAGTTCGCTACCAATTTGCTGCACCCCTTTTAAAATACGCTGGGTTTGTAAAGGCGAAGGTTTTTTATTGCCTTTAATATATTGGGCCAAGAGGCTTTGGTTCATGCCTATTCTTTCAGAAAAGGCTTTTGCATTAATAACCTCGTAAAACTCAAAAAACCGGGGCAAATCCAAAGTTATTTTCAAGTCCTTTTCTGTTACTGTTTTGTTCTCTTTCTTATAATGAAGATTAAGGAATTGGCTTAAAGTTTCTCCAAAGATTTACCAACGGTATAAACAGGAAACTTTTCAGCATAAGCCGAGAAACCTGTTTTAGTTCTTTCTACAATCATTTCAATTTTCATAATCAACAATTTATTTGAAATTCTTGAAAGTGAATGCCAAAAAGGTACAGGTTAAGCAGGCCTTGATCTTAGCCTTGTGGCTATGAAGTTTACATAAATTGAAAGCAGGGCAACAATTCCAAAACTTATAGCAATCATATTATTTACAAATCGGGCGTCAAAATCAATTCCGGTAAATTTTTCGGCAAAATATTCTATGAAGTTGGAAGGCAAATTTCGTTCACCCAATTTTTCTTTCACCTGCCACTGCCAATCTGTAAAAGGACAATAACCCATACCAAACCAGATACCCAACAAAAACCAGGAAGATGTGGTAAGAACTATAGAAATGAAATGTGCCTTTCTTGTTTTCTTAAACATCCAGCCAATAACATTAAACCCAACTATAGCCAAATGAACAATGGATAATAGTATATCAAGAAACTGTAACATAAAATAAAAATGGTTACAAGAGCCTCTCTCATAACCATTCTAAGTGGACCCTGCTGGGATCGAACCAGCGACCCTCTGATTATGAGTCATAATTTGATTTAATAAGTAATAATAAGCTTTTTTATCAAAAACAATCAAAAGGCTATATGTGTTAAGCTTTTCAGAGGATTAATAATTATTTGTAATTACTTATAATAATTATATTTGATTCAGAATTTTACAGAATCATTACAGAGTAATAGAAATAAATTTTCCATACTTATGTCCTCTAAACGGGCAACCACCAAAATATATATTGATAAATCTTACCCTAAGGGAGAAAAAAAGGAATGTGCAATATCTATTAGAGTCACTTACGATGGCATGCACAAATATTACAGGACATACATTAGTCTTTCAGTTGCGGATTTTGAAAAGGTAATAGGTGATAGGCCCGGGAAAAAACTTAAAAGTATTGCCCTGGATCTACAGGCGAAAGAAAAGAAGGCTGTAGATGTTATACAGAGAATTTCAGACTTTTCTTTTGCTCAGTTTGAAAAACTGTATCTGACAAGTAAAAGCTCTACTGATACTCTTTCAAACTTCTTTGAGCACTACATTAAGGCATTAAGAAAAAACGGTCAAATAGGTACTGCAGTATCATATGAATGCGCCAAAAGCAGCTTACAAAAATTTCAAGCGATTACTTTATTATCAGAGGTCACTACAGATTTCTTAAAAAGATATGAGAGGTGGATGCTTGATAATAATAAAAGCAAAACTACCGTAGGATTCTACTTGCGATGTCTTAGGTCTATTTACAACAGAGCTATTGACGAAGAATTAATTGCCAGAAACAACTATCCTTTTGGTAAAAGAAAATATGAGATACCTAGGGGACGAAACATAAAGAAAGCGCTTACTATAGCTGATATACAAAAGATATACAATCACAATCCTGCTAACTTATTTGAGGGAAGGGCAAAAGCTTATTGGCTGTTTCTTTACCTGGCCAATGGAATGAACATGAAAGACATGTGCTTGCTTAAATATGAGAATTTAAAAAATGATTTTATTCAATTTGAGCGTTCCAAAACTGAAAATACAAAGAGGGAAATAGAGCTGATTAAAGTACCCCTTACCGAGCATTTGAGAGATATAATTAACAACTACGGTAGTAAAGAAAAATCTCCCTCAGATTATTTGTTTCCAATTCTAACATCAAAAATGGATGCGACAAAGAGGCGCCAAAAAATACAGCAACTAAATAAAGTGGTTAATGCTCACTTAAAAAATATAGTTACTGCTATCGGTATTGGGGTCAACGTTACAAGCTATACTGCTAGACACAGCTTTGCAACTATTTTACAAAGAAGCGGTGTTGCTATCTCCTTTATTAGTGAGGCGCTGGGACATAGTAATATACACACTACTCAAAAT
>Ga0183260_10000923_pt1 | contig 24936 bp, 18 predicted proteins | sample AntDrymUQ4972206_2_FD_129768 | JGI IMG/M metagenome (GOLD analysis project Ga0183260, IMG submission 129768) | Polar desert sand microbial communities from Dry Valleys, Antarctica - metaG UQ497 (22.06) (version 2) (version 2) | ecosystem: Environmental > Terrestrial > Soil > Desert | place... | reverse complement strand
GGGTAGGAGCAGGGTGCGGTCGTCGAGCACGCGGACGAAGCCAGGTGGATCGCCGCGCGGGCTGACGTCGCATGTCCCGTCGGCCGCGGATGTCGCGAGGAGGACGAACGGCGAGCGTCGACGAACGTACGCGTTAGCTCGTTCAGCCGGTCGCTCACCTTCGCGCGCACGAGCGCGCTCGGCTCGCCGAGGAGCGTCCGCAGCTCGTCCCCGTCACGCACGACGGTCACAGTGCCTTCACGGACCCGATCAGCTTGACGACGGAATCCTTCGCGTTCCCGAAGAGCATGGTCGTGCGCGGGTCGAGGAAGAGCTCGTTGTCGATGCCGGCGAAGCCCGGGGCCATCGAGCGCTTCATGACGACGACACTCGTCGCCTTGTCGACCTCGAGGATTGGCATTCCGTGGATCGGGCTCGACGGATCGTTCCGCGCGGCCGGGTTGACGACGTCGTTCGCGCCGATCACGAGCGCCACGTCGGTCTGCGCGAACTCGGGATTCACCTCGTCCATCTCCTTGAGCTGGTCGTACGGGACGTTCGCCTCGGCGAGGAGCACGTTCATGTGGCCCGGCATGCGTCCGGCGACCGGATGGATCGCGTAGGCGACCTCGACGCCCTTCTGCTCGAGCAGTTCCGCGAGTTGCCGGACGTCGTGCTGTGCCTGCGCGACGGCGAGGCCGTAGCCGGGCACGACGACCACCCGTCGTGCATAGGAAAGTTGCACCGCGACGTCATCCGCGGTCGTTGCGCGGACAGTGCGTCCGTCGTCGACCCGCTCGCTCCCGACGGCCTGCTGCACCTGTCCGAAGGCTCCGAAGAGGACGTTCGCGACCGAGCGGTTCATGGCCTTCGCCATCAGGAGCGTCAACATCGTCCCGGAGGCGCCGACCAGCATCCCGGAAACGATCAGCACCGTGGAGTCGAGCACGAAGCCGGTCGCGGAGGCGGCGAGCCCCGTGAAGGCGTTCAGCAGCGAGATGACGACGGGCATGTCGGCCCCGCCGATCGGGAGCACGAAGAGCACGCCGAAGGCGAGTGCGAGCGCGAGAAGCGCCACGAGCGCCCATTGCTCCTCGAGCCCTGCGACGAGCGCGACGCCGAGCGCCGCCGAGCCGAGCAGGACGACCCCGTTCGCGACGTTCTGACCGGCGAAGACGATGGGTCGCCCGGAGAGCAGCTCTTGGAGCTTCCCGAACGCGATGAGCGAGCCCGCGAACGAGATCGAGCCGATCAGCGCCGAGAGGACGATCGAGACGACCTCCTCGGACGCCAGGCGCCCGTCCGCGACGTGGAACTCGGCGAGCGCCACGAGCGCGGCCGCGCCGCCGCCGACCCCGTTGAAGAGGGCCACCATCTGCGGCATCGCCGTCATCTTCACCCTGCGGGCGCCGATGACCCCGACGATCGTGCCGACCGCGCCGCCGGCGAGGATCAGCCCCCAGTTCGAGATGCCGTCGAGGAGCAGGGTCGTGCCGATCGCGACCGCCATTCCGAGCCCACCGAGCCAGTTCCCGCGGCGCGCCGTCCTCGGGGAGGAGAGGAAGCGGAGCGCCAGGACAAAGCAGATGATCGCGAGGAGATAGAGAAGACCGACGACGTCTGGATCCGAGATCACGAAGGCTCGTCCCGGCGATCGTCGGGACGGCGCTCGTCGGGACGGCGCTTGAACATCTCCAGCATCCGGTCGGTGACGACGAAGCCGCCGACGACGTTTGCCGTCGCGAGCACCATCGCTACGAGGCCGACGGCCTTCGTGAATCCGTCTTCCGCGTAGCCCAGCACCACGATCGCTCCGACGACGACGATCCCGTGGATGAAGTTCGTGCCGGACATCAGCGGGGTGTGGAGCATCGTCGGCACCTTCGCGATCACCTCGAAGCCGAGGAAGATCGCGAGCGCGAGGATCGTCAGCTCGATCACCAAACCGAGGTCGGTCACGAGGCCGCCTCGGCCGCGACCATCGCGGGGGGGCGACCGGTGACGCAGGCGCCTGCCGTGATCTCGTCCTCGAAGTCGAGCGCGAGCGTTCCACCGGGCGCCAGGTGGGCGAGCAGCTCCGACACGTTCCTGGCATAGAGCCGGCTCGCGTCGGCCGGCACCAGCGAGGCGACGTTCGTGAAGCCGACGATCGTGACGCCCTCGTGGACGATCTCGCGTCCAGGCTCGGTCAGCTCGCAGTTCCCGCCCGTCTCGGAGGCGAGGTCGACGATCACGGAGCCCGGGCGCATGGCGCCCACGGCGACCGCGTGGATCAGCTTCGGAGCAGGTCGACCGGGGACCGCGGCAGTGGTGATCACGATGTCGAACTCGGGGATGCGCTCGTCGAGCGCAGCGTGCTGTGCCTGCTGTTGCTCCGGGGTCAGCTCGCGCGCATACCCGCCTTCGGTCTCCTCACCCTGAACACCGAGATCGAGGAAGCTCGCACCAAGGGAACGCACCTGCTCGGCAACGGCGGGCCGGACGTCGAACGCCGACACCACTGCGCCGAGGCGCCTCGCCGTGGCGATCGCCTGGAGACCCGCGACTCCAGCCCCGAGGACGAGCACGCGCGCCGGCGCGATCGTCCCGGCCGCGGTCATCAGGAGCGGGAAGAGCTTCGGGCTCCGGTCGGCGGCGAGCAGCACCGCCTTGTATCCCGCGACCGTCGCCTGCGACGAGAGCGCGTCCATCGACTGCGCGCGCGTGATCCGCGGAATCGATTCCATCGCGAAGGCGACGACCCCGCGGTCGCGCAGGGCCGCGACGCCCTCCGTGTCGGTCAGCGGCTGCAGAAAGCCGATCGCGATACTCCCGTTCTCGAGCATCCGCACGAGGGACGCGTCCGGCTTGCCGACGAGGACGATCGCCTCGCCGGCGGGCACCGGCTCCGTGCGCTCGGTGAGCGCCGCGCCGGCGTCTCGGTACGCCTCGTCCACGAAGCCGGCCGCGGTGCCCGCGCCGCGCTCGACGCTCACGTCGAAGCCCGACGAGACGAGCTTCGCCACCGCGTCGGGGGTCAGGGCGACCCGGTTCTCGCCGGGCGCCGACTCCCGGGGGACGGAGATTCTCATCGGGTCGGAGAAATCTACGGGAAGGGTTCCCGATGCGCGGCAAGAACGAAGGATCCCGTGCTCGGTCAAGCCGCTCTCGAGAGTGCGATGGGCGTCAGCGATCCGGCGCTCGGCGCGCACGCTGCGCGCGTGTCTGCGAACGCCCAGGCCGTCGCGATCCGGCTCGGGTGGGACGAGGAGCGGCGGGCCGCGCTCCGGCTCGGCGCGGTGCTGCACGACGTCGGCAAGGTGAACGTCCGCGCGGAGGTGCTCGGAAAGCCCGGTGAGCTCGACGAGGCGGAGCTCGCCGAGGTCCGCGCGCATCCGGTCGAGGGCCTCTGGCTGATCCTCGGCGTGCGTGCATTCGAGCCGGCGCTGCCATACGTGCTCTTCCACCACGAGCGCTGGGACGGTCTCGGTTACCCCACAGGTCGCGCGGGCTCTGCGATCCCTCTGGAGGGACGCATGCTCGCCGTCGCGGACGCGTTCGACGCGATGACCTCCTTGCGCCCGTATCGCCGGACGCTCAGCGCGGCCGAGGCCGCGGACGAGATCCGTCGCTGCGTCGGCACGCAGTTCGATCCCGAGATCGCCGAAGCCTTTCTCGCGACGCTCGATGCCGGCGAGATCACCTCGAACGCCCCGGCCGTCGCGGCCTGACGTCGCGGCAGACACGAGACGAATCGCCTGCCGCGCGCCGGACATGGAGGGGAGGCCGGACACGCACCGCAGGCCGCACAGGTGGCGGCCCCTACAGCGACGACCAGACCTCGCGCTTCGTGCGTGTTCGCCTGACGACCTCGTCGGTGAACGCCGTCGTCCCGTGGTGACCGGACAGGTCGGCCGTCCGAACGCCCTCGGCGACAGCCTCGAGCGTCGCCTCGCGAATCGCGCGGCCGGCCGTCTGGCACCGCTCGTCGTCCGTGTGAGCGAGAAGCGCCGCCGCGGCGAGGATCATCGCCATCGGATTCGCGACGTCCTTGCCTTCGAGCGCCGGTGCCGTGCCGTGTGCCGCTTCGGCCATGAGCGCGGTCGGTCGATCCACATCGTCGTCCCCGAACGCCACGAGAAGCGACTCGGAGCCGGCAATCGATCCGAAGAGCGGCAGGACGAGATCGGAGAGAATGTCGCCGTCCCGATTGAGTGCCGGAATCACCATCGGCGCGCCGCTCGAGGAGATGAGCAACGCGAACGTGGCATCGATGAGCTGCGGCTCGTACGGGACGTCCGGATGACGTGCCGCGGCCGCATCCATCTCCTCCTTGAGCATTCCCTCGTAGATCGGGCTGACCGTATACTTGGGGCCGCCGAATACCTTGGCCCCCGTTCGCTCCGCCTGTCTGAACGCGAACTCGGAGACCGCGCGGCAGATCCGCCGCTCGATCCTCTCCGTCCGGAACGCGACTTCGTCTGCGCCTGCGCCTTCGCGCCATTCCTTCGCTCCGTACGCGTCGCCGACCGCCATCCGCACGACCGAGATCGGCGAATGGACACCACCCACCGGTAACACGCCGGGGATTCGGCGGCCGGTGCGGACGATCACCTTCCCACCGATCTCCTCGCGGAGGATGCGGTTCGGGGAGCCGACGTCGTCGCGGCCCTCGGGTGTGACGGTGGCCGCCTTGAGCCCGAGTCCGTGTGCTGCGATGGCGCCGGCCGCCTCGTGGACGACTCCGTTTCCCGTCTCGCGGCGCCGCGCGAGTGAGAGATCGAACCGTGGCAGCTCGAGCTCGAGACCGATGACGTCCGGCTGCAGGACGCGGAGGGACGCCTCCAGGAGCTCCTGGCCGGTCTGATCTCCCTCGAGGACGACGATCGTACGATTGTCCATTGCGTCGCGAGTCTAGTGCCGCGTCTCGCAACGCCCCACCGGAAACTGCCCCGGTGGAACGTCGCGAGTCCGGGGCACTAGTTGCCGGACAGGTCCGGCATCTACACGGATCTCCGGCAAGAGGTTAGGAGACACCGCACAGATTGCCGAGCAGCCCTGCATCTTGACTGGAAATATCTCGCGACTATTGCGTATAATGTCACGTGGAGGCTACTCGTTCAATGCATGGAAATCGACAATCCGATTTCCTCTCTGGGAGGTATTCATGGCACGAAAGACGGTTCTTGTTTGCGACAAGTGCAGCTCGGAGGTCGGGGAAGGAAAGGGCGCGGTCATGCGCGTGACGTTCACTGACGCCCGACGCGGCGCGAAAGCCGCGGATCTCTGCGATCCATGTGCAGGCTCGATGCCCGGCGCGGCCGTCGCCCGGCGCGGTCGCAAGCCGAAGTCCCTGGCCTGACACCGGGGCGTCGCGGCAAGTCCCGCTCCGAGCGCGTTTCTCGCCCGGCCTGAGCCGGGACGGGGGAGAGGCCCGACTACCATGCACCGGTGGGTCTCTCCCTCGTCGTCGGTCCGGCGCATGCTGGGAAGGTCGAGCATCTCCTCGACCGGTTCGTGGTGGCACTCCACCGGGATCCGTGGCTCGTCGTCCCGAACCGGGCCGACGTCGAGCGTGTGGAGCGGGAGCTCGTCGAGCGTTGCGGCGGTCTGCTCGCCGGCACGGTCGGGACGTTCGACACGGTCTTTGCGGAGCTCGCCGACGGCGACGGCCGGGGGAAGCGCGTCCTCGGCGATCTCGAGCGCCTCCTGCTCGTCCGGCGCCTCACCGACGGCGCCCCGCCGGGGCTCGCCCGCTTCCCGGGGTACGCGGACGCGCTCGCCCGGACACTCGCCGAGCTCGACGGCGCCCTGCTCGAGAGCGACGACCTCGAGGAGCCGCTAGCGTCGCTCCTCGCGGGCTTCCACGCGGAGCTCGACCGCCTCGAGGCCTGGGACGCGGCCGCTCTCAGGCGGCGAGCCCTCACTCGGCTGACCACCGAACTGGAGGCGTGGGCCGACGCGCCGGTCTTCGTGCACGGGTTCGAGGATCTGACGGGCGTCGAGTGGCACCTGCTCGAGGCGCTCGCCGCGCGCACCGAGGTCCAGGTGTCGCTTCCGTACGAGCCGGGCCGCGCCGTGTACGCATCCCTCCGTCAGACGGTCGACGACCTCGCGCGCCTCGCCGCCGGCAATGTGCTCGAGTTGCCTCCGCGGTCGCACGAGTACCTTCCTGCGGGCCTCGCGCACCTGGAGCGGTGGTTGTTCACCGACGAGCCCGAGCGCATGCCGCTCGACGGCTCCATCCGGTTCCTCGAAGGGGCGGGCACGCGCGGAACGCTCGAGCTCGTCGGGGAGGACGTGCTCGCCGCGATCCGCGGCGGCGTCGCTCCGGAGGAGATCGCGCTCGTGTGCCCGGCCGTCGAGCCGATCCGTCTGGCGCTCGAGGCGGTCTTCGGGACGCTCGGCATCCCACTCGGACTCGAAGGGCGCGGCAACCTCCGGTCGACACCGTTCGGGCACGCGCTCCTTGCACTCCTCCGGTTCGCCTGGCTCGACGGTGAGCGTTCCGATCTCTATGCCCACCTCCGCACGCCGTACTCCGGTCTCGGGCGTCGAGACGTCGACTGGATCGAGGGACGCCTGCGAGGACGCGGCGTCGCGCGTGGCGATCGAACCGTCGCCGTCACGGTCGAGCTGCGCGACGGCCGCACGCTGCCACCGCTCGATCTCGTGCTCGCGGAGGGCTCTCCGCTCGCGGCGGTGAGGCTCCTGGTCACGTCGATGCTGCGGCATGCCCACGGTACGACGTCCCCGCCCCTCGACGAGGCCGCCCGAGTCGATCTCCGGGTGCACGACGCCGTGTCGCGCACAATCGACGAGCTCGAGACGCTCGCGGCGGCCGGCCACGCGGTCGGGCGCGGCGACGTCGTCGCCGCTCTCGAACGGGCGACTATCCGACGGGAACGGCCGGGAGCGCCGGGACGCGTGGCCGTGCTCGACCTCCGGCGAGCCCGAACCAGACGATTCGACACGGTCTACGTCGTCGGCCTCGAGCAGGGCGCATTGCCACGTCGCCCACGGGTCGAGCCGTTCCTCGACGACGACACGCGCCGTGCGCTCGACGAACGTCGCGGCGGCCGTCTCGCGCGTCCCGACGCAGCGAGCCGGGATCGCTATCTCTTTGCGACCGTCTGCACGCGGCCGCGTCGGCGACTCGTGCTCGTCCGTCAGGCGGTTGGCGACGAAGGCTCGCCCCGCGAGCCGAGCCCGTTCTGGGAGAGCGCCCGCGAGCTCTTCGATCGCGACGACGTCCGCCGCCACACCGTGCGTCGAGCGCTCTCCTCGCTCACGCGCGAGCTCGAGACCGCCCCCACCGAGCGAGAGCGCCTGCGATCGGTGGCCGAGCTGGCGGGGCGCAGTCGCGCCGACGCCGCCTCTGTCGCGGCCGCCAACGGCTGGACGAGGCGCTTCGAGCGCGCGATCGCGGCCTTCGACCGGCCCACCCGCATCACCAACGAGCGGGCGCTGCGGCTCATGGGAGCCCGGGACGCCTACTCGGTCTCGGAGCTCGAGCGCATGGCGTCGTGCTCGTCGGCCTGGTTCGTGGAGCGGTACCTGCGACCTGCGACGATCGACAAGGAGATCGACCGGATGCTGCGCGGGTCGATCCTGCACGCCGCGCTGCAGCGGTTCTACCAGCAGCTCCCGAGCGTGATCCCGGGTGCCGACAGCGTCACGGAGGAAAACGTCGAGGCCGCGGTACGCCTCGTGCACGACTGTGTCGGCCAGGCTGTTGCGAGCGGTCTCAGAATCGACGCGGGTGACCTCGACCGCCGAGAGCTCGAGCAGGGGCTGAAGCGCGACCTCGAGCAGCTCGTGCGGGACGAGGCGGCCTCGGCCTCGCCGCTCGTGCCGCGTCACCTCGAGGTGTCGTTCCGAGCGTTCGAGCTGGAGCCGGGTGTCGTCGTCAGCGGAAAGATCGACCGTGTCGACGGCGATCCGATGGGTGCCCGCGGGATCGTCGTCGACTACAAGTCAGGCGCGGCGGCGTCTGCGGCACAGATCCGCGAGCGCGATCTCCTGCAGCTCCCGCTCTACATGAGAGTTCTGCGCGATCAGCTCGGGATGGAGCCGATGGGCGGTGTCTACGTGCCGGTCGGCGGCGGGCGGCGCCCCCGGGGGATGCTCCGCGCCTCGCCCGACGCCGTGGAGGGGTTCAACTCGCGCGACTACCTCGAACCGGAGGAGTTCGACGCCGTCGTCGACGCTGCGCGTGACACGGCGGTCGGCCTCGTCGAACGCATCCGCACGGGCGACGTCCGCCACGATCCGCACGGCGGGGACTGCCCGGCGTGGTGCGACCTCTGGCGCATGTGCCGCAAGGAACGTCCATGACGATTGTCGGTGCGCCGCCCACGACGAACGAGCAGCAGCGCGCGGCTATCGAGGCGCGTGGCGCGGTCTTCGTGGCCGCCGGCGCGGGCACGGGCAAGACGGCGGTGCTCGTCGAGCGGTTCGTGGAGGCCGTCGTGGACGAGGGCCTCGACGTGCAATCGCTCCTCGTGATCACGTACACCGAGCGCGCAGCCGGCGAGCTGCGTGCCCGCATCCGCACCCGACTCGCGGAGCGTGGGCGTCCGGATCTCGCGCTCGAGCTCGACGGCGCGTGGGTCTCGACGATCCACGGGTTCTGCCGCCGCCTCCTCGGCGCCTACCCGCTCGAGGCCCGAATCGACCCGTCGTTCCGCGTTCTCGACGAGCCGCAGGCGCTCGTGCTGCAGGCGGAGGCGTTCACCGCGGCACTCGAGCGCTTCTGCGCCGTCGACGACGAGGCCCGCTGGCAGCTCCTCGCCACGTACGGCGCCGTCGGGCTCCGGCAGATGCTCGTCGAGGTCTACGCAACACTACGCTCCGCCGGGCGGGAGCTCGTCCTCGAGGCCGGTGAGCCGGCGCCCCTCGACGAGCCCGTGGAGGCGTTGCGCGAGGCTGCTACATGCCTCCTGGACGACGGTCGCGCGACGGAGGCGCAGCGCGAGGCCGCCTCCGCCGCTCTGGAGCTCCTGCAGTCCTCGACATTGCCCGAGCGGCTCCTGCCGCTCGACGAGCTGAGGCCGAAAGGCCCGCGCGCGGCGACCTTCGTGGAGGCACGCGACGCGACGGTGGCGGCCGCCCTCGAACGGCTGGCAGCCCGCGATCGCGAGCTCCTCCAGGAGCTGCTCCAGACCTTTGCGGTCGCCTACCAGGAAGCGAAGGACGGCGAGTCGGCGCTCGATTTCGAGGACCTCCAGCTGCGTGCGCGCGACCTCTTGCGCAGCGACGCGCGGATCCGCGAGCGCGAGCGGCTGCGCTTCCGCTCGATCATGGTCGACGAGTTCCAGGACACGAACCGGCTCCAGACCGAGCTCCTCGATCTCCTCCTCGACGAAGACGCTGGGGAGCTCTTCGTCGTGGGCGACGAGTTCCAGTCGATTTACGGCTTCCGCCATGCCGACGTCACGGTCTTCCGCGAGCGACGGGACGCGGCGGGTGCAGTACTGCCGCTGACACGGAACTACCGCTCGCGGCCGGAGGTGCTGTCCGCGGTGAACGAGCTGTTCGCGGCCGAGTTCGGCGGTGCGTTCCGGCCGCTCGAGCCGGCCGACGAGCGTGGCTCCGCGGCGCTCCGGAATGCGTTCGAGCTGCTCGTCACCGACAAGGCGGCCGCGGGCGAGAGCGGAGTTCACTGGCGCCGGTCGGAGGCGCGCCATGTCGCTCGACGCGTGCGCGAGCTCGTCGACGCCGGTGACGCGACTCCAGGGGAGATCGTTCTCCTCTTCGCGGCCGGAACCGACGCCGAATGGTTCGAGGAAGAGCTGCGCGCGGTCGGTCTGCCGACGTACCGCGCCGCGGGGCGCAACTACTTCGGTCAGCAGCAGGTCTCGGACCTGCTCGCGTATCTCAGGCTCCTGCACAACCGCTACGACGACGAGGCGCTCCTGACGGTGCTCGCCTCCCCATTCGTCGGCGTCTCGAACGACGCTCTCGTCCTCGTACGAGCGGAGGCGCAGCGCCAGCCGATCTTCCGCGGTCTCGAGCGCTCGCTGCCCGCGGATCTCGCTGAGCAGGATCGCCGGCTCCTGCTCGCGTTCCGCCAGCGCTACGAGCGGCTGCTCCAGCTCGCCGGGAGGGTGCCGCTGGAGCTCCTCTGCGAGCGGATCCTCACCGAGCACGACTACGACCTGGCGATCCTCGCGCGTGAGGACGGGCGGCGCCGGTACGCGAACGTCCGCAAGCTTGCGCGCCTGGCGCGCTCCTACGAGGAGCTGCGGGGAGCAGACCTGGAGGGCTTCGTCCGTTTCGTCGCCGGGCAGAAGGCGGTGGGCGCCCGCGAAGCCGACGCGGTCTCGGAGGAGGAGGGAGCGGGGGCGGTTCGACTGCTGACGATTCACGCGGCCAAGGGACTCGAGTTCAAGGTCGTCGTCGTCGCGGACGCGGGCCGCAGCCGGCCACCGGTCTCCGACATCCTCGCCCTCTCGGACGGACGGTTCGGCTTCAAGGTCGCTCACCCGGCGACGGGGAAGCGCCTCGGCACGACGTCCTACCACGACGTCAGGGAGCATCGCGAGGCGGCCGAGCGATCCGAGCGCCTGCGTCTCTACTACGTCGCGATGACGCGCGCCATGGAGCGCCTGATCGTCTCGGGCTCGGTCGGGCCGGCCGGCGACGGGAGCGAGGATACGCCGATCGGCTGGGCGCTCCGTCGTCTCGACCTCGACGAGCAGGCACGCGAGGACGCCGGCGGGCCGATCGAGGTCGAGCGGGGCGCTGCAACCGTCGTGCTGCGGATCGACCGCGGACAGCCGGAGCCGCCACCTGCGGTCGAGCAGTCGGCCGACCCGGCGCCCCCGGTGGATGCGGGCGGCCAGCTCGCACTCTTCGAGGGAGTCGGCGAAGCGATCCCGCCGCCCGCGCCGCAGCTTCGCGCGCTACCGCCCGTCCCGGCGCCGCCGACACACAGGCCGACCCGTCTCTCCTACAGCGCGATCTCGCTCTTCGAGCGATGCTCGTACCGCTACTACGCGGAGCGCGTCGCGGGCATGAAGCCCGTGCCGTGGGGGCCGGGCGAGACGTCGGCGGCGCTCCATCCGACGGAGCTCGGGGACGCGGTGCACCGGTTGCTCGAGCAGGTCGACCTGACCCGCCCCGCGCCACCCGAAGACCTGCGCGACCTCGTCCGTGCGTGGTATCCGTCGGTCACCGAGGCGGAGCTCGATCGCGTCGCGGCGCTCGTTCGCGGGTACTGCTCATCCGGGCTCGCGCGAAGGATCGCCGACCTGGCCGGGGCGCGCGTCGAGCGGCCGTTCGCCTACCTGCTCGACGACGTGCTCCTGAACGGGCGCCTCGACGTTCTCTGGCGCGACGGCTCGCGCGCCCTCGTGGTCGACTACAAGACGAACCTCCTCGGAGAGCGCTCCCCCGCCGAGGTTGTCAACGGCGAGTATCGGACCCAGCGCCTCGTGTATGCGCTCGCGTGCTTCCGCGCCGGCTGCGAGGAGGTCGAGGTGGTCTACCAGTTCCTCGAGGCACCGGACGACATCGTCGCGGAAGTCTTCGCCCGGTCCGAGCTGGCGACGCTCGAGGAAGGGCTCGGTCGAGCGATCGAGCGCATTCGAGCGGGCTCGTTTCGGCCGACACCGAGCCCGTTTGCCTGCTCGGGGTGCCCGGCGCTGGAGCGCGTCTGCGCCGGCCCGGGCCTGCTCGAGCTCGGCGGCGAGTACGAGTTCTAAGGACGCCCGTGCGGGTCGCTGCCCTCCACGACGTGCACGGCAATCTGCCCGCGCTGCAGGCCGTCCTCGCGGACATCGCGCACGCGGACGTCGATGCGATCGTCTCGGGCGGGGACGTCCTGTGGGGCCCGCTCCAGGCGGAGTGCCTCGGGCTCCTCGTCGAAGCGGACGCCCTCTTCGTCCGAGGGAACTGCGAGCGCGAGGTGCTCGCCCCCTCGAGCGAGACCGACCGCTGGTGCGCCGCGCAGCTGACCGCACGCGACCGAGAGCTCGTCGCCCACTGGCCGCTGACGGTCGAGCTCGACGTGGGCGGGCTCGGGCGCGTGGTGTTCTGCCACGCGACCCCGCGCGACGACGACGAGATCCTCACGCGCGCGACACCGGACGACGACATGCTCTCGGCGCTCGCTGCCGTCGCAGCCGACGTCGTCGTCTGCGGGCACGTTCATGTCCAGGACGACCGCCGCCTCGACGGAGGACCGAGGGTCGTCAACGCGGGGAGCGTCGGGATGCCCTGCCAGGGCGCCGCGGGAGCGTACTGGGTGCTCCTCGGCGAGGATGTCGAGCTGCGGCGCACCGACTACGACGTCGCGCATGCTCTCGAGGTCCTCGACGAGGCCGGGTTCCCGTCGTTCCGCGAGACCTTTCAGGACGCGCTCGAGGGTCGCGTCAGCGCGCTATCGGCAACCGAGCACTTCGAGCAGAAGCGACGTGGCGCGTAGCTACGTCCACGAAGCGAGACGCCGTGGGCTCGGGCGGCGCCGTGACCGGATCGAGCCGATCGTCGAGCGACTCGCCTCCATGCACGCCGATGCCACGATCGCCCTCCGCTTCGAGAGCGACGTCGACCTCCTCGTCTCCGTGATGCTCTCCGCCCAGACGACCGACGTCAACGTCAATCGCGTGACCGAGAGGCTCTTTCGGAAGTACCGCCGCCCCGAGGACTACCTTGCCGTGCCCGTCGCGGAGCTCGAGCGAGACATCTATGCGACGGGCTTCTACCGTCAGAAGGCCAAGGCGATCCGGCGCACGATGCAGATGCTGCTCGAGGAGTTCGACGGCCGTGTGCCACGGACGCTCGGCGAGCTCGTACGGCTGCCAGGCGTCGCTCGGAAGACCGCGAACGTGGTCGCGGCAGAGCTGGGTCATGCCCAGGGAATCGTCGTCGACACGCATGTGCGGCGACTCTCACAGCGTCTCGGCCTGACCCGCAACGATGATCCCGTCAAGATCGAGCGCGACCTGCAGCGCGTGGTGCCGCGAGCCGACTGGGCGCGCTTCCCGCACCTCCTGATCTGGCACGGCCGGCGTGTCTGCGACGCGCGGCGGCCGGTCTGCGAGGAGTGCGTGCTCGCGGATCTGTGCCCGTCTGCCCGGTTCGGGTAGACCGGCGGCGGAGCGCTTTCTGTGGCGGCGGTTCGGGGCACCCCAACCCACCACCCACTTGCAATTCTATCGCGTTCGTTCTCGAACTGAGCAACGAATTCGTGCCAACTTCGTGCCAACTTGGTGATGGCCCTGGGATACGAGCCGAGTGGGGCCGGGGTCGTCGGCCGGGTCAGGAGCCGGGTCGCACCCAGTGCTGCACGATGAGGCGTGAACCCGCCTCCCGCTGCTCGAGCAGCGCGTAACGAGGGGGCGAGACGACCGTACGCGCCGCGGTCACGGCGTCGGCGGGATCCCCCACGACGACGACCGTGACTGCCGCCCCGCGCCCGGCTCGGAGCAGCTCGAGCTCCGGGGCGTAGTACGCGAGGGCGAACCGCGCGCGGTCGGGCACCACGACGACGGAGTCGCGCTCGGTCGCAAGCGAGCGTGTCAGGGTCGCCGCTTCGCGCCAATCCTGTTGCCGCTCCGCAAGCGCGGCCGTGACGAGCGAGGCGATCACCACGGCCGCGACGGCGCCGAGCGTCGCGAGCCTGAGCGAGCGATCCGCGATCGCCACGAGACCCGCCCCGGCCGCGAGCGCGACGCCACCGATTGCGACCGTCAGGGCCTCTCGCGGATACACCGGGAGCGCGGCTCCCGCCGCGAGCACGGCGACGAGCGGCGCCCCCGTGAGTCCGGCCACGAGCGCGAGCTTCCAGCGAGGGAGATCATGCGCCACGCGTCGTGAGAGGTGGACGAACCCCCAGACCGCGAGCACGGCGACGATCGGGCTCCAGCCGACAGCCCGTCCGACACCGACCCCGATCTTGTCGAGTGCGAGAGGTCCGGCGCCGTCAGCAGCGTCGGCTCGATCGACGACACCGGCAACGAGGTAGAGGACACACTCGAGCGTTGCGATGCCAACGGCGGGAACGGCCAGGCGAAGGTCGGTCTCGCGCCGGGCGAAGCCGGTCGCGACCAGTTGGGCGGCAAGCGCGCTGGCGGCGATCGGATGCGTCAACGGGAGGGCGGCGGTGGTCACGACGTAGAGCGCCCACCAGACGACGTGACCGCGTTCGATCGCTCTTGCGAAGAGCGCTGTCGAAACGAGCATCGCCGCCAATGCCAGGGCGAGCGGCCCGACCGACCGCGCGATCGCGACAGTCCCGAGGGAGGACGCAAGGACGATCGAGGCGACGGCGCCGACCCGCGCGTCGAAGAGGCGTCGTCCGAGCCGGTAGACGGCGTAGGCGGCGACCGCGATGGCGAGCACCGAGGGCAACCGCACCCACAGCTCGTCGTCGTTCCACGCCACGACGGGTCGGAGCAGCGCGAGGTACCCGACGCGTGCGGGATCGTTCTCGAACGCCCCCTCGACGACGTCGGAGAACGAGCCGCGAGCCGCCGCGATCGTGGCGCCCTCGTCGACGTCGACCGGTGAGCGGCCAAGCGCGATCGCGCCGAGGATCAACGCGAGTGCAGGGCCCACGTAGGCCTGCACCGATGCGGCCGAGCCGGCGAGCCGCGAGACCACGGCCAGGGGGCCGGCCGAGGAGGGGGTGTGGGCGGGGGCGCTCAACCCGTATCGAGGGTAGCGCGGGTGTCGGCGGGCTCCGGGCGGTCGCCGGTCAGGTCGTGACGACGACCGGGACGGGTGCGTGCCGCTGCTCGCTCAGCCAGCGCTCCGCGTCGAGCGCCGCCGCACAGCCCGAGCCTGCCGCGGTCACCGCCTGGCGGTACACGTGATCCTGGACATCGCCGGCGGCGAAGACCCCGGGGATGTTCGTCTCGGTCGTCTTGCCCCGTGTGACCAGATACCCCGTGTCGGGCTCGTGATCGAGCTGGTCGAGAAAGAGACCGGTCGTCGGGTCGTGGCCGATCGCGACGAAGAGGCCGTCGGTCGCGAGGACGCTCTCGGCGCCGGTCACGGTGTCCTCGAGACGGACGCCCGTCACCTTGTCCTCGCCGAGAACCTCGGTCACGACCTTGTTGAGCACGAACTCCACCTTGTCGTTTGCCCGGGCACGGTCGACCATGATCGGCGACGCGCGAAACTCTTCCCGGCGATGCACGACGTAGACCTTGCTCGCAAAGCGTGAGACGAAGAGCGCCTCTTCCATCGCCGAGTCGCCTCCACCGACGACCACGACGATCCTGTCGCGGTAGAATGCCGCATCGCACGTCGCGCAGTACGTGACTCCGCGGCCCTGGAGGAGCCGCTCCGAGGCGAGGCCGAGCTGACGCGCACTCGCGCCGGTCGCGATGACGATCGCCTCAGCCCGATACTCCTCGTCCTCGACCCAGACCCGGAAAGGCCGCTCCGAGAAGTCGACCCTGGTGACGTCGTCCGTCACGAACGTCGTTCCGAACCGCTCCGCCTGACGGCGGAAGTCCTGCATCATCGCAGGCCCCATGACCCCGTCCGCGTAGCCGGGGTAGTTCTCGACATCCGAGGTGATCATCAGCTGGCCACCCCACTGGAATCCCTCGATCACGAGGGGCTCGAGGTTCGCGCGCGCCGCGTACAGCGCCGCGGTGTACCCGGCGGGGCCGCCGCCGATCACGATCAGGTTCCGTACCTCAGCCACGAATCTCGAAGCTCCTCACGTGGGAATGATGCCCTCTATCGTATGAACGCCTGCGACGCTCCGCGTGTTCCAGCCGTTCAGGCCGCGTGCGCGTCTCCCGGGACGATCTCGAGCGCGCCCTGAGCATTTTCGGACGTGAGCTCCGGAGCCGTGAGCGCCCGTACGCCGCGCTCGATCGGCGCCGGCGTGGCAGGCTCGATCCCGGTGATCCCGTGCTCCTCGAAGCGGCGCGCCTGCGGCAGCACCTGCCGCTCGAGCGACCCCACCGACTCGTTGTACGCCTTCACCGCGCCGTCGAGTGCGCGTCCGAGCTTCGAGACGTGGGCGCCCATCGTCGAGAGCCGCTTGTACAGCTCCCGGCCGAGCTCGCTGATCTGGCGAGCACCGTCGGCGATCGCCTCCTGCTGCCAGCCGTAGTGGACTGCACGCAGGAGGCCGATCAGGTTGGTCGGCGACGCCGGGATCACATTGTTCGAGAGCGCGAGCTCATCAAGGGTCGGATCGACCTCGAGCGCCGCACGCCACGACGTCTCGTCATGCAGGAACATGACCACGAACTCCGGCGTGTCGGGAAGCTGGCGCCAGTAGGCCTTCTGCCCGAGCCGTCCGATGTGGTCGCGTACCTGGCGCGCGTGGTCGGCGAGGCCCGCTCGCCGGACTACATCGTCGGCTCCCTCCTGGTGCGCTTTCAGATAGCCGACGAGCGAGACCTTCGAGTCGATCACGATCGACTTCCCACCGGGTAGGCGGACGATCACGTCCGGTCGCAGCCGTTGTCCCTCGTCGCCGGCCACCGCGGGCTGCTCGTCGAAGTCGCAATAGGAGAGCATCCCCGCCATCTCGATCACGCGACGGAGCTGGATCTCGCCCCAGCGACCACGCGTGTGCGACTCGCCCCGCAGAGCGTTGACGAGGCTACCCGTCTGCACCCGCAGGCCCTCGTGCGTCTCGCGGACGATCTCGAGCTCCTTGTGGATCTCGCCGTAGGCGCGCTGCCGCTGTTGCTCCAGGAGGCCGACGTTCGTCTCGACCTTCTCGAGGGACTTGCGGAGCGGCTCGACGTACTCGCCGAGGCGCCCCATTGCCTGTTCGGTAAAGGCGTTGGCATTCGCCCGCAGTGCTTCTGCCGAGATGGCCCTGATCGCGGTCTCGACGCGCTCGTCGAACGCGCCTCGCTCCGTCGTCAAGGCGCCTTCGGCTTCGGCGAGCGCCCACCGCGTCTCGGCGGCCTCCGCCATGGCCCGGTCCCGATCGGCGAGCAAGCGCCGAGCCGCGACGAGGTAGACGCCAGCGGCGCCGACGACGAGACCGATCAGCAGGGCCAGGATCGTCATGAGGGCGAGGGACCGTAACGATCGAGTCGGACGGCACGTGTCGCGCCGCTATCGTTCCCGCTCCCATGCCGCCGAAGCCGCGTCCGCATGCGAAGAGGAAGCCCCGGGCGCCCGGTGTGCCTCGTGCCAGCGGCCCAACGTCCGGTCGGGACACCCGGCTGCTCGCGATGCTCGCCGTTGGCGGGGTCGCGGTGCTCGCGGTCGTGGGGATCGCCGTCGCGCTCGCCCTCGGCGGAGACGACGGAGGCGACGCCCGTGCCGCTCTCGAGGCGGCCGGATGCACGCTCGCGACCTCACCGGCGCTCGTCGGCGTGCATTCGGTCAGCACCCCGGACGGATCCTCCGACAAGTGGAACACCGAACCTCCGACGAGCGGGCCGCACTATGCCGTGCCCGCCGTGTGGGGCAGCTTCGACGACCCGGTGAACCCTGCGCAGCTCGTCCACAACCTCGAGCACGGCGGGATCGCTGTTCAGTACGGACGCGACGTTCCGGCGGCGACGGTGACCGAGCTCGAGGGATTCGTGCAGGAGAACGCGCGCGGCACGGTGCTCGCGCCGTACGCGTCGCTCGGGAGCCAGGTCGCGCTCGGCGCCTGGGTGACCGAGAGCGCCACCAAGCCCGAGAACGGCACCGCGTATCTCGCGAAGTGCTCCCGTTTCGACGAGACGGCCTTCTCGGCGTTCTTCGACGCCTACCAGTTCCAGGGGCCGGAGCGCTTCCCACCCGACACGCTCTTACCCGGCCGGACCTAGACTCTCCCGCCGGGGTGGCGGAACTGGTCAGACGCAGTCGGCTTAAAACCGGCGGTCCCTCGGGACATCTGGGTTCGAGTCCCAGCCCCGGCACATGTTTTTGTTCGCCAAGCAGGATTCGGCAGAAGCCGAATCCTGCGGCTTGATCCCTCGCCTCCGGCGAGGGCAGATCCCTGAAGGCGCCCGCTCAGTCGCAACAACCTCGCTGCCCGCTTGGGCGGGTGTCTGCTGTTAGTCAGGCACCCGCTCCACGGGCCAGCGGGGCCGTGTCATCGCGAAGCTGTCGGTGACGTCCACGTACTCGCGGTAGCCGAGGCGGCCGATGGGTCGGAGCAGGCGCACGTCGACGAGCCCGTCGACGATCACGTCGTCCGCGATGTGCACGCCGACGACCTCCCCGAAGACCACGGTGTTCGGGTCGGCGGCATCGCCGGTCGGCAGCTCGATCGAGGAGACGACCCGGCACTCGAGCTGGACAGGGCTCTCCGCCACGCGAGGCGGCGCGACGAGCCGGGACGGCACGGCCGTGAGCCCGGCGAGGCCCAGCTCGTCGACGCCGCGCGGCGCAGGCGTGCTCGTGAGGTTGACCGCCTCGCGCAGGGAGTATGTCGCGAGATTCGCGACGAACTCACCGCTCGCGAGCGCATTTCGCATCGAGTCCTTGTGTCCACCTTCGTAATGGGCAGCGGTCGTCGCGAACATCACCTGCGGCGGGGTGTACGCAACCGCGTTGAAGAACGAGAAAGGTGCGAGGTTGACGCGGCCGCCCTCGTCGAGCGTCGAGATCCAGCCGATCGGCCGTGGTAGGACGATGGCGTTGAACGGGTTATGCGGGAGATCGTGACCGTTGCGCGGCTCGTAGAACATCGCCCGATCATCGCGGATCGGCGCCTGTGGCCGGCGAAGAGTACGTGTCCGACTGAAGTCTGACACCGAGGGCTCCAAATTGGCAGTTGCGACCGCGAAGCGGGCGCCTTCAGGGATTTGCCCCGCCCGGAGGGCGGGGATCAAGCCGCAGGATTCGGCTCCTGCCGAATCCTGCTGGCGAACATACAATCTCGCCATGGCGAGCACCGAGCACGTCCCGTCGTTCGCCGAGCTCGAGTACGACACGCCGCTCTATAGGACCGCCGTCGCGCAGTTCGATCAGGCGGTGCCGTACGCGGACGTGGATCCCGGGGTCGCGGAGCGCCTGCGTCACCCGGAGCGCTCCATCATCGTCGCCTGCCCCGTGCGGCTCGACGACGGGACGCGCGTCGTCTTCCCCGGCTATCGCGTCCAGCACTCGAGCGTCCTCGGCCCGACGAAAGGCGGCATTCGCTACGACCCCGAGGTCTCGCTCGGAGAGTGCGCCGCGCTCGCAGTCTGGATGACGTGGAAGTGTGCGCTGCTCCGGCTCCCCTACGGCGGCGCGAAGGGCGGCGTTCGCTGCAACCCAAGAGCTCTCTCGTCGAAGGAGCTCGAGCGGCTGACGCGGCGGTTCACGTCCGAGCTCGTGCCGTTCATCGGCCCGCAGGAGGACATCCCGGCGCCGGACATGGCGACGAACGAGCAGACGATGGCCTGGATGATGGACACGTACTCCATGCAGAAGGGGCATGCCGTGCCCGAGATCGTCACGGGCAAGCCGATCTCGATCGGCGGCTCCGTCTTCCGCCACGAGGCGACCGGCGCCGGTGTCGTGATGGTGACTGCGCGCGCGTGCGAGCGGGTCGGGTGGAAGCTCGCGGAGCAGCGGTGCGTCGTCCAGGGGTTCGGTAACGTCGGCGGGATCGCCGCCCAGGAGCTCGTCGACCGGGGAGCGACTGTCGTCGCCGTCTCGGACGTCTCCGGCGGCGTCTTCGATCCGAACGGCCTCGACATCCCGACGATGAGCGCCTACGCGATCGAGCACGGCTCGCTCGAAGGCTGGGAAAAGGGAATCCGGCTCACGAACGAAGACCTCCTCGAGCTCGAGTGCGACATCCTCGTCCTCGCCGCTCGCGAGGATCAGTTGCACGCCGACAACGCGCCTCGGCTGCGGTGCCGCATGATCGCCGAGGGCGCGAACGGGCCGACCTCGCTCGGGGCCGACGCGATCCTCCGCGAGCGCGGCATCCCGATCCTGCCCGACATCCTCACGAACGCGGGCGGCGTCACCGTCTCGTACTTTGAATGGGTGCAGGACCTCGGCCGTCTCTTCTGGGGTCGTGACGAGATCCGGGCCAAGCTCGCCGAGAAGCTGAACGACGCCTTCGACCGCGTCTGGGAGATCTCGAACGAGCGAGCGATCTCGATGCGCACCGCTGCTCTCGTGGCCGGCATCCGCGACGTCTCGTCCGCTCTCGAAGCGCGCGGCCTCTATCCGTAGTGGTCGGCGACAGCCCGACACCGCGCGTCCGCGACGCGATGATCACCGAGCCACGCGCCCTACCGGCCGACGCGAGCGCCCGGGCGGCCGGCGAGGTCCTGACGCCCGCGGAGGTTCGTGCCGTCTACGTCGTTGGGCCCGCAGGCGAGCTCGTCGGTGTCGTGACGCGCAAGACCCTGGTCGCCCGCGTCGTCGCTACGGGCGCCGACCCGGCGGAGACCACTCTGCGCGCGATCGCAGAGCCGCCGCACTACACGATCGAGGCGGAGACGCCGCTCGACGAGGCGTTTCGCTACATCGAGGAACACGACGCGGAGCGCGTGCCGGTGGTGGAGGCAGGGCGGCTCGTCGGCGTCGTCTCTCGGGCAGTCCTCAAGCGCAGGCTCGCCGAAGACGAGGAGCCGCCGGAGGAGTCGTAGGGGCCGGACCTGTCCGGCCCTCGCCTACTCCTGGCCGTGTCGTGCGGGCCGGACAGGCCCTACGAGGGCTCGAGCACGACGAGCGCGGCCGTCACGATCGACGCCTCGTCGATCCCGTACTCCGCGTAGACCTCGGGCTGCGAGCCGGTCTGACCGAACCGGTCGACGCCGAGCGCGAGCGTGCGCGTTCCGAGCGCGCCTCCGAGCCAGGCGAGTGCATGGCTCGACCCGTCGATCACCGTGACGACCGGCAGCCCGCGCTCGCCCTCGGGCACGAGCGCGTCCAGCTGGCACTCGCGGCCGCCCTCGCCCCGGAGGGGCGCGAGGCGTGCCTGCTGCCACTCGTGGTAGAGCCGATCGGGGCTCGAGAGGACGATCACCGTGGCCTCGACCCCCTCGTCCTCCGCCAGCGACTCGGCGGCGGCGAGCGTCTCGGGCACCATCGCGCCGCAGGTTGCAAGCACCACGCGATCCTCCGCCGCCGGGTGCGCCTCGCGCAGGCGAAAGCCACCCGCCACGACGTCGGCTCGAACGGCGTCGGCGCCACGCGCCTCGACAAGAGCTGCGAACGGCGCCTGGTCGACTGGCTTCGTCGAGAGGCGGAGATAGAGCGATTGGCCGTCCTCCTCCTGCAGGCGGGCGAGCGCGTCGAGCAGGAGCCATTCGAGCTCGCGGGCATAGCACGGCTCGGCGTAGGTCAGCCCCGGTGTCTCGATCCCGATGCCCGGAGTCGAGATGGACTGGTGGGCGCCACCCTCGCGTGAGAGCGAGATTCCGGACGGCGTGCCCACGAGGACGAAGCGCGAGCCTGAATACGCCGAGTAGACGATGCCCTCCAGGGCACGCATGACGAACGGGTCGTAGACGGTGCCGATCGGCAGGAGGCGCTCCCGCTGGTAGTCCCAGGTCAACCCGAGCTGGCCGAGCAGCAGCACGAGGTTCATCTCGGCGATCCCCATCTCGATGTGCTGCCCCGCCGGGCCGACGCGCCACTTGAGCGGCGAGTCGTCCATCTCGTCGTAGACCGGCTCCCGTTCCGGGCCCCAGACACCTGTCTTGTTGACGAAGCCGCCGAGGTTCGTCGAGACGGCAACGTCCGGCGAGACGGTCACGAGGCGCTCCCCCACGGATTCGACGCGCGAGAGCTCGAGGAGGACACGTCCGAAGGCCGCCTGCGTCGAGATCGGCGCGGGCGGGTCGCGATCGGTGAGGCTCGACGGCACGTCGAAGGTCGCCGCGGGGGGCCTGTCGCCGCGATCGAGGCGCGCGCGGGCGGTCTCGAGCACCCGCGCCTCGTCGGAGCCCTCCGCGAAGCCGTCCCACTCCGTCTCCGGTGTGAGCCCGACATCCCTGCGGAAGCGATCGATCTGCTCGGCGGTGAGGAGCGCGGAATGGTTCTGCGGACGGCCCGCGATCTCGAGGCCGTAGCCCTTGACGGTGTACGCGAAGATCACCGTGGGCTGCTCGACCGTCTGACGCGCGGCGCCGAGTGCCTCGAGCAGGTCCTCCAGGTCGTGGCCGCCGAGGTCTCGGACGAGCGCGCCGACCGCGCCGGTGCGCTCGAGAAGACTCGCGAGCGACTCCCGCTCGCTTCCTGCGAACGGCTCGAGCAACGCGTCGACGACGTCCTCGTCCCCGGCGCCGTAGAGCGCCTGGTAGGCCTCGTTCGGCATCTCGTCGATCCGGCGGCGCAGCAGCTCGCCGCCCGGCTCGGCGAAGGCTGCGCGAAGGCGTCGACCGTACTTCAGCTCGATCACGTCCCAGCCGCTCGAGCGGAAGTGCGACTCGAGCTCGGCCGCGCGGATCCCGGGGATCACGCGGTCGAGCGACTGCCGGTTGAGATCGACGATCCAGAGGGCGTTGCCGAGGCTCCTCGTGAGCGGCTCGGCGACCGCCTCCCAGAGGTTTCCCTCGTCCAGCTCGGCGTCGCCGAGGAGCGAGATGTAGCGCCCACCGGTCGAGCTCCCGAAATGCGTCTCCACGTAGCGGTCGGCGAGCGCACCGAGGAGCGGAGCGGCGCTGCCGAGCCCGACCGACCCGGTCGAGTAGTCGACGGGGTACGGATCCTTCGTCCGTGACGGGTAGCTCTGCAAGCCACCGAAGTCGCGCAGCCGCGTGAGGTACGAGCGATCGAGTCGACCCAGGAGATACTCGAGCGCGTGTAGGACCGGCGAGGCATGCGGCTTGACGCTGACCCGGTCGCGAGCATCGAGGCCGGCGAGCCAGAGCGCCGTCATCAGCGTCACCATCGATGCCGAGGAGGCCTGGTGGCCGCCCACTTTCAGCGCATCACCGCTCGGGCGCTCGCGGTTCGCGTAGTCGACGATCCGCACCGCAAGCCAGAGCACGCGCTGCTCGATCGTCGCGAGGGCGGTGAGATCGGCTCGCTGCGACGCGGCGACGGCCACGTGCTCATCCTACGGGCGACGCACGGCTAGACTCGCTCGGTGCTGAGGGTGTGGCGCCGCCGCAGAGGGTCGGGCGCTGAATGACCGATGTGCGGGCGTTTCTCGCGTCCCTCGGGCTCGAGCGTTACGCCGACGCCTTCGTCGCGAACGACGTCGACATCGAGACCCTTCCGCAGCTGACCGGCGATGACCTCCGCGAGCTCGGCGTCTCGTCGGTCGGGCATCGACGGCGGCTCCTCGACGCCGTCGCGGCCAGGGTCGGCAGGCCGAGCCCCCGGGCGCCGGCCGCTGCCGAGCGTCGCCAGGTGACCGTGCTGTTCGCGGATCTCGTCGGCGCCACCCAGCTCTCGACCGAGCTCGACCCGGAGGACCTTCGCGCGATCTACCAGGCGTATCAGACCGTCTGCGCGGAGGCTATCGAGCGCTTCGACGGTCACGTCGCCCAGCTGCTCGGCGACGGCGTCGTCGCGTACTTCGGGTACCCGCACGCCCACGAGGACGTCGCGGAGCGAGCCGCGCGCGCCGGTCTCGAGCTCGTTGCCCGCGTCTCGACCCTCCCGACGCCGGGAAAGACGGCGCTGAGCTCCCGGGTGGGGATCGCGACGGGGGTCGTGGTCGTTGGCGACGTCGTCGCGACCCGGCTCGGCGAGGAGCGGCCGGTGATCGGGGAGACGCCGAACCTCGCGGCGCGCCTGCAGTCGATGGCGCCTCCGGGCGGGGTGGTGCTCGGGGATCGGACACGCCGTTTGCTTCGCGGTGCGCTCGAGCTCGCAGATCTCGGCGTCCACGAGCTCAAGGGGTTCCGCTACCCGGTGCACGCCTGGCAGGTGCTGGGCGATCCGGTCCGCGGCTCACGCGCGAGCACGACACCGCTCGTCGACCGGTCGCACGAGCTCGCGACGCTCCGGTCGGCGTGGCGCCTCGCAAGAGACCGTGAGGGGAGCGCCATCACCCTGGTCGGCGCGCCCGGGATCGGCAAGTCGCGGTTGCTCGGGGCGCTCGTCGACGAGGTGCGCGCGGACGCCGGGGCCGTCGTCTCCTGCTTCTGCTCGCCGCTCCATGTCACGTCAAGCCTCCATCCGGTCCGGATCCTGCTCGAGCGCACCGCCGGGATCAGGTCCGCCGACGATCGGGAGAGGCGTCGCGTCAAGCTCACCGCCGTGCTCGGCTCCATCGACGCGGTCGAACTCCTCGGGCCGCTCGTCGGCCTCGAGCCCGCGATGCTCTTCAGCCCGCAGCGTCTCAAGGAGCGCATGCTCGGCGCCGCGCTCGACACCCTCGAGGCGCTCGCGGAGCGGTCGCCCGTCCTACTCGTCGTCGAGAACATCCACTGGCTCGACCCCACGACCGCCGAGCTCCTCGAGCGCACGTGCGACTGGTGCACTACGCGGAGCGTGCTGGTCGTGCTCACGCTGAGACCGGGAGTCGAGGTGGGCTGGCTCCGAGGGCTGACGGTCTCCGCCGTCGCGCTCGAGCCCCTCACCCGGGAGGACTGCCTCGCGCTCGTCGCGCTCCATTCCGACGAGGGTCTGCCCGAGCGCGCACGCGAGACGATCGTAGACAACGCAGACGGCGTGCCGCTCTTCCTCGAGGAGCTGACGAAGAACGTCGTCGAGCGTCGCGCAGACGGGGAAGAGGTGTCGTCGCTCCGCGTGCCCGAGACGCTCGAAGACTCGCTGCTCGAGCGTCTCGACCGACTCGGGGACGGCCGTGCGCTCGCGCAGGTCGCGGCGGTGATCGGGCGCGAGCTGACACACGGCTTCCTCGTCGAGGTCTCCGGGCTCGAGCCCTCGGCGGTCGACGAGCAGATCGGGTCGCTTCTCCGGGCCGGGCTGCTCGTGCAGGAGCCAGGCCCCCGGTGACACGCGGTACCGCTTCAGTCACGCGCTCGTGCAACAGGCCGCCTACGGCACGCTCCTCCGCGAGCGACGGCTCGCGCTCCATGCCCGTGTTGTCGAGGCCCTCGAGCGCTTGGAGGTCGAGACACTCGAGCGCACGCCGGAGCTCCTGGGCCGTCACTGTGCGGCGGCAGGACTCACCGAGAAGGC
>Ga0183260_10000922_pt1 | contig 24936 bp, 29 predicted proteins | sample AntDrymUQ4972206_2_FD_129768 | JGI IMG/M metagenome (GOLD analysis project Ga0183260, IMG submission 129768) | Polar desert sand microbial communities from Dry Valleys, Antarctica - metaG UQ497 (22.06) (version 2) (version 2) | ecosystem: Environmental > Terrestrial > Soil > Desert | place... | reverse complement strand
TCCTCGAGTCGCTTCGCGAGGCCGACATCATCCGCAAGCGCCAGAGCCTCCTCTACGTCCAGGCGCTCAAGTTCATCCAGACGCGCGGGCGCCCACCCTCGACCCGAACGGAGGCTCGCGGACGCCCTGCCCACCGCGCCGCGTCGAGCAACAAGTGATGCACGCCGCAGGACAGGGGGGCGCACCGTCAAACCCCCCTGGCCGGATGCCCGCCACCGATGACGAGATTCGTGAGAAGTACCTCGAGCGGGCGATCCGCGAGCTGAACCAGCTCACCCGCGAGATCCAGGACTGCCAGTACTGTCCCCGCGGGAACCTGATGCCGGTGCTCGGGTCGGGCCATCCGCAGGCGGACGTCGTTCTGCTCAAGTGGGCGCCGGTGGCCGCGGAGATCGAGGAGGGTGTTGCCTTCTATGGGCGCGCCGGCGGCGCGCTGATGAAGAGCTTCAAGCGCCTCGGGATCGATCCGCTCGTCGTCTACGGGACGGTCTTCATCAAGTGTCCGGTGATCGACACCGACATGTCGGCTCCGGAGTGTCGTGCGCGCGTCCTCGACGAGCTGGCGATCGTCCAGCCGCGGATCGTCGTCGTGATGGGCGAGCGCGCCCTCAGCGAGCTGAACGAGCTAGGGGTACCGCTGGGCCGCGAGCTTGCCCCGCTCGTCGGCAGGATCCAGAAGCTCACGCCCAGCTGCGACGCCCTCTATGTCCCCGACATCGACGCGGCGCTTGACCAGGAGCCTGCAAAACGCGCTTTTTGGAAGGCCTTCAAGTCACTCGGCGACTGGTACGCCGACCTCCCACCATATTGAGCGCCCTGGCCGGTCGGCGTGCGGCGCAGGAGATCGCGCGGCGCTGTCTCCCCGTCGCGACCGAACACTCGCAAGCGCAGTGAGCTCGCGAGCGTGGGTATAGTCGCGCCATGGACCTTGAGGAGCACAGTCTCGACCCAGTCATCGAGCCCTCGTGCGCCGAGTGCGGCACGACCCTGACCAAGCAGGAGATCGAGGCTTCACTCGAAGCCGGCGAGCGTTACCTGTGCGCCGTCCACGCCGCAGAAGAGGTCCCGCTCGCGGCCGAGGACGCGCCGGCCGACTAGACCGGTCTCAGTCAAACGCTAGGCCCGCTCCAGCAGCGCCACGCACTCGATGTGCGGTGTCTGGGGGAACATGTCGAATGGGCGGACGACGGTGAGTCGGTAACCGCCGTCGACCAGCTGGCGCGCGTTCGGGGCCAGCGTCGTCGGGTTGCACGATACGTAGACGATCCGCTCGGCGCCGGCCTCGATGATCCGGCGGACGACCTTCTGGGAGAGCCCGGCGCGAGGGGGGTCGACGATCACCACGTCCGGCTTGCCCGCCTCGGCGATCAGCGGCCGTAGCGCGGTACGGACGTCGCCCTGGACGAAGCGAGCGTTGTAGATCTCGTTGCGGCGCGCGTTCTCCTCAGCATCGGCGACGGCCTCGCCGACCAGCTCGATTCCCCAGACCTCGCGCGCGCGCACGGCCAGCGTCAGCGCGATCGTGCCGATCCCGGAGAAGAGGTCGAGCACCCGTTCGGTGCCGGTCAGCGCGGCCAGCTCGATGCACGCGGAGTACAGTCGCTCGGCCATCTCGGTGTTCGTCTGGAAGAAGGCGTCGGCGGAGATTCGCAAGCGTTGGCCGAGCAGCTCCTCCTCGATCGCGTCGCGGCCCGAGAGCACGAGCGTCTCGCCGTCGCGCGTCGTCTCCGCGACTCCGGAAGCCCGGGTCCACAGCACGCTGACATCCTCGGAGGCAACGGCGTCCGCGAAGGCGTCGGCGCGAAAATCGCCGATGCTCGTCACGAGCCGAGCCTGCAGCTGCCCGGTGCGCCGGCCCTCGCGGACGACGAGATTGCGCAGGAAGCCCGAATGGTCCTCGCGATCGTAGGCCGAGAGACCCTCCTCGCGGCACCAGGCCTTGGCGGCCTCGCGGACGGCGTCGATCCGCTCAGAGGCGAGGATGTCCTGGGCGACGTCGTCGACCTCGTTCCAACGCCCGGGGCGGTGGAAGCCGAGCACGAGCGCGCCGTCATCGGAGAGTCCGAACGAGTACTCAAGCTTGTTGCGGTAGTGCCAAGGGTCCTCGGCGGGGACGATCGCCTCGACTGGTGGCTCGGTAAAGCCGCCCAGTCGCCGCAGAGCATCGGCGACCTGGGCCTCCTTCTCGGCGAGCTGGCGGGGGTAGGGCAGCACCTGCCACGGCGCACCGGGATGCGCTCCGCGCGGCTCAACTCGCTCGGGGCTCGGATCCAGCAGCTCAACAAGCTTTGCCTCGGCATATGAGCGCCGAGGGCGCGTGATGCGAGCGCGGACGCGATCGCCGGGCATCCCGCCCTGAACGAAGACGACATAGCCGTCATGGCGCGCGACCCCGTTCCCGCCGTAGGCCAATGACTCCACCTTCAGGTCAAGCTCCGCCCCCGGCTTCGGGCGCGCGCGCTGGGATGTCTCCGCCATCGGGCAATGCTGGCATGCCGCCGAGATCGGCGCGTCGTGCGCGCTACGGCAGGGCGAGCTCGGCCACGACGGGTGCGTGATCGGAGAGCCGCACCAATCGGCGCGACCCGGTCCGGAGCTCGTACTCGACCTCTCGCCAGGCGGGCTCGAGCTGCCGTGGCGACTCGATCACAAGGAGCCCGCGGACCAGCAAGTGGTCAATCGCGTCGGCCGCGGTGGGCGGCGAGAGCCCGAAGCGATCTTCGAGCTCGGCGAACACTGGGCCGTCCCGCAACGGTCGCAGGTTGAGGTCGCCGCCGAAGATCAGCGCGCCGGTCGTCGCCCAGTCGTCCGCCCGCTCGGCGCCCCGCATCGTCTCAGCGGTCGCGGCCAACCGATCGTGCGCGCTGGCATGAAGATTGGCGACCGCAACCACGCGTCCCCCCTGCTCGGCGACCCGTGCCCAGAGCATCCGTCGGCGCTCGGGTCTCCTCGTCAGCGTCAGGCGCCGGACCTGGTCGATGCGCCAGGGACGGCGCACGAGCAACATGTTCGATCCTCCCTCGGCGGATCCGATCAGGTCAGGCCTGCGATCGGCGACCCAGCCACGGGTCAGCGCGCCTAGATTGCGCGAGGTGAGCGCCGACGCTCCGGAGGCGTGCGTCCGACAACAGAGTGCGCGGAGCCAGCGTGGCGGCGCCTCCTGCAGCAGCGCGATGTCCCACGGGTCGGCGGCAAGCAGATCGGCGAACTGATCCAGCAGCAGACGATTGACCTGCGCGTGCGTCGCGTTCGCCTCCGTCATGCCGAGCAGCCGCGACCGCCGTGTCATCAGCGAGCGATCGGGGGGAGCGTCGCGGCCATGAAACAGGTTCCAGCTGAGGACCCGCACTACGATCCTCGCTTGGCGCGGAACTTTCTCACCGGTGAAGAGCTTACGAGTGGCGAGCTAGCCGCCCTTGTCGAGCGTGCCCTTGAGCTGAAGGCCGACCGCGCGGGCTCGCGTGCGCTGACCAACCGTAGCGTCGCTCTGATCTTCGACAAGCCCTCGACGCGGACGCGGATCTCGTTCGAGGTAGGAGTCCGTGAGCTTGGAGGGCAGCCGCTCGTCTTGCGCGAGGGTGAGCTTCAGCTCGCTCGCGGCGAGTCGCCGCGAGACACCGCGGTCGTGCTCTCTCGCTACGTCCATGCGATCGCGATCCGCACGGGGCCTCACGCGATCGTCGTCGAGCTCGCCGAGCACGCGCAGGTTCCCGTGATCAACATGCTGACCGCCGACCATCACCCCTGCCAGGCGCTCGCCGATCTGGTGACGCTGCGCGAGCGATTCGGCAGGCTTGCCGGGCTCAAGCTCGCCTACGTGGGCGATGGCAACAACGTCGCTCGCTCGCTGATGATCCTCGGCGCGAAGGCGGGGCTCGACGTGGTGGTGGCAACCCCACCCGAGCTGGCGCCGCGCGCGCTCGCAGGCGACGATGCGGCGGGTGCCCCAGCGCCGGGAAGCGTCTCGCTGGCCAGCGATCCCGTCGGCGCAGCCGCTGGCGCCCACGCGCTCTACACCGACGTCTGGGTCAGCATGGGCGATGAGCACGAGGCCGCCGCGCGGCGCGAGCTGCTCACTCCTTACCGGCTCGACCAGGAGCTGCTCGCGCACGCGCGTGACGACGCCGTCGTGCTGCACTGCCTACCCGCCCACCCCGGCGAGGAGATCTCACAGGAGCTGCTCTACGGGGAGCGCGCCGCGATCTGGGACCAAGCCGAGAACCGGCTCCATGCACAGAAGGCGCTGCTCGAGATGCTGGTCGGCTCCTAGCCTCGGTCACGCAGACGAAGACCGAACCCGCGCAGGGCTAGCAGCGCCGTCTCGCCAAGCGTGCCGCGGCGTGGCAGCAGGCCGAGCTGGACACCGGCACCGTAGACGTCGAAGAACCCGCGGGCACGGCGAATCCGCCCATCGGCCAGCTCAACGTAGTGGACGCCGTGGACGATGACGAACCGGTCGCTCGCGGGCAGCTGGGGCAGTTCGCCGCGCTGGGTGCCGAGCAGCCGCCATGGGATGCAGGCGAACTGATCGTCGCCAAGCGGGCGGGCGGCGCGCTCGATTCGCAGATCCGGGAAGACCCCACGGAGCCGACCGGCGTGACCAGCGAGCGCAGCGATGCCCTCCGCCGGCTCGTCGAGCAGCGGGTCCTCATAGTGCACGTCGGCTGCGCAGCACTTGCGAAAGCCTGCTTCACGACCACCCGTCCAGGCCGCCTCCCAGCCCTCGGCAAGGCGATCGATCCCGGTCGACCGTCGTCGCGACGGGGTCACGTGAGCTCGGGCGCGCCCTCAAGGGGCGTCGAGGCCTCGGCGTAGAGGCGGCGCGGGATGCGCCCCGCCCCGTGCGCAAGCTTGCCCGCCTCGACCGCGAGGCGCATCGCGCGAGCCATTTGCACCGGATCGGCAGCGCGACTGACGGCGCTCGCGAGCAACACACCCGCGCAGCCCATCTCCATCGCCAGCGAGGCGTCCGAGGCCGTGCCAATGCCGGCGTCAAGGATCACCGGGACTCGCGCGCGGTCGATAATCAGGCGCAGGTTGTACGGATTGCGTATTCCCATCCCGCTGCCGATCGGTGAGCCAAGCGGCATGATGGCGCTGCAGCCGGCGTCCTCGAGCCGGCGGGCGAGGACCGGATCGTCACTGGTATAGGGAAGGACATTGAAACCCTCATCCACGAGGGTCTCAGCCGCCTCGAGCAGTTCCCCCCCATCCGGGAGCAGGGTCTTGTCGTCGCCGATCACCTCGAGCTTCACCCAGTCGGTCTCGAACGCCTCGCGCGCGAGGCGGGCGGTCGCAACGGCGTCGTGCGCGGTGAAGCAGCCGGCGGTGTTCGGCAGCAGGAAGCAGCCGGCATCCTGCAGGACGTCGACGATCGATCCGCGCGCGGCGGGATCAACACGGCGCAGGGCAACCGTTGCCAGCTCGGTGCCCGATGCTGCCACCGCTTTCGCCATCAGCTCGAGATTGCGAAAGCCACCCGTGCCCAGGATCAGCCGTGAGTTGAAGCTGCGGTCGGCAATCGTCAGCGCCATCTCATCCTCCCTGGACAGCCTGCAGCACCTCGACGCGCTGGCCATCGCGCAGCTTCGTGATCTCCCAGCTGCCGCGAGGAACGACTTCGCCATCCAGCGCGACTGCGATTCCGCGCGGCGCGGCTGGCGCGCCACTGACGGCGACGGCGTCCGCGACGCTCGCCTCCTCGGCGAGCTGGCGTTGGCGTCCGTTCACCGTGACGTTCATGACGGCTGCAGGGCAGGTCGGGTCGGGCCGAAGCGGGATGGAGAGAACGCCGCGACGGCGGCCAGCGGCGCGCCCGAGACCAGTGTCTCCGCGACCGCGTCGGCCGTCAACGGCGCGAGCAGGACGCCGTTGCGATAGTGGCCGGTCGCCCAGACCACGCCCTCGAGCGACCCACGGCCGATCAATGGACCGTTGTCGGGTGTTCCCGGGCGCAGCCCCGCGCGCGCGCCGACAAACTCGAGCTCGCCGACATCGGGGAGGACCTCGCGGGCAGCTTCCAGTAACCCGTGGACGCCTTCCACTCGCACCGAGCTGTCGAAGCCTCGCTCCTCGACGGTCGCGCCGACGGCGACCCGTCCGTCGGTCCGCGAGACGATGTAACAGCGCAGGGTGCGGACAATGTGCTCGAACTGCGGGCGTGCGGAGCGACCGCGGAGCGTGAGGATCTGGCCCTTGACCGGGCGAACGGGTGGTACGTCCTCCGGCGCCCGGCCGACGACGCCCCCGCTCCAGCAGCCCGCTGCGATGACGACGTTCGTCGCGAAGATGTCACCGGACGACACCGTCCGGACCCCCGTGACGCAGCCATCGTGCGCCGTGATCGAGCGGACCTCGACCCCCGAAGCAAGCTCACCGCCGTCGCGCTCGAGCGCGATCGCGAGCGCAGATGTCAGCGCGCGCGGGTCAACCTGATGGTCCTGCGGGGCGAAGACTCCGGCGGCGATACCCGGGGCGAGCGCGGGCTCGAGCCGCCTGCACTCACGGGCGGCGAGCCATTCCGCCGCCAGCCCGAGGGTGCTCTGGAAGGCATGCAGCCTGCGTAGCTCCTCGACGTCGTCGCGGTCGATGGCGACGACCAGCGCACCGCTCTCGCGGTAGCCGACGCCTGTCCCGCAGCGATCGGCGAGCTCCCGCTGGAAGGCGGGCCAGCGCGCCGCCCCCTCGAGGTTGAGCGCCAACAGCGCCTCAGCCCCGAACTCGGCCTCGGTGACCGGCGCGAGCATCCCAGCCGCAACCCCGGAGGCACCGGCCGCGGGATGATCGCGATCCAGGACGAGCACCGACATGCCTCGCTGGGCCGCTCGCCATCCGCATGCCAGCCCGACGACTCCGGCGCCCACGACGACAACGTCGTAGCTGCTGCGCCTGCGCGCTGCCCTCACCTGCCCTCCATTCGTTACGGAGGGTCGCGCCGAGCTTCTCCCTGCGCCGATCACCCGGATCAGGCCCGCGGTCGGCGGCGACCCAGCCGCCCTCTCAGCCTGGTCGAGCCAAGCTCCCGTACAGGGCGAACTCTAGTCGCGGCGAGATCCGGCTGCCCGACGTCCCTAGACGTACGGGTCGCGCGGCGGCGCGTCGCGAACAACGGCGTCACGAGCCCGAGCCCGGTCAGCCCAGAACGACATGTAGAGCAGCGAGATGACCAGTCCGACGATCCCAACGACCATCAGGATCAGCCCAACGGTATCCAGCTCGATGCCCGACACGCGCTCGGTGACCGCGTACTTCAGAATCGCGCCGACCGCAATCAAGACAATGGATGTTCCTATCCCCATGGGCAGATAGTACTCGCAGGCGACTACCTCTCGCGTCGATTGCAAGCAGACTTTCATCTGGCGCCAACTGGGAAGGGGCGCGGACCGGCGGACCGAAACTAGCGCGCTCGTCGCGCGTTGACCCTGATTGATGGGTCAGGTCGGTGGGTATGATCCCCGCCGCCCCCGGCCGGCCGCCGCGGCGGCGCCCGAAGACCCCAAACCCAGACACCAGGAGGTGGGTCCGATACCTGCGCGCTCGAAGAAGGCCGTCATGCCACGTCTGCTCGCGATCGTCGCGGCGCTTGCCGCGCTCGCCACCGGCGCCGCACCGGCCGGCGCCAACAGCGGCCAACGTACGATCGTCCAGGACGACGCTCAGCTGCTGAAGTCCGGAGCGGAGGTGCGCACAAGGACGCTTGACGAGATCAAGGCGCTTGGCGTCGAGATCGTGAAGGTGACGGTCAACTGGCGCGAGATCGCGCCAGGCGGATCCTCCAGGCCGACAAGCTTCGACGGGGCCGACCCGGCGGCCTACCCGGTCGAGAAGTGGGCACCCTACGATGCGGTCGTAGCGGGCGCGCAAGCGCGTGGACTCGAGGTCTTCATGCAGACGGGGGCACGGGCACCCGATTGGGCGTCTGGGCGCCCGGGTCGCTGTGGTCCAAAGCCGTGCCCCGCCGGCTCTACGCGCCCAAGCCCGGTCGAGTTCGGTCAATTCATGACGGCCGTGGGCAGGCGCTACTCCGGCTCCTACAGCGATCCTCGCGTCGGTGGACAGCTACCGCGCGTCGGGACCTGGTCGGTCTGGAACGAACCCAACCTCGGCCGCTGGCTTGCTCCGAAGAGCCTCGGCGGGCGGCGGAGCAAGACGTTGATCTCGCCGGCGCTCTACCGCGGCCTGTTCCTTGCAGCGCACCGAGCGCTCTCGTCGACGGGCCACATGAGCGACGCGATCCTCCTCGGCGAGCTGCTTCCTTTCAAGCGCGCGGGCGACGCAACCGCACCGCTCGAGTTCCTGCGCGAGCTGGCATGCGTCGACAAGCGCTTTCGGCCCTACCGCGGGCGGGCGGCGCGGGTGCGCGGCTGTGCTCGGTTCAGAGCGCTTCCCGGGACAGGGCTCGCCTATCACCCCTACACCCACGCGGGCGGCCCGCGCGCATACGACGCGAAGCCGGACGAGGCCGAGATCAACCACCTCGGCCAGCTGACGGCGACACTCGATCGACTCGGCAAAGGCCGGCGCCTGCGGGTACGCCGGATGCCGGTCTGGATCACCGAGTTCGGCTTCCAGACGAATCCGCCGGACCCGTTTCAGGCGCCGATCTCGCGCGTGCCGGGCTACATGGGTGAGAGCGAGTGGCTCGCGTTCCGCAACCGCCGCGTCGTCGCCTACTCGCAGTATCCACTCGTCGACGATCGCTCGACGAACACGGGCTTCGGCCAATTCGACGCTTGGCAGGCCGGTCTGCGGTTTGCCGACGGGAAGCCAAAGCGGCTGGTTTACGAGGCGTTCCGCTATCCGTTCTTCGTCCGCCTTGTATCGGCGTCGAAGGTCGAGGTCTTCGGCGGCGTCAGAGCCGCGAGCGGCGGTGAGGGAGTTGTGGTCGAGTCCGGCTCTGGCCGCAACTTCACCGCCGTCCGCGGCGGCAGTGCGACGCTTGGCCGGGGCGGCTACTTCCGCAAGGTCCTGCGCGTCAGGGGCGCCGCGCGTAAGCGTTTCCGTTTCCGTCTCCGGGATGAGACAAGCCGCGCCACACGTCCAACACGAAGGCCCGCCCCCTGACAGGGCAGCGGGACCTAGGTCGGGGGCAGCGCGTACTGCGAGACCGGCGGGGACAGTGTGTACCGCGAGACCGCTGGCGCCAGCGCGTAGCACCGTAGCGGCGGCCGGCGCTCTGCCAGGATCCCGTTCATGCGGGGGCGGACGAATAGAGGAGTCGGAGAACGGCGGGCGGCGCGGCTCGCGTCAGCCCGGCTCTACCTGGTGATCGACGGCGGGCGCGCCGGCGAGACGGTCGCCGCGGCGCTCCGCGGCGGCGTCGACATCGTGCAGCTACGCGAGAAGGCGGCCGACGACGAGGCGATCATGACGCTCGCCCGAGAGCTGCGCACGCTCTGCGACCAGCACGGGGCGCTTCTGATCGTCAACGACCGCCCCGACATCGCCCTCGCGGCCCGCGCCGACGGCGTACATGTCGGCCAGTCAGACACCCCCGTTGGCGCGCTGCGCGAGGTCGTCGGCGCGAACTTCCTGATCGGGCTCTCGACACACGCGCCGGACCAGATCGACGCGGGCGCCGCCTCGACGGCGGACTATCTCGGTGTCGGTCCCGTCTACGAGACTCCGACGAAGCCGGGAGTCGCCGCCGTCGGCGAGGCGCTCGTGCGCTACGCGGCCGAGCATCTCAGCACGCCATTCTTTGCGATCGGGGGGATCACGGCTCTGACCGCGCCGGTCGTCGCCAGAGCCGGGGCGGAGCGGATCGCGGTCGTCAGGGCGATCCGCGACGCCGCCGATCCACAGGCGGCTGCGGAGGCCCTGCTGGTGGCCCTCGGTCGACCGGCGGGACGCGCCCGATGACCGCTAGCCGTGAGACCGGCGCGGCGGCGCCCCAGCCTGCCGGGGCGAAGGACGTGAGCGGCACAGAGCCCGGGTTCCGGAGACCGCGCTCCTCGCGCGCGGCGGTCAAGGACGCAGCCGCGCGCGCCGCGCTGGCGCCGCTGCGCGAGGGCGAGCGGCCGCCGTCGATCAAGCTCGCCGCCGGGGTCGGGCTGGCGATCGCGCTGCTCGACCTCTGCGCGTACGCCGCCGATCTGAAGGTCGGCGGCAGCCGTCCCCCGCCGGCTGGCGTATTCGCCCACGCCCTCGCGATGCTCGCGATCGCTGTCGGCATCTGGCGGGTGCGCTACTGGGCGGTCCTCGCGATGGAGGCGATGCTTGCGCTGCTGATAGTCATCGCCTCCCTCTCGGCGCTGACCGCGACCAGCCTTGCCGCCCTGGTGGCGACCTTCGGGCTGATCGTCGCTGCAGGCGCCCTCTTCTGGTTGCTCGTCAAAGCGATGGCCCGGATTCAGATGGCCGCCCACAACTGACCCCGGCCGGCGGCGCGTTGGTCGAAGGTGGCGCCGCTGCGGCCGTCGGGCGCGGGTCGGGCGCGGTCGGTCGGGCGCGGGTCGGGCGCGTTCGGTCGGATACGCTGCCGCCCATGCCCAAGAGCAAGTACGACTGCATCGTAATCGGATCGGGTCCCGGCGGGTACGTGGCGGCGATCCGCGCCGCGCAGCTCGGGATGGCGACGGCGGTGGTGGAGCGCGACAAGATCGGCGGGCGCTGCCTGAACTACGCCTGCATCCCGGCGAAGAGCCTGTTGCGCACAGCCGATGTCTACAGCGAGCTGAGCGAGGCGAAGTCCTTTGGGATCAACGTCGAGGGCGCTTCGATCGACTACACGGGCGTCTGCGCACGCCGCGACAAGGTGATCAAGACGCTGACCGGCGGGGTCGCCGGCCTGCTGAAGAAGCACAAGGTCGAGGTGATCGACGGCCACGGGTCGGTGACAGACGACGGCAACGTCAAGGTCGGCGGCCAGTTCGACGGGACGGAGATCGAGGCGGGAGCCGTCGTGCTCGCAACCGGCTCGGTCGCCAAGCCGCTGCTCGGGTTGAGCTTTGGCGGGCGCATCCTCGACACCGAGCACGCCTGGGCACTCGACGAGCTGCCGCAGCGCTGGGCCGTGATCGGCGCCGGCGCATCGGGCTGCGAGATAGCGTCCGCCTATGGCCGGCTCGGAGCAAAGGTCGTGCTGATCGAGGCGCTGTCCCAGATCCTTCCGCTCGAGGACGAGGAGATCGCCAAGGCCGCCGCACGGGAGATCTCGAAGCAGAACGTGAAGATCGTCTGTGGGGCGAACGTCGAGTCCGCAGAGCCCAGCAACGACCACGTCTCGATCAGCTACAACGGCGAGACGGAGAAGTTCGACTATCTCTGCATCGCCGCCGGGCGCGGCGCCGACGTCGAGGCGCTCGGGCTCGAGGAGGCCGGCGTCGAGACCGACGAACGCGGCCTGGTCAAGGTCGACGGTGCGCTGCGAACGTCGCTCGACCGCGTCTACGCGATTGGCGACCTGGTGCCGGGACCGGCGCTGGCACACAAGGCCTCAGACGAGGGGGTGATCGCCGTCGAGGACGCCGCCGGCATGGCTACGCATCCGATCGACTACACGTTCGTCCCGGGGGTGACGTTCTGCCACCCGCAGGTCGCGAGCTTCGGCTTGACCGAGAAGGCGGCGCGCGAGGCGGGTCACGACGTCGTCGTCGGCAAGATCCCGCTGAGCGCCGTCGGGGCACCCACCGTCTATGGCGAGCGCGGCGGGATGATCAAGATCGTCGGTGACAAGCGGTACGGCGAGCTGCTCGGCGGCCACATCGTCGGCGCGAAGGCCGCTGAGCTGATCTCCGAGCTGGTCGTCGCCCGCGCGCTCGAGGGTGGCTACGCCGAGGTCGCTCGGACGATTCACCCGCATCCAACCTTCGCGGAGGCCGTCATGGAGGCCGCGCGAGCAGCGGATGGCTGGCTGATCCACGGCTAGCCGGCGGGAGAGCTTTCGCGTGCGATGACGGATGAGCGGCCGTCCTTCTATTACGACCTTCTGTCGGTCGAGTGCTATTTGGTCGCTGAGCGGGTGAGTCACGTGTTGGCGATGGTTCCCGTTTGGCGACCGGTTCTTGCCAGCGCGCTGGGAGGCGTCGAGGATCCGCTCGATGCGGGGCGGGCAGAGGTCGAGCGGCGGGCGGCGGAATGTGGCCTGCCGGAGCTGCGCTGGCCTGACCCGTGGCCGACGGACGCGCGCCCGGCGATGCGCGCTGCCATCTTCGCCAAGCAGGCCGGGCGGGCGGTCGCGTTCTCGCTCGCCGCCTTTCGCCAGGCCTTCGCGGCGGGACGTGACCTCGCGGTGATCGACAATGTCTTGATCGCCGCCGCGGCATGTGAGCTGCATCCGCGTGCGGTCCTCAAGGCGATCGAGAGCGAGTCCGTTCGCGAGGCGCTCGATTCGGCCACGAACGATGCCGCGGCCCTCGGTGTCGAGCGCGTGCCGGCGGTCGTTGCAGGCGGCGAGGTGTTCAGCGGGCCCAATGGACCCGAGCGGGCCGCGCATGCAATCGGTCATGCGGGCGCGCAATCGACAGGGAAGCGGTCGGGATCGATCCAGTAGCGTTCGCCCTATGGCCAGTGAGCCCCAGACGGTGAAGCGCACGCCCGGCGACTCGGCCAGCGCGGGCGCTGCCAACTCGAAGGGGCGGTCGGCCGCTCAAGGGCCTGCGGACGCCGCACATTCGCTGCCGGACGCCGACACCTGTGTCGCGGTGATCTCCAAGATGATGCTCATCCGGCGCTTCGAGGAGCGCGCCGGCGAGATGTACGCGAAGGCGAAGATCGGTGGCTTCCTGCACCTCAGCATTGGCGAGGAGGCCGCGATCGTCGGGGCCACGCAGGCGCTCCGCGACGGCGACTACCTGCTCTCTACCTATCGCGAGCACGGCCAGGCGCTGGGGCGCGGAACCCACCCGAACGCCGTGATGGCGGAGCTCTTCGGCCGGGTCGACGGCTGCTCGAAGGGCCGCGGCGGCTCGATGCACCTCTTCGACTACGAGCGGCGCTTCCTCGGCGGCTACGGGATCGTCGGTGGCAACCTCCCGCTCGCGGCGGGCGTCGCGCTCGCCTCCGACTACCTCGAGACCGACGATGCGACGCTCTGCATGGCGGGCGACGGCGCGACGAACCAGGGCACCTTCGGCGAGACGCTCAACCTCGCCGCGCTCTGGAAGCTCCCGGTCGTCTTCCTGATCATGAACAACCAGTTCGGGATGGGAACGGCGCTCGCCCGCCACTCGGCGAACACCGACCTCTCGAAGAAGGGGGAGAGCCTCGGTGTCCCCGGAGCCCGCTGCGACGGGATGGATGTGCTCGACGTCCACGCGTCGGTGGGCGAAGCGCTGCGCAAGGCACGGGAGGACCGTTGGCCGCAGCTCGTCGAGGCCGTCACCTATCGCTTTCGCGGACACTCGATGGCCGATCCGGAGGAGTACAGGACCAAGGACGAGGTCGAGCAGTGGCGCCAGCGCGACCCGATCGTCCTATTCGGCAAGCGACTCGTCGGCGAGGGGACTCTCAAGGAAGGCGACCTCGAGCGGCTAGACAAGGAAGCGGTAGAGGCGGTCGACGAGGCTGTCCGCTTCGCCGACAGCAGCGCTTTTCCGGATCTCGACTCGCTCTACGACGACCTGTACGTGCTGAGCGACCAGGTCCGCGGCTGGTACATGGTCGACGAGCGCTCGCCCGAGCCGCACCGCGGCGAGCGCGAGCGCCAATCCGGCACGCTCGCACACAACCTCGCGGAGGCAGGCGCCGCGTACGCCGCCGGAGGCGACAAGCAGGCACGAGACCGCCGCCGCGCCGGCGCCGGCGCCGCCGAAGCCCGCGACGTAGAGGGCGGAGGGGACTGACGATGCCGGTGATGCGCTACCGCGAGGCGCTCAATCAGGCGTTGCGCGAGGAGATGGAGGCCGACGAGAAGGTCTTCATCATGGGTGAGGACATCGGTGTCTTCCAGGGCGCCTTCAAGGTCACGCAGGGTCTGCTCGAGGAGTTCGGCGAGCGACGCGTTCGCGACACGCCGATCTCGGAGAACACGATCGTCGGCATGGGCGTCGGGGCGGCGATGGCCGGGCTGCGGCCGGTCGTCGAGATCATGACAATCAACTTCTCGCTGCTGGCGCTCGACCAGATCATCAACTCGGCCGCATCGATCCACTACATGTTCGGTGGCCAGGTCAAGGTGCCCCTCGTGATCCGCATGCCCCAGGGCGCGGGGCACCAGCTAGGGCCCACCCATTCGCACTGCCTCGAGGCGCTCTACCTACACATCCCGGGGCTCCTGGTCGCGGTGCCGACAACCGCAGCCGATGCGAAGGGCCTGCTGAAGGCCGCGATCCGCGACGACAACCCGGTCGTCTTCATCGAGCACGAGTACCTCTACGGCCAGCGCGGCGAGGTGCCCGAGAATGGCGGGACGATGCAGTTCGGCGAGGCCGCCGTGCGCCGCGAGGGCACCGACGTCACGATCGTCGGGATCTCACGTATGGCGATCACCGCGCAGAAGGCGGCCGAGAAGCTCGCCAGCGAGCACGGCGTCGAGGCCGAGGTGATCGATCCGCGCACACTGCGCCCGCTCGACCTCGACACGATCGTCGCATCGGTCCAGAAGACAAACCGCGCGGTCATCGTCGAGGAAGGCTGGCCGCACGGCGGTGTCGGTGCGAACCTGGCCGCTCTGATCCAGGAGACCGCGTTCGACTATCTCGACGCCCCGATCCGCCGAGTGACCGGTGCCGACGTTCCGATGCCCTACTCGAAGCCGCTCGAGCAGTCCGCCTTCCCGCACGAGGAGCACGTGGTCGAGGCGGCGCTCGCGAGCCTGCGGGGCGCGTAGATGGCAACCGACGTCTTCATGCCGCGGCTGTCGGACTCGATGGAGGAGGGAACGGTCCTCAAGTGGCTCGTGTCGCAGGGTGGCGAGGTAAAGCGCGGTGAGCCGCTCGTCGAGATCGAGACCGACAAGGCGAACATGACCTACGAGGCCGACACCGACGGCACGCTCGTCGAGGTGCTCGCCGAGGAGGGCGCCACGCTTGCGATCGGCGAGGTGATCGCGCGCATCGGCGCAGCCGACGAGGCGCCGACCGGCGCCACGACGGCGAGCGCCACGGGACAACCCGCGGGCGAAGGGGAGGCGCCCAGCCGATCCGAGAACGGGTCGGCGAAGACCGCCCCGGCGTCTCCGGCTCCGGCTCCGGCTCCGGCAACCCCCCGCTCCGGCCCGGACGGACGCCTGAAGGCCTCGCCGATCGCGCGGCGAATGGCGACCGAGACGGGCGTCTCGCTCCGCGAGCTCGAAGGGAGCGGTCCCGGGGGCCGGATCGTGAAGGCCGACGTCGCGGCCGCCGCGCAAGGAAACGCCGCCCCGAGGACGACGGCCGCGGCTGAGGAGGCGCCGGCGGCCCAGGAGGCACCTCCCGTTGGGGCGCCACCCGCGGCTCAGACGGCGCCGGCCACGCCGACGGCGGAGCCCGGCGGGGCGAAGGGCGAGGTTCGGGTGCAGGAGTTGACGCGGCTGCAGCAGACCGTCTCGCGCCGGATGGCCGAGTCGAAGGCGACCGCTCCCGACTTCGAGCTGCGGATGGAGATCGACATGACGACGTGCGTCGAGCTGCGCGCGCGCTTGAAGGCGGTATCCGAGCCGGCGCCCTCATTCAACGACATGGTCGTCAAGGCGTGCGCGAACGCGCTGCGTGAGTTCCCACGCGTCAACGGTGCGTACCGTGACGGGCGCTTCGAGCTCTACTCGCGGGTCAACGTCGGCGTGGCTGTGGCCGCCCAGGACGCGCTCGTGGTGCCGACGATCTTCGACGCCGACAAGAAGTCGCTCGGCGAGATCTCCCGCCAAGGTCGCGCGCTGATCGCGAAGGTGCGCGACGGCAGCATCACGCCGCCCGAGCTCTCGGGTGGCACCTTCACGGTCTCGAATCTCGGGATGTACGGGATCCAGAGCTTCTCGGCGATCATCAACTCGCCCCAGGCGGCGATCCTCGCCGTCGGGGCGCTGAAGAAGAAGGCGGTCGTCGACAGCGGCGGTCGTCGCATCGTCGCGCGCGACATGATGGGCGTCACGCTCGTCTGCGACCACCGCATCCTCTACGGCGCCGATGGCGCCGAGTTCCTGGCCCGCCTCCGCGAGCTGCTCGAGCAGCCGCTCGCACTGGCGCTCTGACCAGCGCCGCCGGCGCTCGGCACGTCCTTACGCTCGGACCTCTTCCCTAGAGCGCGCCGCCAGCGGCGCGTGGCGCCCCAGGCTCATCGCCCTCGTCGCCGGGATGCTCACGAACCAGGTAGTCCTCAGCGAGCATCATGTTGTCACGGCTTCGGTCGACGACGTGCAGGAGGCCGGACATCGTCGCTACCTCCTCGACCTGCTCCTTGATGAACCACTGCACGAACTGCTCGCTCGAGTAGTCGCCCTCCTCGCGCGCGATCGAGGCCAGCCTGCCGATCTGCTCGCTGACGCGTCGCTCCTGCTCAAGCGCAAGCGCAACCGGCGCGACAGCGTCGGCGAAGTCACTCTGAGGCGCATCGATCCCGATGATGCGCGGGGTGGCACCCGCGTCGAGGAGGTACTGGACCATGATCATCGCGTGGTTACGCTCCTCGACAGCCTGTCGGTAGAAGAACGCCGCAAGTCGCGGGAGCGTCTCGGCGTCATAGTGGACGGCGATCGCGACGTACTGCTGGGAGGCGGCGAACTCGCGCGCGATCTGCTCATTGAGGGCGTCGACAAAGCGGCTTGCGGGCATCGGTCCTCCAGCGGCTAGCGGTCTCCCCCGAGCGGGGCTGGCGGGCAACGTAGCAGGCCGGACACGATCAGAGACCCGCTTGAGACGAGATGCGCGCCTATTCCGAGGTCGCCCAGCGGAAGCCGGTCTTGGCGATCGCCGGGTCGAGCGGGCTGGTGGGCAGCCCGCTTGCCGCCTGGGGGGCGTTGTAGCCGGCGGGAGCGACGTCGTTGGGCGACTCCGGGTGAAACAGCGAGGCGAGGTACTGGATCTGGGCCCTGCCTGGGCCGAGCTCGAACTGGCCACCGCCATAGGCGCCGATCCCATGCGCCTCGCAGTGATCGTAGGCGGCGCAAAGCTCGCGCAGCGGCCCAAATCGCGATGGCTTGATGTTGACCATCCGTGGCGCGAAGGGAAGCCCAGCGATGTCGGCGACCGAATGGAGTGGTGCATCCCACGTGATCCGGTCGCGGTGCGGGGCGAGCACGGCCTCGGTCTCCGGTGTCAGGTTCGGGTCCTCGATCCAGGCGGTCGGGAAGGCCGCGGCGACTCGCTCATAGAGCACGGGGTCTGCCCCCTGATCGACGACGGTCCCCTTGTACGCTCCCTTCAGGTCGACGGAGTCGACGGCGCCGGTCGCAACGAGATCGGCGATCAACCGCTCGTCCCACGAGCTCGTTGGGTCAAGCTTGAAGCGAAGCCGCGGATAGAGGTCAAGCAGACGCCGCACAGGGTCCACGCTCGGGGGCTCCCCAAGCCGCAGCGATACGACGAAGGTGACCGGACGCGGCGCTCGCTCGAGCACATCCGCTAGCGAGCAGCCCGCCTGGCGCAGCGCGAGATCGAGCGCCGCGCTCTCGAACGCCCAGCGCCTGTAGAGGCGCGAGACCTCGCGCACGGGCTCCGCGGGAAAGAGGTCGAGACTGTCCAGGGCCTCTGAGAGCTCGGCGAGCGTGAAGGTCCCGGCGAGGTCGTGCGCCGCGCCGGCGTCGCGCAGGGCGATATGGTCGAGGGCGTCGTAGCTGACGTCCTCGCCGACGCCCTCGTCGCCGGCGCCGATCAGGTGGACGACGGTCGTTACGCGGGTGAACTCGCTCGAGACGTCGCGCTCAATGCCCTCGAGGCGGTAGCCATCGATCGTCAAGGGGAGGTCAGCGAGGCGCGCGTAGGTCGACATCCAGCGTGAGGCTATCCGAGCATGGCGGGCGGGCGCTAGGTTCTACCGCGGTGCTCGGGGCTGCGGAATATCGATTCCTGACGACGTGGTGCATCGATGCGCCGGTCGAGCGGGTCTGGGATGTGATCAACGACTGGCGGCGCTGGCCGCGGTGGTGGCCCGGCGTCGAGAGCGTCGTCGAGATCGAGCCCGGCGACGGGAACGGCCTCGGGGCCCGGACGAGGCACCGCTGGCGCAGCCGCCTGCCTTACACCGTCACCTTCGATCTGGTCGTCACGCGCCTTGAGCGACCGTACCTGCTCGAGGCGAGGGCGGAGGGCAAGCTGGCGGGCGTCGGTCGCTGGCGGTTGTTCGAGGGCGAAGGTACGGCCGTCCTCTACGAGTGGAACGTGCGCACGACGGCGGCCTGGATGAACCTGCTGTCGCCGCTGGCTCGGAGCGCCTTCGAGTGGAACCACGACGTGGTCATGCGCCGCGGCGGCGCGGGGCTCGCGCGTGAGCTCGGCGCAAGCCTGCTCACGGCGGGCTGAGCCGGCTGACTCACCGCGCCGGCGGCGGGTTCGGTGCACTGCTCGCGTCCCTGAGCACGGTCGCTGGCCGCTGCGTCGTGTCGACGAAGAAGCAGAACGCCCGACGGCGGTCATCGTAGGCGACGCAATTGCGAAACACCCCTTCCCGGACGCGCCGCGTGCCCGCCGTCTCGAGGTTGCGCCGCACCTCGGAGTCTCCTTCGGCGCGCACGTAGGCGCGAACCGCGTCCGCGTTGATGGCACGAGCGTCCGTCTCGACGACGACGGTTTGGCGGGCGGCGAGGCCAGCAACGCCGAGGCCGACAGACCCAGCCATGAGCGTGAGCGCCGCGACGGCGCCCCCGCCAGGCCACATTCGCGAGCGCGCCTGCGACATGCTCGCGCGCGATCCGCGCTGGCTGGTCGCGACGAGGCGGCTCACCACAGCAACCAAGGCGACGTTGGCGACGGTCGCGACGATCAGCGCCGCGAGCGGCGTTGGCCTCGTCGGAACCGGCGGGATGTGGATCAGGATCACTGCGTCGATGACGCTGAAGGCCGCGATCAGGGATGGCAAGCGCATGGCGACGGCTACCATCGCAGTCTGGCAATGGCCGCGCCCCTACCATCGACGACCGACTGCGCCGTGCCCGAGCGGGGCGCCACGCCACCACCGGTGTCTGAGCACGCCGCCCGCGAGCTTTGGGTCGCGGTCCTCGGCGTGCTTCGCTACGACGAGGGCATCGCGCTGCAGAAGCGTCTCCGGGCAGCCCGACAGGCCGGCTCGATCCCCGACACGCTGCTCCTGCTTGAGCACTCGCCGATCTACACGCGCGGCCGGCGCACGCGCGCCGGCGACCTGCCAATGGGCGACGACTGGTACCGCTCGCGGGGGATCGACGTCGCCGACACAGACCGCGGCGGGGGTGTCACCTACCACGGGCCGGGCCAGATCGTCGGCTACCCGATCATGGCGATCGACGACGTGATGCGCTACATCCGCACCATCGAGGCCGCGCTCCTGGCTGCGCTCGCAGACGAGGGCGTAGCGGCGGAGGTGCGGCGGGGGCTGACCGGTGTCTGGGCGGGGGAGCGCAAGATCGGCTCGATCGGCGTGCACGTCTCCCGCGGCGTCACGACCCACGGGTTCGCGATCAACGTCGGCAACGACCTGGCCCCGTTCGAGTGGATCGTGCCGTGCGGAATCGACGGCGTGCGGATGACCTCGATCTCGCAGGAGACTGGAGGCATCGACGCGATGGCAACGTTTCGCAACAGCGTCGCTTCGCGATTCGCCGAGGCCTTTGGCCTGCGCCAGCGACTGATACCACCCGAACAGCTGGATCGCGTCGCCGCCGCGCCGGTAGAGTCGGTGACCGCATGAGCGAGACGCGATCACGGTCCCGTCCCGGCGGCGCCCGCCTCCTCGAGATGGGTGCGGTGCGACCATTTCGCGAGCGCAAGCCGCCGTGGTTCAAGGTGCCCGCCCCCGGCGGCGCCAGGTTCCGCGAGCTGAAGACCTTGATAGACGGACAGGGTCTGCACACGGTCTGCGCCGAGGCCGCCTGTCCCAACATCGGCGAGTGCTGGGAGCGCGGCACCGCAACCTTCATGATCCTCGGCGACACGTGCACCCGCCGCTGCGGCTTCTGCAACGTCAAGACAGGCAAGCCAACCTTCAACGACCCGCTAGAGCCGCTGCGCGTCGCCCACACCATCAAGAAGATGGGTCTGCGTCACGCGGTTATCACGAGCGTCGATCGAGACGACCTGCCCGATCTCGGTGCGACCGCGTTCGTGGGTGTGATCCGCTCGATCCGTGCCGCCGCTCCCGGCTGCAAGGTCGAGGTCCTAACGCCCGACTTCCGCGGTGAGGAGATGCCTCTCGCGCGCGTCATCGCCGAGCGCCCCGATGTCTTCAACCACAACGTCGAGACCGTCCCACGCCTCTATCCACTCGCGCGACGGGGGTCGAGGTTCTTGCGCTCGTGCCGTGTCCTGGCGAACGCGAAGCAGATGGGTGGCGCGGATGTGGTGACGAAATCCGGGCTGATGACCGGCCTCGGCGAGAGCAAGGAGGAGCTTGTCGAGGCTTTTGCGATCCTGCGCCAGCACGGCGTGCAGGTGCTGACCGTCGGGCAATATCTGCGGCCGACGGAGAACCATCTGCCGGTCGTTCGTTATTGGCATCCCGACGAGTTCGCCGAGCTCGAGCGCGAGGCCTACGCGCTCGGCTTCGAGTCGGTCGCGGCCGGTCCGCTCGTGCGCTCGAGCTACCACGCCGAGCAGACACTCGCTCGAGCCAGCGCCAGCTAGTACCGCCCTCTGTCTCGGACAGCGCCGCTTGAGAGTAGCCGGCTCTCGGCGAGCGCTCTATACCCCGACGTCGGCACCCGTGTGAGCAAGCGCTCGCAGCCGCTCGATGTCGCCGGGCTGAGGCTCGCCATGGTAGGCGTCGAGGACATCGCCTGCCGGCAGGCGCACCGCCAGCAGAAGCGGTGTCTGGCGGATGCCGTACTTGATCGCGAGCGCTCCGCGCTCCGACACATCCACCTTGGTGAACGCGATGCCCTGCTCAGCTAGGGCGGCTTCCCACGCCCGACAGGGGGCACAGAAGGGGCTCGAGAAGCCGACGATCGCAACTCCTGATCCTCTCAAGCCGAAGTCCTGCGGCGAGATGCGAGCGGGCCGGACCCCCCTACGCACGCGCAGCCGAAGGCCGATCACCACGACGGCGCTGGCAAGCAGCAGCGCCAACAGGGCACGATCCACGACTCAGGCCGGCGAGCGGGGATCGACGCGTCTGGCGCGCGCGATCCAGAGGTAGATCTGGCAGCCAAGACAGAGGCCACTTACCGCCGCCAGCAGCGCCAGTGAGGCGACGAGAAGGGCGAGACTCCAGCCGATTACCGGGAGTCCCGCCGTGAACGCCACCGCCGCGGCCGTCAATACGGCCGCCCCGATCACGTTCGCGAAGCGCGGTGGGCGCGCATCCTCCAGCTGCCCCTCCCCAAAGCGCGGCTGGATCAGCTCGAAGTACGTCACGCAAGGCAGGCACCAGCGACGCCCGAGCGCAAGGCCCGCGATCAGCTGAATGGCAAGCAGCGCAACCAGCCATTCGGCGCCGGTCGCGAACGCCAGTAGGGCAAGCGAGCCGACAAACGCCTGATTCACGCGCGGAGCGCGCGAATCGATCACATCGGTGTCGGCGTAGGGATGGGCTGTTCTAGCCGCCATTGACCGAGTATGGCAGGGTAAGAAGCCCGTGTTTCCGCTCAAGGACAACATCCCGACACGCCGCTTTCCCCTGCTCACGGTGCTCTTGATCGTCGCCAACATCGTGATGTTCTTCGGCTTCCAGGACGCGACTCTGTTCGGCGGCGTGGACGAGCAGAACGCGATCGAGTACGGCGCGATCCCGGCGGAGATCTCGCATCCGGGAGAGCAGTGCGCAAGGCCAGCGGGGTCGAACGCACTGATCTGCGGCGGCGCCGCAGCCGTCGAGCGCGAGGTCGAGGGAACCCTGCCGCCGACGTGGCTGACGCTGTTGACCTCGATGTTCATGCACGGGGGGCTGCTCCACATCGGTGGCAACATGCTCTTCCTGTGGATCTTTGGCAACAACATCGAGGACTCAATGGGCCGCCTCCGCTTCATCTCCTTCTACATTCTCGGTGGACTCGTGGCGCTGCTGGCGCAGACGGCGATCAGCCCGGACAGCGCGGTCCCGACGATTGGCGCCAGCGGGGCGGTCGCCGCGGTGCTGGGCGGGTATGCGCTGCTCTACCCCCGCGCGCGAATCCTGACACTCGTGTTCATCGTCTTCTTCGTCACACTTGTCCACATACCGGCGTTGCTGGTGCTCGGATTGTGGTTCGGGCTGCAGCTGCTGTCAGGCAGTGCTGAGCTAGCGCAGCCGCTAGCCGGCGGTGGCGGCGGAGTCGCGTACTTCGCGCACATCGGCGGCTTCATCTTCGGGCTTCTTGCGATCAAGCTGTTCGCCGACCGGGTCCATCAGGACTATGACCAGGAGGGTCGCCTGCCCGTCTATTGACGGCTCGCCCGAGAAAGATGGTGCGCGCGGGAACGGCAGGTCGCAAACGGCAATGAGAGATCGTTGGCCGCGCTGGCTGCTGCCTGCCCTGCTTGTGTCGGGTGTCGCGGTGCTGATCGCGATCGTCGCCTGGCCCGAGGGCGAGGGCGGAGCGACGGCCGGGGGGCGGGCGCGAGCCGAAGTCGGGAAGCGGCTTCAAGCCGTACCGGAGCTCGCCGCGACGACGGGGCAGCGAAGCAGCGGCCGTCGCGGTTTTCTGATCGCCCAGCTGACGGCGCCGACGGCTCTCCGAGCCAGTCCCGCTGGCCGGCCGGTCGCGCGGCTCGCGACGCGGACGGAGTTCGGCTCGCAGCGCGTCCTCGCGGTCGTGCGTAGGAAAGGCAGCTGGCTCGGCGTGATCGCCCCCGAGCTCGCTAACGGTCAGGTCGGCTGGGTCGACCGCGCCGATGCCAGACTCAGCCGACTCGCCGCCGCCGTCCGTGTCGACGTCTCGGAGCGCACGCTGACCTTCAGCCGCGGCGGCCGGGTCGCCCTGCGCGCTGCGGTGGGCGTGGGGCGCCCCGCAGCACCAACGCCGGTGGGGCGATTCGCGGTGACCGACAAGCTCCGCATTATCGGTTCGACCCCGTACGGCTGCTGTGCGATTGCCTTGACAGGGCATCAGCCGAACGTCGTCCAGGGATGGACCGGCGGCGACAGGCTCGCAATTCACGGAACGCGGTCGTCGACGTCGATCGGCCGCGCCTCGAGCCTCGGCTGCCTGCGTGCTCGATCGGATGACCTGCGCTGGCTGCTGAAGGAACTGGTACTTGGTACCCCCGTCTTCATCCGCCCCTGAGCGGATACTCACGCGATGTCCCTCCGCCGCTGGCGCGAGCTCGCACCCTATGCCATCGTCGCCGCCTTCTTGGTGGGCCTGGCTGTAGTCGTCGCCGACGACTGGGTCTGGACGGGCGACACTCTCACGGTACGAAACGGCGCCGCGGGCATCGTCAAGTGCTTCAGAGAAGGTCACCTGTCGAGCTGCGACGCCCATAACCCGGCGTTCTTCGACGTCGGTCCCCTTCCGCTCTTCCAGTATCTGCCAGGGATCGTCTTCTACGAGCTCGGGATCGCGGGCGACGAAGCCCTTCATTGGTTTGCATGGCTCAGCTTTGCGGCCTTTGGCGGCACGCTCGCGCTCTACTGGCAGGTATCGGCTCGGACGGGGAGCTCCGCCCTGAGCCCGATCCTTCTCGTCACGGCGCTGACGGGACCGCTGCTCTGGTACTCGCATGCGGCGTTCGGGGAAGCGCTCGCGGCCTTCTTGGCGGTCCTCTACCTGAGCGCGATCCTGACGCGCCGCAGCGGGCTGGTCATCGCAGCCACGCTATGGATGGCGGCTCTCACGAAAGAGGTAGCACTTCCATTCCTCCTCGCTCTGGCGTTGATCGCGTACTACGGGCGGCGCGACATGCCTCGCCCGACCCGCGGAGAGACCGTTGGCCTCGCGGTTGGGGCACTCGCGGCTCTGCTCACAACCGCTCTGTTCAACGTCTTCCGTTACGGGGGACCATCGAACGACGTCTACCTCAGCGCCGCCGCAAGGGTCCCGGACCTTGGTCGGCGGGCGGAGTTCTTCGCTGGGCTCTGGCTCTCGCCGAACGGCGGCATGGCGTGGTTCTGGCCCTCCGCGACGTTCTTGCTCGTGGCGGCCGCGCTGTTCGGCTGGGGCGCTCGTACCGGACAGCCCTCGAGGCGCTGGCCGGCGGCGGCCGTCGTCTTGGTGATTGTTGGCCTGACCGCCGGGTTTGCCACCATCACGAACCCGTTCGGCTGGTATGCCTGGGGTCCCCGCTACCTGATTCCATGGATCCCGTGTCTCGTCTTGCTCGTCGTGGTCCTCTACCGAGAGCGCTTCGAGGCGCTCTGCCGAGCGCTTGTGTCCTCCCGAAAGCGATGGGTCGCCTCGTCGGCCTTGCTATCCGCCGTATCGCTGCCGCAGCTGGGGGCGATTCTCCAAGACCGCGACGACCTGTTCGCCTGGCTGTTCAGCGCAACCAAAGGCTGCCCGCGCGATATCACCGTGCTCGATGGAGCGGATCGCTACTACGAGTGCCTGAGTCACCAGGCATGGGGAAGGTTCCCCGTGCTCGTTCGAACGTATGAAGGGTTTGCATCGCTCGAGGGGGCGATCTACAGCTGCGCGTTCGTCGCTTCGATCGCCGCCCTGCTCTGGCTAGCCAAGCTCCGCATGGAGCCTGCCGGGATCGAACCGGCGACCTCCTGCTTGCAAAGCAGGCGCTCTCCCAACTGAGCTAAGGCCCCTCTGGCGACATGGTAGGGACCCTCAGTCTCCATCCGAGACCAGGAATCCCGCCAAACCGCTGGCAAGCGGGGCGCTCCGCTTGCCGCAAGGCCGTCTTGAGTGAGAGGATGGGTCTCGAAACCCCCGGGAGGAGCCGAGTTCATGAACGATGACGCGACGCCCTCGAAGGCGGACCTTCACCCGGAAGGCCGGCTTGGGCCACCGGACAAGTCACCACGAAT
>Ga0183260_10000921_pt1 | contig 24936 bp, 23 predicted proteins | sample AntDrymUQ4972206_2_FD_129768 | JGI IMG/M metagenome (GOLD analysis project Ga0183260, IMG submission 129768) | Polar desert sand microbial communities from Dry Valleys, Antarctica - metaG UQ497 (22.06) (version 2) (version 2) | ecosystem: Environmental > Terrestrial > Soil > Desert | place... | reverse complement strand
GCTCACAGGCCTCACCACCGCATGCGGGAATCTTCAGCAGAGCGAAGACGAAGGCACTCGCGAGAGTCCAGAGAAGCATGACGATAAGCACAATCGCGAAGGCGAGCCGCCGCCATCCGGTCATGAGCCTCAGTCCGCAGTAGCCGACACACCTAGGCCGACCGGGCAGGCAACCCCCGTGCCATTTGCACAGTTATACCCGTTCGGGTTCTCAGCTGGCCTACTGCCCATCGCCCAGCGCCTCTATGTCCGGCTGCAATCGCTCTTGGAGGGCCCAGAAGCGATCCAGCCCAGGATCTGGCGCCCTCCCCCCGACGTATGCCGTCGCGATCACCTCGCGGATGCCTGGGCACTCGTGGGCCAGAACCTCAATCCGATCAATGAATGCCTGGGAGTGGTGAAACATCAGGTCTTCAATCAGGTCGACCCTGGTCTGCCACACCTGCTCCGGTGCCTCGTGGTCGCCTCTGGCCACGCACAGGTAGTCACGGACGCGATCCCAGACCGACTCGGGATCATCCCAGATGGCTGGGTGGAACTGGTCGACAAGCGTCACGTAACGGGGGACTTCACTCCGAGGCCGACCGGACACGCGACGCCGGTGCCATTTGCACAGTTATACCCGTTCGGGTTCTTGGTCAGCCTAATGCCCACGGCTTCTTAGGGCAGCACGATCTGGGCGCGGTTCGCTTTGATGTACTCCAGCAGCCGAGGCGCTAGGTCGCCCGCTGACGCGTAGTACGACACGTCGAGTCCGTTAAGTGCGCGATCTCGCTCGGCGTCATGCTGAGCCACGGCAGCCGCCACGGCCGCCGCAGTGAGCGATCCATCGATTCCCAGCACGTTGATGGCGGACCGAGTTAGGTCGGCGGCAGTGTCGGCGCCGATGGCGGTGAGCGCACCCACGAGGTTAGGGACGTGTACCTGCTGGGTGGCGAACAGTCCGGCGTAGCCCTCGCTGTTGACCTCGCGTTCCAACGCCTCAACCGCCAGAACAACACGTTCGGCAGAGCTGAGGCGCTCCTGCCCGAGCCGCTCTATCTTGGCGGTGATGCCTTGTTCGAAAGCAAGCACAATGGAATCCGTCCGAAAGTGGCTCGCGAGGCCGATCAACTGGTCAGTTGTGTGGCCGGAGTAGCCCTCCAGCCACTGGTTAGCCACCCCCGCTCACCAAGTCGCCGACACGCCAAGTCCCACCGGGCGAGCCGGCCGGTTCCGTTAGCAAATCGTCCCGTTCGGGTTCTTGGCCAGATGCTGCCGAGTCATGGCTTGGGGCCCCTCACAGCGGTCGTGACGCCAACTAGGGCCGCCATCGGATCAGACGCTCGAAACTCCCGCTGCTCGCCCGCCGGTCCGACGGCCACTGCTGTCCAGTCCTCGGACCGCTGACTTGGCTCGAGGCCGGTCGATGCACAGCGCAGACTGTCCAGCGCCCATCCCTCCGGGAGGCTGGACTGCGCGTCATGCCATGCTGCTGTCAGGTCAGGTTGGTCAGTCATGCGGATTGATCTCCCGCCCGCACCCCCAGGCCCACAGGGCACGCCACGCCGGTCCCGTTAGCACAATCGTACCCGTCCGGGTTCTTGGCCAGGTATTGCTGGTGGTAATCCTCGGCAAAGTAGAACTCGGGCGCAGCGACGATATCAGTCGTGATATCGCCATAGCGGGCCTTCGACAACTCTGCCTGGTAGGCGTCGCGCGAGGCCTCGGCAGTCCGCTTCTGATCGTCGCCGTAGGCGTAGATGGCCGATCGGTACTGGGTGCCTACGTCGTTCCCCTGGCGCATGCCCTGGGTGGGATCGTGCTCTTCCCAGAAGTGCTTGAGCAGCTCCCCATAAGAGACCCGCTGGGGATCGAAGACAACCCGGACGACCTCGGCATGGCCGGTCTTGCCGCTGCAGGCCTCTTCATATGTCGGATTGGGCGTGAACCCACCGGCATAGCCGACAGCGGTGGACACGACGCCGGGCACGTTCCAGAACGTCTTTTCGACGCCCCAGAAGCAACCGGCGGCAAACATCGCCAGCTCCGTTCCGTTCGGATATGGCGGCGCGATCCGCGCGCCATTGACGAAATGACGCTCGGGCACGACCAAGGGCGCGGATCGGCCGGCGAGGGCCGATTCGGGCGTGGGCATCTGCTGCTTGCCACGATTGAAAAGAAACATAGGACCTCCGATCTCCAGTTCAAGTGTATTCAGGAGCACCGGGCGCGCTCGGCGAGCGGGTGCCCAACCGTGCGAAACTGGGCTGGCCGTGATCAATAGGGGGAAATCGACCGCTGCCGGACCGTTGCGCGCCGTGGCGCGGGCACTTGGCCTGAGCGCGCTCTGCTTGACCTTCACAGCCGTGCCTGTCACCGCCGGCCCAGGCAGCCACATGGACGGCATCGACCTATCGCACTGGCAGGGCAGTCCCGACTGGGACGCGGCCTTTGCCGACGGAGTCCGCTTCCTGGTCGCCAAGGCTACGGAGGGTCAAACCTTCGTCGACGATGAGTACGCTCGAAATCGCACCGAGGCCGACCGGCTTGGCCTGCCGTTCACCGCCTACCACTTCGGGCGCCCCGACACGACCGCCAACGATGCGGTCCTCGAGGCCGATCATTTCCTGGCCAACTCAGCCTTGCTCGGTCGTCATCTCGTGCCTGTGCTGGACCTCGAGAACGACGGCGGATTGAATCCCCGAAAACTGCGGACATGGGCCAAAGCATGGCTGGCCCGAGTCCACCAGCGGCTCGGCGTGAAGGCGATCATCTACACGTCGCCGTCATTCTGGTTGGACAAAGTGGGCAACTCGCGCTGGTTCGCGGACAACGGCTATCGGCTTTGGATCGCCCACTACGGCGCCGACCAGCCCACTGTCCCGGCACAGAACTGGGGTGGCCGTGGCTGGACACTCTGGCAGCACAGCAGGCAGGGGTCGGTGGACGGCATCGACGGCAAGGTCGATCTCGATCGCTACGCCGGCCCGAGCATCGTCCCGCTGCGGATCAAGAACAACCGTTGAAGGCGGGCCTAGTAGTCGGGGTCCGGGTTGGGCGTGCCCCTGGGTGGATCGAAGAAGACCGCCACGCGCCGATCGGGCGCGTCCGCGTCAGGAGCGTGCAGATCGAAGGCGCCACCGAAAACCTGCCTGAGCCCGCGGCGCAGATCGTGCACGGTCCGGTTCATAAGGGCCACGTCGGCCACACCCTGCGCGCGACGCAGCACCTCGTCGCCAGGCCAGAAGCGCGCATAGACGTAGATCGCCTCGAACCCCTCAGCCTGCCAGGCGATTCGGACCGAACCGTCAGCTTCCATTCCCCCAATTCTGCCGGGCGCAGTACGAATCGGTCGGTTGTCGCCTGCTGGCACCGGCCCCGAGGATGGAGACCTGCCATGAAACGCCCCCTCGCCCTCGTTCTGCTGCTCAATCTGCTCGCACTCGTCGCGCCGATCCCTGCCGCCGCGGCCGAACCAGCGGGTTTCGAGTACTACCACACGTACGCCGAGGTCAAGGCTCAGATTGACGCGACGGTGGCCGCGCACCCGGGGATCGCGAGGCCCTTCTACATCGGCCGCAGCTACGAGGGGCGCAAGATCTGGGGTATCAAGATCAGCGACAACGTCCGGTCCAACGAGTATGAGCCCGAGATTTTCATTAATGCCCAGATCCACGCGCGCGAGCGGGCCACGAACGAGCTCGCGCTCGCCATCGTCGGCTGGTTGACCAACAACTATGGCGGCAGTGACGGGCTCGGCCGGCGGGTCACGAACATCGTCAACAGCCGCGAGATCTTCATCGTTCCGACGATCAACCCGGACGGCGCTGAGTTCGACATGCAGGGCGGCCAATGGCACGAGTGGCGGAAGAACCGGCAGCCGATACCGGGTTCGACCGCGATCGGGATCGACCTCAACCGGCAGTTCGGATACAAGTGGAACTGCTGCGGAGGATCGAGCGCGAAACCATCGAGTCCCACGTACCACGGGCCCTCAGCCTGGTACGCGCCCGAGGCGCGGCGTTACCGGGACTTTGTCAACAGCCGTGTCCGCAATGGGAAACAGCAACTCACTGTCATCCTGAGCCTGCACTCCGCCGGGCGGCTGGTGCTGTGGCCCTACTCGTACACGCGGCAGGACGTGCCGCCCGAGATGCCCCGGGACGACCACGACGCCTTTGTCGCCCTGGGTAGGGAGCTCGGGGCGCTCAACGGCTACCGGCCTGAGCAGGGCAGCGACCTGTACATCGTCGACGGCGACCAGGACGACTGGGCCTACCACAAGCACGGCATCTTCACGTTCACTTTCGAGATGAGGCGCGGCGCGGCGCGGCGCTACTACCCCACCCAGTCGGAGCTGGCGGCTGATATCAGCGCCAACCGCGGGGCGGTACTGCACCTGCTCGAGCAGGCCGACTGTCCTTACCGAGCGGCCGGTCTCGCCGCGGAACACTGCTGATTGGGGGCCATATCGTGACGCCTCGACGACTTGCCATCCTCGCGCTGCTCATGACCGCCGTGACCTTCGCGGCTGCCCCGGTTGCCAGCGCGGCTAGCACTGAGTTTCCGGACGGTTACCAGGGCTACCACACCTACGCCGAGGTCGATGCCGCACTCGACGCCGTTGTCGCCGACTACGGCCAGGGTGGCGGCGCGATCGTCAAGCGCTACGTGATCGGCCAGAGCTTCGAGGGCCGCAAAATCTGGGCGCTCAAGATCAGCGACAACGTTGCCACGGACGAGGACGAGCCGGAGGTGCTTTCCGAGAGCGGCATGCACGCGCGCGAGCACATCACCGTCGAGATGGCGCTGTACATGATCGAGCTGCTGACCGAGAAATACGGTCAGGGCACGGCGCTCGGCCAGCGCGTCACAGACATCGTGGATTCGCGGGAGATCTGGATCATCCCGCTGCTCAATCCTGACGGCGCGGAGTACAACATCTCCGATGGCATCTTTCACGGTTGGCGCAAGAACCGCCAGACCAACCCGGGCTCGGACAAGATCGGTATCGATCTGAACCGGAACTGGAGCTACATGTGGAACTGCTGCGGCGGTTCGGGCGCCAATCCCAAGTCGGCGCGCTATCGCGGCCAATACCCATTCGAAGCGGTCGAGAACGTCGTGCTGCGCGACTTCATCCTCGGCCGGCGGGTCGGTGGCGAGCAACAGATCAAGATCGTCTTCAACTGGCACTCGTATGGCGAGTTCATCATGTGGCCGTACGGCTTCACGAAGGAAGACGTGCCGCCCCAGATGACCCTCGACGACCACAAGGCGTTCGTCGCGATGGGGCAGGCCATGGCGGCCCTCAACGGTTACAAGGCGAAGCAGGGCAGCGATTCGTACATCTATGACGGCGACTTCCCTGCCTGGGCATACGGCGACCAACGGATGTTCGTGTACACGCTCGAGATGTACCCCAAGTGGGGGGCGAACGCGGGTGGCTTCCGGCCGCCCGACTCGGTCCTCACGGCGCAGACGACGCGAAACACCGCAGCGGTGCTCTATTTCCTGGAACAGGCCGATTGCCCCTACCGAGCGGCTGGATTGGGCGCCACGCATTGTGGACCTATCAACGAGGACTTCGAGACGGGTCGCGGTTGGGATTTTGATCCGTTCAACACCGACACGGCAACGTCGGGAGCCTGGGAGCGCGGCATCCCGGCGTCGACGAGTGACTCGGCCGGCGTCAAGCAGCGCTCCACCGTGACCAGCGGTCAAGCCGACCTGGTGACGGGACGGGCCAGTGGCGGCGGGGTCGAGGCCAATGACGTCGATGGCACCACCACCGCCCTCTCGCCAGATATCGACCTGGGCCCTGGCGCTTGGCGGCTGTACTTCCGCTACACGTTCGCGCATGACGCTGCGGCGACGAACGCGGACTTCCTCCGCATCAGCGTCGTGCGCGGCGCGAACGTCACCCCGGTCTGGACACTGTCCGGCCAGGGGACCAACCGCAATGCCAGCTGGCTCACGGGGAAACTTGCCCTCAACGCGTGGGCAGGCAAGACCATCCAGCTGCTGATCGAGGCACGCGACGGGGGAGCGGACAACATCGTCGAGGCTGCAATCGACGATCTCCGCGTCTTCAAGCCCTGATCTGGTCCCGACAATGCCTCGGTAGAAGGGGCTGAGTTATCCGCCCTCTTGCGTGCCAGGAGTATGATTTCTGACGAAGAGGTGCGAGCGTGACGAACGACCGCAAGCGCCGTATTAGACGGCAAGAACGGAGGATCGAGGACGCCGACGCGTCGCGGGTCCTGCCTGTCAGCGCGGATGCATCGCGCGGCTCGAGCAACCTCGCCACCAGGCCCAGGTCGGGCAACATCAGCACGGATACGCGCGCCGGCATAGCCGGGTGATCCCGGGCACGCGCGACACGTTGTATGTCGCCTCCCGCAGGATCACCGACCACAACACGTGAAGGCCCACGCTCGTTCCCGGAGTGTGGGTCTTCTGATGTCTGTGGCTAGCGGGTTTTCGTCACCTTGGTGATCGTTCGCGGACTCTCGGGATCGAGTCCGCGCGCGATAGTCAGGTAGTACGTGTAGAGCTGAGCCGGGACGATCTCGACAATGGGGCTGAGCCAGTCGGGAAGGTTCGCCAGCACGGCGAGACCCTCGTCCAGCTGCCTTACTGACGCGGCGTCGGACAGAGCCAGCACCCGCGCCCCGTGCTCCAGCTGGATACGGCGGATGAGCGCCAGCTGGGCGTCGAGCGAGACGCCTCTCGGCGCGACGACCATGACCGGCAGGCCGGGCTCGGCCAGCGCCAACGGTCCATGCTCGAAGTCGGCGGTGGAGAAGGGGACAGCCGACACCTGCGCCAGCTCCTGGAGCTTGAGCGCCCATTCGCGCGCCGTGGCGTACCCGTAGCCGCGACCAAGCACCACAGCTCGCTGCCGTGCGGCATGCCCTTCCGCGAGGGTGCGCGCCTGTGCTTCGCTCGCCAACGCGGTCTCGATGAGTGCGGGCAGGCGGGCGACCTGCTCTCTGTCTTCGGCGGTCGGAGAGTCCAGCGCGTGGGACAGCAACAGCACCGCGAGCAGCTGGGCGGTATACGTCTTGGTCGCCGCCGTAGCCAGCTCTGGCCCGGCCCTGAGGTCGATCACATGGGCGGCTGCGGCTGCAAGCGGTGATCGCGGGTCGTTGGTGATCGCCACGGTCACCGCGCCCTGACTGTGCGCCTCGTCGAGCACGGCGATGATGTCCGGCGAGCGGCCGGACTGGGAGATGCCGATCACCAGCGCGTCGGCCATGCGTGGCCGGGCCCCATACAGCGTCAGCGTCGAGGGTGTCGCGAGTGCGGTGATGAGCTGGTTGCGGACCGCGAACAGGTACTGCGCGTAGAGCGCGGCGTTGTCCGAGGAACCCCGAGCGGCGATGAGCGCGAATGCCGGCCGGCGGGCGCGCAGCTCGTGGGCCAGCGGCTCAATCGAACTATCGGCAGCAGCAAGCAGGCGGCGCGCGGCCGCGGGCTGCTCGAGGATCTCGTCTCTCAGACTCACCCCGCGGTCATCTCCAGGGGCCGTGCACTGGCTGGCCACCGATGAAGGTGGCGACCACGCTCATCTCGGGGGTGAAGAGGCTCATGTCCGCCCGTAAACCGACCCGGAGAGTGCCGCGATCGGTGAGTCCCAGCAGCCTCTGTGGAGTCGACGTCATGGTCGCCAGCGCGTCAGTGGCAGTCCAGTTGGTCATCGATACGAAACTGCGCAGTGCCTCGTCGGCGGTCAGGGCTGAGCCGGCCAGGCGCCCATCGTCGCCCAGCCGGACCGAATCACGGTCGAGAATGACGTCGCGACCGCCGAGCACATACCGGCCGGCCTCCATGCCAAGCGCAGCCGTTGCGTCCGTCACAAGAGATACCCGGTCTCTGCCTGCCGCGTGGGCAGCGACGCGAACGACGTCCGGGTGGACGTGGAGCCCGTCCGCGATCAGCCCGACAGTGACCCGTGGATCAGCCAGCGCGGCGCCGGCCAACCCGGGCTCACGGTGGCCGAGAGGGGGCATCGCGTTGAAGAGGTGCGTCGCATAGGTCGCGCCCGCTTCGAACGCCGCCGCTGCCTGATCACGATCCGCTGCTGAGTGTCCGGCAGAAACGACGACGCCACGCGAAGTAAGGGCGTTGATCAGCTCGATCGCGCCGTCGAGCTCGGGCGCCAGCGTCACCATCCGGACCCCCGTTTCTGCCGACCATCGCGCGACGTCTGGATCTGCGTCCGAAGGAACGCGCAGGTAGGCCGGATCGTGCGCGCCGGACGCCTGCGGGCTGATAAAGGGTCCCTCGAAGTGCGCGCCGAGTGGCGTCGCACCGCGATAACCCTGTGGCGGACCTGCCGCGAGAACGGACCGCAGGTGTTCTCGTGCGGTCATATCGGAAGTGACTATTGTCGGCACAAAGCCCGTTACGCCGAACTCGGGCAGGCGCGCGCCAACTTCCCAGATCGCACCCGCTTGGTGTGTAAAGTCGTGCCCGAAACCGCCGTTGATCTGGATGTCGATGAGCCCCGCCGACAGGATGAGCCCGGAGCCGTCGATCCGTCGCGTGTCTGGCCCGCCCTTTATAGACTCGGCGTCACCGATGTCACTGATGAGCCCATGGGCGACGAGGACCGCTCCGCGGGTCATGACGCGGTTGGGCAGGAGCACCATGTCGGCAGTGATGAGGATCGAACTCACGGGTGCCGACGCTCAGGTGGCGAGGCCATGCCCGCGCGGGTAAAGACCGCCAATCTGCATCGGCAGCCGGCCGGTGAGAGGCGGCTCACCGACATCGCTCCGGGCAGCACCGGCCGTGCAACCGCCGGCCCGCACGGCAATGGGCGCGCGCCTGTCTAGCCCTTGACCGCGCCGCCGGTGATGCCGCGCACGAAGTAGCGCTGCAGCGATAGGAAGATGATGATTGGAACGACCATCGACACAAAGGCCGCGGCAGTCAGGAACTGCCAGTCGCCCCCGCGCGACGTGGTCAGGTTTGCCAGAACTACTGAGAGTGGGAATAGATCCGGCGACACGCCCAGATAGACAAGGGCCACGAGCAGGTCATTCCAGACCCACAGGAACTGGAAGATGACGAGCGAGGCGAGTACCGGGACGCTCATCGGCAAGGCGAGGCGGAAGAACGCTGTCACGGGGCTCGCGCCATCGATTGCCGCGGATTCGAAGACCTCTTTTGGCAGGCCACCGAAGTAGTTGCGCAGCAGGTAGATAGCGAAAGGCAGTCCGTAGCCTGTGTGGGCCAGCCATAGGGCGAGAAAACTTCCGTGAATCGGCACTCCGGTTACATCGGTGAAAGTCCCGAATAGGCGCAGCACCGGCACGAGTGTTACTTGGAGCGGTATGACGAGCAGGCCGACGAGGAGGACGAACAGCCAGTCACGCCCGCGAAAATTCATCCACGCGAACGCGTACGCCGCAAAGGCGGCAATCATGACCACGATCACCGTCGCCGGAATGGTGATGACGAAACTGTTGATGAATGACTCAGTCAGCCCCGACCGGCCGAGAACCGCTTCGTAATTCGCCAGGGTGAAGTTGGCCGGCGGAAAGAGTGCCGTCCACCAGCCACTCCGGCTGATATCTCGAGCCTCGCGAAACGAGCTGACCAGCAGTCCAATCGCCGGCAGCGCCCAGATCGCCATGAGCACGACCAGCGATATGTGTATAAGCGGGTTTGACTTGAAGCGCGGCCGGCGTCGCCTTGGGACCAGTTGTGCTCCAACGATGACCGGTGCCTGGCCTTGGGTCATCGCTGTGCCTCCTGCTCACGAAAGCGCCGGATGTTGTAGATCATCACAGGCACAATTGCGGCCAACAGGATCATGGCCGTGGCGCTTGCTCGGCCAGGCTCGTGGAACACTGCCAGCTCCTTGTACATCCGGTTGGCGATCACCTCCGTATCGAAGTTGCCACTGGTCATCGTGTACACGACATCGAACGTCTTCAGCCCGAAGATGATGACCGTAGTCGTGATCACTGCGATCGTCGGCAGCAGCAGCGGGAAGATGATTTTCCGGAAGACATACCATTCGTTGGCCCCGTCGACACGCGCCGCCTCCAGCAGCTCGCTCGGAATCGCCTTCAGGCCGGCCGACAGGATGACCATCGCGAAACCCGTGAGCATCCAGGTGCCCACGAGTACCAGCATGACCGTATTCAGTGGCGCAGGCCATGCAGGCGAGTCCTGTATGAAAGCGATTGGTTCACCGCCGGCCGCATCTACTCCGGCATTGAGGATGCCGATGCGCGGGTTGAAGTCGTAGACGAGCTTCCAGATAACGGTCGCGGCAACGAAACTGATCGCCATGGGCAGGAAGACGACGGACTTGACCACGCTCTCGTAACGGACGCGATCAACGAGGACGGCGATGACCAGCCCGATGCCGACCGCCAATAGCGGCAGGAGTATCACCCACAGGCCGTTGTTACGCAGAGCTGTGAGCGTGTCGTTGTTGGTGAAGAACGTAGCGTAGTTCTCGAGACCGGCGAAGGAGGTGAAGTTCACTCCGGCGGGATCGAAATTCCAGAGGCTGAACCACACTGTGACGATCATCGGGTAGACCAGGAAAACAAAGAGCATCGCCACGGCGGGAAAGACCCATAGGACGGGCCGCAGGCGATCGCCTGTTTTCTGCGGGAACCGCTTGATAACCCATTCGGCGAGCACGATGTAGCCGATGAGCACGATCGGTACCGTGACTATTGCGATCGCCGCGCCGATGAGCTTGTCCATGCCCTCTCCCGACGAGTGCTAGAACGTCAGGACCGGCGACTGATGTCGCCGGTCCTGTTGCTATTGCTTGGCTTGGTTATGGGCCGTAGGCGGATGCCTGAACGGTATCGAGTTCTTGAAGAATGGAGTCGAGGTTGGCTGGATCGGTGGCGAGTTTGACCATTGCGCTGAAGAACGCCGTGTTCATCTCGCCCGGCATCGAATCCGACCCGTCGAAACGGAATGCCGACGCGTTCTGCAGCGCCTCGGCCGCCTTGCGGTCCGAGTCGCTGAGGTAGAGGTCGGCGGACACGTTGGTGTTGGCCGCGATGTAGCCACCGCGTGCCGCCCAGATGGCCTGTGCCTCGGCCGTCGTCAGGTACTCCATCAACGAGCGCGCCTGCGGCGTGTCGTTGAACATGCCGAACATGTCGCCGCCACCGGTCAGCGCTCCGGCGTAGGCGGTGTTGATGTCCGGCATGACGAAGAAGTCGAAGTCCTCGGCCGTGGCGCCGGCCTGGTTGACGAAGAAGTCGCTGATGAAGCTCGCCTGATGGACGAACTGGCAGCCCGCCGGATCTTCGAACATTGGATTGCCAACGTCACCAAAGTTGGTGGCGTTGATGAACGTGCCGCCACCATTGCTCTTGCCGACGACGTCGCCGAGCAGCTCGAACGCGGAGCGGATCTCTTGCGAGGACCACGTGGTCGTGCCGGCGACCCAACTGTCGTAGGCCTCGGGGCCGGACTGGCGAATGACGATGTCCTCGATCCAGTCGGTGAACGGCCAGCCCGACGCGGCGCCGGACTCAATCGCATTGCACCACAGCGCCTCGGCCGGGGCGGGGTCCATGTTGTTGAGCTCTTCGAACGTGGCCGGAACGGTGCCGTCGTAGTTGTTGACGTTGTACCAAATGAGGCCCTTGACGGCCGCCTTGGTGAAGATGCCGACGAGGACGCCGTCCTCGGCCTGGCCGAGCTCGGCCATGCCCGGAGGAGTCGCGCCTGAGTACGCGGCGTAGTCGATGAAATCGAGTGGCTTGAGCGCGCCCGCCGCATACCACTCACGGGCCAGCCCGGGACCCGGAATGCCGGCGACGTCTGGCAGGCCGGTGCCGCCCGCCGAGATGGCCTGGCTGAGCAGTGCCTGCATGTCGCGCGTGCCGGCGTAGATAACCTGGGTTTCGTTCTCGTCAACCCAGGGCTGGATCATGGCCCGGAATGAATCTTCCTCGGCGCCCGTCCACGAAGCGATGATGCTCACGGTTCCGCCGAGCGGGCCGCTGGCCGGCGGATCAGTCGGCGCATCAGTCGGCGCGTCGGTCGGCGCGTCGGTCGGCGCGTCGGTCGGCGCATCAGTCGGTGCGTCGGTCGGTGCTGCTCCAGTGGGTGCTGCGCCGGTGGGCGCTGCTCCGGTCGGTGCTGCGCCGGTCGGGGCTGCGCCGGTCGGGGCGCCGCCGGTCGGGGCGCCGCCGGTCGGGGCGCCGCCGGTCGGGGCGCCGCCGGTCGCTGGCCCTCGCGTTGGCGTGGTCGTCGCCGGACCACACGCCGCCGCGACCATGAGCACCGCGATCAGCGCGGCCAAAAACCTGGGAATACCAGTTCTAGACAGTTGCACTGCCTCCGCCTCCTCTATGTTCCGGCCGTTCTGGGCGCCGGCCTGATGGGTGATGTGTCGCCCGCTGCTCGTTGCCGAGGTGTTCCCGGGCGCCGATATCAACTGCGCCACGACAAACGGGCACGCACCCGCAGCGGCCTCCCAACCGCAATGTCAATCGGAAGCCTAGCGACGGCGCTTGCACAACGCAAACAATTGGTTGACTCAACAGTCCGCTCTATGCCGGCGGTCGGCCCGCGTGCCACTATTGGGCGATGACAGACATCACCAACCCTGAACTCGAGAAATACGCCGTCGAGCACACCTCGCCCGAGCCTGCCTTGCTGGTCGAGCTGGCGCAGGCAACGCGCGACTTTTCGACCGCCCACGGGATGATGGTCGGACGCCTGGAAGGTCGCTTCCTGAAGACGCTGGTCGCAGCTGTTGGAGCGCAGCGGGTGCTCGAGATCGGCACCTTCACCGGGTATTCGGCACTCTCGATGGCCGAGGCCCTGCCGACGTCGGGCCGTCTCATCACGTGCGAGTTGAGCGAGGACCATGCCGAGATGGCGCGCCGGTTCATCGCCCGGTCCGTGTACGCTGACATGATCGAGGTGCGTGTCGGGCCCGCACTCGAGACCGTGCGCTCGCTCGAGGGGCCGTTCGACTTCGTATTCATAGATGCGGACAAGCCGTCATATCTCGACTACTACGAGGCGTCCCTGCCACTGCTGCGTGTCGGTGGCCTGATTGCCGCTGACAACGTCTTCCAGGGCGGCCGGGTCGTCGATTCGGCAGAGCAGGGCGAGAACACCGCGGCGATTCGCCGCTTCAACGATCACGTGGCTGCCGACGAGCGGGTCGAATGCGCAATGGTGCCCATCCGTGATGGGGTGACGCTCATCCGCCGTATCTGACGGCGTCGCGTCGCAGCACGGCGGTGTGGCGAGCCCGGCGCTGCGGGCGTCCGATTCACAGCCAACCTCCAGCCGGCCGACAGACTGGGCCAAGCCGTCCCCTCCAGCATCGTTGGTGATCAGGCGATCCAACGCCGGATCGTTCACCAACACCAATGCTGGAGGTACGACCCTCATGAAACGTTTGATTTGGCTGCCAGTCGCGGGCTTCCTGCTTGTCGCTGGTGCGGCCGTCGCGGCCGCGGCGCCCGGGCTCGCCGACACAGCACAGTCCCTGCTCAACGGCCAGGCACTCGCCGTCGCGGCCTCAGGTGCGCCGGCGCCGTCCAGCAGTTCGGGTTCGACAGACGTCCGTGGCTTGGAAGTCGGCGGCGAAGGGTCGCTGCTCAACGAGGTGCTGGCCGACCTGGTCACCTCGGGCGTGATCAGCCAGGAGCAGTCGGACGCGATCGTGGCGGCCCTGACTACCCGCGTCGACGAGCGCCGCGCCGAGTTCGAGGCACAGCGCGAGCGGATGCAACAGATGTGGACGCAGATCAAGGGCTTCCTCGAGGACGGCGTGATCTCCGCCGATGAGATCGCGCAGCTGCCCGATGACAACCCGTTCACGAACCTGAGCGACATCCTGGCCGACGGCCAGGTCACCCAGGACGAGCTGCAGTCGATCCGCCCCTTCGGTGGTCACTTCTTCGACGGCCCCGGCCGAGGCCATCACGGCCCCCGCGGCGGCCTGTGGTTCGCTCCGCCAGGCTCAGACGACTCAGGCATCGACTCCAAGACGGACCCTGAGACGGACTCCGAGACCGACGCGAGCCCTGACGCCAGCCCAGACTCCGGCGCGAACAGTTAGGGCGTCGACCCTCAGTTCCCCGCCAAATCCCAACTGACCGGAGGGCCCTCTCCCTCAACCCTCCGGTCAGACCCCTCCTTCCTTTGCCGGAGGCCCTATCGCAGGGGCCTCCGGCTTCTTCGCGTGTCCGGCCCCTAGACGAAAACCAGGGCACTGGGTGGATGCTGCCCGGCCCGCAACACCCGCGTGAGCTCACGAAACGTCAGTCTTGGGTAGCCTGGGAACAGGTCGGGGCTGTCCCTCAGAGCCCGTCGGTTCGTGTGCGTGTCGGCCAATAGCAGCACCATGCTGTCGACCGGATCGTCCCGCCGCTTCAGCCCGATACGGCGCTGCAGAGCCTGAGCGTTTCGGAGGCGCATCTCCATCTCGAGACCCGTGCGCGACTGCCCTGGCCCGATATGAGTGCGTCCCACCCCGCTGCTCGTACGGCCTATCGGCACTTTGCGGCAGCGGGACCTCCGTCCGGTACGTCAGCGGCGCTGACACGTGTGCCAACACACGTCCGAGACGAGCCGCGTGCGCGGCGTCCCGCATTGGATCCGGCCCAGGGAAGGCTCGGATCGCGAGGTCGAGTCCGAGTACCGCTGCCACCTGGCTGGCCGCCACGATGGGGAGCTGCGCGAAACGAACCGTTTCGACGCGCGAATAGGTTGGCCTAGAGATACCAGCGGCTTGGGCGACCTGAGCCTGGCTCAATTCCACAGCCAAACGCTTGTTCCGGAACTCATCGGCGAGGATGACGAGTGTTCGCTGGCCGCGCCGGGGCCCCGCGGTCCCGCAGCCGTTCAGTAGTCGGCATGCCTGCAGGCTAGATTAAGCCGGTTATCCGAGGGTCTACCCCGACTCTCTTCTCGATCGTCCTCGACTGGGACGACTGAACCGAAATAAGACGATGCCGACCGCTTGGTGCAGCTGTTTGTCCTCTTGGCGCACCGTCCGCCGGGGCACGCGGCTGATTGTCCGTATGCGGAACATCCAGTCATCGACCGCTCCGTGGTTGTCCGCCCACAGGACATGCGAGTCCGGCACGCTCAGAGCGGGCCGGCACCCGCCCGGGAGTCGTCCTGTTCTGAGAGTGCGCCCGTCGCCCGCGCGCTAGGGGCGGGGAGGGTCAGGGTGAAGGTCGCGCCGCCGCCTGGGGTATTGGAGTAGGCGATCGTGCCGCCGTGGGCCAGTGCCACGGACGCTGCGATCGACAGGCCAAGCCCGGCGCCGCCGCGATCGCGCGAACGGCCAGTGTCGGCACGGTAGAAGCGGTCGAAGATGTGCTCGACGTGTCCGGGATCGACGCCCGGCCCGTGGTCAGCCACGCTGAGCACCGATACCCCGTCGCGCGCAGCCACGGAGACGTCCACGGGCGAGTCCGCGGGCGTATGGACGCGCACGTTCGTGAAGAGGTTGCCGATCACTTGGCGCAACCGATCCTCGTCGCCATTGACTATGACGCCCGCCTCTACGTGCGCGGTTACCGGCCGCTCTGGCTCAACGGCACGCGCGTCATTCAGCGCATCGTGGACGAGCTCTGTCAGGACGACAGGCTCATGCCGGAGCGGCCGGCCCTGGTCCAGCCGCGCCAGGAGCAGCAGGTCCTCGACCAATGCCGCCATGCGCCGGCTCTCAGTACCGATACGCGCCATTGCCTGCTCGAGGGCAGCCTCCTCGGACAACCCGCCGGCTCGGTAAAGTTCTGCGTACCCGCGCACCGCGGTCAGGGGCGTGCGAAGCTCGTGCGACGCATCGGCCACGAACTGGCGCAGCTGGGTCTCGGAACGCTCCTTGGCCGCCAGCGCCGCACGCTGCGACTCGAACGCCGACTGGATCTGGTCGAGCATCGCGTCGAAGGCACCACCCAGCCGGCCGACCTCGGAGCCGTCATCACGCACACCGACGCGTGAGGTCAGGTCACCCGCGGAGATTCGCTCGGCGGTCCCGGTCATCTGCTCGAGCGGCCGCAGGCCGCGCCGGATGAGGTACCAGCCGACCAATAGCATTCCGCCGAGCACGACCAGGCCGACCGCGACCAACAAGCGGACCAGCACGGCAATCGAGTCCTCGACCTGATCGAGCGGTGCTCCCAACACGACCGTCAGACTCTGTGGTGCGCGCAGCGTTAGAACGCGATACGACATGGATCCGTCGACGGCTGGTCGATCGACGATCCTGCCGACTGGAAGGGCCGGCTCGTCCGCGGCCGGTAGGAAGGGCAACGGGTCCGGATCGCGGTTGAAGCCCGACGGCAGCGATTCGACCTCGACACCGTCGGCATTCACGATCAAGAGCGCGAATCGCCGACCGGTCGGGTCTGATCCGCCACGTGACGGTCCCACGACGGTAAAGTCGGCCCTGCTGGCGTTCTCCAGGTCGTTGTCGACCTGCGCGATCAGGTTCGACCTGGTCAGGCCGACGACTAGGGTGCCCGTCACCACAAGCGCCGCGGCCAGCAGCACTCCGACCGACAGCAGCAGCCGCGCCCGCAGCGTCATGTTTCGATCGACTGACTTAGCGTCAGGCGCCCTCGGTGCGAAGCGTGTACCCGAAGCCGCGGACCGTCCGGATGATCTTGTCGTGGCCCGAGTCGAGCTTGCGCCGCAGGTAGCTGATGTAGGTCTCGACCACGTTGTCATCGCCGTTGAAGTCGTACTGCCAGACGTGATCTAGGATCTGTTGCTTGGACAGCACCCGCTCGGCGTTGAGCAGGAGGTAGCGCAGCAGCCGAAACTCGGTAGGCGACAGGCGGACCTCAGCGCCAGCACGCCAGACCTGGTGTCGGTCCTCGTCCATCTCCAGGTCGCGATAGCGCAGGCGCTGGGCATCGGCCGACCCGCCCCCGCCAGCAGCCCTGGTCCGTCGCAGGAGCGCCGCGATGCGCAGGGTCAGCTCCTCGAGCGAGAACGGCTTGGTGACGTAGTCGTCGCCGCCGCGAATGAAACCGGTGACGCGATCGTCTTCGGCGTCACGCGCGGTCAGGAAAATGACCGGCACGAAATCCCCGTCGGCGCGCAAGCGGCGGCAGACCTCGAAACCGTCGATGTCGGGCAGCATCACGTCGAGCACGACAAGGTCGGGCGGGGTGCGTGAGGCGGACTCCAGCGCCGCCGAACCGGTCCGGGCAGTCGTCACCTCGTAGCCCATGTAGCGCAGGGCGGTCGAGAGCAGCTCGGTGATCGGGGCCTCGTCATCGACCACGAGCACGTGACCGCGGCGCTCAAAATCAGTCGCTGCGGGCCGCTTGGATGGCGAGGGTGCGCGTGATGCTAGGCTCATGAGCCGTATTCCACGCGGAAAAGCTTAGAGCTTGCTGTGAATCTGCCCTGAGCTTCCTGCGCGCAACGGATCGCTCTTCACGAAGCGGGGCTGATTGCCGACGCTGATTGGACCGCGGACCCGTGAGGCTCCCGTTCGCGCAGCGCGACCGATTCGAGTGCGGCGATGAAGCGCCCGTCCACGTTGAGCGACTCGATGCGCGCGAATTCCAGCCCGGCAGCCTCGGCCTGCTCCCGTGCGCCCACATCGATGTCGTAAAGAATCTCGAGGTGGTCGGCCAGGAACTGGACGGGCGCGACCAGCACCGACCGCGCACCGGCGGCTGCGAGCTTCGGCATCAGATCGGCGAAGTCGGGCTTCATCCACTCGCCGGGCTCGTGGCCGGCGCTCTGCCAGCAGAACCGCCATCGGCCGAAGTCGAGGCCGGCCCGGTCGGCGACGGCCCTTGCTGTCGCCTGTAGCTGGGCGATGTAGTCGGGCTCCTGGTCGGCGACGCGGCGGGGCAGCGAGTGTGCCGTGAGCAGCACCGGCGCCGCGTCTCGTTCGTCGGCCGGAAAGCGCTCGAGCGTCTTTTCGATGCGACCAGAGATGGCGGCGATGAAATCTGGCTCCATGTGCCAGGCGCCGGCCACCTCGACCGACATGGGCCGGTCGATCTCTGACAGTGCGGCCTCGATCGTCCGCCGGTAGCCGCCCATCAGCAGGTCCGAGTACTGGGGAGACATCACTATCGCGACGACGTGCTCGATCCCGTCATCAGCCAGCGCGGTCAATTGGTCCCTGATCGTGGGCGTCGAAAAGCGCATCGCGGCGCGCACGACCGTTGTGCCGCCCAGACGCGCTTCGAGCGCGGCTGCCTGCGCGAGGGTGATCGCGATGAGCGGTGACCCGCCGATGAGCTCATAGCGTCGGCGGAACTCGGTGACCAGTTCCTCGCCCGGCTCGCGCCCGCCGCGGACCGCGGTCAGGTAGCGCCGCACATCGTCGGGCGAGGACGGCGAGCCATAGGTCATCAACAGAACGCCGAAGCGCCCGCCGTCGGGAATCACGCGCGCAAGGTCTCGCTGTGAACGTAGTCGACCAGTTGGCGCAGGATGGCCGGATCGCTCTGGGGCAGCACGCCGTGACCGAGGTTGAAGATGTGGCCGGCCCTGCTGGCCGCTCGCCGCAGCACGTCGTCCGCGCCGTCCTTCGTCGCCTTCCAGCCGGCCAGCACGCGCGTCGCGTCGAGATTGCCCTGGACGCCGCGCTCGTAGCCGACGCGCGCCCAGGCGACATCCAGCGACTGGTGCGCGTCTATGCTGATCACGTCGCCACCGGCCGAAGCCATCAGCTCGAGCAGCGCGGCGCTGCCCGCTCCGAAATGGATCGTCGGCACGTCCCGCAGCGCGCTGAAGATGCGTGCCACGTGCGGCTGGACGTACTGCTCGTAGTCGGCCGGCGAGAGCGCGCCGACCCACGAGTCAAACAGCTGCACGACCTGTCCGCCGGCCTCCACCTGGGCGCGCAGGTAGCGCACGACGACCTCGGTGAGCTTGCTCATCAAGAGGGCCCAGGCCTGTGGCTCGCGGTACATGAACGACTTGGCGCGCGCGTACTCGCGCGACGGCCCGCCCTCGATCAGGTAGCAGGCAAGCGTGAAAGGAGCTCCGGAGAAGCCGATGACGGCCTTTCTGCCGGCCAGTTCTCGGCGCACGAGGCGGATCGCGTCGGTCACGAATGGAACTTCCTCGGCCGGCTCGAACAGCCGCAGCCGTTCGACATCCGCCAGTGAGCGGATCGGGTTGTGGATGATCGGCCCGACATCGGGCTGGATCTCCAGCTCGACACCCATCGGCTCGAGCGGCAACATGATGTCGGCGAACATGACCGCGGCGTCGACGCCGAACGCCTCGATCGGCATGAGCGTCACCTGTGCGCACAGCTCTGGTGTCTTGGCCAGGGTGAGGATGTCGTAGCGCTGGCGTAGCGCTCGATAGTCGGCCAGGCAGCGCCCGGCTTGGCGCATGAACCAGACCGGCGTTGCGTCCACTGCTTCGCGCCGCACTGCAGCCAGAAAGCGCTGCTCGCCGGTCATCGGCTCAACGCTGACGGTCATCACGGCCTATCCGCCTGAGCGCGTGCGCGGCGGCTGCGCCGATCGCCTCAAACTCGTCGTCGCCGTGGGCGAAGCCTGGGAACCACGCCTCGAACTGGGAGGGAGGAAGCAGCACGCCGGCGTCGAGCATACGCTGGAAGAAGCGCGCATACGCGGCGCGATCCGCAGCCAGCGCTTCGCTCGCGTTGCGCGGCGTCTTGGAAGTGAAGAAAAGCGTCAGCAGGGGGCCAGCCCGTCCCACCGAGATCTTCAGCTCGGCACTCTGGCCCGCCGCATGCAACCCGTCGGCCAGCCGGGCTACACGCTCGTTCAGCGCCGCGTAACCGTCGTCGTTAAGGCTGTCGAGCGTAGCGATACCGGCGGCCATGGCCATCGGATGCCCAGACAGGGTGCCCGCTTGGTAGACGGGTCCAACTGGCGCGACGAGTTTCATCAGATCGGCCCGGCCGCCGTAGGCGCCGATCGGCAAACCACCACCGATGACCTTTCCCAACGTGGTCAGATCGGGCGTGACCGAGAACAGTCCCTGGGCACCGGAGCGAGCGACGCGGAATCCGGTAATCACCTCGTCGAACACGAGCAGTGCGCCGTCGCTCCGGGTGACAAGGCGCAGGTGGTCCAGGAAGCCACGGGCCGGCGCGATCACGCCGGCATTGGCGACGATCGGCTCGGTGATCACGGCCGCTATCCGGCCGCGGTGGCGGTCGAATGCCTCGCTCAGGGCTGACTCGTCGTTGAACGGCAGCACGATTGTTGTACCGGCCACAGCCGCGGGCACACCGGCGCTGCCCGGGATTCCGAGCGTTGCAATGCCCGAGCCCGCCTCGGCCAGCAGTGCGTCGGAGTGGCCGTGGTACGCGCCGGCGAACTTGACCACGAGATCCCTTCCCGTTGCCGCACGTGCGACTCGCAGCGCGCTCATGACAGCCTCGGTGCCCGAGGAGGTGAAGCGCAGCCGCTCGAGCGACGGCATGGCCGAGCGGATCCGTTCCCCGAGCTCGATCTCGAGCGGATGGGTGGCGCCGAATGCGAAGCCGCTCAGGGCCGCGTTCCGGACCGCCTCGACGACAACCGGCGCGGCGTGGCCGAGGATGCCCGCCCCCCAGCAGCCGACCAGGTCGAGGTAGCGCCGGCCGTCGCCATCCCAGACGTAGGCTCCGTCGCCACGCTCCAGCAGCAGCGGCTCGCCGCCGACCGAGCCGAAGGCGCGCACGGGCGAGTTGACGCCGCCCGGGAAGAGCGCGGCGGCCCGCCGCCGCAACTCCCGCTGCGCCCCTACCCGAACCGGCGACGATGCCGTCATCAGGGGGCCCTTGTCGGCTCCGATTCGCCGTCGCCGCCCAGCAGGGCGGCGATCTCGGCTATCGGCCGATGAATAGCCGTGATGATCGGTGTATCGCGCACCGTGGACCGCCGGCTCTCGGTCTCGCGCAACTCGCGCACCAGGTCCTGAAAGGCGACCAGGTCGTCCGTCTCGTAGGCCACGATGAATTCCTGGTCGTCGAGGCCGAATGAGTATGCCAGCAACTGGCTGACCTGCGGATAACGATGGCCGACCTTCATGTGACCGGCCATCACTTTTTGGCGCTCTTCGGCCGGGGTCAGGTACCACTCGACTGACTTGCTGAACGGGTAGACGACGAGATAGCGTGATCGCTCGCCATCGAACAGGCTCTGCTCCTGCGCCGTGGGCCGCTTGACGTACTGCGAGGGCCGGGTTAGCCCGATCATCGAGATCGTCGGCCGCAGCCAGCGCCCCAGGCCGGCGCCGAGCATGCTGGCCGCCGTCTGCTCGAGCTCCTCGATCGCCCCGGACATCCGCCAGAGCAGCAAATCCCCCTCGGGGCGCAGCCCGATGGTCGAGTACGAGAACTGCGAGATACGCGTCCCGGCGCGCTCTGCAGCCGCACAGAACTCCGCCGCGTCGGAGTGGCGTTCGTGGCCCGGGAGGCGCCGCCAGGCCGGATCGAGGCTCAGCAACCAAGCGTGAACGAATCGCTCACCGCTCAAGCGTCGAGGTCCTCGCTGAGCCACTTCGCGACATCGGCCGCGGCGTAGGTGATGATGATGTCGGCGCCGGCGCGCACGATGCCGGTCAGTGTCTCCAGCGTTGCGCGCCGGCGGTCGAGCCAGCCGCGCTCGCTGGCAGCGACGATCATCGCGTACTCGCCCGACACCTGGTAGGCGGCGACCGGCAGGTCCCAGCGCGCGCGCGTCTCGGCGATCAGGTCGAGCTGCGGCAGAGCCGGTTTGACCATCACGATGTCGGCACCCTGGTCCACGTCGAGCCCGATCTCGCGCATCGCTTCGCGTCGGTTGGCCGGATCCATCTGGTAGCCGCGCCGGTCGCCGAACGCGGGCGCGCTGCCGGCCGCCTCTCGAAACGGACCGTAGAACGCTGACGCCGCCTTGGCCGCGTAGGCCATGATCACGGTGTCCAACAGTTCCGCGTCGTCGAGCGCCGCTCGTATCGCGCCAACCTGGCCATCCATCATCGCACTCGGGGCGACGATGTCAGCACCCGCCCGGGCCTGCGCGAGTGCCGTCCGGGCGAGCAATGCCAGCGTGCGATCGTTGTCCACGGCACCGTTGGCCAGCAGCCGGCCGCAGTGGCCGTGGCTGGTGTACTCGCACAGGCATGTGTCGGCCGCCAGGGCGAGCGGCAGGTGCGCCTCGCGCAGGCGGCGCAACGCCTGCTGGACGACGCCGTCCTCGATCCACGCGCCGGTGCCGTCGGCGTCCTTCTCCTCGGGCAGTCCGAAGAGGATCACCCCGCCGATGCCGGCCGCCGCATAACGATCGGCGTCCCTGAGCGCCTCGTCGGCAGAGACGTGATCGATGCCGGGCAGTGAGGCAATCGGCTCGCGCACGCCACTGCCGGCGCGCACGAAGATGGGCGCGATGAGCATCTTCGGGTGCAGACGCGTCTCGCGCACCAGATCGCGCAGCGCCTGAGTGCGACGCAGGCGGCGTGGGCGCTCGCGCAGCGGCAGTGCCATGGCGGCTGGGTAAACCGATGCCCTGCGGTCGCGAGCCGTTTCGAGTTTGGTCACGTCAATATGCCCGCACCTTGGCCGTTTGCCCCTCTCGAAGCGAGCAGCTCGGCGGCCAGCTCGGCCAGCGCGGAGGCGTCCTGTGTTGTCGTCTCGCCGATGACGTGGAAACCGGCTGAGCGCGCCGCCGCGGTCGTTCGCGGACCGACGCAGATGGCCGGAGCCGCGAGTACCGACGCGTGATCTGCGCCGTCGGTTAGCGCGAGCAGGCCTTTGGCGGCCGAAGGGCTGGCCAGCAGAACGACGTCGATCGGGCCGTCGGCGATCGCTTCCGCGAGCAGGCGGCGCGACGCGGGCGGCGCCACGCGTGTCCGATAGACCGTGATCGCCCGGACCTCGGCGCCCCGTTGGTGGAGCCGCTCGATGAGCGTGTCATCGGCCAGATCGCCGCGCGCCCACAGGATCTGCTGGCCAGCCGCGACCGGGAGCTGCTCGGCCAGGGCGGCCGCGTTGCTCTCGGATGGCAGCCACACATCGCGCACACCGAGGGCGATCAGCTCGCGCGCGCTCGCGCGGCCGACCGCCGCCCAGCGCGCAGTGGACGAACTGATCGCCAGAGGGGCCGTGACACTGCCAACGGCGCGGGCGCCATTGGCACTCGTAACCACCACCCAGTCGAAATCCTCCAGGCGGCGGACCGCTTCGGCCAGCTCCAGCTCATCAACGGGCTCGATCTCGATCGTCGGCACGATAACGCCACTCAGGCCATGCTCGGCGAGCCGCGCGGCCAGGCGCGGACCTTCCGCTGCCGGGCGGGTGATGAGCACACGAGGAGCGCCCGGCAGCCGCGCGCGGCGTGCCGTCAGCCGCTCGGCGAGCGTCAGGGCAAGGGCCAGCCCGTCACGTTCCGAGCCGCTGATCGCTTCGAACCCGGCCGACCGCCCATCGACCGTGGCAAAGCCGCCAAGCAGCTGAAGGTGGCCCCCGTCAAGCGTGGCCAGCGCGCCGATCGGCGCACGACAGCCGCCGCCACCGGCGCGCAGGAAGGCGCGCTCAGCCTCCACCGAGAGGCGCGTCGCGCGGTCGTCGATGCGGCCTAGCAACTCCCCGAGAGCGCCGTCCGCGGCACGGACCTGGACGGCGATTGCCCCTTGGCCGGGCGCCGGCGGTACGATCTCAATGGGCAGCAGCTGACTGATCCGATCCGCCCGGGCCAGCCTTATCAGGCCGGCCGCGGCCAGGACCAGCGCGCCTACGGCGCCCTCGTCCAGGCGGCGCAGCCTCGTGTCGACGTTGCCGTGCAACGGCCGGATCTCGAGGTCGGCGCGGTGGGCGCGCAGGAACCCGGTCCGACGTGGGCTGTCGGTGCCGATGACCGTACCCGGAGGCATCGTGTCGATCGAACCGTCCGAGCCCGCGGGCAGGACGAGGGCGTCGCGCGGTTCCTCGCGCGCCAGGTAGGCGGCAATGCGCAGGCGCGGGTCCTCGTCGGTGGGAACGTCCTTGGCGCTGTGTATGGCAGCATCGACGCGGTTCTCGACCAGCGCGCGCTCGATGGCTGTCACGAACGCGCCCTCTCCCCAGGCCGTGTCCGGAGCACGTCGATCGCCGTCCGTTTCGATAACGACGATCTCGTTGCCCACGCCAACCTGCTCAAGCGCAGCGCCGACGATCGTCGCCTGGGCCAATGCGAGCGTGCTTCCGCGCGTACCCAGGCGCACCAAGGCGCGCGAGGCAGTCACAGGCGGAACAGGTCACGCGCGGCGCGCGTGTGGCTGCCATCGCCGTCATTGCCGAGCTGCTCCAGCGGGTCGCGCAGCAATTGGCGCGTGAGTTGGCGGATCGCCTGCTCGACCGCAATGCGCTGCTGTTGATCGAGCGTCGGCATGCGCTGCCAGAGCCGGTCGAGCTCGGCCGCCTCGATGGCTTCGGCGCGGCGTGCGAGCGCGTCAGCTGCCGCACGACGCGCCTCGTCAGCCAGCCAGCGGTCGTATTCGGTGATCGTCCGTTCGATCAGGGCATCGAGCTTGTCGAGCAGCCGGGCCGACGGTGGCGCCGAGGCGGTCCTGACCAGGTCATCGATGGTGACCAGGCGTTGGCCAAGATCGCCCGCCATGCCCTCGTCAAGTGCAGCCGGCGCCGAGATGTCGACAACCCAGCTGTCCGAAGCGGCAATCGCGCGGCTGCTCTGATCGGAGATGGTCCACCGGCCGGCGAGTGCGATAACGATGCCCGCGCAACCTGCCAGCTCATCCGGTCCGGGATCGAATGGCAGCCAGGCGACCCCGGCTCGGTCGGCCAGCGCACGTGCACTGTCGGCCGTTCGACTGGCGACCGTGACAGTGCCGCCGCGGGCGAGCAGGTACGCAGCTGCCCGCTCGCCCATTTCGCCGCTGCCGACGACGATGAACGAGCGGCCCCGGACATCGCCCTCTCCGATCGCCCGGATGAGCGCGATCTCGACCAGGCTCAGGCGCGTCGCCGGCAACCAGCTGCGCGCCGTTCGGCCGGCGCGCAGG
>Ga0183260_10000920_pt1 | contig 24962 bp, 24 predicted proteins | sample AntDrymUQ4972206_2_FD_129768 | JGI IMG/M metagenome (GOLD analysis project Ga0183260, IMG submission 129768) | Polar desert sand microbial communities from Dry Valleys, Antarctica - metaG UQ497 (22.06) (version 2) (version 2) | ecosystem: Environmental > Terrestrial > Soil > Desert | place... | reverse complement strand
GGCGCTGGTGACCGCGTAGGGGTCCTTGACGCCCTCACGGAGGTGCGCCTTGCCCGAGGCGTCGAAGTCGATGGGCAGGTTCTTGAAGCACATGGTTCCCGGTTCCCCCTAGCGGTGGGCGAATACAGCTCTTGAACGTCTACGCGGACGTGGCGGGCGACGGACGACCGCCCGCCGGTCCTGGTAGATGCGCACGGCACCTATCTGCACATCCACAGCTTACCCCCGTCGGCCTGGGAAATCAGGTGCTCGTTCACCGAACCTCGACCTTCTCCCACAGGGTCCCAGGGGTGGGAGAATGGAGTTCCGCCCGCTCGAAAGGGGCTTCGCAATGAGCGTGACCGATGCGGTAGACGAGGCCAACGGCGCCTACCAGGTGGGCGCCGCCATGGGCGATGTGGCCGAGGACCTGGCCGCGGCGTCGCTCGCCCTGGCCCGTCGATTCCACGCCGGCGGCACGATGTGGTGCGCGTCGCCGGCATGGCCTTTCCATGCCCACCACGTGGCTGTTGAGTTCGTGCACCCGGTCATCGTCGGCAAGCGGGCGCTGGCCGCCCTCACCGTCCCGCCCGGTGCCGACGTGGTCGCCACCCTGCGGGCGTCGGTTCGCCCCGGCGACATGGTCGTGGCCCTGGCTCGGGCCGACGACGCCGAGGTGGCCGACGCCATGCGCCGGGGCCGGGCGTGGGGTGTGGAGACGCTCTGGATCGGCCACGGCCCCCGCCCACCGGCCGGTGCCGCCGACCACGTGGTCTGGCTCGACGGCGACGACGAGCTCGACGCCTCCGAGCGGTTTGTCCGCGTCTACCACCTGCTGTGGGAGCTGACCCACGTGTGCTTCGAGCACCCCGGCCTGCTGAAGGCTCTGTCTCCGGGTGATGGGCCCGGGTGCACCGACGAGGTGTGCATCACCTGCTCCGACGAGGGGCGTCTGGCCGAGGTCGTCACCGCCGAGGACGACGAGGCGGTCGTTCGCACGGCCGAGGGTACGGAGCGGATCGACACCATGCTGATCGAGCCGCCCGAGCCCGGCGACCTGGTGCTGGTGCACGCCGGCTCGGCGATCAGCAACGTGAGCGACCAGGGGTAGGGCAGAGGAATGAGCCCCGAATCGACCGACTTCCTCTACCCCTTCATCGAGGGCGACGAGACCGATTCGGCCTCGCTGCTCGACGATCTGGCCCTGTCGGCCCAGGGTAAGTGGGCGCAGAGCACCTCGCTGCGGGCGGAGACACTCGAGCGCTGTGAGGAGCAGCTCCGCACCGTCGCCGCGGCCATGGCCGAGCGCTTCGCCGCCGGCGGGCGGCTCTACGCCTTCGGCAACGGCGGCAGTGCCACCGACGCCGAGGGGGTGGCTCAGCTCTACACCCGACCTCCGGCGGTGACCGCGTTCCACCCGGGTAGGCCGGCCCTGCCGCTCGCCGCCCGTTCGCTGGCCGAGGACCAAGCCGTGCTCACGGCACTGTCCAACGACATCGGCTTCGACGTGGTGTTCTCGCGACAGCTCATCGCCCACGGGCGCCCGCACGACATCGCCATGGGCTTCTCCACGAGCGGCAATTCCGACAACCTACTGATGGCCTTCGCCGAGGCGGCCAAGCAGGGCATGCTCACCGTGGGTCTGTCGGGCTACGACGGGGGCCGCATGGCGGCCGACGCCAACCTCGAGCACTGCATTGTCGTTCGCTCCGAGAGCGTCCATCGCATCCAGGAGTCCCAGGCGTCGGTGATCCACGTGCTGTGGGCCTACGTGCACGAGGCCATGGAAGCCCGCGACCTGCCGGTCTGAGGCATTCCTGTCGCGAAAAGCGTTGCGTGAGAGCACCGCTTTTCTCACCCGAAACCGGGGGTTCAGCAGCAGGTGCTGCTGGTGCCCGGGGGGCGGCGGCCGATGGTGAGGGGAGCGTCGCAGGTGCAGAGGCTCTCCTCGCACCGGTGCTGGCCTTCGGTGGCGGCCAGGCGGTCGAGCACCCCGCGGAGGGTCCGGCGGAGGTTGGCCAGCTCCGCCAGCCGGCGGTCGGTCTCCTCCAGCTTGTGCTCGACGAGGGTGGCCAGCTCCGGGTGGTTCTCGCCGCAGCAACCATCGGCGACGTGTAGGAACTCACCGGCCTCGGCCAAGCTCAGACCGAGGATCTTGGCCCGGTTGACCAGCTCGATGCGGCGGAGCGCCTCTTCGTCGTAGAGCCGGTAGCCAGAGGGTGTCCGCACCGCCGGCTCGACCAGACCGAGGGCCTCGTAGTGGCGGAGGGCCTTGCGCGTGAGGCCGGTTCGCCGCCCCACCTCGGAGACCTTGAGCAGCTCGTCGCCGTCGGCCTCGAGATCGCCCTCGAGATTCGGGTTCGCGCTCACCGCGCGAGGCTACAACCCGGCCCGGGGGACCGCGCCGGCGGGAGGGACGCGGCGCGGCGGGTGGCGCGGCGAGCGTCAGTCCGCGCTGCCGTAGGGCTGCCCGGCGATGTCGTAGCACTCGGCGTGGTAGTGCTCCACCCGGGACCACACGCCGTCCACGTAGACGTTGGCGATGACCTGGGAAAGGCGGACCTTGGCCGTGAACTTCACCGGCTGACCGCAGCTCGCGCACTTGACCGAGCTGCCGGCCTCGACCGGTCTCGTCACTGCTCGGCTACTGAAGATCGTCTGGACCGTCATGAGACTTGCATCGGCACCTTCGGGCGCCGACCTGAGCGCTTCTCGACGCAAGAGGCGGCTCATATCTCAACGGCGGTCGACTTGACGCCATGTTGCGCTTATGTGAATGTTCACCGGTCGGGGCGTGGGGTGCGTCCGCCGTGCACCCCAGCCCCGACTTCTCGTCGGGGGGCCGACCTCAGGCAGGGGCTCTGAACTCCGCCTTGAACGCCTCGAACACCGGTTGGAGCGCGGTCCAGTCCTCGGCGTGGGTCTGGAAGTTCAGGGCGAAACCGTAACGCCCGGTCGAGAAACCGATGTCGAGGGAGTGGAGGGCGACGTCGCGGTCGGAGTACGTGAACTCCCAGATCGCCCCCGGGAAGGTCTGGAAGGTGGTGGGCGCGATCTGGATCCGCGAGTAGTTGCGGGCGCGCTCCGAGAACGTCTTCTCCTGTTCGAGCCACGCCGCCTCCTGGGAGGGCGCCGGCGGCTCGGCGTGGTCGATCCGCAGGTAGGTGCCCGGCTTGCGGGGGTCGACGAAATCGGTGATCGAGCCGCTCCGGCGGATGGCCCATCCCGGCGGATGGCGGATGGTGAACCCGGTTGTACCGTCGGTGTAGGCGACCCAGTCGGCCATCGAGCCCACGTCGACCTTGCTGAGCGACGGACGCGACGGCTCCAGCCGGCCGTTGGTGATGAAGAGGACGAGCATCACCGCCCCGATGCCCAGGGTGAGGGCCGTCACCCAGATGCTGCGGGGCAGGTAGCGGCCGGGGGGCTTCGGGGGAGGCCATGGCGGCGCCGGCTCGCCCGGCGGTTCGGGAGCGAGGGGCGGCCCGGGAACGGGCTCCACAGCAAGGTGCCCGAAGAACCACGGCTCCTGGGTGAGCCCGTCCCCGACGACGCCGTTGCCGCCGCCGGTCGCCGTCGGCTCTGGCGAGTCGGGACTCGCGGGAGTCGGGGTGGCGGCGCCGGCCGGGAGCCCGGCGCCATGGGGCACCGCTCCGGCCGGGGTCCGGCCGCCGATGGCCCAGGTCTCACCGCTGTCGGAGAACGACGGGCCGTCGAGGCCCGTGAGCATCTCACGGGCGGTGGTCGCGTCGGCCCGGGCGCGAGGGTCCTTGACGAGGAGCCGGTCGAGAGCCGCCTGGAGCGGCCCCGACCGCTCCGCGGGGCGGGGGTCCGCATCCCGGATGGAAGCAACGGTTGCGGCGGGCTCACCCTCGTCGAAGGGCGGGACGCCCTCCACCGCGAAGTACAACGTGGCGCCCAGCGACCACAGGTCGGATGCCGCACTGGCGCCGGCGGTACCCGTCTGCTCGGGTGCGAGGTACGACGGGAACGGCACCGCACCGGACGCGGCCACCCGGGGGTCGTCGACCACCGACGCCACGCCAAAATCGGCCAGACGGGCACCTCCCCACGGCGGGAGCAGCACGTTCGACGGCCGCACGTCGCGGTGCACGAGGCCTTTGGCATGGGCGGTGGCCAGCACCGACAGCAGCTCGAGCCCGACGACGGCGGCCCGCTCGGGAAGAAGCGGTCCTTTCTTGCCGACAACGTCGGCAAGCGTGGGGGCGTCGAACAGCTCGGTGACGACGAACGGCTGGCCCTGCTCGTCGACCACGTCGAGCACGGCGACGACGCCCGGGTGGTGGAGCAGGGCGGCGGCACGGGCCTCTCGCAGCACCTTCTCGCCCAGCGCCGCCTGCTCGGCGTCGTCGAGGACGTTGGGCAGTGTCACCTCGCGAACGGCCACCCCACGCTGCAGGCGCAGGTCGCGCGCGCGCCACACCACTCCGACGGGGCCGCGGCCCAGTTCTTCGAGCAGCTCGTAGCGATCGACGATGACCTGGCCGGTCTTGGCATCAGCAGGCACTTGACAGACGCTACCTGGGAGCCGGTGGTGCCTCGCGCTCCCTTCCGGTGGGATGGCGCGGATCGCACAGACGCACCGGGAACGGCCGCCACGTCGGTAGAATCGTGAGGGAGATGGTTGACGAAGCGGCCGCGGCCGCGGCGTTCGGGCCCAATGCCTGGCTCGTCGACGACATGTACGAGCGGTACGCGCGTGATCCCTCGTCGGTCGCCGAGAGTTGGCGGGACTTCTTCGAGGGGTACCGGACCGACGGGGACCCGACCGACGGGGACCGGACCGACGGGGACGGCAGCGGCGGGCCGGCATCCACGGGGAACGGCGCCGCACCGGCCCCGAGGCCGGCTCCCGTCAGTGAGGCGGGAGCCGCCCGGACGCGCCCGGCCAAACCCGCCGACGGCGACGTCGAGCTTCTTCGCGGTGCGGCCGCCCGGATCGCCGTCAACATGGAGGCGAGCCTCGGAGTCCCCACCGCCACCAGCACGCGGGTCGTGCCCGCCCGGCTCCTCGAGGTCAACCGCAAGGTCGTGAATGGCTACCTGGCCCGCACCCGTGGCGGCAAGGTCAGTGTGACCCACCTCATCGGTTATGCGGTCGTGAAGGCGACGGAGGCGGTGCCGGCCATGCGGCGCACCTACGCCACCGACGACGGGGCACCCGGTGTCGTCCACCATTCCCGCGTTGGCCTGGGTCTCGCCGTCGACCTGGAGAAGCCCGACGGCAGCCGAACTCTCCTGGTGCCGTGCATCCGCGACGCCGACACCCTCGACTTCCGCACCTTCCAGGCCACCTACGACGAGTTGATCCGCAAGGTCCGTACGGGGCGGGCGACCGCCGACGAGTTCACCGGCGTCACCATGACCCTTACCAACCCCGGTGTCCTCGGCACCGTGCACTCCGTCCCCCGGCTCATGCCCGGGCAGGCCGCGATCGTCGGGGTCGGGGCGCTCGACTACCCGGCCGAGATGCAGGGCGCCGACCCCCATGTCATCAGCCAGCTCGGCATCTCCAAGGTGATCACGCTGACCTCGACCTACGACCACCGGGTGATCCAGGGGGCCGAGTCGGGCCTGTTCCTGCAGCGGGTGCACGAGCTCCTCCTCGGCGACCACGACTTCTACCGTCACGTGTTCGCGGCCGTCGGCGTCCCCTACGAGCCGGTCAAGTGGCGCCCCGACGTCAACCCCGTCGACAACCACGACGTCCAGCGGGCCAAGCAGGTCCACGTCCAGACGCTCATCAACATGTACCGGGTGCGTGGCCACCTGATCGCCGACCTCGACCCCCTGCGGTGGAAGGAGCCCCGCACCCATCCCGAGCTCGATCCCGCCCACTACGGGCTGACGATCTGGGACCTGGAGCGGGAGTTCTTCACCGACGGGCTGGCGGGCCGGCGGGTGATGACCCTCGGCGACATCCTCGGCATCCTGCGCGACGCCTACTGCCGGCGGGTGGGCGTGGAGTACATGCACATCTCCGAGCCAGACCAGAAGCAGTGGATCCAGGACCACGTCGAGGGCCAGAGCACGGCGCTCACGACCGAGGAGCAGCTCCACGTCCTCGACCGGCTGAACGCCGCTGAGGCGTTCGAGCGGTTCCTGCACAGCAAGTACGTTGGCCACAAGCGCTTCGGGCTCGAGGGCGCGGAGAGCACCATCCCCCTCGTCGACGAGCTGCTCGACCAGGCCGCGCAGGCGGGCTACGAGGAGGCGGTGCTGGGCATGGCCCACCGGGGCCGGCTCAACGTCCTGGTCAACATCGTGGGCAAGGCGCTCGGCCAGATCTTCCGGGAGTTCGAGGGCGACATCGACCCCGCCACAACCCAGGGGTCGGGCGACGTGAAGTACCACGTAGGGGCGGCGGGCAAGTTCATCGGTCGTTCGGGGACCGCCCTGCCGGTCACCCTCGCTTCCAACCCCTCCCACCTCGAGGCCGTCGACCCCGTCGTGGAGGGCATGGTCCGCGCCAAACAGGACCTCATCGACGACCCCGAGGCGTTCAGCGTCCTACCCGTCGTGATCCACGGTGATGCCGCCTTCGCCGGCCAGGGCGTGGTGGCGGAGACGCTGAACCTCTCGGCCCTGCGCGGCTACCGGGTCGGAGGGACGATCCACCTGGTGGTGAACAACCAGGTCGGGTTCACCACCTCCATCCAGGACGCCCGCTCGTCGATGTACCCGACCGACGTGGCCAAGATGGTGCAGGCGCCCATCTTCCACGTGAACGGCGACGACCCCGAGGCCTGCGTGCGGGTGGCCCGGCTCGCCTTCGGCTTCCGGCAGCGATTCAACAAAGACGTCGTCATCGACCTCGTCTGCTACCGCCTGCACGGCCACAACGAGGGTGACGACCCGTCGTACACGCAGCCTCAGATGTACAAGCGAATCGAGAGTCGGCGATCCGTGCGCAAGCTCTACACCGAGGCCCTGGTGCGCAGGGGCGACATCGGCATGGCCGAGGCCGAGCGGGCCCTCGAGGACTTCGTGGGCCGCATGCAGACGGCCTTCGAGGAGACCCGTCACGCCACACCCCCGGACCCCACCACGCTCCGGCCGGGGTCGGTGCCGGTCGGCGTGTTGCCGCCTCTGACCACGGGCGTCGACCGGGAGATGCTCGCCCGAGTCGAGAGCGTGCTTCATGACCCGCCCGAAGGGTTCAGCATCCATCCCAAGCTGGCGAAGCAGATGGCGACCCGCACCCGGCTGTGGGCTGACGGCGAGGTCGACTGGACCCTCGCCGAGGCCCTCGCCTTCGGCTCGCTGCTTCTGGAGGGCACCGACATCCGGCTATCGGGTCAGGACTCCCGGCGGGGCACGTTCTCGCAGCGTCACTCGGTGCTCGTCGACTACGAGACCGGCGCAGAATGGACGCCCCTGGCCTCGCTCCCGGACGCCCGGGGCAAGTTCTGGGTGTTCGACTCCATGCTGTCGGAGTACGCCGCCGTTGGGTTCGAGTACGGCTACTCGGTCGTGCACAAGGAGGCCCTAGTCGCCTGGGAGGCGCAGTTCGGCGACTTCGTCAACGGTGCCCAGGTCGTCGTCGACCAGTTCGTCGCCGCGGCCGAGACCAAGTGGGGCCAGACATCGGGCCTGGTGCTCCTGCTGCCCCACGGCTACGAGGGTCAAGGTCCCGAGCACTCATCGGCTCGCCTGGAGCGTTTCCTCACCCTGTTCGCGGGCGACAACATCTGCGTGGCCAACCCCACGACGGCGGCCCAGTACTTCCACGTTCTGCGTCGCCAGGTGCGCCGGAGCTCGCGCAAGCCACTCGTGCTGCTGACACCAAAGTCGCTGCTGCGGGCCCGGGCCTCCCGCTCGTCGGCCGCCGATCTCACTTCGGGCGCCTTCCACGAAGTCCTCGACGACCCTGCGATCGACGACGCCGTGCCGGTGCGCCGGCTGGTGCTGGCCTCGGGCAAGGTCGCCTACGACGCCCTGGCCGCTCGCGACCGGCGCGGCCTGGCTGTGCCCGTCGTGCGCGTCGAGCAGTTGGCGCCGTGGCCCGCCGGCCTGGTGGCGGCGGCGATCGCCCGCCACCCGGGGGTAACCGAGGTCGTGTGGCTGCAGGAGGAGCCCGAGAACATGGGCGCGTGGCCGTTCGTCCACGAGCGTCTCCACCGGGAGCTGCCGTCGGCCGTCGAGCTTCGGCTGGTGAGCCGTGCGCCCTCGGCCAGCCCTGCATCGGGGAGTCAGACGGTCCACCAGCACGAGCAGGAGGATCTCGTCGACCGCGTCTTCCTCGGACTGTAGGCGCCCCCATCGCCGTCACAACACTGTCCGGATGATTGACTAACTTCGAATGGCACGTCGCCCCGTCGTCGTCGACGGCTCCAATCTCGCGACCGAAGGTCGCTCGCTGCCAAGCCTGGCCCAGCTCGACGAGGCGGTGCGCGCCTGGCTGGCCGAGAACCCCGAAGACGAGGTCATCGTCGTCGTCGACGCGTCCTTCGGCTACCGCATCGACGAGTCCGAGCGCAAGACGTTCGAGGACGCCGAGGAGGCGGGGGAGGTCGTGTCGCCGCCGGCGGGGGCGTTGGGCCGCGGTGACGGGTTCCTCCTGCGCATCGCCGATCGCGTCGACGCCTGCGTCCTGTCCAACGACTCGTTCCAGGAGTTCCACGGCGACTACGCCTGGCTCTTCGACAGCGGCCGGCTGATGGGCGGTAAGCCGGTGCCCAACGTGGGGTGGATCTTCACTCCCCGGACGCCCGTACGCGGTCCCAAGAGCCGCATGGCCGTCCGTGACGCGCAGAGGTCGAGGAAGCCTTCGAGGAGCGAGCCCGTGGTCGAGGCCATCGCCGAGGCCACCGCCGAAGCGATGGAGCCGGCCGTCGCCAGGAGCGGCCGTCGGGGCCGGCGGGCACGAGGCGGCGGTCGGGCGGCACCGGCCCATGAGGCGATCAACGAGCCCCTACCGTTCATCACCTTCATCGCCGAGCACCCCCTCGGCACCGAGATCGAGGGCGAGGTCGACGGGTTCACGTCCCACGGGGCGTTCGTGGTGGCCGGCGGCGCCCGGTGCTACGTGCCGGTGAGTGGCCTGGACGATCCTCCCCCCCGCACCGCCAAGGCGGTCCTGCGCAAAGGCGAGGCCCGTAGCTTCGTGGTGCAGGCCCTCGACCCGCCCCGGCGGGGCATCGAGCTGGCGCTGCCCGGGCTGGCCAAGGTGGCCGGCGCCCCCACCGAGGAGACGGTCGAGGCCGAGATCGACGCCGGGTCGCAGGGGGGCTCGGTCGGCGACGGGCTGGCATCCTCCCGCCGCCGGAGCCGCCGCCGGGCCCCCGAGAGCGACACCGCGGCTGTAGAGGCCGGATCGCCGGGTCTCGACGGCAAGGAGACGCCGGCCGCCGCGGTCGTGGTCGCCGCCACGCCCGCCGCCGGGGCCGCCGGGGTCGGCGCAGAGGACGAGCCCGAACCCGTCCCGGAGCCGCCCCCCGCCCGGGCCCGTCGGCGGCCGGCCAGGAAGGCGGCGACAGCCGCGTCCGAGGCCGTCGGGGCCGAGGCCGCGACTGCCGCGGATGCCACCGAAGCCGGCGATGGCGCTCCCGGAGAAGGCGTCGCTCCGGCTGCGCCCCGTCGCCGTTCGACGAAGAACGCGGCCGTCTCGACCGCGAGCGAATCCGAGGCCGCCGGCAACCGGGCTGTGGATGCCACCGCGACCCCGGCCCGCCGCCGCCGGACCGTCAAGAAGTCGGCAGCGGCGGCCCAGACGCCGGCATCCGGGCCCAACGGTCCCACCGCAGGGCCGGCGGCCGCCGACGGCGGGTCGGGCGGGGCACCGTCGCCCAGTCCGACGCGCCGCAAGGCGGCGAAGGCGGTCGCAGATGCACCCGCAGATACGCCCGTGGGGCCGGCCCGTCGGGGGCGCACCAACAAGGCCGTCGCAGCGACGGCCGTCGGCGACGTCGCGACAACCGAGGAGGACGCCCCGGCTCCGCCGCCCCGGCGGCGCGTCAAGAAGGCGGCGGTTACGGTCGATACTCCGGCGGCGATGCCCGTGGGCCCGGTCACCGCGGCGAAGGCGGGCGGCTCGCGCCGCCGGCCGGCCAAGAAGGTCGCGCTCGAGGTCGCCGCCTCGGATTCGCCCGCACCCTCCGCCAAGAAGGCGTCGCGGTCGCGTCGCCGCCCTCGGGCGGAGTCGGGCGGCTGAGGGGGCGGCCGGTCACGCTCGTCGGCCGGGCTCCGTAGGCTCGGCGACGATGCGCATCGCGACCTGGAACGTCAACTCGCTGAAGATGCGGCTCCCGCGGGTCGAAGAGTGGCTCGCCTACGCCCGGCCCGACGTGCTGTGCGTGCAGGAGACCAAGCTGGCCGACAGCGCCTTTCCGGCGATGGCCTTCGCCGCCCTGGGCTACGAGTCGGCCCACTGCGGACAGGGCCAGTGGAACGGGGTGGCCATCCTCTCCCGGGTCGGCCTCGACGACGTGACTGCCGACTTCTCCGACCAGGAGGCCGACGAGGTCACCGAAGCTCGCCTCCTGTGGGCCACGTGCGCCGGCGTACGGGTCGGTAGCGTCTACGTCCCCAACGGGCGCGTGGTCGGCAGCGAACACTACGAGGCCAAGCTGGCGTGGCTGGAACGCCTCCGTCGGCACGTGACCGGCACGGGCGACCCGTCGGGTGAGCTGGTCATCTGCGGCGACTTCAACGTGGCGCCGGACGACCGCGACGTCTGGGATCCGACCAAGCTCCACGGCGGCACTCACGTGAGCGGGCCCGAGCGGAAGGCGGTGGCCGCCCTGCAGGACTGGGGCCTGGACGACGTCTTCCGTCGCTGCTACGACGACAGCGGCCTCTACTCGTGGTGGGACTACCGGGCCGGCGACTTCCACCAGCACCGGGGCCTGCGCATCGATCTGATCCTGGCGACCAGGTCGCTCGCCGACCGGACCACGTACTCGCTGATCGACCGCTTCGCCCGCAAGGGCAAGGGGCCCTCCGACCACGCCCCCCTGCTGGCCGACTTCGACCGCCCGACGTAGGCCGGCACAACTCGTCGAGCATGTCGTTGCCGGTACCCCGACGACCGGTGGGTGCCTGCTTCACCCGTGCCGAACGAAGAGCCCGACCGTCAGCCCAGCGAGGAGATCTTCCAGTCGTCGCCGGACTTTTCGAGCTCCACCGGCTTGGGGTTGTTGTTGCGGAAGAGGCCCGTCTGGCCTTTCAGCTCGAGCTCGATGTCGTCGTCGTTCACGGTGGCCTTGTCGCCCGCGATGGTCACCCGGTTGACCGTGGCACTCCTCAGTGCCTTCTTCTCGTCGTCGCTGATCTGATCGTTGACGAGCTTCACCGCCTCGGGACAGGAGGCGGGCGCCTGCATGACGAAGGCGGCGGCACTGAGCTCCCGCACGGCGGCGCCGGTCAGCCGGGAACACGCGGCATCGCCCTTGCCGCCGGCGACGTCGTCGAAGAAGCCCGTGACCGTGGCCTTGGCCTTGGCCTCTGCGGATTCCGACTTCCCGCATGCGGCGACAGTGAGCAGCAGGGCGGTGATCAGGGAAGCTGTCCGGCGGAGCGACATCGGGCGCATGGGCGTCCTTGTACCCACGGCCGGGTGCTTGAACCCACGCCCGCCTCGCATCGCCGAGGGCGCTACTCGACCAACAGCCGGGCCCGGAGCTTGGCCAGGCCTCCGGCCAGGGCCTCGCGGATCTCGGTGCGCGGCACGCCCAGGTCGGTACGGAGCTGTTTCATCGAGCGGGCGGGCGACCCGTCGAGCCCGTAGTGGGCGGTGACCACCCGGCGCTCGAGCGGCTCGAGCCGGTCGAAGAGGTGAGGCGGGGCGGCGCGAAGGACCATGGCATCGTCGTCGACGACCTCGTCGGAGTCGGCGTCGTCGCTCTCACCGTCGGGGTACGGCCATCCGTCTTCGCTCGGCCACAGGTAGGTCATGCCTAGTTGTCGCGCCGGAAGGGGTGCCGAGTCAACGGAAAGGTGTGCGTCGCTCAGGCGGACGCGGTGGCGACGACGGCGAGAAGGGCGTTGCCGTAGCGCTCGGCCCGCACGGCGCCCATTCCGGGCAGGGCGAGGAGCTCCTGGTGGTCGCCGGGACAGGCCTCGGCCACGGCCGCCAGGGTGCTGTCGTGGAGCACCACGAAGGCGGGAACGCCGGCGGCTCGGGCCGCGCCGGCTCTCCACGAACGGAGGGCGGTCAGGACGGCGGGGGAGGCCCGGTCGCCGCACCGCGGCCCGCTCGGCCCGTTGGCTACCCGCACCCGGGTGCGGGTGTCGTCGAGGTGGCGGCGCCAGTCGACCTCCGGCCCACCCTGCGCGAGGGCGGCGACGGCGGCCTCGACGACGGCCAGCCACGGAGACGGGCCCCGGGACATCGACCGGGCCCCGAACGTGCGGCGCTCGGCCCACGAGCAATGCAGCTCGGAGGCGGCCCGGGTGACCGCGACGTAGAGCAGTCGGCGCTCCTCGGCCCGGGCCTCGGGTGTCTCGGCGTGGCCCACCGGGACCAGGCCGGCTTCCAGCCCGGCCAGGAACACCACCGGCCATTCGAGGCCCTTGGCCGAGTGGAAGGTGGCCAGGTCGACGGCGTCGGTGTCGGCGTGCGGCTCCCCGCGCAGGGCGGTGGTGAGCCAGGCCAGGAAGCCCCCGACGGTGGCCGCGGGATCGAGGGCGAGCTGTTCGTCGAGCATCCGGATGAGCTCGGCGAGGTTGGCCCGTCGCTCCGCTTCGGCCGTCGGCGGTCGCCCGGAAGCGGGCTCGGGGGGGCCGGCGGCCACGCGTAGGTCGGTGAGGCAGATCGAAAGCGGGGTATGGGCCGGGCGGGTGCCGAGGTCGGCGACGACGGCGCGCACCTCGGGGCGGTCGAGAAAGGTCGACGTGCCCCGCACGCGAAACGGCACGGCGGCGGCCGACAGGGCGTGCTCGAACAGGACCAGCTGGGCGCGGGTGCGGGCCAGCACGGCCAGCTCCGACCATGGCCGGCCGGCGCCGCGCTGGCGGCGCATCGCCCGGGCCACCGAGGCGGCCTCGTCGCGGTCGGAGGCGTAGGACATCAGCGTGGGCAGGGGCCCGGGCTGACGGGTGGGGCGGAGATGGTGCGCACCGGGGGCGCGGCAGCCGTCGAGCACGGCATTGGCCACGGCGACCACCTGGGGCGACGACCGGTAGGTGCGGTCGAGGTGGACGACGGTCGCCCCACCGAAGCGCTGAGGGAAGCCCGTGAGGGCCGTGGGGTCGGCGCCGTTCCAGGCGTAGATGGCCTGGTCCGGGTCGCCGACGACGCACAGGTCGTGATTGGCGCCCCGCCACGCCTCGAGGAGGCGCAGCTGGGCAGGGTTGACGTCCTGGAACTCGTCGACGAAGAGGTGCCGGAAGCGCCAGCGCTGCGTGGCGGCGAACTCGGTGTCGGTCTCGAGGGCCTCGGCGCAGAGCAGCACCAGGTCGTCGAAGTCGACGAGCCGCCGGCGGCGCTTCTCCTCCTCGTAGCGGGTGAAGACGGAGCTCACGACGGCGGGAGGCAGTGGGGGCCGCCGACCCGACCCGGCCACTGCCGCCTCGTAGGTCTCGGGGGTGACAAGCCGGGCCTTGGCCCACTCGATCTCGACGGCGAGGTCGACGGGTTGCACCTCGATGCCGGGCCGGCGGGGGACCAGGCCTACGAGCAGCCGGGCCTTGTTGTCGATAAGGGTCGGTGCCCACTCGTCGCGATCGGCCCAGCGCCGCCGCAGCTGGGCGTAGGCGATGCCGTGAAAGGTGCCGGCCGCCACGCGGTCACGGACGCCGAGAGCGCCCAGGCGGCGCCCCAGCTCGCCAGCCGCCCTGCGGGTGAAGGTGAGGGCCAGCACGTGGCGGGGAAGGGCCGACCCGGTGGTGACCCGGTGGGCGATCCGGCGGGTGAGCACACGTGTCTTTCCCGACCCGGCGCCGGCCAGGATGCACAGTGGCGAGGCCTCGGTGGTGACGGCCTCCAGCTGAGCCGGGTCGAGGTCTTCGAGGAGCAGGCCGCCGGCGCCTCCTGAGGCGAACGTGTGGTCGGTGCGCACAGCCGCGACCGTACCGACGGGGTGTGACGAGAAGGTGGATCCCCTTGGCCGGCGGGGAGGAGGGAGGCAAGACGCGGAACGGCCCCGAGTAGCCTTCGAGCCGGAGCTCTCCGTGCTTCTCGGGGCCGGACCTCGACCACCGCTGCTGCCTCCGGGCTCCTTGCGGGACCCGTCGGTTGGCACCGTGCGGCCCGAGGGCCGACCGGTGCCGACGAAGCGACGATCACCGGCTCCGCTGGCCTCGCCGAGCCCACCAGGTGGCGACCTGAGGTCGCCCGCGCCGGGGACTCGATTGGGCCGGCCTTGCCGGCTCACGCATCATGCGCCACCTCCCATCGCCCGTCAAGGGGTTGTTTCCCGCCGCGTCCCGTGGGCCGGTCGAGCGGGCCGGGGGGTTGAGTGTCGTACCCGCTGGCTAACCTTCCGCCCGTGCTCGTAGGACTCGATCTCGACGGCGTGGTGTGCGATCTCGGGCCCGGCGTGGCCGCCCGGATCGCCGATCGCTTCGGGCTCACGACCCACCCGTCGACCTGGCGTTCCTACGACCTGCGGAGCCTGCGGCTCGGGCTCCCGCACGACCGGTTCTGCGCTTTCCTCGACGAGACGTTCGCCGATCCTGCGCTCTACGGGACCGCCCCGGTCACCCGGGGAGCGGTCGAGGGCCTGGCCCAGCTTCGCTCCGCAGGATGGGGGGTGGTGGGCATCACCGCCCGCCCTCCCCACCTGGCCGCCGTCACCACCCGCTGGCTGGCCGACCGCGGCGTGCCGCTCGACGCCGTCCACCACACCGTCGTGGGCGGCAAAGCCGCCGTCGCCTCCCGCCTCGCCGTCGACGTGGCCGTCGAGGACAATCCGGTCGAAGCCGAGCTGCTGGCCGAGGTGTGCCGGTCGTACCTTCTCGACCATCCCTACAACCGCGATGTGGCGGTATGGAAGGCCTGCCGCCTGCACTCCTGGGGCGACCTGGTCGGCCGCCTCTGCCAGCTCCGACTGTTCGCCTGAGGGGGCCGGCCATGCCGCGTTTTGCCCTCACCGCCGTGGGTGCCGACCGGCCCGGCATCGTGGCCGCCGTCACCGGGGTGCTCGTCGACCTCGGCGCCAACCTCGAGGACAGCTCGATGACGATCCTCCGCGGCAACTTCGCCATGATGCTGGTCGTCGAGGCGCCCGCCGACGTCACCGCCGGCTCCGTCGAAGCCGCGCTGGGGCCGCCGGCGGCAGCCCACGACCTGGTCGTGACCGTGCGCCTCCTGGCCGAGGTCGCCGGCGCCACCGCACAGCGCTCCGCCGGGCCCGGCGCGGCCGACGAGCTCGACGGGCCCCGCTATACACTCGCCGTCTACGGCGCCGACCATCCGGGGATCGTGCACGGCGTGGCTGGGATGCTGGCTGCCGAAGGGATCAACATCGTCGACCTGAGCACCCGCGTGATCGGGGGCCCCGACCGCCCGGTGTACGCCATGGTCCTGGAGGTGGCCCTGCCGGCCGGCACCGATCCCGACGCCCTCGGCCGCCGGCTCGGCGAGGTCGCGTCCGAGCTGGGCGTCGACGCCAGCCTCCACGCGTCCGACGCCGACATCCTCTAGAGCAACCTCCTGCCTCCCGGCGTGCACCCGAAGGTCGAGACGGCGACGTTGCCGACACCGCCGGGGCGAGGAGGCGCCTGCTGATGGCCGTGCGCCCCGTGCTCGTGCTGCCCGAGGCCGGGCTCAAGCGCGTGTCGGCGCCGGTGGGAGAGGTCGACGACGAGGCGCGGGCCCTGGCCGTCGACCTCGTCGACACCATGCGGGCCACCGTGGCCTGCGTCGGGTTGGCCGCCCCCCAGATCGGGGTCACGCGCAAAGCGTTCGTGGTCGACGTCACCGGCCACCGCAAGGCCCGCTCCTGCCATGGCGAGCTGGTGCTGTTCGACCCCGAGATCCTGGTGGCGACGGCACCGGTCGCCGCGCGCGAGGGGTGTCTCAGCGTGCCCGACCTCACCGGCGACGTGGCCCGGGCGGGCTCGCTGGTGGTGCGCGGCCTGAACCCGGACGGCACCGGGCGGGTGGTGGAAGTCGACGGCTTCGAGGCCCGTGCCGTGCTCCACGAGATCGACCACCTCGACGGCCTGCTCTTCCTCGACCGGGTGGCGTCGCCGGCAGCCCTGTTCGCCCGCAGGGTGTACCGGTAGTGCTCCCGTTCTCGTCGGCGGGGCGTCGGTAGCCTCTCCGCCGGTGCCGTTTCCCAAAAAACTGCTCAACGAGAACGAGGAGGTGGTCGTCGACGTCCGGCCGCACTGGATCGTGCTGGCCGGGCCGTCGCTGGCTCTGCTCGCATCCATTGCCGCCGCCATCCGGATCTCGGCCAACACCGACAACGAGGTGTTCCGGCTCGCCGTGCTGGCCCTGGTACTGGTCGTCCTCGTGTGGTTCGTGGTGCGGTTCGCCAAGTGGGTGACCACGAACCTGGTGATCACCAGCGACCGGCTCATCGTGCGGTCGGGCGTGATCGCCAAACGGGGCCGGGAGATCCCCCTGGAACGGATCAACGACATCACCGTGACCCAGTCGGTGGTCAATCGCATCCTGGGCTCCGGCGACCTGGTCGTGGAGTCGGCGGGGGAGCGGGGCCAGGAGGCCTTCCCCGAGTGCCCCGACCCGACCCGTGTGCAGAACGAGATCTACCGCCAGATGGAGGAGAGTCGCGACCGAGACCTCGACCGCCAGTCCGGTCGGCGGGAGCTGTCACCGCTCGACCAGCTCGAGAAGCTCGACGAGCTGCGCCAGCGCGGCGTCATCTCCCAGGCCGAGTTCGACGTCAAGAAGGCAAAGCTCCTCGACCAGCTGTAGGCCACGCCCATCAGCGAACCGGGGACACTTCGCAAGGTCGAAGCCCGCCCCCGTCGACGTGTCACCGGAACGCGGCGACGCTCGCTCCGTCCGACGCCTGCACGTGCCAGCCGTCGATCGGCACGCCGGGCTCGGTGAGGGCGACCACGCAGCCGCCGAACCCCGCACCGGTGAGCCGGGCGCCGAGCACGCCGGGCGTGGCCGTCAACCGCGCCACCAGGGCGTCGAGGGCCGGCGTCGACACCTCGAAGTCGTCCCGGAGGCTGGCGTGGCTGGCGGCGAGGACGGCTCCCGCGCTCAGGCCGTCGCCCGAAGCGAGGGCGGTGGCGAGGGCGGTGACCCGCGCGTTCTCGGTGACCACGTGACGGGCCCGACGGCGGAGAACGGGATCGTCGAGTGCCTCCACCTCGGACCGGTCGGCCCGGGCGAGGGGACCGACCCGGGCCTCCGCGGCCTCGCACTCGGTCCGCCGCCGGGCGTAGGCCGTCCGCGCCAGGCCCCGGCGCTCGCCGGAGTGGATCACGACGACCTCGATGTCGTCGGGCAGGCGGACGGGGTCGACGGCCAGGCGGGCGCAGTCGAGGAGCAGGGCGTGCCCGGCCACGCCTGCGGCCGACGTGAGCTGGTCCATCACGCCCGTGGGCACTCCGGTCGCCGCGTGCTCGGCCCGCTGGCATAGCAGGGCGAGGTCGCGGGCCGAACCGTCGAAGCCGACGGCGAGAGCCAGGGCCACCTCCAGCGCCGCGCTCGAGGCCAGGCCGGCGCCGAGGGGCAGTGTGGTGCGGACGGCGCCCCGGAGCCCGCTGACCGGACGTAGCTCGGCGACCACGGCGGCCACGTAACGGGCCCAGGGTGGGTCCACCGACGACGGGTCTTCGATCTCGAGGTCGATCTCGGCCACCCCGGCCTCCTCGTCCGAACGCACCACCACCCGGCTGCCGCCCCGGCGGCCCAGCACCTCCGTGCCCAGGTCCACCGCCAGAGGCAGCGCCAAGCCGCCGGTGTAGTCGGTGTGGTCGCCGACGAGGTTGACCCGCCCGGGAGCCCACGCCCGTACACGGGAGGCGCCGGTCACGCTCCCGCCGCCCGCAGCCGGCCCGCCGCCTCGTCGGGGGCCACCGGATTGAAGAACACACCGCTGCCCAGTTCGCCCGACGCCACGAATCGGGGCGTGCCCGGGGCCCGCAGGAGGGGCGACACCTCCACGTGGAGGTGGGCGGTGGGCCAGTCGCCGCCGTCGGTCGGCCGTTGGTGGACCCATAGCAGGTACGGCATCGGCGCTGCGAACAGGCGGTCGAGGCGGGCGAGCACGTCGACCAGCAGGGTGGCCAACCCGTCGCGGGACAGGGTATCGAGAGCCGGGAGGTCGGGCTGGTGGAGCGACGGCGCCAGCACGAGGGCGAAGGGCCAGGCGGCGGCCGACGGCACCCACGCCCGCCAACCGCCGACCTCGGCCACCAGGCGGTCGCCGGGTTCCTCGGCGCAGAGGGCGCACGAGGCCGCGGCCAGCTCCAGGGCGGGCACCGGCGGGACCTCGGGAAAGGCGTAGACCTGCCCGTGGGGGTGGGTGATCGTCGCCCCCACCTCCTCGCCCCGGTTCTCGAACACCAGGACGTAGGCGACGTCGGGCCGGGAGCCGAGAGCGGCCGTGCGCTCGGCCCAGAGGTCCACGACCCGTCGGGCGCCGACCCCGCCGAGCGACCACAGCGACGCGGCGTGGTCGGGGCTGTAGAGGACGACCTCCGATCGCCCGTCCGGCAGCGCCGGCCAGCGGTTCACGAACCACCTCACGTCGTACGGCTCGGGTGCCTCGGTGCCCCCCGGGCAGAAGGGACAGGAGCCGGCGGGCAGGTTCGGACGATCCTGGCGGTCGGCGGACACCACGACGACGGCTCCCGTGAGGGGGTCGACCCGGGTGACCGATCCCGGTCCCTCGGTCACCGTGGACCTCCGCGCCCGAGCACGGCCGCCTCGACTGCCCGTCCGACCGCCGCCAGGCCGCGGACGCGGAGGCCACTCCCGGCGGACCTACCGTCGGCGGCGGCGGCACCGTCGGGGTGGGGAAGCTCGACGGCGAGGTCGTCGAGGGGACGGCCGTGTGGTCCCGCCCAGACGGCGTCGAGCGTCCGGGGCAGGGCCTGCTCCAACGGGACCCCGCTGCGGGCCATACCCCGCACGGTGGCCTCTGCGGCGGTCGGTCGGGCACGGGTCGAGTACCAGGAGCGCCGCCGCTCGCTCAGCCAGTCGGGCAGATCGTCACGGCCTACGCCTGCGGCTCGCGCCGACAGGACGTCGCCAAGGAGCGCGCCGAGCTCGTAGAGCGGTGAAGCGGCGACGGTGGTGGCCACGACGGCATCGGACCGGTGGCCGTGCAGCGTGCCGTAGGCCACGACGTGCGCGGCCAGCAGGTGGTCGAGCGACCGGACGAGGTCGCCCACGGCGAGGATACGGCCGGGCGGCGCCGTGCCCGAGAGCCAACTGCGGACGGCCGTCACGTTGGGCTCCTCCACGGTGACCCAGTGCCGGCAGCGTCCTTCCAGGTGGGTCACCGCCTCCGCCGTCCACTCGGCGAAGCGCGCCGGCGCCTCGAGTCGCAGCCAGAAGTCGTCGCCCAACCACCGGGGATGGACGAGGTGGTGCAGGACGACGACGGGAAGCAGGCCCCGAGCGTGGCCCTCGTCGAGAACGGCGGTGTAGTGCTCGAATGCCTCCTCGTCGAGCCTCCCCTCGACGGGCTCGCATCGCGCCCAGTCGACCGGGAGGCGGAAGGCGACACCGCTCGGCAGTGCTGTGTCGGGCGGCACGGGCCCCCACGGTAGGCGGCACCGCCGGCGTCGCCGCCAGCGGTCAGGGCCGGGCGGGGGGCACCTCGGCGGGTTGTACCCCGGCACCATCGGCCCCGAGCGACGAGATGGCGTCCACCGTCCGCTGCCAGGAGCGGGTCAGCTCGGCCCGCTCGGCGGGTGGGGTGGCCGGGTCGCCGAGGGCCCGGGCCACGGGCAGCACCTTGTAGCTGCCGGGTTGGACCCAGGTCGGCTGGTAGGAGACCCGGGTGACGCGCGCCGCCCCGCCGCCCGCCGCCGCGCCCGCCTCTACGGTGACCAGCACGATCACGCCGTCCTGGCTGTTGGCGGGGCAGCAGCGGGGCGACTGGTTCGACAAGAAGTTGCCCATGCCGTAGACGACGTACTTCTCGCCGATCTTCTCGACGGGCTGGACGACATGGGCGTGGTGCCCGAGCACGAGGTCGACCTCGGGCGACTCGAGGAGCTGGCGGGCGATGGCCCGCTGCTCGTCGGTGGGTGCCACCTGGTACTCGTTGCCCCAGTGCAGGCTCACGACCACGAACCGGGCGCCGGCCTCCCGGGCGCCGCGGGCGTCGGCGAGGATGCGTTCGGGCGGGTCGATGAGGTTCACGAGCCAGGGCTGGTCGGAAGGCAGGCGGAACCCGTTGAGGCCGTAGGAGTAGGAGAGATGGGCGACGTGCACGCCCTCGATCTCCCGCCGGTTCGGGGTGGCGGCCTCTGCCGGCGTGCGGGCTGTGCCCGCGTGGCCCAGGCCGGCGGCGTCGAGGACGTCGAGGGTTGCGCTGACGCCGGCGGCGCCCTTGTCGAACGCGTGGTTGGACGCGACCGAGCACCCGTCGAAGCCGGAGGCGGCGATGCCCGCGGCCAGCTCGCGGGGGACGTTGAACACGGGGTACGACGACAGGTTGCGGTTGTCGGCCGACAGCGGGGTTTCCAGGTGGCAGATGCCCAGGTCGGCGTCCGAGACGATGGGCTTGATCGCCGTCAGCATCGGCCCGAAGTCGTATGCCTGTCCGGAGGCCCGCCCGGTGGCCGCCGCTCTCGCCACCACCGGTCCGTGGCCCAGGAAATCGCCGCTGGCGGCGATTGTGAAGACCCGGGGCGGAGGAGTTGCGACCGCCTTCGCAGCTGCCCCGCCGACGGGTGCGCCGGCAGGGCGGCTGGGTCCCCCACTGCACGCGGCGACCACCGTCGCCATCGCCACGGCGACGACCACGCGGGAACGACCTGTTGATGACCGCCGGTCGGTGCTCGTGCCGGCAGTCTAGGGAGCGCTCCGCACCGGTGCCCGCTCGGGAGGCGGATAGGGTCCGCGCCGATGGGAACCGAACCCGGTATCCGCACACTGGTGTGCTTTCACGCGCACCCCGACGACGAGGCCATCGCCACCGGTGGGTCCATGGCCAAGGCGGCAGCCGCCGGACACCGCGTGGTCTTGGTGGTGGCCACCAAGGGCGAGCACGGGGAGGTCGCCGAGGGATTCCTCGACGATGGTGAGCCCTTGGAGGCGCGTCGCGTGGTGGAGACCCACGCCGCCGCCGAGATCCTCGGCGTCTCCCGGGTCGAGTTCCTGGGCTATGTCGACTCGGGGATGATCGGTACCCCGGAGAACGACGGGCCGCAGTCGTTCTGGCAGGCCGACGTCGACGAGGCCGCCCGGCGCCTCGCGGCCATCCTCACCGAGGAGCAGGCCGACGTGCTCACCGCCTACGACGAGAACGGCGTCTACGGCCACCCGGACCACATCCAGGTGTACCGGGTCGGCGTGGCCGCCGGGCGTATGGCGGGAACGCCCAAGATCTACCTGAACACCGTCAACCGCGACTTCCTCCAGCGGGAGATGGAGCGGATGGCGGAGTCGGGGGCCGAACCCCCGGGTGACATCGACCCGGCCGAGCTGCGGGAGCTGGGCGTTCCCGAGGACCGCATCACGACCGCGGTCGACGTCGGCGAGTTCGTGACGGTCAAGCGCCGGGCCATGGCCGCCCACGCCAGCCAGATCTCCGAGACGTCGTTCTTCCTGGCCATGCCCGAGGAGATGTTCGCCGCGGGGTTCGGCACCGAGTGGTACATGCTCGATGGCGCCGCACCCGGGACCTCTGAGACCGACCTGTTCGAGGGGCTGGATGGCCGCACCGCGTGAGCGGGCTGGTTCCTGTCGCCACACTCCTCGCCTTCCATACCGGCTGGTCGTGGGTCGTGATCGTGGGCAACGGCCTGGCCGGGCTGTGGTCGCTGGGAGCCGCCCGCTGGCCCCCGTTGCGGACCCGGGCGCTGTGGTGGTTCATTGCCGCCGCCCAGGTCTCGGTGTTCGTCGAGGTAGGCGTGGGCGTCGGGATGGTGGCTGGCCAGGACCGCCAGGCCGAGCAGTTCCACATGTTCTACGGCTTCCTCGCTCTCATCGCCGTGGCCATCATCTACTCGTACCGCCACCAGCTCCGCCACCGCCTCTATCTGCTCTACGGCCTCGGTGGCCTCTTCATCATGGGCCTTAGCATCCGGGCGATGCTCCTGGGCCAGCGGTAGCGCCGGTCAGTCGTGGGGGACCTTCTCGGGGCCCTGGTTGCGGTAGCTCGTCACGAACCGGTCGAGACCCTGCGGTTCGACGCCGTCGCAGAGCAGGCGGCGTCCCCACGCCGTCGTCGCCACCGGCTTGGGAAGCGACGCCCGGGGTACGAGAAGCACGTCCTTGCTGTACCTGTCGGTGACCTGCTGGAGCTGAGTCTGGGCCTCGGCCGGAATGTCGGGGCGGTACCAGATCACCACGTAGCCGTGCTCCAGGGAGTGCACGATCTGGCCGTCGGGCGGGGCGTTGTCCGCCGTGAACTTTCCTGCGGGCGAGGGGTTGACCAGGTGGTCACCGCCCGCCGGCGGATTGACCTTGTAGGTCGGGTTGGGCACGTGATTGTTGGGCGCGGGGGCCGTGGGGTCGCTCCGTCGGTCGAACTCGCAGGAACCCGCCTCCAGGCGGCTGATGGTCCTGTTGCTCGCGCGGCGGTTGTTGATCATCACCCCGGCCACAGCACCGAACAGGAGCACGGCGACACCCCCGATCAGCGCCCGTTTGCGAAGCGCCTTCCGGCGCCGGGCCCGCTCCGCGGCGGCGAGACGTTCGGCCTTGGTCGGCCCCGACCGCCCGCGTACCGTCGCCTTCTTCGCCGGCTGGTTGCCCTTCGACCCCTGGGCCTGCCGGGGTGGGCGGGCGCCGCCACCCATGGCGCCCGTCCCCGCCTTTTCCGTCGCAGAGCCGGATCCCGATGCGCCGGGCTGCTGGTCAGGGCGGGCTTTGCGCGCCTGCTGGGCCTGACGCTGGCGGCTGGACTGTTGGCGAGGGCGGCGCTTCCCACCCTTTTTCTTCGACGCCATGGTTCGGTGGGTGGCTCCTGGCTCCTGGCTCCCGGCGGACGGCGCAGCCTATCCGCCGGCGCCAGCCAGGGATCGGGCGGCCACGCCGTATGGTCTCGGTGTGGGAGATAGGGCCGGTCACGAGCGGTCGTCAGCGCCGCGATGAGCCCGACCCGAACGCGGCTGGTGGTGCTGTTCGGCGGCCGGTCGGCGGAGCACGAGGTGTCGTGTACGACGGCGGTGTCGGTGCTGGCCGCCGTCGACCCGGCGCGCTACGAGGTGGTCCCCGTCGGCATCACCCCCGGCGGCCGGTGGGTGCTGGCCGACGAGGCCCAGCGGACACTGGCCGAGAGCGGGCCTGCCGCCCTGCCTCCTGCGCTCGAGGCGCGGGGCCCCGACGTCGGTCCGTGCGAGGTGCTCGCTCCACCGTCCGGGTCGGGTGCGGGCTCTCGGTCGCCGACCGTCGTGTTCCCCCTGCTGCACGGGCCGTTCGGAGAGGACGGCACGGTGCAGGGACTCTGCGAGCTCGCCGACGTGCCGTACGTGGGGTCGGGAGTTCTCGGCTCGGCGGCGTGCATGGACAAGGGCGTGGCCAAGCGGCTGCTTGCCGATGCCGGGTTGCCGGTTGCCCGTTGGCTGTCGTTTCGCGAGTGGGACGTCGACGCTGCGGTCGCCACTGCGGTGGAGGCGCAGCTCGGATGGCCGGTCTTCGTCAAACCCGCCGGGCTCGGCTCGTCGGTGGGCGTGGCCCGGGTCGCCGACGCCGCCGGCCTGGGGCCGGCGATGGATGCGGCGCTCTCCTTCGACGAGTGGATCGTTGTCGAGGAGGCGGTTCCCGGGCGGGAGATCGAGTGTGGCGTCCTGGGTGACAACCCACCTGAGGCGTCGGTGCCGGGCGAGGTGCGCCCCAGCCGGGAGTTCTACGACTACGAGGACAAGTACCTCGGCGGCCAGGCCGAACTGATGGTGCCCGCCCCGTTGCCCGACGGGCTGACCGCCGAGGTGCAGCGACTGGCCGTCGCCGCCTTCGGGGCGCTCCGGGCCGAGGGCATGGCCAGGGTCGACTTCTTCTACGAGGAAGGGGGCCGGGGCCTGTTGGTCAACGAGGTCAACACCATCCCGGGCTTCACGCCGATCTCGATGTACCCGCGCCTGTGGGAGGCGTCCGGGGTGCCCTATTCGGAGTTGGTCGACCGCCTCGTGACCCTCGCCGTGGAGCGCCACGCCCGCCGTGCCGGCCGGGTGGGCCGCTCCCGGGCGTGAGGAGGGCGCGAAGCCGCCGGTTACAGATGGACGACGGGGCAGGTGAGGGTGCGGGTGATGCCGTCGATCGCCTGCACCCGGCTGACGACGAGCCGCCCCAGCTCGTCCATGGAGCCGGCCTCGGCCCGCACGATCACGTCGTAGGGCCCGGTGACGTCTTCGGCGGCCACCACGCCGTCGATCTTGGCCACCTCGTCGGCGACCTGGGCGGCCTTGCCCACCTCGGTCTGGATCAGCACGTACGCGTGCACGGCCATGCGGTAGTCCCTCCTCGACCGGTGTCCCCCGCATGCTAGCGAGGCGATCCGTGCGTTCCGGGAACCCCCGGCGCGCGGGGGCGGACGGCCTCGGCGACAGGGGACAGTTTCAACTGCGACTTCGGAGAGATGCAATCGTCCCGTACGCCGATCGTGCTGCGGGACGGAGGAATCGAAACCTCAAGCCCGAAAAGGTCAGGGGCGGGGGTTCTTCCCCTCGCGACGGACGATTGCACAACCCGCCGTCACCGACCGCCTCACCGTGGGGTCGCGAGGGCGACGGTAGGGAAGTAGGTCCGATATCGAGACGGGTCGCGAGTCAGTAGCTGCAACCGCGCTACAGCCGCATGGGCGCCGATGAAGAAGTCGGGAAGGGTCGAGGTTCTCGTCCCCCGATTGCGCCGGTAGTTGAGGAACGCCTTCCCCGCAAGAAACGCTGCTTCCCATGGCAGCGCCAGACGC
>Ga0183260_10000919_pt1 | contig 24980 bp, 25 predicted proteins | sample AntDrymUQ4972206_2_FD_129768 | JGI IMG/M metagenome (GOLD analysis project Ga0183260, IMG submission 129768) | Polar desert sand microbial communities from Dry Valleys, Antarctica - metaG UQ497 (22.06) (version 2) (version 2) | ecosystem: Environmental > Terrestrial > Soil > Desert | place... | reverse complement strand
CGGCTGACATCGCTCGGTGTGTAGCTCCACCCGACGCAGCTCGTCCACTTAGTCGAGGCGAAGGCGGGCGCGAGCCCGGCCGAGCACGCCTTGAACACATCAAGAAGCCGCCTCAGCTTCTGCGCGGGGTGTCGGCCGGTGGCTGTGCGCATCGCCCTGATCAGAGCGTGGCTGAGGGCGACGGATCGGTGGCCCTGCGGTGGATGACGGTGAGTGCCTCGAGGATGGGCTCGCGACCGGCGAGCACCGCCGGACGCCTCTCCGCGCCCGGCCGGTGAGGGTTCACCACGGGGCCGTGTGTCAGATGCCGTCAGACCGCACCGGAGCCGTCAGTCCTTCCACGGGGCCGACTCGCCCATCTTCTCGTCGTCATCTAGTCGATACGGCGACACAACCTCTCGAAGCCGAAGTCCGAGCCGCGAACAACCACCACGTCGTCGTCGAGGTCGTCGAGGTCGTCGAGGTCGTCGACTATGTGGCCCTTGACGCCTCCACCGGGGATTGAACCGTTGACGTGCAGGACGAAGCCGTCACCGGTCTCGAACAAGCGGTCCGAACCCGCGTCGGCGAACCTGGCTGTGCCGCCTGGACCCGAAACAGTGACGACGACTCCCGGCGCCACGATGTCCATGGCATGCAGCACCTGCGCGTCCGCGTCCATTCGGAGCATTGCCGCTGGTGCATTGCGCGACCAGGAGCGATATGAACCCGTACAGCGAGTAAAACACAAAACGGAGGGCGCTGTCTGTAGGCTCGACAAAAAGAATGCGTACAAAAGAAATGTAATGCTGGACGACATTTTCCTGTCTGTACACCTTTATGACCTGGCGACGACACTCAGTCAGCCAGGTGCCGTTCGACCGAGGCCACCTTCGCGGCCAGCTGTCCGGTGTGACCGGGGCGGATGTCGGCCTTCAGGACGAGGCCGACTCTCGGCGCATGCGCCGCGACCACGTCGACCGCCTGCTTGAGGACCGCCATGATCTCGTCCCACTCGCCCTCGACGTTGGTGAACATCGCGTTGGTCTCGCACGGCAGGCCGCTGCCTCTGACCACCCGTATCGCGTCGGCCACCGCCTCGCTCACGCCGCCGGTCTCGTCGCCACCGCTGGGACTGATGCTGAACGCCACGATCATGCGTCCACCCTCCCAGAGACCGCTTCCGGCTGAACGCGCCGCTGCCGGGGCCCTGCCGGCTCACACCGTCACTGCGTCACCGGAGGCGATCAGCAGCGCCACATCTGCCAGCGCCACCACCGCGGTGGCGGCCAGGGCCAGCCGCCGGTGTCCGGTGGCGGCGGCCACGGCGCCCAGGGCAGCCACCAGCGCGACAACTCCGAGCACCGCCCAGCCGCCGACGCCGAGCCCGCCACGGGCGCCCGCGACGACCACGGCGGAGGCGACCACCAGCACAACGGGCGCCAGCACGCCGGAGCCGGTGCGGCCCAGGCGGTGGGGGAGTCCCCGCACGCCGGTTGATCGGTCGTCTTCCAGGTCCGGCAGTACGTTGATCAGGTGAGCACCGACCCCGAGCAGTGCTCCCGCAACGATCATCCATGGCGGCGGCCACGGGTGCCCGGGCAGCGCCACGATGACGACGACGGGCAGCAGGCCGAAGAACACCGCGTACGGCGCCCAGGACCACACCGTGGACTTGAGGCCGGCGTTGTAGGCCCACGCCGCCGCGACGCCCACGGTATGAGCCAGGCCGGCACGCCAGCCCAAGGCCGACGACAACACGACGGTCGCCGCGGCTGCCGCCACCGCGGCCCGGCGGACCGTCCGGGCGGTGACCGCGCCGACAGCCACAGGCTTGTCGCTGCGCCCGGCCGCGGCATCCCGGGCGGCGTCGAGCCAGTCGTTGGACCAGCCCACCGACAGCTGCCCGGCGAGGAACGCCAGCAGCACGACCAGCGACGCGGGGCCGGCGCCCACCGCGACCGCGAGCACGGTGGCGAGCGTGGTGACAGCCACCACCGGCCCGGGGTGGCACGAGGCCGCCAACGCGCCGAGCAGACCGGGTTGGCGGGGACCGAGCGCAGCGGTCCCGGGCAGCACCATCGGGCGATCCTAGCCAGGGCCGCGGTCACGCTCCGTCGACAGATTGACGCCGACGACGAGCCGGGCCGGGCCCCGTGAGCCAGCTCGTGGCGGTCCAGCCGGTGCTGCCGCCGTATCGCTACCCCCAGCACGAGATCACCGCTGCCTTCGCCGACATCTGCCTGGACACCGGGGCCAAAGAGCGGCTGCTGCGCCGGCTGCACAGCAACGCCCAGGTCGGATCGCGGCACCTGGCGCTGCCGCTGGAGCGCTACGCGGACCTGGCCGACTTCGGCGCGGCCAACGACGCCTTCATCGAGGTCGCCGTCGACCTCGGCGCGCAGGCCGTGACTGGCGCGCTGGCTGCCGCCGGGCTGCAGCCAGCGGACGTGGACACCATCGTGTCGACGACCGTCACCGGGCTCGCCGTGCCCTCGATCGAGGCCCGGATCGCCGCTGTCATCGGACTGCGTCCCGACGTACGCCGGGTGCCGTTGATGGGCCTCGGCTGCGTCGGCGGCGCGGCCGGCATCGCCCGCCTCGACGACCTGCTCGCCGGCCGGCCCAACGACGTCGCGGTCCTGATCTCGGTCGAGCTGTGCTCGCTGACGCTGCAGCGGGGCGACAGCTCGACGGCGGCCCTGGTGGCCAGCGGCCTGTTCGGCGACGGCGCCGCCGCCGTCGTGATGGCCGGTGACGAGCGGCGGCCCCCCGCCGGGCACCGCTGGTCGGGGCCGCAGGTGGTGGCCTCGCGCAGCCGGCTCTACCCCGACTCCGAGCGGGCGATGGGCTGGGACTTCAGCGGCAGCGGGCTCAAGATCGTGCTCGGCGCGGAGGTGCCCGATCTGGTCGAGCGGCATCTGGGTGAGGACGTGCGCGCCTTCCTCGCCGACGCCGACCTCAAGATCGACGACGTCACCGGGTGGGTGTGCCACCCCGGCGGGCCAAAAGTGATCGAGGCGATCCAGACCGCTCTCGGACTGCCCGCCGCGGCCACCGAGCTGACCTGGCGATCGCTGGCCGAGGTCGGCAACCTGTCGTCGGCTTCGGTGCTGCACGTGCTGCACCAGACGATGACCCGACGCTCCCACGAGTCCGGCTCGCCGGGCCTGCTGCTGGCGATGGGTCCGGGCTTCTGTTCTGAGCTGGTGCTGCTGCGGTGGTGAACGGGGCATGATCTGGTTCACCGCGCTGATCGTGTTGGTCGGTCTCGAGCGGCTGCTCGAGCTGGTGGTGTCGCGGCGCAACACCGCCTGGAGCCTCGCCAGGGGCGGCCGCGAGCACGGCCCCGGCCACTACCCGTTCATGGTCATGCTGCACGTCGGGCTGCTCGTCGGCGCCCTGGTCGAGGTCGCCCTGGCCGACCGCCCGTTCCTACCCGGGCTCGGCTGGACGATGCTCATGCTGGTCGCCGGCGCCCAGGCGCTGCGGTGGTGGTGCATCAGCACCCTCGGCACCCACTGGAGCACCCGGGTCGTGGTGGTGCCGGGCATGCGGCTGGTCGCCGCTGGGCCGTACCGGCTGCTGCGTCACCCCAACTACGTCGCGGTGGTGCTCGAGGGTGTCGCCCTGCCGCTCGTGCACACCGCCTGGCTCACGGCGCTGGTCTTCACCGCGGCTAACCTCGCGCTGCTCGCGGTGCGCATCCGCGTCGAGGAAGCCGCTCTGCGCACCGCGGCGGCGCCGTGATCGACGTGCTGATCGCCGGCGGCGGACCGGCCGGGCTAGCCACCGCGCTGCAGTGCACCCGCCTCGGCCTCAGCACCGTCGTGCTCGAGCCCCGGCCCGGTCCGCTCGACAAGGCCTGCGGCGAAGGGCTGACACCGGCCGCCACCGCCGCGCTGGCCGACCTGGTCGGCGCGGACCGGACCGGGGGAGTGCCCCTACGCGGCATCCGCTATCTCGATGCCGGCGGGCCCGGTGGCCGCGTACGCAGCGTCGACGCGCTGTACGCGCGCGGCGAGGGCCGCGGTGTACGCCGCACCGAGCTGCACGCCGCGCTGGGGACCGCCGTGTGCGCGGCCGGCATCCCCGTCGAGGCCGGCCGGGTGCGCGAGGTGCACCAGCGGGACGACTGCGTGACGGCGGGCGGGATGGCTGCCCGCTACCTCGTGGCCGCCGATGGCCTGCACTCACCGATCCGCGCGCAGCTCGGTCTCGGCCGTACCGATCCGCGGCGCCCAGCGCGCTACGGCCTGCGACGGCACTTCGCCGTGCCGCCGTGGACCGATCTGGTCGAGGTGCACTGGAGCCGCGTCGCCGAGGCATACGTGACCCCGGTCGGCACCGACCTGGTTGGCGTCGCCATGCTCAGCAGCGAGCGGCAACCCTTCGAGGCACACCTGCGGCAGTTCCCCCAGCTGGCCGACCGCCTGCCCGTCCGCGCGGCAACCCAGGTCCGCGGCGCCGGCCCGCTGCTGCAGCGGGCCAGCGCACCCCGGGCCGGGCGGGTGCTGCTGGTCGGCGATGCCGCCGGCTACGTCGACGCCCTCACTGGCGAGGGGATCGCGGTGTCACTGGCCTGTGCCCGCTCGCTGGCGCAGTGCCTGGCCGCCGGCCGCCCCGAGGCGTACGAGCGGGCCTGGCGGCGTGAGTCGCGCCGCTACCGGCTCATCACGCAGGCGCTGCTGTGGGCGGGACGCCGACCGGCGGTGCGCCGCTCGATCGTGCCGGCGGCCCGGCGCCTGCCCGCGGTGTTCGGCGCGGCCGTCAACCAGCTGGCCGGGTCCAGTGGCCCCGGGGTCAGTGGCACGGTGTGAGCGACGTCTGGGATCTCGTCGTCATCGGTGCCGGCCCGGCCGGGTCGGCCGCGGCGCTCGGCGCCCTGCATGCCCGACCTGACCTGCGGGTGCTCCTGCTGGACCGTGCCGACTTCCCCCGTGACAAGCCCTGCGGCGACGGCATCGCACCGCACGCGCTCGACGTGCTGGCCGCCGTCGGCGTGACCGGGCTCCTGGACGACAAGGTGCCGGTGCGGCGGCTCGAGCTGACCCACGGGCAGCTGCACGTCTCGCGCCTCATGAACAGACCCGCCTTCGTCGTTCCCCGCTCGGTGTTCGACGCCCGGCTGCTCGAGGCCGCCCAGGCCGCGGGGGCGTGCTGTCGGCGCCAGCGGGTGCGCACGATCCGGGTCGACCGCACCCACGTGGTTCTCGACGACACGGCGGACGCCGGCCGGAGCGTCCGGGCTCGGACGGTGGTCGGCGCGGATGGGGCGCACTCGGCGGTACGGGCCGCCATCGCTCCCGGACGGCGGCCCCGCACCGCGCTGGCGCTGCGTGGGTATGCGCCCGTGCCGGCTGCCGGTCGTGGCCGGCAGCTGATCGTCTTCGGCTCACGGCGCCAGCCCGCGTACGCGTGGTCGTTCGACCGGGGTGACGGGCTCGCCAACGTCGGCTACGGCGAGCTGGTGCGTCCTGGAGGTCCGGCGCCGTCGCGGGCGCTGCTGCTGCAGCAGCTCGACCAGCTGCTACCAGGGGCGACCCGGGGCGGGAGCCAGTGGCGCGGCCACCACCTGCCGTTGTCGTCGTGGCCGTGGCGGCAACCCGACGGGCGGGTCCTGCTCGCCGGCGACGCCGCTCACCTGGTCAACCCGATCACGGGTGAGGGCATCTACTACGCGGTGGCTACCGGGGTGCTGGCCGGTCGAGCAGCCGCCCGCGCCCACGACGCCGACGGCGGCCGCAGCGCCGGCCGCCTGCACCGCCGGGCCGTGCGGACTCTGCTCGGTCGGCACCTGCTGCACACGAGTCTCGCGGCCCGGCTGGCGCCGGTGCCGGTGCTGGTGCACGCAGCCGTCCGTGCAGCGGCCGCTGAGCAGTGGGTCTTCGACGAGCTGGTGGAGCTCGGGCTCGGCCGCGGGTGTCTCAGTTCTGCGACGGGCAGGGCGATGGCCAGAAATGTTCTATCCAGGGGTTGACGCTCTGGAACGGATCCAGAATAGAGTGAGGCCATGGTTCGGTAGACGGGCCAGGTGAGCTTCGAGAGGCGTAGCGATGACCGACGTGACAAGCCAAGCGAGCGACGACCGGACCGAGCGAGCAGTCCTGACCACCAGGCAGGGACACCCGATCTCGGACAACCAAAACCAGCGCACAGTCGGTGCCCGGGGCCCAGCGACCCTGGAGAACTACCAGTTTCTGGAGAAGATGAGCCACTTCGACCGCGAGCGCATCCCCGAGCGGGTCGTGCATGCGCGCGGAGCCACGGCGTTCGGCTACTTCGAGGCGGACGGGACCGTCGGTGACGAGCCGATCTCGAGGTTCACCCGGGCCAAGCTCTTCCAGCAGCAGGGCAAGCGCACCGAGCTCGCCATCCGCTTCTCCACCGTCGCGGGTGGGCGGGACTCCTCCGAGGTCGCTCGTGACCCGCGTGGTTTCGCGGTCAAGTTCTACACCGAGGACGGCAACTGGGACCTCGTCGGCAACAACCTGGGTGTCTTCTTCATCCGCGACGCCATCAAGTTCCCCGACTTCATCCACTCCCAGAAGCCCGACCCGGTGACGTTCGAGCGGCAGATTCCCAACCGGGTCTTCGACTTCGTCAGCCAGACCCCCGAGTCGCTGCACATGATCCTGCTGGTCTTCAGCCCGCGCGGCATCCCCGCCAGCTACCGCACCCAGCAGGGCTTCGGTGTCAACACCTACAAGTGGGTCAACGCCGACGGCGAGACCACGCTGATCAAGTACCACTGGCTGCCCAAGCAGGGCGTCAAGTCCCACACCGCCGACGACGCCGCGGTCATCCAGGGCACCGAGCTGGGCTCACACACCAAGGACCTCTACGGGGCCATCGATGCCGGCGAGTACCCCGAGTGGGACCTGCACGTGCAGATGATGGACGACCACGACCACCCCGAGCTCGACTTCGACCCGCTCGACGACACCAAGGTCTGGCCGGAAGACCAGTTCCCGCTGCACAAGATCGGGACGATGGTGCTCAACCGCAAGCCGGAGAACTTCTTCCTCGAGAACGAGCAGATCGCCTTCGGCACCGGCGTGCTCGTCGACGGGCTCGACTTCTCCGACGACAAGATGCTGGTCGGCCGCACCTTCAGCTACTCCGACACCCAGCGGCACCGGGTCGGTGCCAACTACCTGCAGCTCCCGGTCAACCAGCCCAAGAACGCCACCGTCGCGACCGGTCAGCGCGACGCTCCGATGGCCTACGCCGTCGACCTCGGTGCCGGGCAGAACCCGCACATCAACTACGAGCCATCGATCCTGGGCGGTCTGCGTGAGGCCGACACTCCGGCGCCTGCCCCGCAAGGCCCGGAGCTGAGCGGGAGGCTCACCCGAGAGCGCATCTCGCGCACCAACGACTACCAGCAGGCGGGCCAGCGCTACCTGCTGTCGGAGCCGTGGGAGCAGGACGACCTGGTCGCCAACCTCGTCGACGGACTCGGCCAGTGCGACCGGCCGATCCAGGAGCGGATGGTCTGGCACCTGCTGATGGTCGAGGACGAGCTAGGCCTGCGGGTCGGGGACGCGATCGGGATCAATCCCGACGACGTCGCCCATCTGGAGCCGCTGGCGACGCAGACGCTGTCGAACGAGGAGCGCGAGCGGGCCGCCAACCTCGGCAAGAACGGGCCGCGGGACGTGTCCGGGCTGACCATGACCCACTGCGTGCCCAACGAGCACGTAACGGTCAGCTAGAGCCGTCCTGCAGCAGCCGGAGCATCTCCGGCAGCTCGAAGACCTGGGCCACCGCGACCCCCGACTGGCGGCCCAGGTCGGGGTCCGCGCCCGCGTCCAGCAGCATCCGTACGCCGCTCTCGGAGCGCCGGAACACGGCGGCGCCGAGGGCGGTCTGGCCGCGGTCGTTGATCCGGGTGTGGTCGGCCCCGCGCGCAAGCAGAGCGGCGAGGGTCTCGGGATGGTCGTGATAGGCGGACAGGATGAGCAGGGTGTCGCCCACGCTGTTGGTGAGGTTGACCGGAACGCCGGCGTCGACCCTGGCGGCAAGCGCGTCGCTCATCCCGTCGCGCGCGAGGTCGAACGTGTCCTGCAAGAAGCCCAGCTCGTCGTCGGTGAGGCCATCGCTCATGGCAGCCATTGTCCCCTTGAGGAGGCGGCGGTGCGCGCTCAGCGCGAGATCAGCTCGCGGTCGACGCCCCCAGCGCGCCGCATCCGCACCGCCTGAGCGGCGTAGTCGACGCCGCTGAGCACCGTGGCGGCCACGGCGAGGATGAGCACCGGCAGTCGCAGGTCGCTCAGCAGACCGGCCAGGGGGAGCAGGTACATGGTGACCGCCGTGTTCTGGCTCAGCGATTTGAGCTTGCCGCCGCGAGATGCGGGGATCAGCCCGTGTCGGCGTACCACCATCCGCAGCCCTGTGACAGCCACCTCGCGGCCGAGGATCACGATCGTGGCCCACCACGGCAGGTCGCCCAGGGCCGACAGGCCGATCAGGGCAGCGCCGACCAGAGCCTTGTCGGCGATCGGATCGGCCTGAATGCCGAAGTCGGTCACCTCACCGCGCGAGCGGGCCAGGTGGCCGTCGACAAGGTCGGTGAGACAAGCACCGACATAGATCGCTGCCAGCACGGACCGGCTCTTCGCAGAACCGTCGTCGTTGACGAGCAGCAGCGCAAAGACGGGGACGGCAAGCAGGCGACCGAGCGTCAAGGCATTGGGGAGGTTGACGCTGGTCCGCTCCAGGCTGCTTGCCATCTCAGCTGCGGATGCGCTCGGCCTGGCTGGCAGCTGGGATGGCGACGGGCTCATGCTGGCTGATCGCCGTCTTGCCCGTCCGGGCCTCGTTGCCGGTGGCCAGCGCGCCGAGGGTCACCGCGATCCAGCCGATGCCGATGCCGGCGATGTCATCGACCACGTAGTGCCAGCCGAAGTAGACCGTCGAGAGCACGGTGAGACCGAGGTAGGCCCACAACCCCCTGCGCAGCCATCTGTGCAGGCCCGCCCGATGCGCGCAGTACGCCGCGGTGAACACCACCGACACATGCAGCGAGGCAAACGCCGCCACGCCGTGGATGGAGTTCGTCTCCCACGGGGTTAACAAGACCTTGAGCCGCGAGTTCCACAAGCCGTCCTGCAGTGCGCTCACCCCGGTGTCCGGCAGCGTCGCCTGGAAGTACTCGCCGTCGATGTAGCGCGGGCCGACCGACGGCAGCAGGTAGTAGCTGGCGGCGCCCAGCGCCCAGTTGACACAAAGGGCGGTGACGTACCAAAAACCCAGGCTGATGTTGCGGTTCCAGACCAGAGCGGCGGCGAGCGAGATCGGCACCAGCATCACGTAGGAGATGTAGACCGACGACAGCACATGCGCCGCGACGCCGGTGCCCAGCATCTCGTGCAGGAGCCTGGCGGGGTCGGCGCCGAGGAACAAGATGCGGTCGGAGATGCCGAGCCAGTCGTCGTACCGCTCCTCACGCACAGTCGGCAGGTAGTTCTTGAGGTTGCGGTAGGCGACGTAGGTGACGTAGAACGCGCCGAGGCCGAGCAGGGCGATGCGCACCCGCCACCATGGCCAGCGCTCGTGCAGCACGTCGCGACACGAGGTCCAGATCTGTCCCATGTCGTTCACCCGCCTGACCGCGCGGGGCAGCATGTCGGCCAGGACGAAGAGGCAAAGAATGAGGGGCAAACGCACGTACGACGGACCGGCGACGCCGTCGGGGTCGCGCATTGGCAGCCCGGTGTGCAGCGACACGAGCACCGCGGCAGCACCCGTCAGGGCAGCAGCCGCGAGAGCCAAGGAGTAGGGACGTCGCAACACCAGCCCTAGGTTAGCGGCTATGCCGCTGGGCGGATGCCACCCAGACGTGTGCCATTCACCTCAGTGGGCGTCCGGGTGAGGCGTTCGAAGGCGGCGCCTGGGCGTCAGGCGGCGCCGGGGGAGGGAGCCCGAAGCTTGCCCGTTCGGCGGCCGGGACGAGCCCGATGTACTCGGTGTGCTTGCGGATGTAGGCCGACACGAACGGGCAGTACGGCAAGACCTGGTGCTCGTGCTGCCTCGCCGCCTCTAACACGGTGTGGACCAGTTCGCTGGCTAGACCCTGACCGCCGTGGGCCGGGTCGACCTCGGTGTGGGGGATCGCAGCGCGTCCGTCCTCCAGGTGGTAAACGGCGAAGCCGACCACCTCCCCGTCCACCAAGATCTCGAAACGCTTGCGTTCCGGTGCCTCACGTACGTTGACTGCCTTGACCGCCACGAATAACACGCCCTCTCCCCTTGCGCCCCTCGCGTCGTCTCGACCGTGGTGGGCCGATACACCGATGACCATAGAGCCAACCAGCCGCCCACGGCACCGGAGCCGGCTGATACCGACGCGCTGCCCGGGTCCGACACTGCCTCTGGGGTGTGGTGCTGGTGCTGATGGTGCTCGTGGTGCAGACTGGTGGGGTGATCGGGCCTGACCGCCCGCTTGATCGAGGCCGCTGGGGAAGGCGAACCTCGAGCCAGGGAGGTCAGGGTGTCCGTCACGACACGGGGCGTTGTCTACGTCCACTCGGCGCCGTCGGCGCTGTGCCCACACGTCGAGTGGGCCGTCGGCGGTGTGTTGAGTGTGCCCGCAGCGCTGTCATGGACACCGCAGCCCGCGGCTGCGGGGGCGTACCGGGCCGAGCTGTCCTGGCAGGCCGGGGTGGGTACAGCCGCTAGCCTGGCATCCGCGCTGCGGGGGTGGACCCATCTGCGTTTCGAGATCACCGAAGAGCCGACCGCGGTCAGTGAGGGCGCGCGCTACTGCTACACCGAGCAGCTCGGGCTCTTCCACGCCGTGACCGGTCTGCACGGCGACCTGCTCATCCCCGAGGACCGACTGAGATCTGCTGCCTTGAGGGCGGCCCTTGGTGAGGTGCGCCTCGACCACGAGCTCAACCGGCTCCTCGGCAAACCGTGGGATGACGAGCTGGAGACCTTCCGCCACGCCGGCGAGGGTGCCCCTGTGCGCTGGCTGCACCAGGTGGTCTGAGCAGCCGCCACGGGTTCAGGTCACGGTGATCGTCGTCGACGACGTATGCCGGGCCGAGCCGGACACGCTCACGCGCATCAGGTTCGGCCCCGGCTGGCCGAGCGCCACATGGACGGTGAACCGGCCGCCGGGCTCCACCCTGGTCGTCGTGGGGAACCGCACCCAGCGACCCGCCTCGCGTCGTTCCACCCGCAGCACCGTCCCCGCCCGGACTCCCTCGAGCCGGCCGTGCAGCCGGACCTGCTCGAAGCTGCCCACCCGAGCAGCCGAGGCCGCGAGCCGGCCGGTGGCCACCGGGGTCTTGTCCTCGGCCGGCTTCCGCACCCGGGCAGTCCTGGACGGTCTCGTGTCGCTCTTCCGGTCCGGCGTGCTGGACTCGGAGGGCGTGAGCCGGGACCGTTCCGAGGACGCCGTCGGCGACGGCTTGCTGGTGCGAGCCGGCGTGGTCGGGGAGGAGCTGGTGGCGCTTTGCGGCGTCTGGTCGTCGTCATCGACCCCGGCGGCGCGCAGTGCGCTAGTGCCGAGCCAGGACACGGCCAGGCCCAGTGCGACGCCTGCTGCGAGTAGCGACGCCACGACGATGAGAGCCAGCCGGATCCGGCTGCCGCTGGGGTCACCGGCATCGTTGTCCGTGCTCATGACCTCAGTCTGCCTCAGCACGGGTGCCGTCCCGTGGCGTGGGCGGGGCCAGCCTGGTCAGAGCGGGATGTTGCCGTGCCGGCCGCGCACCCGGCCCTCGGCCGACTCGCCGGGCCTGTCGAGGGCCGCCGCGAGGGCCCGGGCGAGTGCTCCGCGAGTGCGCTCGGGCTCGACCACCTCGTCGACGACACCGATCTCGACGGCCCGCTCGACGCCCCCAGCGATCCGCTCGTGCTCCTCGGCCAGGCCGGCCTCGACCTGAGCGCGTACGTCCGGTGCCACGTCGGCCAACCGGCGGCGGTGCAGCACGCGGATTGCTGCCACTGCTCCCATGACTGCGATCTGGGCACCGGGCCAGGCGAAGACCTTGGTGGCACCGAGCGAGCGGGCGTTCATCGCGATGTAGGCCCCGCCATAGGCCTTGCGCGTCACAAGAGTGACCCGCGGGACCGTGGCCTCGGCGAAGGCGTGCAACAGCTTGGCACCGCGGCGCACGACGCCGTCCCACTCCTGCCCGACGCCGGGCAGGTAGCCCGGGACGTCGACCACGACAAGCAGCGGTACGCCGAACGCGTCGCACATCCGCACGAACCGGGCCGCCTTCTCGGCTGAGGAGGAGTCCAGGCAACCACCGAGGCGCAGCGGGTTGTTGGCGATGACCCCGACGCTGCGACCACCCAAACGCCCGAGCGTCGTGGTGATGTTCGGCGCCCACTTTGCGTGCAGCTCCACCCCGCTGTCGGCGTCGAGAATCTCGGCGACCAGGGGGTGCACGTCGTACGCACGGCGGATCGAGTCGGGCAGGACCGCGGCGAGGTCGACATCGGCGACCTCACTGACGACGAGGTCACGCTGGTCGCCGAGGAGGCTGGCCAGCCGGCGCGCCTCGTGCAAGGCGTGTGCCTCGGAGTCCGCCAGCACGTGCACCACACCCGAGCGGCGCCCGTGCGGCTCGGGGCCGCCCAGGCGGGCCATGTCGACATTCTCGCCGGTGACCGACCGGACCACGTCCGGCCCGGTCACGAAGACCCGGCCCTCGGGGCCCAGGATCACGACGTCGGTGAGAGCGGGCCCGTATGCCGCGCCGCCGGCGGCCGGGCCGAGGACGACCGAGATCTGGGGGACCCGGCCGGACGCGAGGGTCATCGCCTGGAAGATCAGGCCGACCGCGTGCAGCGAGAGCACACCCTCGGCCAGTCGCGCCCCGCCGGAGTGCCACAGGCCGACGATGGGTGCACCGTCGGCGACGGCCCGCTCGTAGGCCGCCACCACGACCGAGCAGCCGTCATGGCCCATCGCACCGCCCATCACGGTCGCGTCGGAGCAGAATGCGACGGTGTGGGTGCCGTGCACGCTGCCCACTGCGGCGAGCATGCCCGAGCTGTCATCGGGCGTGACGAGCTGCATCGAGTCGACGTCGAACAGGGCTCGCAGCCGGCTGACAGGGTTGCGGGGGTCTTGGTCGCGGGGCAGCTTGACGGGTCTCGCCGGGGTGGTGGTGGCGGTCATGGGGGGGCGGTCCAGTCACACGGTACGGAAGGCGAGGGCGACGTTGTGGCCGCCGAAACCGAAGGAGTTGTTGAGCGCTGCCAGGTCACCGCTGGGCAGGTCCCGCGGCTTGGTAGCGATGTCGAGCTCGACGGCCGCGTCCTGGTTGTCCAGGTTGATCGTCGGTGGAACGACGCGGTGGTACAGCGCCAGGATGGTGGCGATGGACTCCAGGGCTCCGGCGGCGCCGAGCAGGTGACCGGTCATGGACTTGGTCGCCGTCACGACGGCCTGGTCGGCGGCGGCGCCGAGCGCGTTGCGGATGGCGAGCGCCTCGGTGACGTCGCCTTGCGGGGTCGACGTCGCGTGGGCGTTGATGTGGTGGATGTCGCTGGGCTCGAGGGACGACTCGGCCAGCGCGAGGGTGATGGCGCGGGTGGCCCCGAGCCCCTGCGGGTCAGGCTGGGCGATGTCGTGGGAGTCTGCGGTGATCCCGGCGCCGGCGACCTCGGCATAGATCCGCGCCCCGCGGGCCGCGGCATGCTCGGCGGACTCCAGCACCAGGATCCCGGCACCCTCGCCGAGGACGAACCCGTCGCGGTCGACGTCCCACGGTCGTGACGCCAGCTCTGGTGCGTCGTTGCGCCGCGACAGGGCCATCATGTTGCCGAAGGCGGCCATCGGCAGTGCATGGATCGCTGCCTCGGTGCCGCCCGCGAGGACCACGTCGGCTCGGCCTAGGCGGATCATGTCGACGGCGAGCGCGATGCCCTCGTTGCCAGAGGCGCAGGCAGACACCGGTGCGCTGACTGCCGCCTTGGCACCGATCCGCAGACCGACGTTGGCGGCGGCACTGTTGGGCATCAGCATCGGCACCGCCAACGGTGACACCCGGCGGGGACCCTTGGTGATCAGCGCGTCGTAGCTGGCCAGCAGGGTGGTGACGCCGCCGATGCCGGTGGCACACGCCACGGCCACCCGCTCGCGGTCGGGGCCGGACCCGGACTCGTCAGCAGCAGCCAGGCCGCTGTCGGCCCAGGCTTCGAGCGCGGCGACCATGGCGAACTGGCCGGATCGGTCGAGCCGCCTGGCCTGCACCCGCTCCAGCACCTCGGTCGGCTCGACGGCGGCTTCACCGGCGATGTGGGTGTTGAGCTGCTCGGCCCACTCATGGGTCATGCGGGCGATGCCGGAGCGGCCGGCGAGCAACGACTCCCACGTCGTGGGGACGTCGCCACCGACCGGGCTGGTCGTGCCGAGACCGGTCACGACGACGGTGCGGGTCATGAAGAGCTCACCTCGGGTCTGGATCAAGGACGGATGGGCGTGAAGCCGGACAGACGGCACTCACCCTCCGACGGCTGGTACGCCGGCGCGACCGTGCCGCCAAGGGATGTGCGCTCACGCTGCCTGGGCGCGTTCGATGAAGGCGACGGCGTCGCCGACGGTCTTGAGATTCTTGACCTCGTCATCGGGGATCTTGACGTCGAACTTCTCCTCGGCGGCGACGACCACCTCGACCATCGACAACGAGTCGACGTCGAGGTCGTCAACGAAGGACTTGTCGAGCTGGACGTCCTCGGCCGGCACACCGGCGACCTCGTTGACGATGTCGGCCAGGTCGGAGCGGATCTCCTCGGTGCTTGCCATGTGCTGTCTCCTCGTGCTCGGTGGGATTTCGTACGGACAACTCGCGCGGTGCGGTTCGGCGTCTCGCCGGTCAGGGGGCGCCGGCAGGGTTCGGTGTCGTCATGGCATCCGGACGACCTGGGCGGCATAGACCAGCCCGGCGCCGAAGCCGATGAGCAGGGCCAGATCACCAGAACGCGTCTCACCGTCGTCCATGAGCCGGCGCAGCGCCAGCGGGACCGACGCGCCTGAGGTGTTGCCCTGCTCGGCGATGTCGCGGGCGATCGCGACGTGGTCGGGCAGCTTGAGCTGGCGCGCCATGGTGTCGGTGATGCGCATGTTGGCCTGATGGGGGACGAAGGCGTCGAGATCTGCAGCCGTAACGCCGGCCGCGTCGAGGGCGCGCTGGGCAACCTTGGGCATCTCGAAGCTGGCCCAGCGGAAGACCGAGTTTCCCTCCATCCGCAGGAGGTGGGTGGGCTTGGAGTTCTCCGGGTCGTCGTCCTCTGTGCCGAAACCGTCGACAGGCCAGTACGTCTCCTGGCGGATGAGGTCGAAGCGCTCGCCCTCCGAGCCCCACACCACCGGACCGATGCCAGGCTCGTCAGCCGGACCGACCACCGCGGCGCCCGCGCCGTCGGCGAAGATGAACGCCGTCGAGCGGTCGTGGGGGTCGGTGATGTCCGACAGCTTCTCCACCCCGATCACCAGCACATGCCTGGCTGAGCCCGCCCGGACCATGTCGGCGGCCATCGCGACGCCGTAGCAGAAGCCCGCGCAGGCCGCGGAGACGTCGAACGCGGCAGCCGGGGTGGCACCGAGCTCGGCGGCGACCTGTGCGGCCACCGCCGGGGTCTGCAGCAGGTGGGAGATCGTGGCGACGATGACGCAGTCGAGCTCCCCGGCGGACACGCCGGCGTCGTCCATGGCCTGTTTGGACGCAGCGATCGACATGGCCGCGACGGTCTCGTCGGGACCAGCGAAGCGACGGCTCGTGATCCCCGACCGGGTACGGATCCATTCGTCGGTGGAGTCGATCGCTTCGATGATCTCAGCGTTGGGCACCTCCCGGCGAGGGCGGTAGGCGCCGATCCCGAGCAGCCGGGACGGTCCGCCGCGCGTCGAGGCGTCGGCGATCGCGACACTGGACCGCGGGCCGCGCCGGGTGCTGTCGTCGGGGCTCATGCACCCGCCTCCGGATGCAGTCGTACCAGTGGTTGGCCCGGTGAGACCAGGTCACCGTCCTCGACCAGCCACTCCATCACATGCCCCCCGTGCGGCGCGACAACCGGGATCTCGTCGCGCAGGCTGCGCACGGTGCCGACCCGCTCCTCGGCCTTCAGCTGGTCGTCTCGGCCCCGGCTGCCGGAGATCTCGAATGTCCCCTTGGCCGGGGCCACCAGCAGCCGCCAGGTCGGCGAGTCGGTGAGCGGGGAGGCATCCGCGTGCTGCTGGACGAAGGCGCGCGCGTCGTCGAGCTGGTCGGGGGTCTTCAGGGCGAACGTGGCGACCCCCTTGAGGTTGCGCCGCGCGATCCCGGTCAGCGTGCCGGCGGGCGGCATCTCCAAGATGCCGGTGGTGCCAAGGTCGCTCAGTGTCTGCAGGCACAGATCCCAGCGCACCGGGCGCGCGACCTGTCCGACGATGCGCCGCACCACGTCCGTGCCGTCATGGACGACCTGACCGTCTTGGTTGGACACCAGCCGCAGCCGCGGGTCATGCACGGTGATCGACCGGGCCAGGCGAGCGAGCGAGTCCACCGCAGGCGCCATGTGCTCGGTGTGGAATGCCCCCGCGACCGACAGCGGTGCCAGCCGCGCCTTCGCCGGTGTGTCGTCGGCGAGCGCCGCCAGCTGCTGCACGGTGCCGGCGGCCACGATCTGACCCGGCCCGTTGTCGTTGGCCGGGGTCAGGCCGTGCCGCTCGAGCGTGGCGAGCACCTCGTCGCGGTCGCCACCGAGGACGGCGGTCATGGATGTCGGGGTGCGCGCGGCTGCGATCGCCATCGCCTTGCCTCGCTCCCGCACGAGCACCATCGCCTGCTCCGCGCTGATGACGCCGGCTCCTGTTGCCGCGGTGATCTCACCGACGCTGTGGCCGCTTGCGGCGCCGACGGAGCCGAAGGCATCGGACGGGTGCGGAAAGAGCTGCAGAGCGGCAACCAGCCCGGCAGCGACCAGCAGGGGCTGGGCCACGGCGGTGTCGCGGATGGTCGCCTCGTCGGACTCACTGCCGTGGTGGGCGAGGTCGATGCCGGCGACGGTCGACAGCCAGTGCATGCGGTCGCTGAAGATCGGGTCCTCCAGCCACGGGCGGAGGAAGCCGGGGGTCTGGGCACCTTGGCCGGGGGCGACGATCACAAGCACTGGTCCACCCTCCCGCGCGGGCCCCTCGGGTCTCGGCTGCGAAGCGAACGAAGATCGCTGCGTGTCCTTGGAGGTTTCCTACAAGGACAGTTGTCGATGCCGCGGTCAGGCGCCGGGCTCGCGCAGCCGGCCGAGAGTCATCGCCACGCGCAAGGTGTAGGCGTCCCGGGGGTGCGACGGCGCCAGCCCGGTGACCTCCTCGATCCGGCGCAAGCGGTAACGCACCGTGTTCACGTGGACGAACAGTGCCCGCGCGGTCCCTTCGAGCGAGCCGCCCTGCTCGGTGTGGGTGGACAGCGTCTGAAGCAGCACCTTGTCACGGGCCAGCGGCCGGAAGATGGTGTCGACCAGGTGGTGCCGGGCCTGGCCGTCGCCGGACAGGGCCCGTTCGGGGAGCAGGTCGTCGGCCGCCACCGGCCGCGGCGCGGCCGGCCAGCCCGGGGCGGCCCGCAGAGCGGCGACCGCGCTGCGCGCCGAGACGCTGGCTGCGGGGAGGTCGCTGACCAGGGGACCCATCACGACCGGTCCGGCCCCGAAGTGCTCGGCCACCGCGGCGGCGGCCTTGTCGAGGTCGGTGACCCCGCCGAGCACGACGACCAGCCGGTCGCCCTGTGCCGCGCACAGCGCGTCGACACCGATCTGGCGTGCCGAGCGCCGGATGGAGTCGATGGCGTCTGCGGAGGTGTGGCCGCGATCCAGCGCGGTGCCGCTCGGTGCGTGTCCGAGCACGACGCTGACCGCGCTCGACGACTCCCAGCCCAGGGCGGCGGCCCGGGAACGGACGGCCTCGTCGGCCTCGCCACGCAACACCGCGTCAACGACCAGCGCCTCGAGCCGAGCGTCCCACGCGCCGCGCACCTCGGCGGCGCGGGCGTACACCTCGGCCGCGGCGAAGGCCACGTCTCGCGAGTAGCGCAGCATGGCCTCGCGGGCCACGGCGCCGTCCACGGGGCCGAGCAGCCGGTCGACGTCGGCCTCGACGACGTCGATGGTGGTGCGGACGAGCTCGACGGTCTGGTGCAGGCTGACCACCCGGGTCAGGGCCCTGGGAGCGTCGCCGAACACGGCGGCCGCCACCGCGGACATCGGGGCAGGGTCGCGCACCCACGAGGCGAACTCGGCGATGCCGTTCTGGACGATCATCCCGACCCAGGAGCGGTCCTCGGCGGACAGCTCGCGGAACCAGGCGAGGTCGCGCTCCATCCGCGCCAGCGCGGCGGACGACAGCGGGCCCACCGACTTCTCCAGCCGGCGGGCCAGCATGCTCGTTGACTGTGCCGCCACCTGCCCAGGCTAGCCACCCGCCACCGGTATCGGCGGGTCGCGGGCGCCGACACGGGTCGTACCGGGCCGCAGCAGCACGACGAAACCGGCTGACTGTGCGCAAGCGCACCACAGAGCGGAGTGCGGTGGTGCGTCAGCGCACACCGAGGTGGGCAGCTTCGGGCACCATGGCCGGGTGGACCCCGTCGACGCGCTGCGCCGCATCGCCTTCCTGCTGGAGCGCCAGCAGGAGGAGACCTACCGAGTCCGCGCCTACCGCAAGGCGGCCAACGCCCTGGCCGAGCTGGATCCCGACGAGGTACGCCGCCGGGCGGCGGCCGGTTCGCTGACGAGCCTGCCCGACGTCGGACCCAAGACGGCTGCGGTTGCTTCCGAGGCGATCGACGAGGGGGTGCCGGCCTACCTCGAGCGGCTCGAGGCCGGGGTCGCCCCGCTGGCCACCGGTGGCGAGGTCGTACGGGCGGCGCTTCGCGGGGACCTGCACACGCATTCGGACTGGACCGACGGCGGGAGCCCGCCGGTGGAGATGGCGATGACCGCGCGGGCGGTCGGGCACGACTACGTCGCCCTGACCGACCACTCGCCCCGGCTCACCGTCGCGCGCGGGCTATCCGCCGAGCGGCTGCTTGAGCAGATCCAACTCGTGCACGAGCTGGATGCCCGGCTGACCCCACTGCGGATGCTCACCGGCATCGAGGTCGACATCCTCGATGACGGCTCACTCGACCAGGACGAGGACGTGCTCGCCGAGCTGGACGTGGTCGTCGCCAGCGTGCACAGCAAGCTGTCGATGGACCGCGGTGCCATGACCCGGCGGATGCTCGAAGCCGTCCGCAATCCGCTGGTCGACGTGCTCGGTCACTGCACCGGCCGGCTGGTCGGTGGGGCCCGCGGCGGCCGCAAGCAGTCGCAGTTCGACGCCGAGCGGGTGTTCACCGCCTGCCGCGACCACGGCACCGCCGTGGAGATCAACAGTCGCCCCGAGCGGATGGACCCACCCGACGAGCTGCTCAGCCTCGCCATCGAGATCGGCTGCCTGGTCAGCATCGACAGCGACGCCCATGCGCCCGGGCAGCTGGATTTCGTTGACCACGGCTGCGCCCGCGCCGCCGTCCTCGACGTGCCGCTGGAACGCGTGGTCAATACCTGGCCGCTCCAGCAGCTGCAGGACTGGCGCCGGCGCCGGATCGGCTAGGGCAGCGGCGCCCACGCCTCAGGCGTCGCCGCCCTCCTGCTTCACATCGCGTACGGCGGTCGGGTCGTCGATGTGGTACGACGTGAACGCCTCGGCGACCGCCTCGGGCTTGACCTCCCCGCGCTGCGCGAGCGCCTGCAGCGTCGCCACCACCACCGAGGCGGCGTCGACCTGGAAGAAGCGCCGCGCTGCCGGGCGGGTGTCGGCGAAGCCGAAGCCGTCGGTGCCGAGCGACTGCCACTGCCCCGGCACCCAGCGCGCGATCTGGTCGGGCACCGCCCGCATGTAGTCACTGACCGCTAGGACCGGCCCCGGTGCACCGTCGAGGACGGTGGTGATGTACGGGGTCCGCGGGGACTCGGCGGGGTGGTTGAGGTTCCAACGCTCGACGTCGACCGCCTCGCGACCCAGCTCGTTCCACGACGTCACCGACCAGACGTCGGCAGCCACCCCGTGCTCCTCGGCCAGCATCCGCTGAGCACCCATCACCCACGGCAGACCGACGCCGGAGGCCAGCAGCTGCACCCGCGGCCGCTCGTCGGTCTCCCCGCCCTCGCCCTCAGGCGCTGCGCGGAAGTGGTAGATGCCCTTGAGCAGCGCCTGGACGTCGAGGTCGTCGGGCTGCGGTGGCTGCTCGATCGGCTCGTTGTAGACGGTGATATAGAAGCAGACGTTCTCGCCGTGCGGGTGCTCGTCGGTGCCGGCGTACATCCGGTGCAGGCCGTTGCGCACGATGTGGCTGACCTCGTAGGCGAACGCGGGGTCGTAGTGCACGATTGCCGGGTTGGTGAGCGCGAGCAGCGGGGAATGCCCGTCGGCATGTTGCAGGCCCTCACCGGTCAGCGTCGTACGCCCGGCCGTGGCGCCGATCAGGAAGCCGCGACCGAGCTGGTCGGCCAACGCCCAGATCGAGTCGCCGGTGCGCTGGAAGCCGAACATCGAGTAGAAGAGGTAGAACGGGATCATCGGCTCGCCGTGCGTCGCGTACGACGAGCCCGCGGCGGTGAACGACCCCATCGCACCGGCCTCGCTGATGCCCTCGTGCAGCATCTGGCCCTCGGTGGACTCCTTGTAGGTGAGCAGCAGCTTGCGGTCGACGGACTCGTACTGCTGCCCGTGCGGGCTGTACACCTTGGCGGTCGGGAACATCGAGTCCATCCCGAACGTGCGGTACTCGTCGGGCGCGATCGGCACGATGCGGTGGCCGATCTCCTTGTCCTTGATCAGGTCGCGCAGCAGCCGCACGAGCGCCATCGTCGTGGCCACGGGCTGCTTGCCCGAACCGCGCTGCAGCTCACCGTAGAGCTCGTCGCCGGGCAGCGTCAGCGGCTTGGGCGTGACCCGTCGCTTGGGCAGCGGTCCGCCGAGCGCGCGGCGGCGCTCGATCATGTACCGGACCTCGTCGGAGTCCTCGCCCGGGTGGTAGAACGGCGCCGCCTCGGACTCGTCGATCGCCTCGTCGCTGATCGGCAGGTACAGCCGGTCGCGGAACTTCTTGAGGTCGTCCTTGGTCAGCTTCTTCATCTGGTGGGTGGCGTTGCGGCCCTCCAGGGCGTCGATCGTCCACCCCTTGATGGTCTTGGCCAAGATGACGGTGGGCTGACCGGAGTGGTGGCTGGCCGCCTGGAACGCAGCGAACACCTTGCGGTAGTCGTGGCCACCGCGGGGCAGCTTGCGCAGTGCGTCGTCGGACAGGTGCTGCACCATCTTCTCCAGTCGGTGGTCACCGCCGAAGAAGTGCTTGCGGATGTACTCGCCGGTCTCCACCGTGTAGGTCTGGAACTGGCCGTCGGGGGTGGCGTTCATGCGGTTGACCAGCGATCCGTCGACGTCGCGCGCCAGCAGGTCGTCCCACTCGCGGCCCCACACCACCTTGATGACGTTCCAACCCGCACCGCGGAAGTACGCCTCGAGCTCCTGGATGATCTTGCCGTTGCCGCGGACGGGCCCGTCCAGCTGCTGCAGGTTGCAGTTGACGACGAACGTGAGGTTGTCGAGCTCCTCCCGGGCCGCGACGCCGATGGCCCCGAGCGACTCGGGCTCGCCCATCTCGCCGTCGCCGAGGAACGCCCACACCCGTTGCTCGCTGGTGTCCTTGATGCCACGATGCTGCAGATAGCGGTTGAAGCGGGCCTGGTAGATGGCGTTGATGGCCGGGAGACCCATCGACACGGTGGGAAACTCCCAGAAGTCGCTCATCAACCGCGGGTGCGGGTAGGACGACAGCCCCTGACCAGGACCGTGGGACACCTCTTGACGGAAGCGCTCGAGCTGGGTCTCGTTCAGACGTCCCTCGAGGAAAGCGCGGGCATAGATGCCGGGGGAGGCATGGCCCTGGATGAACACCTGGTCCCCGCCGCCGGGGTGGTCGTGGCCACGGAAGAAGTGGTTGAAGCCGACCTCGTACAGGCTGGCCGAGGACTGGTAGCTGGCGATGTGGCCGCCGACCTCGAGGCCCTTGCGGTTCGCCGACGAGACCATCACGGCGGCGTTCCAGCGGATGAAGGCACGGATGCGCCGCTCGATGTGCTCGTCGCCGGGGAACCACGGCTCACGCTCCGGTGGGATGGAGTTGATGTAGTCGGTGCCGCGCAGCGCCGGCACCCCGACCTGGCGCTCGCGGGCGCGTTCGAGCAGCTTGAGCATGACGTAGCGGGCCCGGCCACGGCCACGCTCCTCCACCAGTGCGTCCAAGGACTCGACCCACTCCTGGGTCTCGTCGGGGTCGATGTCGGGGAGCTGGGTGGGCAGTCCCTCGTGGATGACCGGGGGGCGTTCGGAGGAGGGGGCCACGGGAGTCCTTCCGTCAGGCATGCCGTCGTGCAGCCGAAGGCTCCGGTGCACAGGTGCAGTGTTCCACCTAATTCGGCGTCGGTCATCCCTACCGGTCGACGCCAGCGGCCGGTGTGACGGCGATCGGGCCTGGGGGCGGACCCGGGTGCCCGACCGGTGTCGCCGAAACCTGAGCGCCAGTAGGGTGACCTGCGACTGACCGGCTACCGAAGTCCGGTTCGAGGAGGCACGGGTGAGCGCGACCGCGGGCGACGCGGAGTCCCATGACCACGCCGCACGGCTCGGCTTCAAGCCGGAGATGGTGGTGCAGGAGCTCGGGTGGGATGACGACGTTGACAATCAGCTGCGATCAGCGATCGAGGCGCGTACGGGGTCGGAGATGGTCGACGGGGATGTCGGCGACGTGGTCGATGCGGTGCTGCTGTGGTGGCGCAACAACGACGGTGACCTCGTCGACGCCCTTGTCGACGCCCTGACCGACCTCGGCGAGGGTGGGGCCATCCTGCTGCTGACTCCCAAGGTGGGCCGCGATGGCCATGTCGACCCCGCCGATGTGGCCGAGGCCGCCCCGGTTGCCGGCCTGTCCACGACAACCACCCAGTCGGCGTCCCGCGGTTGGGCGGCGACCCGGCTGGTCACGCCCAGGGCCGACCGCAAGAGTCGCTGACGAGCCTGGCTTCGCGCCCGACCGTCTCACCAGGCTGCGACACACTGTCGCCATGGTGCTCGAGATCGGCCGACCGGTTCCCGACTTCACGCTGCCCGACCAGCACGGTCAACGGGTGGAGCTCTCGTCATTTCGTGGCGTCAAGGCCGCCGCCATCATGTTTTACCCGTTTGCCTTCTCGGGCATCTGCACCGGGGAGCTCTGCGCCGTACGCGACGATCTCCACACCTTTCGCAACGACGCGGTCGAATTGCTGGCGATCTCCTGTGACCACATGTTCTCGCTGCGCGCTTATGCCGACCGTGACGCCCTTGACTATCCGCTGCTCAGCGATTTCTGGCCGCACGGTGAGGTGGCCACGGCGTACGGGGTGTTCGACGTCGAGGCCGGTGCCGCGACCCGCGGCACGTTCGTCGTGGACCGGGACGGGCTGTTGCGCTGGCAGGTGACCCATCTCATCGGCATGGCTCGTGACCTCGACGACCTCCGGCGCGCCGTGCACGACCTCAAGCGGTAACCACCAGATGAATGACGAATCAATTGTTTGCTGCACGCCGGTGACAGTTACGCTGTGCGGCGCGCAAGGGCGCATAGCTCAGCGGTAGAGCGCTTGCCTTACAAGCAAGATGTCACAGGTTCGATCCCTGTTGCGCCCACCACATAACCGCAGGTCAAACACTGTTTCAGACTCAGAAGCCCCGACGGCGTGCCCACTATGTGCCCAACCGGGCGGCGGTTCGTGCACCTGACCGCACCCTCGACGGCGCCGGCCATGCAGCCGGGCCCGCACCCCGCAGCCGCGGCAGAACGCCTCGACCGCGGTCGTCTCGACCGAAACCCGTCCAACCCGAGCAGTGCCGTCGCCGCGCTACCGTCGTGACCACCCTGGGGCCTCCTTCGACTCGTGTCCTTGACACCACGAATCGTGAGGTCTCAGGCCCGCCTCCAGGCTCAGGCGCGAGTCTCGTGTCACCCCTCGCCCTCATGGGCCGGGATCGATCAGGAATCGTCCTCGTCACCCCTGCCGCGCGGGTGTACCATACGGCTCCACCACTGGAAGCGCGAAAGTGGGAATCATGTTGACATCACCTGGCATGCAAGCAACTGCGGAGCTCTCGGTCGAGGGTTACGACGCGATCCGAGACGTAGTCCAACTTTGCCTTGATGGTGAGGCAAAGGGGGATGTCGCCAAGTTGCAGGAGGCGTTTCATCAGGACGCCCGGATGTTCGGCGACCTCGCTGGCACCCGTTACGACGTGCCAATCCAGGCGCTCTTCGACATGGCGGCCGAAGGTCCCGCCGACACCGGCAACTACAAGAGCCGGATCCTCTCGATCACACACCTCGGAGACGTAGCGACCGCGACCGCTCTCGAAGAGGGCTATTGGGGGACGGTGTCCTTCGTCGACTTCTTCAGTCTTTGCCGCATCGAGGGCACCTGGAAGATCGTCAACAAGACCTTCGCCCACGTCGGCGGCGAACCGCCTGCCTAGACCCTGTGCCGGCCCCCTTTGACGCCGGGCGCGGAAGAAGGGTCCGCTAGTTAGTCGATGCCCTGATACGGGCACCGCGCACTCACCTGCACGGCACCGGCCGCGAGCGGGTCAGGAGGTATCCCCGCCCAGGCGGCCGGTGCCGCGGTCTAGTGTTGCGTGTCGTTACTGCAACCAGAGAGCGGGAGGTCGGCATGGATGTGCGCACGTACGCCAAGGTCGTCGGAATCATCATCGTGCTCATCGGTGTCGGTGGTCTGGTACTGGGGGAACAGTCACTGTTGGGCGTCCTCAATATCGACATCGTCGAGGACATCGTGCACCTGGGCACCGGCGGTTTGATGGCGGCGGTGGGCTTCCGCGGTTCGGACAGCGCCGTCCGCTCGGTAGTGGGTGGGCTGGGCATCGTCTACTTGATAGTGGGCGTGCTCGGCATCTTCGTGCCGGACAT
>Ga0183260_10000918_pt1 | contig 25010 bp, 23 predicted proteins | sample AntDrymUQ4972206_2_FD_129768 | JGI IMG/M metagenome (GOLD analysis project Ga0183260, IMG submission 129768) | Polar desert sand microbial communities from Dry Valleys, Antarctica - metaG UQ497 (22.06) (version 2) (version 2) | ecosystem: Environmental > Terrestrial > Soil > Desert | place... | reverse complement strand
CTTCCTGCCATCCGGTGACCCTTTTGATCTCTTGTTGTTCCGCACGAGTTGCCACCGTTTACCTCCCGCTCCTCGCCTGCACGAGAAGCGTACACCACAAAAGTGCGGTTGTAGTACTAGGCGTCTCTGACAGAGTAGTTCCCGATGTTAGAGATTTCCTCCTCCTGTGCGCCAGAGGAATAAAACTTCCTTCTGTACAAAAGCCTTGCATTCAGAATGTATTGCATATAGACTGCACGCCAGTAAATGAAGTGTAGGCAGACAAGGAGGACGAGATGACAGGTATGGTGATTAAGGAGAACGTGATGAAGGGTATGGTGTTAATGCCGGTTCGTGTCGAGCACGTCGGCGACGTTCTGTCTCTTCAGGAGCGGCTAGAGTCGGAAGCCGTTGCGGTCAATGCGGTCGGGGCGGTTGGTCCGGTCGCAGAGAGGAGTCGGGCTGAACTTCTTCGCAGGATCTTTGAGGACTGTGCGAGAAGTACGCAGCGGATACTCCTTGAACTCGCGAAGCGCGGCGGGGACTGGATATACGGTCATGAGCTGGCGAAAGTGGCAAGCCCGAAGGGCAAGAGCATCAATACCAGCCCGTATATGAAGTCTCTTGGCGTGGCAGACAACCGCCACCGTCGGGTAGGCGAAGAGCCTGTCATCAAGGCCCAGCGGGGGCGTGATCGGCTGTTCCAGTTCAAGATGGAAAAGAGTGATGCGGAGATCGTTCGAGGGTTCGGTAGCTAGCCGCTCACCGAAGGCACCCGACGTCTGATTTATTTGGATCTCGCCCGTCCTCGAACTCCCCGAGGACGGGCTTCTCAATTCACGAGGGCGCATATCTATCCGGCACCACAAGATGTGGACAGGCATACCTTGCTACACGATGTCGTGACAGGGGCTCTGACTCTCTATAGGACCGAGGCTGTGCAGGATGCTGTGCAGGATGCTGGATGTGGATTTTCGAGAACCCTTTCCCGGTAAGCTGCTCTCTTACTTCGTCCGGTGCGCGTTCGATCAGCCCGTTGGATGGCACGGAGGCCGGATCGAGGACCTTCCGGGCGCTCTCGGCGCCGCTCACGGGCAGTCCTTCGGGGTCGATCAAACCCGCCTGCGCCAGCACGGAAGCCTGGTCCCAGTAGATGTGTTCGTGGGCTATCTTCCCGTCACGGAACTGGACCACGACCACCATCGGAACCTCGATGCGCCTGCCGGTCGGAGGGATGCCCGGCAGCAACCAGTCCATCTCGATGGTGTGGGCGAACCCGTAGATCAACTCGTCCACCACCCGATCGTTGCCGACGGTCCTGGAGACCGGGGTGATGTCGGTTTCGGGAGGCTGCTGTGAGATGAAGTGCTCGGTGTAGAACGTCCGCACTTCCTCAAGCCCCACGCCGCCGGTGAGTACCGGGACGTGGTTGACGTGCGGATCTTCCACCATCGTTTCGAGCGTGTCCTCGATGCTGTGAGACTCGAACTCGGAGCGCATGTGTTCGTCCCAGAGGGCGGACATCGCCTGCTGCGCGGGGGTGAGCGTTGCGCTTTGTTCTCGTGAATCCATAACCCTCTTCTCCTAAGGAATCTACCTGCGGACCAATAATGTCATACGGGAGAGCCCGCGCGAGATCTACCTCGAAGCATCGAAGGTAGAGGACTCCACCTATATATTCGTTGGCGGCGCTATCTTTAGTCTTATACCTTGACCGCTTTTACGGCGCCTAGTGCCCGGCCCGCACGGTCTCTGGCCTGCACGCCGATGTATGGCTCGGAGGTGCTCGCCTTGATGGCGGTCTCGAAGCCTTCCCGGGGGACGGTCCCTAGAGATTCCAGCCGCTCGGGGTCGGGACCGGCGAGTACCTGCCAGTCGGCGATCTCCGTGGCACCGTTCCAGCTAGCGTGGACCGTGACCTCGTCCCCGGGCCCTCGCTCGACTATCATGGCGAGGCCGGTGCTCGGGCGTCCGGTCCACGGGAAGCGGAAAGCCCGGTAGGATTCGGCTTCGGGGGGGAAAGCGGCGCTGAAGAGCAACTCGCCCTCTTTGCTGAACTCGGAGAAGTACGGGGCGCTGCCCCAGCCCACGAAAACGTTGCCGTTCGGGAGCGTCTGCAGGCTGCCCTGGGTGGCGGAGAACACTCCGTCTGGATGCGTGTATGCGCGAACCAGCGTGGCGGTCATGGCGTCCTCGTCGAGCCTGAGCACGATGGCGCGGGACCGCGCGCCTTCCTTGAAGGCGCCGTTGTCGAAGATGGTGACGGCGCCGTCGGGCCGGCGTCGGGCGTCGTGCTGGAGACGGGTTCGCGTACCGGGACCCATCTCGAAGTCGCTGTTCTTTCCGCCCAGCCGCCAGATGACCTCGCCGGTCGCGCGGTCTATCTTGTAGATGGTCGAGGTCATGCGGCAGGAGACGAGCAGGTTGCCGTCGGGCTCGACCTCTATGGAGTTGATGTGGAAGTAGTCGAAGGCGAACTCGGGGTTCCCCGGCGGGCTGGCGGTGGACTCGTCGAGGGCGACGTGATCGAGGCTGTGCCACTCGAACAGGACCTCACCGGTCTCGATGTCTACTTCCTGGGCTATGCTATCCAGCACGATGCCATCGGCCGGGCCTCCGACCGGGGACAGGTCCCAGGGTGTCTTCTCGTAGATGGTGAAGAGCGCGGTATCCCTGGGGCTGATGAGAAATTCGTGGTGGTCCCCTTGAAGGCCGTTGCCCGCGCGTACTCGGGCTATCTCGCTGTAGGAGCCGTCGAAGATCACGTACTCCCCCTGCCCGTACCCGGTATGGACGCCCTCCCACCAGGTGAGCACCGGCTGGCCCCGGTATCGCTGCACCTTGAAGTCCATTATGTCCCGTTCCTCCCTGAACAGGGGACGGAACCACACAACCTGCCCGCTGTTGTCGAGGATCATCGCGCCGTCCTGACCGGGGCCCTCCTCCTCGGGGCCGTTCTTCGGGGCTATGCAGATGTAGCCTGGGGCCGTGTCGCGCGCCTGCACGGTCACGTCAATAACGGGCGGTTTCAACTCCGGCCGCGAGCGGAAGGCCCACGTTTGTCCGCTCCGGGCGGTGGAGGCGACCGCCCGGAGGCGCTGGTCCGGTTCACAGCCCAGGGTGCTTGATAGCGTGATCCAAGTGGCGCCAGCGCCCACGGCCTTGAGGAACCTCCGTCGCGTGATCTCCGTGCTCAAACCTCTATCCTTTCCTCGTTGTTAATTTTGATTCCGCGCTTCAGCACCCTGAACTCAAGCCGTGAATCGCCAGCTCACGAACAGGGCGCAGAGAGCGAGGGAGAACGCCGCGCTCGATATCAACCAGATGCCCAGGGTCCGGCGGTCCTTCAGCAGCACCGCGAGCACGATGAAGAGGGGGAAGGCCGCGATCAGGTAGCGCGGGAAGCCTATCAGGGGGGTTTCCGGCTTTCCGAAGAGCGCGGCGGGGATGACGAGCAGCAAGGCGTAGGCGCTCAAGGAGAGGGGAAGTACCCGTAGTCCCAACAGGAGCATCGCCAGGGTGAAGATCAAGAACAAGAAGTTGTAGGCGTCGGTCGTGCCATTGAGGCGGCTGAGAAGCTCCTCCAGGCTCGCTGAGGACCATGGGAGAGCGAGTGACGCCAGGCTCTCGTAGGCCTCTCTCAGGATGCTGACGACAAAGGTCAAGGGATCCGTGGGATTCCGGTTCCAGTAGCCTTGTGCATCGTAGAAGAGGAGGGGATCCTCGAAGGACCGCCAGAGGTACGCTGCGTAGAAGAAGAGCCCCGAGGACGCCAGCGCCAGGCACGCCGCTCCGCGCACCGGGCCGTATCCTCTCCCAGCATCACCCCGCAACCACTCGTATGCAAGCGGCACGAGCAGGAACACGCCGACGTTGCGGGTGGCCGTGGCGAGCCCCGCGAGCACGCAGGCCAGGAGCAGGTTCCTCCTTACCCGCAGGGCCCACAAGGAGCCGGCGGAGAGCGCCAGGAAGAGGCTCTCGGTATAGACCGCGTTGAGAAAAAAGGTAGTGGGGAAGAAGGCCATGATGAGGACGGTTCCCTTCGCCACGCGCTCTCCCCAACCATCCTCGGCTATGCGGTAGATGAAGTAGAAAGCGAAGGGAAGGGCTGTGAGTGAGATCAGGACGCCCCACAACGAGAGTGCCTCCAGCGAGAGCGGCCCCCCGAAGAGCCCGGCGAAGGACCTCATCAAGAGTGGATACAGCGGGAAGAAGGCGGTCGAGGCGGTCGTTCCGTAGCCTTCCATTGCCTGCGAGTACGATGCCCCATCCCAGGCGATCTTTCCGTACCCTTCCGCCGCTATCCGCGAGTACCACACCCCATCCCAGTGGGCCCAGATGTTCAGCCTCCCGGGCGGTATGTCGAGGGTGCGCCCATGAAAAGGCCCCACCGGCAGGTAGGCGGCGAGCAGGGAGCCGGCTACGAAGTAGAAGAGGCGGCTCGCACCGTAGACGGCGAGGACGAACGGTATACCGCCGCTCAAAGATGGTAGATAGCCAGGTCTGGCGCGAGGACCGTTTGCGGCGCCGGTTTTGTCCTTGCCTGGCATGCCCCTCCGCTACGCCCACCGGCCGGCTCGCCGGGACCAACAATGGCTGTGGGGTTCTTCTGGCGGTACCGGAGCTTTCGTAGGCTCACTACTCGCTATTTCGAGCAGAGGGACCCTCTCCACATCCACCCGCGACACAATTATTCTGGCACGGTCAATACTTGGGCAGGGGGCCACCGGCGTCCTCGAGAACGTAATCCCGGAACATGCGTTTCACGACCTCGGGGTTGCCGCCGGCGATGTCATTCTGTTGTCCGGGGTCTTCTTGCAGGTCGTAGAGCCTGGCGTCCGCGCCGGTGTTGGAGCACCACATAGCGTAGCGGTCGTCGCGGGCCCAGACGTAGTCGTGGTAGCCCGCGGTGAAGTAGGGACGCGGGTTCGCCGGTTCCCCGCCGCCCAGGATCGGGGAGAGATCCTCGCCGTTCATGGCGGGCGGTTTCTCTACGCCGAGGAGGCTCAGGATCGTAGGCGCTATGTCGTGGGTGGAGGCGTGGTACTCGCTGGTCGTTCCCGCGCCGCGGCCCTCGGGATGGCGGATGAAGATGGGGACCTCCATCAGCTCCGGGTACATAGCGGACGGGAACTTGCCGACGAGCCCATGCTCCCCGAGGATGTAGCCGTGGTCGGCGGCCACCATGACGAGCGTGTTGTCGAAAAGGTTCAGCTCCTCCATCTTGTCCGTGAGGCGCCCCAGCCAGTTGTCGGCCAGCGTGAGCTCGGCGGCGTAGAGGGCGCGCTGGCGCTCTATCTGCCGCTTCGTCATCCAGCTAACCTCGCCGTTGGGGCCGGTCATGGGCTCGGGACCCTCGTAGCCTTTGTCGTAGAGGCTCACGTACTCCTCGGGCGGGTCCCAGGGCTCGTGCGGGTCGTAGTTGTCCACCACCAGGAAGAATGGCTGTCCGCCCCTGGCTGCGCCTTCCATGTACTCCGTCGCCCGCGAGAACACCTGCGGGGAGAACCAGTCCTCCTCGCCCCGGCGGCCTGAAGTGTTGGCGAGGTACTGGCGGGCGATGTCCTGCATGTGCGATTGGTTGGAGCCGCCGGTGAGGACCTGCCCCATCGTCTCCTCCGAGACGAGCCAGTCCGGCCTGTAGAAGTCCCGCTCCTGGCCCCGGATGAACTCGAAAAGCCCGAAGCCCCGGTGGAAGTTGTAGAACGGCTTGAACTGGTGGACGGTGTCGGTCACCAGCATGGTCTGGTAGCCTTCTTTCTCGAGGATCTCGGCGAGCGTCGTCTGCTATTCGGGGATGGGCTGCCAGCCGTAGAGGCTTACCAGGTCGCTCGGCACCGGGTTCCAATTCCTAAAAGGGAAGGTTCTGGTGCCTGTGTGGATGGCGCGGCGGGCGCATACGGTCGGCAGCGACTCGGGGTAGGCTCGGGTAAAGGCGAGGCTGTCCTTCACCAGCGCGTCGAGGTTGGGGGTTTGGATCCAATCGTTCCCCAACGCCCCCACGTGGTCTTTTCTGAGGCTGTCGATGATCACGAGCACTACGTTCATCCTGGGTCCCCCGGTCGGAAGGTACTCATCTGGCAGGTCACTACTGGTCAGGGTGTTGCAGCCGGCAGCGCCGAGCAGGGTAACCCCCGCCGCCCCGGCGCCGGCGGCCTTCAGGAAGCTCCGGCGCGTAAAGGTCCGTTGCGTCAAGCTCTTGCCCCCTCGGTCTCCATGTTCAGGCCATGTTGGCTTTGAGGGCGTCTGCGAGCTGGTAGACGGGAGAGAGTTTGCCGGGGTTCTCCCTTTCCATGTACTCGACGAACTCCTCCTCGGAGGCGAACAGCATCTTCGGGTTGCTCCGCTTCTCCTCGGCCAGCGTGGAATGGCTGCGGTCATTGTAGTCGTGGCCGGGGTAGACGGAGAGATCCTCCGGCAGGCTCCGGTACATGTAGTAGAGCGTGTGGTACTGCCTGGTGGCGTTGCCGTTGAGGAGGTCGGTTCGGCCGCAAGAGCCGATCAGGAGCGCGTCCGCGCTCAGTATCCTGCCCGGCAACAACACGGATACGAGGTCCTTGGCGTGCCCCGGCGTGTGCAGGAACTTGAGGGAAAGCCCGCCGAGCCAAAGCCTGTCGCCGTCCTCGACCCTGAGGTCAACGCAGCTCGCGGGGGCCTTCTCGTGCATCACGACCTTCGCCACCGTCTTCGCCTTCAGCTCCCGGACGCCGGAGAAGTGGTCGGCGTGCGTGTGGGTGTCTATGGCGTAGGCGGGTTTCAGACCGTGCTCGAACAAGAAGTCCAGCATCGGCTCGACCATCTCCGCATCAGGGTCCACGAGGGCCGCGAGTCGGGTCTCCGGGTCGGCGACCACGTACCCCAGGCATCCCCGCTCCACCCTGAACTGCTCGAAGAGGTAGTCTGGCTGGTCCGCCGGCGTCCCTTCGCCCGCGGCCTTTTGCTCATTTTTCTTCCCGTTCTCCGCCTGTCGAGCCTCTCCTGGCATCTCCGAAAGCCTTCCTGTCGCACCATCCCGGATCGCCGATTGTAGCCGAACTTCCCGCATCCCGCCCGCTAATCGCCGGTGGAATCGTCGGCGGAATGTCCACTGTCTTCCGGGACGAGCTCGTAGAGGACGCCCTTCTCGACCCGCACGATGCCGAAGCCGGCTTCCCGGAGCTTCTGGGGGCCGACGACCCCCTGGTCCAGGATGTAGACGCGGCCTTTCTCGGCAGCCTTCTTCGCCGCTTCGACGCCGGAGAAGTCGTCCGTCCCGTAGCGGCGATCCGTCGCCGGAAGATCCGCGTCGCCGGGCCAGACGAGGTCGGCGTAGAGGATCTCCTTGTTGTGCCAGAAGGGATCAACGAGGGTCAGGTCCTGGCGGCGCTCTTCGATCAGAACTATGTACCAGAGCTGGCTTCTATGGTGCAGCACGGTGGAGTTCGGCGCCGTCTTCTCCACCACGGTCTCGACGGTCTCCCGTCCTTCGTAAGACTCGCTCATGTCGTTCGTGGCGTAAGTATCCCGGAGGCCCACCAGCGAAAGGAGGAGCAACGCCGCCGAGAGAACGGCCAGAATCGCTTTTCTCGGAGCCCCGCGTAACCGGGCGCCCGCGTCCTCCACCGCTTCCAGCACCCCGCCCATCCCGACGGTCATCCAGAGGCAGAGCACCAGGTACGTCGGGATGAAATAGAGTTCCACGTCGGGGATGTCGTTTTCCAGGGCGTGGAAGAGCCAGCCGAAGAAGAGGAAGCCCGTGAGCGCGGCGAGGGCCCGGTCTCGGAAGAGGAGGGCGACCGCTCCCGTCAGGGCGACCATCAGGAGCAGAGGGTTGAAGTTCTGCATGAGGTGTCCCCAGTAGAAAGCCAGCCGTCCCGGCAGTTCCGCGGGCCCGAAGGCGAAGAAAGTGCCGGTCAGGTTGCCGCCGCTGATCACGTACCAGAATCTGTCGAGGCTCGTGGGGTTGTTCCCCTCGAAGGGCGGGTCCATCGCGGCCCGCAGGGGCAGGTACAGGTAAGGCGCGAGCCCCAGCAAGAAAACCCCGATCCCCTTGAGCACGAGCTTCCACTCCAGGAGCTTGCGCCAGGATACGAGCCCGACGAAGAGGAGGCCGGCTGGCAGGATCAGGGCGCTGGTCATGTGGTTGGTGACGCACAGGCCCGCCCCGAAGGCCGCCAGGAGCAGGTAGCGGTCGTTTTGCCGCTCGCGCCAGAGGAGGAGAGCCAGTAGGGTGAGAGATATGAGGAGGGCGTTGAGGGTGTAGACCTCGGCGAGGACCGCCTGGCTCCAGAGGGCCGTCCCGAGCCCGAAGGTCAGGGCGCCGGCCGCAGCAGGCACCGCCCGGCGGGTGAACAGGTAGCCTGCGGCGTAGACCGCCAGCACCGCCAGCGCCCCGAAGACAGCCGAGGCGAGGTTTACGCGGTAGGCCACGTCCCCGAAGGGCAGGTACGTGAATAGGTGGCCCAGCATCAGGTAGGTCGGGTAGCCGGTGGGGTGCGTGATGCCGAGCACCCCGGCCTGCATCTGGAGCATCGCCGAGTCCGGCAGTTCGGTCCTGTGGAGGGGGAGCACGGTCGGGGCGAGCGTCCGCAGGTACAGGACGAACGCGAGCAGGGCTGCGCCTACCCCGGCGAGGGTCGTGAGCGCCCGCCGGACACTGCTCTCCTTCTGGCTCGCGCCCCAAGCCTGTTCTGGAATCTCTTCGGACATGACTGGGAAAGATACTATTCGTTATCGGGACGCGCACGGACTATCGTTAAACGCAGGTGAGCGCGGCTTTAAATTTCCGTTAAACGGCCGCCCCGGTTTCTCGGCCGGCTCTCGGGTTCAAAATCGGCGGCCCGGGAGCTATGCTTTGGCGGTTCGATTCCAAGGAATGCGGTCGTGGGTTCCAGCATAACGGAGGCCGCAAAGAGGAGGCTGCCATGAGGTCGAAAAAAAACATACGGTGGATCCCGCACCGGAGGCGGGTGTGAACTGGCTGGTCACGGGAGGCTGCGGTTTCCTGGGCACGTCTTTCGTCCGGTCGCTGCTGAAGGAGGGCGGGCACTCGGTGCGCGTCGTGGACAACCTCACCGTCGGCACCAGGGATGACCTGGCGTCAGCCGGTCGTTTCAGCGAAAGTCCGGCTGAGGAGGTCGGGCCGATGGGCACCGGGGCGGCGGAGATCGAACTGGTAGCCGGGGACATCCTGGACGAGGCGCTGGCCTTGCGGGCGGCTGAGGGCGCCGATGTGATCGTCCACCTCGCCGCCAACACGGGGGTCGCGCCGTCGGTCGAGGACCCGCGCAAGGACTGCCTATCCAACGTGATCGGGACTCTCAACTACCTCGAAGCCGCCAGGCACGGCGGCGTTAAGCGGTTCGTGTTCGCCTCCAGCGGGGCGGCTGTGGGGGAGGTGGAGCCGCCGTTGCACGAGGAGCTGGCGTCCCATCCCGTCTCACCCTACGGGTCGAGCAAACTCTCCGGCGAGGGATACTGCTCCGCGTACCATCGCACCTTCGGCGTGGAGACGGTGGCCCTGCGCTTCGGCAACGTCTACGGGCCGCTCTCGGGCCACAAGAACAGCGCGGTCGCCCGGTTCATCAAGCGGGCGATGGAGGGGGAGACGCTGGAGATCTACGGCGACGGCACCCAGACGCGGGACTTCATCTACATCGGCGACCTGATCCGGGCGATAAAGCTCTCGGCTACCGTTGAGGCCGTCGGCGGAGAGGTCTTCCAGATCGCCACCAGCTCCGAGACATCCGTGCAGGAACTGCTGGACAAACTCCTCCCCATCCTCGCCTCCGCCGGCATGAAAGACGTGGAGGTTCGCCGGACGGCCCCGCGCCTCGGGGACGTGCAGCGCAACTACTCAGATACCTCCAAGGCCGACCGCCTGCTCGGCTGGCGAGCCGAGGTTGCTCTGGACGAAGGGCTCAGGCGTACCGTCGAGTGGTTCATGGACCCGGAGAGCCCGTAACGGAGGACAGCCGGTTCCTGGCCGTCAGGTAGAACGCCGACTGCGCCAGTGCCGCAGCGAGCGCGCCGAGAGCCAGCGAGTAGGCGACCTTCTCCACAACTTCCGCTGTGAGGAGCGGCAGGCAAACGCCCGCCACGGCGAGCCCGACTGCCCAGCCCGCAGCGGCGAGCCGGGCACGGCCGAGGGCGAAGAGCGCCTGGGTGAGCGTCTCTGAGAGCAGGTAGAAGGCGGCGAGGGCGGCGAGCGCCGCCAGCAGGTCGGCCTCCGCCTCGAAGCGCGAGCCGCCGAACACCTTGAGGCCCCACTCGCCGAAGAGCCAGGCGCCTGCCACCATGAGGACGCCGGCCGCGCCGACGCCCCCGACCGCGCGGAGCGTGAAGCGGTCGAGGGCGCCCCGGCCCCCGAGTGAGAGTGTGCGGCTGGCGTGGGGTAAGAGAGCCCCGATCACCGGGCTCAAGACGTACTGGGGGATGCGCGTGAAGATCAGAGCGGCTCCGAACAGCCCCACCTGCGCCCCCGTCCCGCCCAGCAGGCCGACCAGGATCACCCCGCCACTAGCCAGCGTCTGAGCAGAGGCCATGCACGCCAGCACCGGCGCCGCGAACCGCAAAGCCTTCCCTGCGGAGAAAGGCTCTCCCGGCTTCGCGGGACGCGGAACCCGCGCCGGACGGACGGCCAGCACCCCGACGACCGGGGCGAGCATGATAGCGAGTGCGGGACCGGCCGCGCCCAGGCCCGCTGCCAGGAGTCCCACTGCCAACGCCACCCGGCTCGACGCCTCCGCCAGGATCTGGGCCCCCATCCTGGTGCTCTGGCGATGCCCGTTGAAGATGCCGCGCCTGAAGTACTCCGGCGCGTAGAGGGCCACCGCCGCCACGAACGCCGCCGTCAGCCACGGATCCCCGAAGACCTCCGCCGTCAGCAACGGAAAGAGGAGCGTTGCCGCCACCAGAAACAGGACCAGCAGCCCGGCCTGCCAACGCATCACCGAGGACACGACCGGGCTCCAGTCCTCGCCCCGCGCCTCGCGCTCGGCCACGTGGCGCCCGAGGGTCTGCGTCGCGGCCACCCAGAGCACCTGCACGACCAGGAACGTGGCGTTCCACAGCAGCGCGACCGGCGCGTAGCCAGCCGGCCCGCCGAGCGCCCGCATGGAGATGCCCTGAAAAGCGAAGGTCAGCGCGCCGGCCCCCACGAACGAGAGCCCGATGTACAGGCTCCCCGCGCCCGCGCCTTGCCGGGTTTTAAGTAGATTTCTCATTCTTCGGGCATCGGGTCTCGATCTGCTTTTGCCGGACGGCGGTATTCTAGCCGTCGAGCGAAGCCTTGACACCGCGGATGACCGCAGAGCGTCCTTTGCGCACCGCCTGTACGTGGAGCCTATCGTCTACCGACACCGGTTAACCGTGCTCCTTCTTGTTCACCACCAGAACGCCGATGCTGCAGACGAGCACCAGCGCCGCGCCGAGCAACGCGCCCAGCGTGAACGTCTCTCCGAAGAGCAGGAGTAGCGCCGTGGACAGCAGCGGGGTGGCGTATCCGAGCGGGGCGAGCCTCTTCGCCCCGTCGCCGGACATCGCCCGGCTCCACAGCAAGAAGCCCCCGGCCATCGGCCCGATGCCGGCGTAGACCGAAGCCACCCACGCGCCCGGGCTTGCGGACGCCCACGACCAGGGAGCAAGGCCGGTGACGCATAGCGTCAGAGCAGAGACCATCCCGATAGCCGTTGCGGGCAGCAGAAACATGTCCGCGGAGATACTCGAACGGCCGGACATGACCGTATAGAAAGTCATGCACACCGCCGAAGCGAGAGCTGCAGCGTAACCGGCGAGTCCGCCGGTGGACCCGAGACCGTTTCCGGAGCCGAGGATTAGCGCCACGCCCGCGAAACCGACCATCGCCAGCAGCACCCCAGCCAGCGTCTGGCGGCTGCGGTATGCGAGCGCGGCCCAGAGCGCGGCGAAAAGCGGCCAGCCGTAGGCAACCATGTTGGCCTCCACAATGGGAGCCGTGGCGAAGGCCAGGTACTGAAGGAAGATGGTCCCCGTTAGCCCGACCACCCCAACCATCACGCCACCCAGGACACCCTGGAAGCGTCCCGACGGCCAGTTGGCGTTTTTCTGGCTGGATGTTTTGTCCCACCTCGATCGCAATGCCCGCATCGCCGCCAGCGTGGCGGTGGCCCCGCCAAACTTCAAAGCAAGCACCTGAACGACCCCGAGATCGGCCAGCGCGAACTTCGCCGCCACGGCGTTGGTGGACCAGAACACGACCGCGATGAGAGCAGCGGCAACCCCCGTAAGCGCCGCGCCGTTGCGAAGCCGCGTCTTCTCGCGCCCATTCCGTGGCCCATCCAGGCCCGGACCTCCTCCGGATTCGAACCCGCCATTGCTCGTATTCCGTGCAGAATCCCTCATGCACAGATGTTATATAGCAAATTTGCTATATAACAAATACGCTATACTAGTAGGCATGGACGAAGTAGAGGTTGCCAGGGCGCTTGCATCCGGGACCCGGATGCGAATTCTGAGTTGGTTGCGGGACCCCATAGCTAACTTCGAGTCTCGGGTGGCGGGGGATCTCACCGAGGACGGAGTTTGCGTGAACCTGATCGCCGCGAAGGCGGGCATCTCACAGCCTAGTGCTTCCAGGCACCTGTCCGTGCTTAAGGGAGCAGGGTTGGTCGAAACCCGGCGTGTCGCGCAGCGCAACTACCATCGTCGCGACGAAGCCGGGATAGACAAGGCGAAGCAGATTCTTGCGGAGGGGTTCTAGAGCCTACCGGCTTTCTACCGCAGCCAGGTCTGGATGATGACGCGGAAGACGCCGAGTGGGTAACGGAGTTGCGCGGGCTTCTTGGTCTCGCCGGCGGCCCGCTTGAGCATGCTGACCGGGACTTCCGCGTAGCGCAGCTTGTTGTTGAGGGCTTCGAGGATGATCTCCGTGGCGTTGAAGCGGTCTTCGCGGAGATCCAGCTTGTGAAGCTCGGAGACCCTTATGGCCCGGAATCCGTTGGTGGAGTCGCTGATGCGGGTGCGGGTGAGGACGGTGAGCATCCTGGAGAAGAAGGCGACGCCCACGTGCCGGACGCCGCCGGCCTCCTCGTAGAAGCCCTTGAACCGCGAGCCGAGCACGAAGTCCGCCTTGCCCTCGATTATGGGGCGGGATAGAGGCTCTATCTCCTCGGGTTTGTACTGGCCGTCGGCGTCGAGGTTGATGACGATGTCGGCCTTCTCCAGCCGCGCGATGGCGAAGCCCGTGCGCAAGGCGTCGCCCTGGCCCCGGTTGACCACGTGAGACACCACGGGGACGCCTTCTTGCCGGGCGATGGCGGTCGTCTCGTCTTCAGAGCCGTCGTCCACGACGACCGTCTTTACTTCATGGCCGAGGACCGTGGCCGGGATCCCGCGCAGCACGTCCCGGATGCTCCCGGCTTCGTTGTACGCTGGCACGATTATGAGGATCTGGCCGCGGGCTTCCGCCGCTTCCGCCTTTTCGGGGCCCTGCTCGAAGGGGCCGTACTGCCCGGCGTAGTCGCGCAGGGCGAGGCCGGTGACGATCTCACCGCTGCGCCGCCCGGCTTCGCGCACCCGGCTCAGGAGGTTCAGGAAGAGGGCGAAGAGCAAGAGAATCGCCAGCCCGAGCAGGGCGAAGGCGCGGTTCTCCAGACCGAGGAGCCGGCTTATGGGCTCGAAGATCTGGGGCACCACCGACACCAGTGCTACGCCGAAGGCGATGGCGAGGGAGAGGAGCAGGTCGAACCGGCTCCCCCCCTTGCGGTACCGGAAGACACCGTACGCCGCGAAGAGCGCGGCTATGACTATTCCCGCTATGCTCACGTGCTCTACGAACATACCGAACCTCTAGGCGGTAGAGGGCTGAGCAGGGGCCTTGTTGATGCGCTGCTTCGCCCTCCCACTCCTCCAACTTACCGAAGGCATCATCACGTCAGTATCCACCCTCTCCTTGTGCTCAACCGCTATGTTGAGCAATGAGTCCAGCAGGGAGTCAGAGAGGTAGTGTGGCTCTAGCCCTAGATCGAGCAGCTTGGTGTGAGCGGCGTTGTAGTAATGGTCGTACTTCTCAACCCTCGGATTCTCTATCTCCTCCATACTCGCCTCCACCCCTAGCTTGGAGGCCGCATGGACGACCAGATCCGCCAACTCCTTTACACTGAACTCTTCCGTGAACTGGTTGTAGACCCGCATCTCCCCACGCTCGGCCGGGTTCAGGACCGCAAGCTCCACACACCTCACCGTGTCCCTTATGTCCAGATACCCCCGCGTCTGAGACCCGTTGCCATACACCGTCAAGGGGTGTCCTATCGCCGTCTGGGCGCAGAAGCGGTTCAATACCGTGCCAAAGACCTCCTCGTAGTCAAAGCGGTTCTGAAGCCTTGGGTCCCTCTCGGTCTGCTCTGTTACGGTGCCGTAGACAACTCCCTGGTTGAGGTCCGTTGCCCTAAGGCCCCAGATCTTCGAGGCGAAGTGGATGTTGTGGGAGTCATGGACTTTGGAGAGGTGGTACCAACTCCCAGGCTGCTTGGGGTAGGGCAAAACGTCCGTGCGGCCGTTATGCTCTATCCGCAGGTAGCCCTCCTCTATATCGATGTTTGGCTGGCCGTACTCACCCATCGTCCCAAGCTTCACCAGGTGGCAATCAGGAACGTACTCATTAATGGCAAAGAGTACGTTGAGGTTGCCAATAACGTTGTTGTGCTGGGTGTAGACGGCGTGGCGCCTGTCGATCATGGAGTAGGGAGCAGCGCGCTGCTCGGCGAAGTGGACGATGGCCTCTGGCTCGTGGCGCTTGGCGGCTTCGGAGAGGAACTCCCAGTCAAGGAGGTCACCGTACTCCACCCCAATCTGGCGGCCAGATACCTCAAGCCATGCCTTGACGCGCTCCTTGAGGTCAAGGATGGGGGTTAGGGAAGAGGCGGAGAGCTCGTGGTCGATGGTTCGGCGGGCGAAGTTATCGACGATGGTGACCTCGTGGCCTTTGTCCGAGAGGTAGAGGGAGGTGGGCCAGCCGCAGTAGCCGTCCCCACCCAACACCATAACCTTCATATAAAGTAGCCCCTTTCTTCGGTGACACGCTTCTACGACGATTAAACCAGACTTGCTAGCCGACGATTGTAGAGGATCGAGGGTTAAATGAAAATTGCAGCGCCGTAAAAACTTCGTGCAATGCGCCATTCGGGTGCTTTTTCGCTGGCAACGCCGCCTGGACGTGTCGTAAGTTGTCCGCGTGAAGGATTCTCGGGCCACGGACGAAGCGGGTGGGAGCCGGCGTGTTTCTTGACCTGGCGCGCTCGCTCGCCGCTGCCCTGGTTGTGGGCGTAGCGCCGGGCTGGTTCTGGTCGTCGGTGCTCGTGCCGCCGGCGGACCGGGCGGAGCGTCTGTGCTACTCGGTGGCGCTCTCGCTCGCCCTCGTGCCCGCGGTGGCGCTGGTGCCGACGAAGCTTCTCGGCACGGGCGTGACGCTGACGGTGGCCATCGCGTCGGCGCTGCTGGTCTTCGCCGGAGGATTGGCGGTGTATCTGATCCACGGTCCGGCGAAGGGACCGGATGGGCCGCTGGCGACGGAGCCCGGCGGGCTGGGGCTGCCGGTTCTGATACCGCTGTCCGGCGGTCTGGTTCTGGCGCTGGCGACGGCCCTCGGGTTTCTGACGCTCCGGTGGGCGCTGATCCCGGTGAGTGTCTTGCTGGCCGTGGCGGGGGTCATCCACGTCTTCGTGGCGCGGCGGCCTTCGGGGGTGGAGCGCGGTGTGATCGCGGACTCCCTCGGCCTGCGGGACAGGCCATCGGCGGGCTTCGTGCTGCTCGCTGTGGTCCTCGTCCTGGCGCTCTTCCGGGGGTACTCGGGGCCCGTGCTCCACGACTGGCCGTTCATCCGGGGCGTTGACCACTATTCCCACGCCGTGATGGCGAACCTGATGATGACGGAGGGGAGGATCGAACCGTACCTGATCTACCCCCCCGGCTTCCACACGATGACGGCTATGGTCTCCCGCCTGAGCGGCGGACTTGACCCCCTGGAGATCTTCTCCGTTCTCGGTCCAGCCTTGCTCGTCCTGCCCGCGCTCGCCCTCTACGCCCTGGCGAGCCGGCTGTGGGGCTGGGAATGCGGGGTGGCCGCGGCCGCTTTCTCCACCCTCCTCGGCGGCACCTACTATTACTACAACGACGCCATGTACCCGAACCTCGTGACCTCGCAGTTCCTGCTCGTCCTGGCCGTCGCCGCCCTCGCCCGGCTGTACGCCGCGCCGACGCCCCAATCCGGACTGCTCCTGGCGCTGCTCGGCTCCTCGGTGGTCCTCTACCATCCGGTGGCGAGCATGTACCTGGCGATGTTGCTCGCGCTCGCGAGCGCGCTCTTCCTGCCGTACCTGTTCCTCCGGGAGCGCCGGACCGGTATCGTGGTGCTCGCCTCGTTCGCGCTGCTTGGGTTACTCTCCGTGATCTACGCCTGGGACACATACGACCTGCCGCGGGCGGTGGGAGGTCTGGTCGGCGGATCGTCGGAGAGCACGGCGGGAGACGCCGTGGGCATGGCAGTGGGCACGCAGGACATCTATCCGATGGAGTTCCTGATCGGGGCGATGACATCGCCACCCGCGGCGTGGCTAGGCTTGCTGGGCGTTTTCCTGCTGGCGGGTGGTCTGCGGGGCCGGGTGGGGGTGCCGCGGACGCTGGCATACGTCACCCTGATCCTGTGGCCCGCCATCATTTTCCTCGGCAGCCGCACGCCCCTGACCGGCTTCCCGCAACGCTTCGGGCGCGACCTGGGCGTGCCGCTGGCGCTACTCGCAGCCTTCGCATTCGTGGCAATACTGCGTTCCCTGGGACCGCGCCGCATGGTGGCGGTCTTCGCGGCCTCGCTGGCGGTGCTGGCGGCGGGCACGCTGGTCGGCCTCCGGGGGCTGGAGAGTCTGGAGGCCAGCGGCAAGCCGAGCATCCAGATGACCATAACGCCCGCTATCGCCGAGGCCGGAGAGTGGCTGGAGGCGCACAACACCGGCGGCAACATCATGGTCAGTCCGCACGTCAACCAGGTACCGGGTCGCATGATGCTGGCGATGGGCGATTACTCCGCGTTTCAATCGTTCGAGTGGTACCAGATCGAACACCCGAGAGACCTGCCTCCCACCGGCCCGGAACCCCCGCGGGACGTGCTGTGGGTCGTGAAACACCCGGAAGGTGAGAAGACCCGGCGGCTCCTCCAGAAGCACGACGTACGCTACGTGGTCCTCTACAAGAACATGCCTGACCGCCCGACGGCTGACTACTGGCGCCTCTTCGCCGCGCGGCCGGAACTCTACCGGACGGCCTTCGAGAACCGGGCCGTCCTCATCGTTACGAGGCGCGATACGGCAGGATAGAATGCCTCCGCGATGGACAGTGGAGACGAGCGTATAAAGGGTAGCGAGGAGCACGCCGGACCCGAAACCCGGAAAAAGGAGAGCCTGGGGCAGGCCCTCGGCTTCGTGCTGGCCGTGTGCGCGGCGAGCCGGCTCTTCTACCTGGTGGCCGGGGCCTGGTTCGCGCAGGTCATACCCGTCTCGACCTTCCAGCGGCTCACCTCCGACCGTCCTTTCGGGACGTTCAACATCTGGGCGCACTGGGACGGGGAGCACTACGTGGCGCTGGCCGCGGGCGGGTACATGCAGCCCCCGGACAACGTCTCTCCGGCGTTCTTCCCGCTGTACCCGATGCTCGTGAGATCCTTCGCCGGCCTGTTCGGCGGTCCCCTGTCGCCGGGCGCGCTGTCGTTGTGGGGCGTCCTCGTCTCGCTGCTCTTCCTGCCCTTCGCCATGTACTTCGTGTACCGGATCTCCGAGCACGGGTGGGGCCAGCGGGCGGCGAAGGGAACCGTGCTCCTCATGGCCTTCTTTCCCGCGGCGTTCTTCCTCAACGCGGCCTACACCGAGAGCCTGTTCCTGGCGCTGTCGGCGGGCTCCCTGTGGGCGCTGCGGGTGAGGCGGGATCTCCTCCTGGCCTGCGTGCTCGCGGGGCTCGCCACGGCCACGCGCAACGTCGGCGTGTTCCTGCTCGTCCCGCTCCTCTACGAGTGGTTCAGAGATCGGGATCGCCACGGCTGGCGGGCGGTCTACCTGGCCCTCGCGCCTTCGGGTTTGATCCTGTACTCAGCGTACCTCTGGGCGCGATTTGGGAACCCGCTGCTCTTCTACACGGAGCAGGGCCGGTGGGGCCGGGGTAACGCGGGACCGCTCGGTGTTTTGAACAACGTCTTCAGGGAGTCAGGAGAGGGCATCGCGCGTCTCTTCGGCCCCGGGCTCCTCGCCGACCCGACGCTCGGGAAGCTCGTGGATCGCGCCTCGAGCGCGCAGAACGCCTTCGACCTGGCGCTCCTCGGCCTCGTAGTCGCCGTCCTGATCGCCGGCCTTCGAGTGCTGCCGCCGGACCTGAGCGCGTATGCTCTCCTGCTCGTTGCTCCCGCCGTGCTCTTCGGGCCGCCGCAGAACCCGCTCATGGGCCTCCCGCGCTACGCGCTCGTGGCGTTCCCGCTATTCATAGTGCTCGGGGTCCTGCTCGATAGCCGCCGGAGCCTGGGCGTCTGGCTGGGCCTGAGCGCCGCCGCGTCGCTCGTGCTGTGCGCCATGTTCGTGAGCTGGCGGTTCGTCGCCTGATCCGGCCCCGTGCTATACCCTCGCCATCCGGCGACGTTCGAGGAGGGAAGATGCAACGCGAGAGCACGGCTGGTCTGGCCGAGGAATTGAAGGTTCCGCCCCTTGGGGTCGGGGCGTGGGCGTGGGGCACGTCGAGGCTCTGGGGCTACGGCGCGGAGTACGGCCGCAGGGAGGTGGGCGAGGCTTTCCGGGCCAGCGTGGCTGAGGGCGTCACGCTCTTCGATACGGCGGAGATCTACGGCAACGGCGCCTCCGAGCGGATCATCGGGGAGATCCTGCGCGAGGGCGGATTCGAGGGGACGCCGGTCATCGCCACCAAGTTCGCGCCGCTCCCGTACAGGTTGAGCCCACGGACCCTGATCTCGGCGGTGGACCGGAGCCTGGAGCGCCTCGGGGTCCCGACGATTGACCTTTACCAGATCCACTTTCCCTCCCCGCTCCCGCGCGCGAAGGGCCTGATGGACGCCCTCGCCGAGACGATCCGCGAGGGCAAGGTGCGCCGGGTAGGCGTCAGCAACTACGGCGCGGAGCCGTTGAAGCGCGCTCACGACCGGCTCGCCTCCCACGGCGTGACACTCGCCTCCAACCAGGTCGAGTACAGCCTCCTCAAACGCACCCCGGAGACCAACGGCGTCGTGGACGCCTGCCGCGAGCTTGACGTGACCCTCATTGCCTACAGCCCCATCGCCCAGGGCCTGCTCACCGGCAAGTACGGCCCCGGAACGAAGCCCGCCGGCCTCGTGCGCCGCTTCGGGCGCGCCTTCGGGGAGCGGAACCTGCGGAAGGTCGAGCCCGTGGTGCGCATCCTGCGCGAGATCGGGGGTTCTCACGAGAAAGAGCCTGCCCAGGTCGCCCTGAACTGGCTCGTCGGCCGCGGGACACTCCCCATCCCCGGCGCCAAGAACGGGCACCAGGCCCGCCAGAACGCGGGCGCCCTGGGATGGTCCCTCTCCGAAGAGGAGCAGGAGAAGCTGGACCTGGCGACGCTCGGCTGGCGATGACGGACGCCGGCGAGGAGCACGCCCTCCGGCTCGACGCGGCGGACGAACTTGCCCCTTTCCGGGAAGAGTTCCATCTCGGGGACGGCGTCTACCTGGACGGCAACTCCCTGGGCCTCCTGTCCCGCCGGGCGGAGCGGACGCTCTCGGAGGCGCTGGCTGACTGGAGGGAGCGCGCCATCGCGGGCTGGACGGAGGGGCAACGCCCCTGGTTCTACCTGGCGGAGGAGGTGGGGGCGATGACCGCGCCGCTCGTCGGGGCCACGCCGTACGAGGTCGTCGCCACCGGCGGGACGACCTTGAACGTCCACCAGCTCGTCGCCACCTTCTACCGCCCGGAGGGGCGGAGAAGCAAAATTCTGGCCACCGAACTCGATTTTCCCTCGGACATCCACGCCCTGCAGAGCCAGCTCCGCCTGCGTGGCCTCGATCCGCGGGAGCACCTCGTCCGGGTAGGGAGCCGGGACGGCAGGACGATAGAGGAAGAGGACATCGTCGCTGCCATGACCGAAGAGGTCGCCCTGGTCTTCCTGCCCACCGTCCTCTACCGCAGCGGCCAGTTGCTGGACGTGGAGCGCCTGACCGGCGCGGCGCGGGAGCGGGGCATCCCCATCGGCTTCGACGCGGCGCATTCGGTGGGCGCGGTCCCGCACTCGTTCGGCGAGTGGGGCGTGGACTTCGCCGTGTGGTGCGGGTACAAGTACCTGAACGGCGGCCCTGGCGCGCCGGCGGGGCTGTATGTGAACCACGGGCACTTCGGGCACCGTCCGGGGCTCGCCGGGTGGTTTGGCTCCCGCAAGGACCGGCAGTTCGACATGGATCACGATCTCGTCCCAGCCGGCTCGGCTGGCGCCTACCAGATCGGCACCCCGAATATCCTTAGTCTGGCGCCGTTGCTCGGGTCCCTCGAAATGTTCCAGCAAGCCGGCATCGAGCGTGTGCGCGGCAAGTCCCTCGATCTCACTCGCTACCTGATGGATCTGGTGGATGAACACCTCGGTGGCCTGGGGTTCGGGATCGGCACCCCGCCCGAAGACGGCCGGCGGGGTGGTCACGTCGCCCTGGAGCATACGGAGGCGGCCCGCATCTGCGAGGCGCTCAAGGCGAACGGTATCGTGCCAGACTTCCGCGCGCCCAACGTCATCCGGCTCGCCCCCGCCCCCCTCTACACCTCCTACCAGGACGTGTGGCGCACGGTGGAGGCTCTACGCCGCATCGTCGGGGAGGGGCAGCACGAGAAGTACCCCAACGAGCGTGGGGTAGTCGCGTGATCCTTGACATCTCCCAGCCCCTGAAAGCGGGTGTCCCGGTCTGGCCTGGCGACACGGAATTCTCGTTCGACCTTGCATGGACACGAGAGGAGGGCGGCTCTGTGAACGTCGGCCGGATCGCGATGAGTACCCACACTGGTACGCATGTTGACGCGCCCTTCCATTTCAGGGACGACGGCGCCAGAGTTGGAGAGCTGGACCTCGATGCATTCATCGGGCCGGCGCGGGTCATCGAAGTACGTGGAGAGGCTATCGGAGCCGGGGAGTTGGGACGATACGATCTCGAAGGAGTCGAACGGCTGCTCCTGAAGACTGGCTCGTGGCCGGATCGAACGGTGTTTCCGGCCGGGATCACGCACCTCAACCCGGACGTCGCGCTGTTTCTCGCGGAGAGAGGCGTCCGGCTCGTCGGGGTGGACACTCCCTCCGTGGACCCGCTCGACAGCAAGGACCTGCCCGCCCACGAAGCGCTCCGGGCGAACGGCATTCACATCCTGGAGGGGCTGATGCTGGATCGGGTAGAGCCCGGAGACTACAAGTTGATCTCACTTCCCCTCGCCCTCGAAGAAGCCGACGCCAGCCCGGTGCGGGCCGTGCTCCGTTCGCTCCCCTGAAGCCTACAACCTCCCGGACAGCACGGTCGCGGTCTGGATGACGGGGCTAAGGGCGAAACCGTAGGGTTGGCGTAGGCGAGGTCTATGTTCACCACTACTGCTACAGCAGCTTCAACTCTCTGGCGCGCCACGGCCTGGTGGCGGGCGCGCACGCCGAGCTTGGCGTAGATGTGCCTGGTGTGAGACTTGACAGTATCTAAGGAGATGAACAGCCTTCCCGCGATCTCCCGATTGGAAAGCTCGGAGTCAAGCAGCTTCAATACGTCGAGCTCGCGCCTGGTTCTGGGATCCAGGATTAGCCGCGCCGCAAAATCGCCAACGCAGCCACGCCGGAACCCACCAGCGCCAGAGCCGCCACCAAGCTGAGCGGCCAGAGGAGCGAAGGACCGCCAGAGGAGGGCAGCGGGCTGGTGGTAGGACTAGCGGTCGCCGTAGAGGAAACAGCCGCCGTCTTGCGAACAGTATGCCCATCAGAAGTCAAGACATAACCGTTGCTCGCCGGGTCGCTCGAATAGAACATCACACCCTCTAAACTCATCTCACTCTCGCTAAAGTCCGTGAAGTTGAAGTCACCGCCCGTCAGTGAGATACCATCTCCCTGATGATCGTCCGGCTTGGAAACTGCGGGCATCAGACACCAGGCGACGAGGACACCCTCACCCTGATTCTCCAGGTTCACCTTGAGGGTGAGAAACCCGGAGAAGGAAGTTGATCCTGGAGGTCCCTGCCACCCTTCTTCCTTGAACTCCGGTCCCATCCCCCACCAACCATCCAATTGCTCGAATGAGGTAAAGTCGATCACTCGCCATGATCCTTTAGCTTTGAGTACTCCCGAGGCATCCTCGATGGTATATTGACCACCGCCCTGAGTGTTCTGGGTGCTCGGATCCCACCCGCCTTTGCCTGAAAGGGTGATCTTGGAGCCATCCGGCGCTTTGGCGAAGGGTTTGCCATTGGAGTGATACCTGACGCCTTCGGGGTTGTTCGGGTCCCCGAGCAGTTCGTAATGAGTGAAGAAGAAGGTATATGGCAGGTCTTTGGCAGCCGCCTCTGTTGGCCTCAAGCTGATACTCAACGTCAGCGCCACCAACAGTGTCAAACTTGCGAGTAGAAACGTCTTCATTTGATCCTCCTATCTGGTGATTGCCTTTACTTTATGCAGGCAGCCCGGTGAATAGAACTTTCGAAGCGAGATCACATACCTTTCCACTCGACGCTCTCTACTACCTTCTCGGCCTTGGGCCAGAATTTGTCGAACTCATCGGCCGGGCTGCCGAAGGCGATAGTTACCGTTTCGCCCTGCATGTCCTCCAGGACCGTGACGCGGTCCTTGTATCCTTCCTCTACGGCCCAGACATCCCCGTCGCTGAGCCTGAAGAGATCCACGCAGTCCGGCCCGCATAGCCCCTCGTAGCTCTCCGGCCGGTCCCCGACGACCACGTCGACCTGCTCGCCTTTGACTCCTCCTACTGTGACCGGTTCTGGTTTATCAGTTTGCAGGTACGGGTGCTGCTGGAACCAGGCGACCAACTCATCAGGGGCGGGCGTCGCCTTGAAGGATATCTCGGTGCTTGGCTTGTAGACCTTCTGGACGTTTAGGAACTTGAACACCATGTCCTTTCCCGGAGGAACGAGGCACACGTAATCGGGTGCCTCTGGACATTCCAGTGCCCAGCCTTTGCCGACGCTGAACGACAGGGACGGCTTGAACACGTTGGTATGGTATTCACCCGGGCGCAGGTCTTGCGCGTACTCAGGCAGCGGGCGCGCCTTCGCTTGTTGCTGCTCACCTCCGCCGCTTGCCCATCCGCAGGCGCTCACGGCCATGACGACGAATGTCATCAGCAGCCCCAGCCGAAGGACGTATTTCATCACTAAGCGGTGCATCTCGCCTCCTTCCCTTTACCATTCACGACTAGCTCACTAGTTTTCCTGGCCGAGGCCTAATGTCGCCATGAGTCCGGCATGGTCGGACGGCCACAGCCCCGAAGTAGTACGATCACCCGGTTCATCTCCAACTACATCGGCGTCCACCGCGCTAAGACTCTCGCGGAATAGCACGAGATCGATCCGCTGGGTTAGATTGACTGTCGTGTTGAGGAGGTCGGGCGCATTGCCGAAAGTGTTGCCCAACTCCGCAGGGTGCGTGGCGCTCCAGGCATCCTTGAAGCCGGCCCCAGTCAAGTTGCTGTAGGTCGGTGTTCCCGTCCGGTCCGCTCTGGAGTTGTAGTCACCGACCAGGATCACCGGAAGTGTGGTGTTGGCCGGTCCGCTCAGGATCTCATTGCCTTGGGCGACCTGGACCTGGTTGAAGAAACCCTCCTGCTCCAGATGCGTGTTGATGAACCGGAATTGCTTGTTGCGCACCTTGACATCCACCGAACCCCATCCGCGCAAGATCGTGACGAACTGGCCGGTGGTGCCGATGGGGAGAGAAGCATTGGTATGGAAGTTCGCCGTTTGCACGTTGGAGAGCTTCAGCTCAGAGGATGGCAGGTCAGTGCGAACGAGGATCACGTCGCGATCGGTGAGGCGAATGTCCTGTAAGACTCCGGGAGCCGTCTCTCCTGGATTCTCGACGTCGAAATTCTTGGTGACGGCCACGGGGGCGTAGTGCAATCCTCGTTCGTTTAGCTCTTGCAGCAGGATCTCCAGATAGTCGAGTCTGACACGCCTCGCCGGCGTCGGGTTTTCGGAGAAGGTATCGGCGGGTCCGGTACGATAAAGCGACACCTCCTGAAGTCCAACCAGCTGTGGCTGGGAGTGCGCGATCTCGTCGGCCAGGACCTCGGCCCGCTCAGGGAAGTTAGTCGCCACCACGCTTGCCCAGGTGGCCGTCGCGGCCTGGCTAATGGCATCGGGATTACCCGAGAATATGGCAGCGATGGCCGGGTCCAGGTTCGCGCCGAGGTAGAGGTTGCGGGTCATAACCGTGATGTGTTCGGAGTCAGCCCGTTGATCCATACCTGCCGCCAGGGTAGCGGGCAGGCCACGGGTTGGGTCTTCGACATTATGGCCTTGAGTAGTGTCTGAGCTCCGCCCATAGGCCATCGGTGCGGCCACGACCAATGCCAAGATGATGCTGAGTGCTATCGCTATGAGCCTTTTCATTACATCCTCAGTGCCGCGATCCTCTCTAAAGGGCGCTTGCTAGTACTTGTACCGTCACTACCATGATCGTCTTGCCCCTCTGGTGCTGTTGGCGTTCATCGCTTGGATCCCGGGATTGCCGTCACGGTCGCTGCTCGTTGTAGTGGAGCCAGCTGCAACGATCAGCGCCAGCAGGAGCAGTCTCGCCGCAAGCAGAGCCATCACCACCGTTGCTCAAAGGACGTGGCCGCGTATCGTCTTGCTCATCGTCTTCTTTGCCTTTCCCTCGCCGCCTGACACGTCTCATGAGGGCAGTTTATTCTCAGGGCGTTAGCTGGCCGTTAGCTAACCCGGTGTGCAGGTTTCTAGTGGAGGAGTCGAGCCAGTTGCAAGGGTCGGTTGCCCGCCCGATGGTTGAGCAAGAAGGCCACGGTGTGGCTGAGGACCTTCCGAAGCAGCCTGCCG
>Ga0183260_10000917_pt1 | contig 25024 bp, 24 predicted proteins | sample AntDrymUQ4972206_2_FD_129768 | JGI IMG/M metagenome (GOLD analysis project Ga0183260, IMG submission 129768) | Polar desert sand microbial communities from Dry Valleys, Antarctica - metaG UQ497 (22.06) (version 2) (version 2) | ecosystem: Environmental > Terrestrial > Soil > Desert | place... | reverse complement strand
TCCAGCCTGACCCCGGATGATCACGGGGATCTGCCGGTCCTGACCGGCGAATCCCCATGATCACGACGGGCGACGCAGCGGGTCAGCCTCCGGCCATCGCGCCCACCACGAGGAACGGCTCCTTCCCGGACACCACCTCCGCCGGCAGCAGGCTGTCGGCCGGTTCGTGGGACAAATCTTCCTCGCAGGCGTAGAAGCGGACGAACGGCCGCCGCGCACCGCCACCGTGCTCCCGCAAGGTCCCGCGCAGCATCGGATGCGCTGACTCCACGGCGTCCAGCACCCCGCCGATCGTCGGCGGGTCGGCCACGTCGAGCGACAGCTCCGAACTGACGCCGGCCAGCGAGCGCAGGTGGGCCGGCAGGACGACCCGGATCATGTCAGGGTCTGCACTTCCACCGAGAGGACCGCCGGCAGGTCGCGCACGATCGGCGCCCAGCTGTCGCCGGAGTCGGCCGAGGCGTAGACCTGCCCGCCGCTCGTCCCGAAGTACAGCCCGCAGGAGTCCAGGGAGTCCACCGCCATCGCGTCCCGCAGCACGTTGACGTAGCAGTTCTCCTGGGGCAACCCCGTGGTCAGGGCCTCCCACTCGTCGCCGCCGCTGCGGCTGCGGTAGACCCGCAGTTTGCCGTCCATGACGAAGTGGTGCGAGTCGCTGGTGATCGGGACGACGTACACCGTGTCCGGCTCGTGCGCGTGCACCGCCACCGGGAAGCCGAAGTCCGTGGGCAGGTTGCCGCTGATCTCGCGCCAGTTGTCCCCGCCATCGTCGCTGCGCATGACGTCCCAGTGCTTCTGCATGAACAGGGTCTGCTGGCGGGACGGGTGCATCGCGAGCCGGTGCACGCAATGCCCGACCTCGGCGTCGGTGTCCGGGATTCCCTCTGAGTGCAGGCCGTGGTTCTTCGGCTGCCAGGTCTGCCCGCCGTCGTCGGTCCGGAACACCCCGGCCGCGGAGATCGCGGCGAAGATCCGCCGCTCGTCGACCGGATCCTGCAGGACGGTGTGCAGGCACATCCCGCCGGCTCCGGGCTGCCAGGACGAACCCGACGGGTGGGTCCGCAGGCCCGGCAGCTCCGACCAGGTCGCCCCGGCGTCGGTGGAGCGGAACAGCGCGGCGTCCTCGACCCCGGCGTACACCGTGTCCACGTCGTGCAGCGACGGCTCCAGATGCCAGACCCGGGCGAACTCCCACGGGTGCGGCGTTCCGTCGTACCACTGGTGTGTTCCCGTTTCACTGGCGTAGCGGAACTCGTTGCCGACCGGGTTCCACGACTTCCCGCCGTCGTCCGAGCGCTGGATCACCTGACCGAACCAGCCGCCGGACGGCGCCGCGTAGATCCGCTCGGGATCCAGCAGTGACCCGGCGACGTGGTAGACCTCCCAGCCCGGAAAGTGCGGGCCGCTGACCTCCCAGTCCCGCCGATCCCCGTCCGAGGTGATGATGAAGGCGCCCTTCCGGGTGCCTACGAGTACGCGTACACCGGTCATCGGTGCTCCTCTCCGCACGGTCCTTCCGCGCAGGTTAGTGACCGGCACCGACGAGGAAAGTCATCGGTCGGTGGAGATATGGTCACGACCATGTCCCGAGCGCTGCGTTACCTGCTGGCCGCGTACGTCGGGGCGGTCCTGGCGACCAAGGAGCTCGAACGCCGCGGGGTACTCCAGTGCGGATGTCCATCGGACTGTTGGTGTCACCGGCCGGGCTCGAGCCTGCTCCGGTGGGTGCTCCCGATCGGGCACGGCGGGCGCGCTTGAGCCGACCGGCTCCGCTCCTGCTCGCCCTGCTCCTCCTCGTGCCGGCCTGCGACCGCGAAGCGGGGCAGCGCGAGCCCACCGCGGTCCGGCCGGGTACGAGCACCGCGATACCCCCGGACCCGGGCAGCGCGCCCTCGAGCCCGGCGGGTACGTCGCCCCCGACCCAGCCGACCAGCGAGCCGGTGACCACCGATGGAGACTGCCGCTACCTGGAGACCACCTTCGTCGAGCAGACCGTGGGGCAGCGGATCGCGCGGACGACGTACACCGCGACCAGTCACGAACTGCTGCCCGGCTGCACGTTCTACCGTCCCGACGGTGACCCGGCCGTGGACATCACGGTGACCGCGTTCCCGACCGCAGTCGAGGCCCAGACCGCCGCCATCGGTCTCGGTACCCCGGCTGCCAACCCGGTGGACGACGTCGGCGACGGTGGCGTCGTGCTCGTGACGGAGGACGCGGCCGTGCTCGCGGTCACCGTCGATGTGACCTTGTTGGTGGTCACCGTCAACCAGGCCTCGTCGCTGCAGGCGCGGGCGCTGGCCGTCCTTGTCGCCCCCCTGCTGTCGTGACTGCGCCCGCGGAGCGGAGGGCGTCGGCGGGCCAGCTGAGTCGTGGAAGGATCGGTCAGACCACCGATCACGAGGAGAACCTGTGCCGTTGCACGCGACCCTGGGCACCAACCACGGCGACATCCGGGTGGAGCTGTTCCCCGATCACGCGCCCAAGACGGTCCGCAATTTCGTCGACCTGGCCGAAGGCGGCAAGGAGTGGACCGACCCGCGGACCTTGGCCAAGACCACCGGCAAGCTGTACGACGGGACGGTCTTCCACCGGGTCATCGCCGGGTTCATGCTGCAGGGTGGCGACCCGCTGGGGCAGGGCATCGGTGGACCGGGGTACGCCTTCGATGACGAGATCCACCCCGAGCTGAGCTTCACCCGGCCCTACATCCTCGCGATGGCCAACAGCGGCAAGCGGTTGGGCAAGGGCACCAACGGCTCGCAGTTCTTCATCACCGTCGCCGCGACGACCTGGCTGCAGGGCAAGCACACGATCTTCGGCGAGGTCGCCGACCAGGCCAGCCGCGACGTCGTCGACGCCATCGGCGCGGTCCGTACGGGGGCCGGTGACCGTCCGGTGCAGGACGTCGTCCTGGAGTCGGTCACCATCGACCGGGGGTGAGGTAGATCGAGCCGCACCCGCCCCAGCTGGTGTGTTACCGGCACCACGACCGGGTGACCGGGGTGGCCTGCACGCGGTGTGGCCGGCCGATCTGTCCCGACTGCATGAGCGCGGCCTCGGTCGGCTTCCACTGCCCGGAGTGCGTGCGGGAGGGCCGGGACTCGGTCCGCCGGCCGCGCTCGACGGGCGCGGTCCGACGGTTCGCCGGGCGGTGGGGACCGGCCACGACGACCCTGGTCGGTTTGAACGTCGCGGCGTACCTGGTTACCGCGCTGCTCGCGCTGCCCAACAACGGTGGACTGATCCAGAACAGTGCCTCGGCCCTGTTCCACGACCTGTCGCTGATCCCGGTCTGCGCGACGGGTGAGCTGCCGCTGGTGGTGTGTCCGACGGGTGGCGCCGAACCGTGGCGGCTCCTGACCTCGGCCTTCCTGCACTACGGGCTGTTCCACCTGATCATGAACATGCTCGCTCTGCTCGTGCTCGGAGTCGACCTCGAGCGCTATCTCGGCTGGGCCAAGTTCGTCGCGCTGTACCTCGTGTCGGCGCTGTTCGGTGGGGCCGCGGTCACGCTGTTCGCCGAGCCGATCTCGGAGACGGTGGGCGCCTCCGGTGGTGTGTTCGGTCTGCTCGGCGCGGCCGTCGTGGTCATCCGGTTCAACCGGGGGGACCTGCGCCCGCTGATCTCCGTGCTGGTGCTCAACCTGGTGATCAGCCTGCTACCCGGAATCTCCCTGCTCGGGCACCTTGGCGGACTCGTCGGCGGCGGCCTCGCCGCGGCGCTGCTGATCCTCGCCCGCCGCCAACCCACGCTGCAGTGGGTGGGCATCGGCGCGTTGATGGTCCTGCCCTTCGCCGCCGTTCTCGCCTGAGTCCGGTGGTCCCTTCCGCCGGAACGCCGCAGCGCCTCGAGTTCGCCCCGCGCCGGACCGAGAGTGCGGTGGCGGCGGCCGTGGGCCTGTCCCTGCTGGGCATCGCGCTGGGACTCGACCTGGCCGGGCTGCTGCTCGTGGGGCTGGCCGGGCTGTTCCTCGTCGGGCTCGCGGTCGCCGACACCGCCGTCCGGCCGCGGTTGGCCGCCGACCCTGACGGGCTGACCGTGCGCACTGTCGGGCGGCGGCTGGCCGCGCCCTGGGCTGGGGTGTCGGTCCGGCTCCGCCCGGGGCGACGGCTCGGCGCCGCCGCCAACACCCTGGAGATCGATGTCGGAGACGAACTCGTCGTCCTCGGCCGCCGTGAGCTGGGCGCCGACCCGGCCGACGTCGCCCAGGAGCTGGCCCGGCTGCGCGCCACGCCGCCCACCGGGTCCGCCGGGGGGCCGTGGTGCTGACCGACCTGCTCCCCCCGGAGCCCGACCCGGATGCGCTGTTCGACGCCTTTTCCGGATGGACCGCTGAGCAGGGCCTGGATCTGTATCCGGCGCAGACCGAGGCGCTGATCGAACTCGTCTCCGGCTCGCACGTCATCCTCAGCACCCCGACCGGCTCCGGGAAGAGCCTGGTCGCCACCGGCGCGCACTTCGCTGCACTCGCCCAGCGGCAGCGGACGTACTACACCGCCCCCATCAAGGCGCTGGTGTCGGAGAAGTTCTTCGCCCTGGCCAACGTCTTCGGGGCCGACCACGTCGGCATGGTCACCGGCGACGCGGCGGTGAACGCCGACGCCCCGATCGTCTGCGCCACCGCCGAGATCCTGGCCAACATCGCCCTGCGCGAAGGCCCCGCGGCCGACATCGGCCAGGTCGTCATGGACGAGTTCCATTTCTACGCCGACCCGCAGCGCGGCTGGGCCTGGCAGGTACCGCTGCTCGAACTACCGCGCACGCAGTTCCTGCTGATGTCCGCGACGCTCGGCGACGTCTCGTTCTTCGAACAGGACCTGGCCCAACGGACCGGCCGCTCCGTGGCAGTGGTCAGCTCGGTCGAACGGCCGGTCCCGCTGCACTACGAGTACGCCGAGACACCGCTCACCGAGACCCTGGGCGACCTGCTGCAGACCGGCCAGTCACCGATCTACCTCGTGCACTTCACCCAGGCCGCGGCGATCGAGCAGGCGCAGGCCCTGATGAGCCTGCCCCCGTCGAGCCGGGACCAGAAGGACGCGATCGCCGACCTGTTGGGTGGGTTCCGGTTCAGCTCCGGCTTCGGTACGACGCTGTCCCGCCTGGTGCGCAACGGGATCGGCGTGCACCACGCGGGGATGCTGCCGAAGTACCGCCGCTTGGTGGAGCGGCTGGCGCAGGCCGGGTTGCTGCGGGTGGTCTGCGGGACGGACACCCTCGGGGTCGGCATCAACGTCCCCATCCGCACGGTGCTGTTCACCGGTCTATCCAAATACGACGGTAGCCGGGTCCGGTTGCTCAAGGCCCGCGAGTTCCACCAGATCGCGGGTCGGGCCGGAAGGGCCGGCTACGACGACGTGGGCGCGGTCGTCGTACAGGCCCCCGAGCACGCCATCGACAACGAGCGGGCGCTGGCCAAGGCGGGTGACGACCCGAAGAAGCGCCGCAAGGTGGTGCGCAGGAAGCCACCGGAGGGCACCGTCGGCTACGGGCGGCCGACGTTCGAGCGGTTGGTGAGTGCCGAACCCGAGATGCTGACCTCCAGCTTCGAGGTCACCCACGCCATGCTGCTCAACGTGCTGGCCCGCACCGGGGACGCCGTCGAGCACGTCCGCAAGCTGCTCACGGACAACCACGAGCAACGCCGCGCACAGCTGCGTCATATCCGCCGGGCCATCGCGATCTACCGCGCGCTGCTCGCCGCGGGGGTCGTGGAGCGGCTACCCGAGCCCGACGCCGCCGGGCGTACCGTGCGGCTGACCATCGACCTGCAGGCCGACTTCGCGCTGAACCAGCCGCTGTCACCGTTCGCGCTGGCGGCAATGCAGCTGCTGGACCGCGAAGCGGCGACGTACGCCCTGGACGTGCTGTCGGTGGTCGAGGCGACGCTGGAGGACCCGCGGGCGATCATTTCGGCGCAGCGCAGCCGGGCCCGCGGCGAGGCGGTCGCGGCGATGAAGGCCGAGGGCATCGAGTACGACGAGCGGATGCGGCTGCTGGACGACGTGACCCATCCCCAGCCGCAGGCCGAGCTGCTGGCCGCGGCGTACGAGATGTACCGACGTGGCCACCCGTGGGTGGAGGACTACGAACTGGCCCCGAAGTCGGTGGCCCGTGAGCTTTCCGAGCGGGCGATGACCTTCGGGGAGTACGTCGGGGACTACAAGCTGGCTCGCGCCGAGGGGCTCGTGCTGCGCTACCTGGCCGACGCCTACCGCGCGCTGCGGCAGAGCGTGCCGGAGCAGGCCCGGACCGAGGAGCTGGCCGACCTCATCGAATGGCTCGGCGAGCTGGTCCGGCAGGTCGACTCCAGCCTGCTGGACGAATGGGAGCAGCTGCGGACACCGGGCGTACCGCTGCCGGCCGCCGTTCCCGACAGCGTGCCCCCGCCGGTGACGGGCAACACGCGGGCCTTTCGGGTGCTCGTCCGCAACGCGCTGTTCCGTCGCGTCGAACTGGCCGCGCTGCGCCGCTGGGACCTGCTGGGCGAGCTGGACGGCGCGGCCGGCTTCGACGCCACCTCCTGGCGCGACGCGCTGGCGCCGTACTTCGCCGAGTACGCCGAGATCGGCACCGGGCCGGACGCGCGGGGGCCGGGCCTGCTGCTGGTCCAGGAGCTGCCGGGCCGGTGGGAGGTGCGGCAGATCCTCGACGATCCGGCGAGGGACCACGACTGGGGGATCAGCGCCGTCGTCGACCTGCGGGCCTCCGACGAGGCCGGCGAGGCGGTCGTCAACGTCGTCGGGGTCGACCAGCTCTAGCAATCATCGGACGCAACGGGAGGACGGTGTGACGGCTACGGCGCGATGCGGCGCACTTCGCCGATCGCGTCGAAGTCGATGTCCGGCGACACGATGGCCTCGATCTCGTGGATGAGGCAGGTGGCGACATGCCACCGGCGACAGGGCGAGCGCGCACGCGGCGAGCACACCGGTCAGAGCACGACGACGGGACATGGCTTCTCCTCGTTTCGGTTCGGCTGACAGCACGGCCGTAGGCCGAGGCAGCCCCGATGATCGGGACCTCTCGGTGAGTTCACGAATAGCGCGTCCACGCCGGGCCATGTCGGCCGACGCAGGCGAGCGGTGGTCGACTGGTTCCCCTCAGCCGTGACGGGAGGCACCCTCGCACGCCGGGCCGGCGACCGACAGATGCGATCGCAATCTGTTATGCCGTCGTGACCGTCGTCGTCCCGCGATCTCACCGATCGGCGAAGCGGTCCAGAGCGGCCATCATCCGAGCGGTCATCTCCTCGCCGCCGGCGTGACCGGTGCGGACCAGATGCAGCTCGGCACCGGGCCACGCCCGAGCGAGCAGCCACGGGACGTCCGGCGGCCCGCCGATGTCGAAGCGGCCGTGGATCAGGACGCCCGGGATACCGGCCAGCCGGTGGGCGTTGCGCAGCAACTCGTCCTCGCCCAGCCAGGCGGCGTGGGAGAAGTAGTGCGCGCACAGCCGGGCGAAGCTCATCCGGTAGTCCGGGTCGGCGAAGCTCGGGGAAGGGGTCCAGCCCTCCTCCAGGGACAGCACCGCGTCCTCCCAGTCACACCAGTCCTGTGCGGCGCGGGCGCGTACCAGCGGGTCGGGATGGGCGTTGAGCAGGCCGTCGTACGCCGCGACGAGATCCACAGCGTCCCCGGCGCCCGCGCGGAAGCGAGCCCACGCGTCGGGGAAGAAGCGGCCGGCGTCGTGGTAGAGCCAGTGCACGTCGGCCCGGCGGGTCATCGTGACCGAGACGAGGACGAGTTCGCTGACCCGGTGCGGGTAGCGCTGGGCGTAGGCGAGGGCGAGCGTGACCCCCCACGACCCGCCCCACACGAGCCACCGATCGACGCCGAGGTGCTCCCGCAACGCCTCGATGTCGGCAATCAAGTGCTCGGTCGTGTTGTGCTCGAGCCCCACGGCGGGTTCGGAGACGGACGGCGTGCTGCGTCCGCAGCCGCGCTGGTCGAACTGCACGAAGCGGTACCGCGCCGGGTCGAAAGACCGTCGCCGCCCGGGGCTGCTGCCGCTGCCCGGTCCGCCGTGCAGCGCCAGCGCCGGCTTGCCGGCCGGGTGGCCGCTGACCTCCCAGTGGACGAGCTGCCCGTCACCGACGTCGAGCATCCCGTCGTCGGACGGCTCGATCGTCGGATACCGCTGTGGCATGGTCACTTCTCCGTCCCGCTCCGGTCCGACGCTAGCGGCACAATGGAAGGGTCCCGTCCCCCCGCGCCCGGGAGGTCCAAGGTGCTCGGCAGCGGGATCCGCGACGATCCGGAGGCGTACATCGCCGGGGATCGCCGCCTGGCGCTGGCCGCCGGCCGCGAGCTGCCCGACCGTGTCGAGGGTGCGGCGCTGTTCGCCGACATCTCCGGCTTCACCCCGCTGACCGAGGCACTGGCCGCCGAACTCGGCCCTCAGCGGGGGGCCGAGGAGCTGACTGCCATATTGGAGCTGGTCTTCGCCGCCGTCCTCGGCGAGCTGCACCGCTACGGCGGCAGCGTCATCTACTTCAGCGGCGACGCGGTCACATGCTGGCTGGACGGCGACGACGGGTTGCTCGCGGCGGCCTGCGCGTTGCGGATGCAGCGGGCTCATGGACCGCGTCGGCCGGATGCTCCGAAGTGCCTTCGACGCCGCGCTCGGCCTCGGCTCGCTGCTCGCGCCGCTGTTGGTGAGCACCCTGTCGCTGCCGGCCGCGATGGCTGTCACCGGCGGGGCTCTCATCCTGCTGGCCGCCGTGCTGTGGCCCACCGCGCGGACCGTGGACACCCTGATGGCGGTCGATCCGGCCGCCGTGGACCTGTTCGCCGGCATCGCGCTGTTCGCGCCCATGTCGCAGATCGGGCTGGAACGGCTGGCCCGGGCCGCGCGGCCGCGCGAGTTCGCCGCTGCACAGGTCGTGGTCGGCCAGGGTGAGCCGGCTGACGGGTACTACCTGGTGGCCGAAGGGCTGGTCACCGTGTCGGTGGACGGGCACGACGTACGCCGGATGGGACCCGGTGAAGGGTTCGGCGAGATCGCCCCCGGGTCTCGGCGTAGTGCCGGGTCTCGGCCACGACCAGCACGACGAGCACGACGGCGAGCACGAGCAGCGAGACCAGCGCCGGAAGTCCGGCGGCGAGCGGCATCGCTACGACGAGTAGGACGACGGTGCCCAGCCGGAGCGGGCTGAACGAGCGCAGCGCCCGCCACTTGAAGGCCACGTTGGCGAGCAGGAACATCGCCACGCCGCCGTACGGGGCCACCAGCGGTACGCCGTACAGCGCGTCGGACAGTGTGTGCTCCTCGGTGTCCACGACGTAGCCGAGCACCTTCTTCAACCCCAGCGAGAGCAGCACGATGCCGGCCGCCATGGGCAGGTGCAGGTAGGAGTAGGCATCGCGACCGAGCCAACGATCGGCAGGAGATAGGCAGTTCGGCAACCCCGATCCCGTTGGACACGATCGACTCGCCCAGCGCGATGATGATGATCAGGCCGTGCCGCTCGGCGAAGTGCCGGGCTGAGGCAGCCGCCACCCGGACGCCCCGCCGAACATGGTGCCGACGTAGTCCCCGACGAAGGCCAGCGCCCAGAAGGCCATCTGGGCCGGACGGCGAAGTACCCCAGGGCGAACACGACCGGCCCGGACAGGCCGCCCGGCGCGTCCTCGAAGGCCTCCGGGATGGTCAGCGCGAGGATGAACATCGCCGTCATGGCGGCGGACATGCTGACCCGGGTGATGCCCGCGACGGCCTGCACGACGTTGGCCAGCCAGGCGTAGCCCACCCAGCTCGACCACAACACGGCCATGATCAGCGGCCCGCGCACGATCCCGCGCGCGCTCGGGTCGTCACCTCAGGTCGGTGACCTGGTCAGGGCGAAGACGAAGACCAGGTCGAAGAACAGCTCCAGGGTGGTCACCGGTGCTCGTTCGGTCATCGCCTGGACCCGGGTCTCCGCCGACCCCGCCCGTTCGACGTGGTACTCATGCGCGGAACGCGAGCGACGCACGCCGGGGATCGTCACGAAAGGACGGCATGGCCGACATCACGCAGCTCATCCTCGATGACCACGACGGCTTCCGGCGGCAGTTCGCCCAGCTCGACGACCTGCGTGACGACCCAGAGCGGGCGTCTCCGATCTGGGCCGCCCTGACCGCTGCGCTGGAGGTGCACGCCTCCGCCGAGGAGGAGCACTTCTACCCGGTGCTCCTGCGCAAGGGCTCCGAGGACGCGGTGGAGGAGACCGAGGACGCCATCGGCGACCACGACGACATCCGCGACGGCGTACGGCGGGCGCAGGCGGCCACGGTCGGCAGCGCCGAGTGGTGGCAGGCCATCGACGACACCCGGGCGGCGAACACCGAGCATATGGGCGAGGAGGAGGACGACGCCCTGCCCGACGCGCGGCGGAGCATGTCGCTGGAGCAGCGCGAGGAGCTGGGCGTGAAGTTCCAGGCCTTCAAGCAGGAGCACCCGGGTGCCCAGGGCCTGTCCGGGGAGAACACCGGCACCGAGGCCTACCTGGAAGCGCATGCGCCCGACGACACCAGGGCAGCGGACAGCTGAGCCCGTTGCGTGTGGTGGTGGCCGGGGCGACCGGCTACGTCGGCTCCAGGCTCGTGCCCGAGTTGCTCGAGCGCGGGCACCACGTCGTCGCTGCCGCCTCCTCGGACCCGGCCCCCGCGCGCTTCTCCTGGGGCGGCGACGTCGAGTGGGCGCGGATGCAGGCCACCTCCCCCGCCGCTGTGCGCTCGGCCGTCGCCGGGGCCGACGCCGTCTGTTATCTGGTGCACTCCCTGGACGGCCGGGACTTCGCCGCCCGCGACGCCGTCGCGGCCCGGACCATGCGTGCGGCGCTCGACCGGCAGGGCGTCGCCCGCCTGGTGTACCTGTCCGGTCTGGTACCCGCCGGCCCGCTGTCACCGCACCTGGCCTCTCGCTTCGAGGTCGAGCGCGAGCTGGCGGCGAGCCGGGCCGCAACTCTGTCGATCAGGGCCGGCCTCGTGATCGGGGCCGGGTCGACCTCCTTCGAGATCCTCCGCCAGGTCGCCTCGGTCGTCCTCGTCCAGGCCATCCCGCCCTGGTTGCGTTCGTGGGTCCAGCCGGTCGGGATCGGGGACGTCGTGCTGGCCCTGGCCGACGCCGTGGAGCAGCCGCAGCGGTGCGGCGCGGTGGACCTCGGCGGTCCCGACCTGCTCTCCTACGCCGACCTGCTCGGTCTCTACTGCGACCTGGCCGGCCTGATCCGGTTGCAGCTGCCAGGGCCTCGCGTACCGGCCGCAGTGGCCGGGGGACTGACCGGTCTGCTGTGCGCTGCTCCGTGGTGGACGGTGGGCGCGCTCGTGGGCAGCCTGCAGCACGACATGGTGTGCCGGCCGCCACCGCACGTCCTGCCGGCGCCCACGCCCGCTGCGGACGCCATCGGCCGGGCGCTGCGCTGTCCCTCCGACCGTTGGGAGGCGACGTCGTACGGCGGCGACCCGTACGTGCGGGCGGCCAGTGATCCCGCCTGGACGCAGCCGCCGCGATGGGACGGCCGGTTGGCGGGCGTTCCGCTGTACCCGCGCGGCGTGCTCGGCGGCCTCGCACACGTGGTCGAGCACCGCCTGCGGGCGCTGGCCCGGCAGGCCGCGCGACCGGCTTGAGCCGGGCGCCACCGCGCCGATCGCTGCCGGGCCGGTCAGCCGGCCGGTCGGCCGGCGGCTAGCCACAGGTGCCGAAGGAGGCCGATCTCGCTGGCGTTCTTCGTCAGCTCGCCGTTCACCCAGGCCGCCATGATCCCGAGCGGGCGGGGTTCGGGCAAGGGGAACCGGACCACTCCGTCGAGGTCGGGCTCGGACAGGCCAGCCAGCAGATCCCGCCAGCGCTCGTGGATCCCGGTGATCCAGGCCACCGCAGCCGCGGCGTCGCCGGGCCAGGCGACCTGGTCGCGGGGCGGCGGCGTACGGCCCTGCGCGTGATCCAGAGCAGCCGACCACCACCAGCCCAGGTGCCAGGTGACCCAACCGACGCTGACTCCCGGTGCGGGATCCGGCTCCGGTTCGGCCCAGTCCGGCCACCAGCGCCCGTCCTGACCGCGGCGCACCGTCCAGGACCCCGGCGCCGGTTCCCAGCGGCACAACTCGTCGGTCAGCGCGCCGAGGTGGTAGTCGGTGAGCGACCACGCCCAGTGCAGTTGCCAGCGCAGGATGCCCAGCCGTGACCCGTCGACCATCGGTTCACTGTGCCATCCTGCGGGAATGGATTTCGGGCTCAGCGAGGAACATCTCGCCGTACGGGACACCGTGCGCACGTTCGTCCAGCGCGAGGTGATGCCGCTGGAGACCGAGTGCCTGCGCAACGAGCGGGCCGGGCGGCCGGGGGTGTCGCCTGAGCAGCTCAGGCAGCTCCAGGACAAGGCGGCCAAGGCCGGTTTCTGGGGGGTCAACACCCCCGAGGAGTACGGCGGGATGGCACTCGGGCCGGTGATGACGGCCGTCGTGCTCATCGAACTCGGCCGGACCTTCGTGCCGTTCGGCTTCGGCGGCTTCGCCGACAACATCCTCTATGAGGGCACCGAGGACCAGAAGCAGCGCTACCTCTTGCCGTTGCTGGAGGGTAAGCGCAAGTCCTGCTTCGCCATCACCGAGCCGGGCGCCGGTTCCGACGCCAAGGCGATCACGACGTCGGCCCGCAAGGAGGGCGACGCCTACGTGATCAACGGGGAGAAGACGTTCATCACCCGCGGCAGCGACGCCGACTTCGTGATGGTCTTCGCGGTGACGGACAAGCAGCGCGGGGCCGACGGTGGCGTCACCTGCTTCCTGGTCGACCGGGACATGGGCTGGAAGTCCGAGCCGATCGACACCATGGGCGAGTGGGGACCGGCCGCGCTCGTCTTCGACAACGTCGTCGTACCGGAGGAGAACGTCCTCGGCGAGGTGGGGCAGGGCTTCACGCTGGCCATGAAATGGATCAACGCCGGCCGCTTCACGCTGCCGGCCCGCGCGGTCGGGTCGTGCGAACGGCTGCTGCAGATGGGCGCGGACTACGCCAATACGCGCAGCACCTTCGGCCAGCTGCTGAGCCAGCGGCAGGCCATCCAGTGGATGATCGCCGACTCCGCGGTCGAGATCGAGGCCATGAAGCTGCTGACCCTGAAGGCGGCCTGGCTGTTGGAATCCGGTATGGACAACCGGCACGCGTCGTCGATGGCCAAGCTGTACGCCGGGGTCAAGGCGAACGAGATCGTCGACCGGGTCCTGCAGATCCACGGCGGCATGGGCTACACCCGCGAGCTCCCGATCGAGCGCTGGTACCGGGAGCTTCGACTCCTGCGGATCTACGAGGGCACCGACGAGATCCAGCGGCAGTCCATCGCGCGCAACGTGCTCAAGGGCAACGTGTCCATCGCCGGCTGACCGCCGCCCGTCGGTCCAGATCACCGGCTGAGCCGACCCCGACCGTCTCAGCCGGCGACCGGGTCGACCCAGGTCACCTCGGTGAATCGTGCGAAGTCTGTGTCGGCCGAATAGACGGTGAGGCCGTGCTCGATCGCGAGCGCGGCGAGCTGAGCGTCGCTGATCAGATTGCCCCGTACCTGGTACTTCTCGATGAGACCCAGGAACACGCCGGCGTAGCCCGGACCCCCCGACGGCGTCCACGTCATGTCCGCATCCAGCCACTCGTGAACGAAGCCGACGGCCGCGCCCGGATCCAGGGGGCGCTCCCGCGCCCGTGGGTTGGTGCTGATCCGTATGAACGCTGCCAGCGTCTGCCACGGCAACCCGACCCGCCGCGAGCCATTGAGCGATGACTCGAGCCAGGCCGCGGCAGCGTCATGATGACTGCTGCTCTCGTCGACGGCGTACAGCAAGAGGTTGGCGTCGACGAGCATCAGCGGTGTCCGGGACCCTCGAGCAGTTCCAGCGCCTCGGCCACGTTGGAGACGTCGAGACCAGCACCCATGGCCACGCTGCGCTGCACGAAGCGTTTGCGTTGGGTGGACGCCGCCAGCCCGGCGCGGGCCAGCTCGTTCACAGCCGCACTCAGACCGATGAGCCGGTCCCTCTGGAGTTGCTGCACCGCAGCGGCGACATCCTTGTCGAGCGTGACAGTGGTCCTCATCGCCTAAGGCTAGTACATCATGATGCGCAGACCCCTGCATCGTCGATGCAGGGCCAGCGTGCACTGGCGGCGGGCGAGCCTGGTCGGGCGGTGGCAGCGGCTGCGCACAATCGTGGCGGACCTGCGGGCACGGATCCCGACCATCCGGGCACGGTGGACGATTGTTCAGTCTCGGCGAGCACGGATCGGGCTCGTGGTTGGCTAGCGTCGGACCGATGCGACGGCACCTGATGCTTAGCCGGCTGGACCGATCCCGGGTACGCGGATTGCCTCGCCGGGCTGGAGCTGTGGCGGCTCGGCGCCGGCCTTGCCGAGGTGACGGAGACCGAGGTCCCGTCGGCCGCGGCAGTCCAGCGCAGCGTGGCGGAGTGCGCCGGCGGCAGCGCGGTCGAGGTGTACACCGTCGCCGAGATGGGGCACTCGTGGCCGGGCGGAGCAGGGGATGCGCGGTTCGGCGAGCACGACTCCGGACTGCAGGCGACGCAGGTGATCTGGGCGTTCTTCGCCACCCGTTCGCGTCCTGAGGCGGCTGAGATTTCAGCAGGTCAGGGCGTGCCTTGACAGCGCGTAGTCGGCGTGTCTTTATCCTCCGGACGGGCAACGGCCGGAAGGGCGGACAGGGTGAGCACCGACAACATCGTGCTGCCGGGGTCGATGGATCCGGCCGAACCGGACGTCCGTCCCACGCCGCAGCTCGGCGACCTCAACCAGTTCCTGATCGACACCCACGTCTGGACCGACGAGATGCTGCAGCAGGCCGGCATCCCCATCGTGGACACGCCGTTCGTCACCATCGGCGGCGGCATCGGCTCGTTCGTCACCACCGACTACCTGCGGATCTGCGGCGTCCCCGCCTCGGCCATCACCGTCCTGACCAACCTCGAGGTGCCGTGGTCGAGCTACGAGTACCTCACCCGGGTGTCGCAGATCCCGCGCCGGGAGCGGCTGCGCTCGGATTCGGCCTCCACGCCGGACAACATTTGGGGCTTCCCGAGCTACGCCGTACGCGAGGCCATTGCCGCCAAGTCGGTCAAGGGCTTCCTCGACCCGCTGTGGAGCGTCCTGACCGAGCCGTTCCTGCGCGACTACTACACGCCCAAGGCGGGGCAGGCCTTCGAGTCGATGGAGCGTGAGTACCACCGGATCGGCTACCCGCAGTGCGTCCGCAAGGGCCAGGTGCGGATGGTCCGGCGGCGCTACGGCGGGGGCTACTTCACGATCCTCACCCCGCCGGCCGGTGCGGCCCCGACTCGCCGGATCGCCTACCGCAGCCAGTTCGTCCACGTCGCGGTCGGCTACCCGGGCCTGAAGCTACTGCCGGACCTGCAGCGCTTCCGCGAGCAATACCGCGACCCCGGCCGGGTGGTCAACGCCTACGAGCCGCACGAGCACGTCTACGAGCAACTCGCCCGCCGGCCCGGCACGGTCATCATCCGCGGTGGAGGCATCGTCGCCTCCCGGGTGCTGCAGCGGCTGATCGACGACCGCGACCGCTACCGGCTACAGACCCGGGTGCTGCACATCTTCCGGACCTACATCTCCGGGGCGCACGGCCCGAACATCTTCATGCGCCGCAAGGGCGGTGACGGCTGGGCCTACCAGGGCTTCAACTACCCGAAGTCGGTGTGGGGCGGACAGCTCAAGGCCAAGATGCGCAAGCTCGAAGGCGCCGAGCGGGCCACCGAGTACAAGCTAATGGGCGGAACGAACACCCCGGTACGCCGGCTCTGGCAGTCCCAGCTCAAGCGGGGCCGGGCCGAGGGCTGGTACCAGACGCTGACCGGCGAGGTCACCGAGATGCTGCCCGGCCAGGGGCAGAGCGTGGTGGCCAACGTCAAGGCGGCCCAGGGCTTCGTCCAGGCGACCGCCGACTTCGTCATCGACTGCACCGGGCTGGAGGCCGATATCCGCGAGCACCGGCTGCTGGCCGACCTGTTGGACCACAGCGGTGCCGGTCGCAACCCGGTCGGCCGCCTCGACGTGGAACGCACGTTCGAGCTGCGCGGCACCCGTAGCGGCAACGGCCGGCTCTACGCCTCCGGCAGCGCCACCCTCGGCGGTTACTTCCCGGGTGTCGACACCTTCCTCGGCCTGCAGATCGCGGCCCTGGAGATCGTCGACGACCTGGCCGCTCTCGGCTTCTGCCAGCGGCTCGGCGTGGGCCGGTCCATCAAGCAATGGTGGCTGTGGGCACGCCACCGGCCGATCTGAGGAGCTGACTTTGGTCCCGACCCTGAACGGGCGGATCCAGACCCGGATTGCCGTGCTCGCGGTCGTCGGTGGGCTGTGGACGCTGCTCATCACCCCGCTGCTCCCGGACGGAGCGCCGCTGTCGGCGTCGTACCGAGCGACGTTCCAGATCCTGCTGCTGGCGATCGGGCTGGGCGTGCTCTGGGAGTTGCTGTATCACTTCATCCAGCAGTTCCGCTGGGAGAAGGACTGGCCCACGTTCCTCGGCCTGGTCACGGTGGTGAACGAGGGTCTGCTCATCTGGATCCTGATCAAGACCACCGACGTCGGGCCGGACGTCGGGTTCGGCTCCTTCCTGTTGCACTTCCTCACCGTGTGGATCGTGGTCTGGCTCATCGTGAACGGGCCGATGCGCATCCCGTTCGTGCGGTGGCGCTTCCTGGGGGGTCGACTGATATGAGCGCCGACGTACCTTCCGCCGCGGAGGCGCCAGTATGAGCTCCCCGGTCCCTGCCTTCGATCAGCTCCGCGCCACTGTGACCACGGGGGCGCACGTGGTGGCCAGGTTCCCCGGTGTCCTGCTGGTCATCCGCCGGGGCGACGCCCGCGCCGAGGAGGCTGTACCGGCCCTGCTGCAGCTCTGCCGGGACGTGACCGGGGTGGCTCCGCGCTCGCCCGGGCGGGCGCTGGCTCGCCGCCTCACCGGCTGGCTCGCCCAGAACGAGCAGGCACCTGGGTTCGGCACCCTGGCCGCGACCGAGGACGGCATCGCGGTCTTCCTGTACGGCGAGGTGACGGCCTGGGCCGAGGGCCTGGAGCTGTCCGGCAGCACAGCGGCGTTCACCGTGGACCGGTTGGTCGAGTGGCCGGCCGGGCCGCTGATGCTCGCGGCCGACGGGATCACGATCGCCGAGGACGCGGGACCGGATTGGCTGGGCCTGTACCGGGGCGTCGTCGAAGGTGGCGGTACGACGCTGCACCCGGCCTCCGACGTGACCTGGGCACCGTCGCCCACCGGGCCGCCGGCCCCGCCCGCGGCCCTCGCGCAACCCGAGACCGAGCAGTCCTTGCCGGCGGCGACGCCGGCGCCCCCCGACCCCGAGGTCTCCGGCATCGTCGCGCCGCCACCGCCGTCCCCCGCGTTCTCGGACCGGATCTTCGGCGTCGCGCCGGACGAAGCACCGCGGGCACCACTGCCGGTGCCCGCGGCGGAGCCACCAGCACCGCCGGCCCATGATCACCCGCCTGCCGGGCGGGCACCGGCCCCGCTCACCGGCTTCGTCCCGCCGGCTCCGCCGGCCGAGGAGGGCGTCGTCGTCCTCGGGTACCGCTGCTCGCGCAGCCACCTCAACGACCCGCGGGTCTCCTTCTGCGCGCACTGCGGCATCCGGATGGACCAGCTGACCGGCGTACTTGTCAGGGGGCGGCGTCCACCGCTAGGCCTGGTGGTGCTCGACACGGGCTCGACGTTCGTCCTGGACGACGACTACCTGCTCGGCCGCGATCCCGAGAACGACCCGGAGGTGCGCGAGGGCCGGCTGCGTCCGCTACGGCTGGACGACACCAGCGGCACGATGTCCCGCGCCCACCTGGAGATCCGCCTGCAGGGCTGGGACGTGGCGGTGGTCGACCGAGGCTCGGCGAACGGCACGTACGTCGCCGCGCCGGGTCAGCAGGGCTGGTCGGCCGTCGTACCGCAGCAGCCGTTCGTGCTCGGCGCCGGTACCCAGGTCGGCATCGGCCGGCGCACGTTCACCTTCGAATCCCCCCACGGCCGCCTGTAGTTGCGCTCGGCCACCCGCTTGGCGGACACGGGTGCTCGGTTCCGCTGTCGGGGTCGCCCGGTGGGTGGGTTCAGGCCGGCGGGGCTGGTCCACTCGAGGCGACGTCGTCGTGTTGTTCGACGCGCCAGCGGGTGTGGGTCTTGACCTGGTGGTGGGGTCGGCGCAGGGCGGCCAGGTTGGGTTTGGCGGTGGGGCCGTCCGGTGGGGGATGGTGTGGTCGAGGTCGGCGCGGCGGGCGTCCAGGGTCCGGGCGACCCGTCGGTGGCGACCAAGGTGGACCAGCGCAACAGCGACACAGGTCGTCGCCGACGGCCAGCGGTGACGCCTGCAGTCCGCAACGTCGAGGGCGACCGGTCGGCCGCCGGGTCCCTTATGTTTGCGCGTGCTGCGTGGCAGGCCGGGTCATCGGGGCGAGCCGAATGAGACGCCGGGAACCGGGCCTGCGCGATTGAGTCCGACCGCAACGGTGTTGGAGAAGTTGTTGACCACGGCCAGGTCCACGTCGCCGTCGGGCTCGACATCTCCCGCTGCCAACGCCGTCGGTCCTTCGCCGCGGGAGGCGAAGTTGATCGGGGGAGTGAAGGCTCCTGCCCCGTTGCCGATCAACAACGACACGTTGTTGCTACTGCCGTTGGCCACGGCGAGGTCTGGTAGGCCATCGCCGTTGAAGTCGGCAGCGGTGACGGCGGTGGGGCCGCGGCCGACGGCGAAGGTCGCTGGTGAACCGAATCCTCCCTCGCCATCACCGAGTAGCACCGCGACGCCATCCTGCGGTGATGTTCCGTTGTCGGTGATCGCCAGGTCGGAGTTGCCGTCTCCGTCGAGATCGGCGACCGCGAGACCGATGAAGGTGAGGATTGGATCGATGGCGGCGAAGCTCGTCGGCGCGGAGAAGCCCCCAGCCCCGTCTCCGAGCAGGACTGCGACGGTGCCGGACAGCTGCCTGGTGACCACGAGATCCAGCGCACCGTCGACGTTCACGTCGTTCAGAGCAAGAGCGTCTATGCCTCCGAACTCCGCGGCCGGAATGACGGTCGACGCGACTCCCAGGCCCCCCGTGCCAGTACCAAGTAGCACGTAGACGCCATCACGATTGTCCCCGACGGCCACGTCGAGGTCCCCGTCGTCATTGATGTCGCCGACCGCGACGTCGACCAACGCGAGGCTCGGGGTCGTGAACTTGGCCGGGGCCGAGAAGGCGCCGCCAGGGCGTCCCCTCAGCACCGACACGCTGCCGTCGTTGCTGTTCGCGGTTACCAGGTCCGCGTCGCCGTCGCCGTTGAAGTCGCCCACCGCAACCGCTCCGGGAGCGCTCGAGCCGCCGACCGGAAAACGGGTGGCGGCGCCGTAGCCTCCGCGGCCGTCTCCGAGGAGCACGTCAACGAAGCGACCGGCCGTGACGGCAAGATCGAGCTCACCATCGCCGTCGAAGTCGCTCATGACCACGTCGTTCGGCGCCACGCCCACCGGATAGACCCCCCGAGGGGGGGCCGCGGTGGCCGGAGAGGTGATCGCCGTCCCGCACAGTGCCAACCCCATCGATGTGACCAGAACCTGCACAGCTCGCAGCCTCATCGGGCTCCCCCCGTCGTCGCAGTATCGGTCGGACCGCACTACCTTGGCAGGTCGGTCAGGCGACCGAGACCCCGGTGAGGTGCTGGGCGGTCTCAACCGTCTGCAGCCGTGCTGCCCGGTACACCAGGTTCCGGGTTGACAGTGGGCTGGGACGGGCAACCAGAATCGGGGTCAGGGCAGCCAGCGGGGGCAACACACATGCACTCTGTACGCCGGGGTTCCGGTCGATCCCTGGTGCTCGTCCACGGCCTGGGGTCCAGCCTGGGCAACTGGGACTGTCTCCCGGGCGGGTTCTGGACCGAGCGGCAGACGGAGGTCTTCGGTGTCTCGATCAAGACCTCGGTCGCTCTCGTACGTCGGATCCAGCCGCTGTTGCCGACGCTGACCGCCAATCCGGTGACCCGGGCGGCGTTGCTGGCGCAGGGAGACGGTGCGGCTGACCTGCGCAGCACCGGCTGACCCGGCCCACCGGATGCTCAGCCCCGGCGATACAGCCGGGTCGTCAGCGGCGCGAACACCGCCGTCAGCACGGCGGCCGTGGCGAACACGATTCCGATGTCGGCGGCCGACGCCGTGCCTTCCATCAGCCCACGCGAGGCGTTGGCCAGGATGGAGATCGGGTTGACGTTCACGAACGCCTCGAGCGCCGCCGGCAGGGTCGCCGGGTCGACGAAGACGTTGGACAGGAACGTCAACGGGAAGATCCCCATAAAGCCGGCGTTCATGACGGCGTTGGGTGTGCGCAGCAACAGCCCGAGGGTCGTGAACACCCAGGACAGACCGAACGCGAAGACGACGACCAGGGCCAGGGCTGCGAGGACGCCCACTACGCCGGCCTCGGGCCGGTAGCCGAGCGCCACACCCAGCACGATGATCACCGTTCCGGCGACCAGGTAGCGGACGCTGTCCCCGAGCAGCGACCCGACCAGCGGTGCCGGGCGCCAGATCGGCAGCGAGCGGAACCGGTCGACGACGCCCTTCGTCAGGTCGGTGTTGAGGGCTACCCCTGAGTACACCGTGGTGAAGAGCACCGACATGACCAGGATCCCGGGCAGGATGTAGTCGAGGTAGGCCCCGGTCGAGCCGGCGACCGCGCCCCCGAACAGGTACGTGAACATCAGGACGAACATCACCGGTGTGATCGTGACGTCGAGGAGCTGCTCGGGGACGTGCTTGACCTTGAGCATGCCGCGCCAGCCGAAGGTGAGAGCGGCCGACACCGGCCTCGCTTTGGGGGGCCGTGCGGTGGAGTAGATCGCCTTGCGGACCGCCGCCTCGTCGGCCTCGGTGGTCGGGGCTTCGGTGGCTGGAGTGCTCATGCCGGCTGCTCCTCTTGAATCGCGTCGGGACGTTGTTCTGAGTCGTCGTCGGCGGGGTGACCGGTCAGGGCCAGGAAGACCTCGTCGAGGCTCGGCTGACCCAGCGAGAAGTCGGCGATGCTGATCCCTGAGCGAGACAGCTCGGCAACCGCCTCGGCGGCCCGACCGGCGTCGGCGCACTGGACCGAGAGGGCAGCCAGGTCGGGCTCCAGGTGTACGACGCCGAGCGCGGCGCCGAGCAGCTCCGCCGCCTGTGGCCGCTGCTCGGGATCCAATAGCCGGACGTGCAGCGCGCCCGTGCCCACCGACGCCTTGAGCTGTCCGGGTGTCCCCTCGGCGATCACCTTGCCGTGGTCGATCACGGCGATGCCGTCGGCGAGTTGGTCGGCTTCTTCGAGGTACTGCGTGCACAGCAGGATCGTGGTGCCTTCGGCGACCAGCGCCCGGATGATGCCCCACACCTGATTGCGCGAGCGCGGGTCCAGACCGGTCGTCGGCTCGTCCAGGAACATCAGCCGGGGCGTGACCACGATGCTGGCCGCGATGTCGAGCCGTCGCCGCATGCCGCCGGAATAGTTCTTGACCAGCTTCCCGGCCGCCTCGGCCAGGCCGAAGGCCTGGAGCAGCTCGGCCGCCCGAGTCTTGGCCGCGCCTCGCCGCAGGCCGAGCAGCCGACCCAGCAGGATCAGGTTCTCCCGCCCGGTGAGGTCCTCGTCGACGGACGCGAGTTGGCCGGTGAGGCTGACCGCGCTGCGTACCGCGTCCTGCTCCCGCACGATGTCATGCCCCAGGACTCGGGCGCTTCCCCCGTCCGGGCGGATCAAGGTCGCCAGCATGCGGATCGTCGTGGTCTTGCCGGCGCCGTTCGGACCGAGTACGCCGTACACCGAGCCGGTGCGCACAGCGAGGTCGACGCCGTCTACGGCCCGGGTATCGCCGAAGATCTTGACCAGGCCGGTGGCCTCGATCGCGAGGGGAGATTGAGACGTCATGCCGGCTCCTCGGATGCAGGTGTCGAAGTCATTCGCTGCGGGGCAGACCGAGTGGAACTCCAAAACTCATCGGCGGCCGGCAGGCTGGGTCACGCGACCGGGGGCCGGACGTTCCGCTCGAGGCTGAGCTTGCCGAGCGCCTCGGTGAGGTCCTGGTCGGCGTCGACCTGCCCGGCCTGCACGGTCAGCACCGTGGCGAACGACAGACCCGCCACCGCGGTCGCGTCGCCGCGCGGCACGACTATCACCGCGGCGTCGGCCGCCGCGGCCTCGACCCGGTTGACCAGCCGGACATCGAAGCCTGCCTTGCGCAGCTGCTCCACGGCGCTGGACACCCGCCGACCACCGCGCCCGCCGCCTGACCCGTCGACCACGAGGACCGGAGCCGACCGCTGGATGGACACGTGCAGAGCCAGCCGCAGCGCCGTCCGCCCGTCGGGGCTGCCGTCTGCGGTCACCACGACCGGGCGGGCCGACCGGTCGTCCGGGGCCCCCAGCCGGACGGTCACCAGGGTGCGGCTCAGCGTCGCCGGCATCGGGCCGGACCACCCCTCGGGAACCAGAACGACGTCGGCGTCGACGACGTCGGCCTGCGAGGCCAGGTCCTCCCAGGGCGCCGAGCTGAACCGGGACATCACCGTGCAGGCCACCCCGCGGGCGGTCGCTACCGGGACCAGCTGTTTGAGTTCGTCCACCGCACCGGCCATCGCGGCCAGGTCGGGCAGCAACCCCGATCCCAGCTCCAGCCGGGTGCGTGGGGCGGCGACCAGCCGGTCGACGACCAGGCCGGCCGGGGTCTCCGAGCCGGTCAGGTCGCAGCCGACCTCGATCAACCGGGCCGCGACCGCCGGATCCTCCTCCACGACGGTGAGCACCTGATAGGAGTCCGGGATGCCCAGCGCCGCCCGCTCGGCGGCCTCGATGTCCCGTTTCAGGACCCGGTCCGGGTAGACCAGGCGCAGGAGAGGTTCGGTCATCGCAGTGGTCACCAGGGCCATCACCACGAGCATCGTGAACAGCTCGCCGTCCAGGACGCCGAGGTCGCGGCCGATCTGCAGGATGACCAGCTCGGTCAGACCTCGGGTGTTCATCAGCACACCGATCACCGAGGCTTGCCGGGTCGGCACGCCCAGCGCCCGGGCCCCGGCGAAGGCGCCGACGAACTTGCCGCCGATCGCCACGAGCAGCACCAGCCCGAGCTGCCAGATCCCACCGAACCCGAGCCCGCCGACGTTCGTCCCGAGCCCGGCGATGACGAAGAACACCGGCAGCAGGAGCAGCACGCTGACCTGCTCCAGCCGCTCCAGGATGTCCCGGGTCAGGGCGGCGGCGCCCTCGCGCGGCATGATCGCGCCGAAGATGAAGGCCCCGAAGATCGAGTGGATACCGATCTTGTCCGTGGCGTACGACGACAGCAGGACGCCGATCAGCACCACCGCGAGCACGTCGGGCGTGAGCCGCCCGGCCGACTCGTGCCACGTCACGAGCCGGCGCAACAGCGGCTTCACGCCGAGGAACATCGCCGCCGCGAAGACCGCGGTCAGCCCGACGATCCGGACCACCTCGAACGGCGACCCGCCCTTGGCCACCGCCACCACGAAGGCCAGCAGGGTCCAGGCCAGGATGTCGTCGAAGGCCGCGCAGGCCAGCGCCAGCACGCCGGCCGGGGTGCGGTGCATCCCCCGGTCGCCGAGGATCCGCGCGAGCACCGGGAATGCGGTGATCGACATCGCCACGCCGACGAACAGGCCCAGTGCGAGCAAGGAGACCGGTTGACCGTCGACCTCGTCGTGCAGCGGATGCAGGATCAGCGTCAACCCGAACCCGAGCGCGAACGGCAGCACGACCGAGCTGAGCGAGATCGCCCCGGCCACCCGCTCCCGGCCGCGGATCAGCGCGACATCGAGTTCCAGGCCGACGATGAACATGAACAGGATCAGCCCGAGCTGGGCGAGAATGTAGAGGTACGGCCGTACGTCGGGCGGAAAGAGCGTCTCGTCCAGCTCACCAGGCAACGCCCCGAGCAGGCTTGGACCCAGCGCGATCCCGGCCACGATCTCCCCGACGACCGCCGGCTGCCGGATGGCGCGGGCGGCCCGGCCGAACAACCGCGCGGCGATCATGATGACGGCGATGTCCAGCAGGACGAACGCTGCGATCTCGGCCGGGCTGAGTTCTTCCATCACCTCTCCGGCTGCCGCATCGTCCTGGGTGACCGCTCGGACGCGCGGATACTACGCTGAGCCGGCCCGCGCGCGGGCCTGCGAAGGGAGACCGGGATGGTGCTCGAGGGCCGGCCGCAGAACGCGCCGCAGCTGCTCGCCGATTTCCAGGTGGTGCGAGTGCTCGGTGAGGGCAACCATGGCCGGTTCTACCTGGCCCGCCCGCCGGCCCGGCTCGGCATCGCCGACGAGTTTGTCGCCGTGAAGGTGTTCGCCGGGCACTGCAGCGAGGACGCCTACCGCCGCGGCGTACGCGAGCTGCGGGCCTTCGCCGCGGTCGCCTCGCCGTACCTCGTCACGGTGTACGACGCCGTGCTGCAGGACAACTTCCTCTACGCCATGGAGTACCTGCCGCTGGGCTCCCTGGCTGCGCCGGCCCGGCCGCTGGACCGGCCCGAGGTGCTGCGCGCGGTCGAGCACGCCGCACGCGCCGTCCATGCGCTGCACGAGGCGGGCATGGTGCACGGGGACATCAAACCCGGCAACGTGATGCTGCACGCCGACGGCGCCAAGCTGTCCGACCTCGGGCTGGCCCGCGTCTTCACCACTGGCGCGGCGCTGACCGGGATGGCCCCGGAGTCCTCGGTGGAGTACGTCGACCCGGCGCTCCTTCGCGGGGACTCCCCCTCGCGCTCCAGCGATATCTGGGGCCTCGGCGCGACGCTGCACCGCGCGCTGTCCGGGGTCGGCCTGTACGGCGAGATGCCGGAGCGCCAGCCGCTGCTGGCGATCCGCCGCGTGCAGTCCACGCCCCCGGTGATCGACGCCTCCCTCAACGCCGAGGAAGCCGCGACCGTGCAGAGCTGCCTCGCACCCGACCTCGACCGGCTCCCCACCGCGCTGGCGCTGGCCGAGCAGCTCGCCG
>Ga0183260_10000915_pt1 | contig 25063 bp, 27 predicted proteins | sample AntDrymUQ4972206_2_FD_129768 | JGI IMG/M metagenome (GOLD analysis project Ga0183260, IMG submission 129768) | Polar desert sand microbial communities from Dry Valleys, Antarctica - metaG UQ497 (22.06) (version 2) (version 2) | ecosystem: Environmental > Terrestrial > Soil > Desert | place... | reverse complement strand
GAAGCCGTCCATCTCGACGAGCAGCTGGTTGAGGGTCTGCTCGCGCTCGTCGTGGCCGCCGCCGAGGCCGGCCCCGCGGTGGCGGCCGACGGCGTCGATCTCGTCCATGAAGATGATGGCGGGGGCCGCAGCCTTGGCCTGCTCGAACAGGTCACGCACCCGGCTGGCGCCGACGCCCACGAACATCTCGACGAAGTCGGAGCCGGAGATCGAGAAGAACGGCACGCCCGCCTCGCCGGCCACGGCCCGGGCCAGCAGGGTCTTGCCGGTGCCCGGAGGGCCGAACAGCAGGACCCCCTTGGGGATCTTGGCCCCCATGGCCTGGAAGCGGGCCGGCTTCTCGAGGAAGTCCTTGATCTCGTACAGCTCCTCGACGGCCTCGTCGGCCCCGGCGACGTCGGCGAAGGTGACCTTGGGCTGGTCCTTGTTGACGGTCTTCGGCTTGGCCTTGCCGAACTGCATGACCCGGTTGCCGCCGCCCTGCATCTGGTTCAGCACGAAGAAGAACAGCCCGAAGAGGAGGATGAAGGGCAGGAAGTTGAACAGGAGCGACACCCAGATGGACTCGCTGTTCTTCTTGGACCCGACCAGCAGGGGCTTCTCGTCCGGCCCGGAGGCGTTCCGCAGCTTGTTGGTGAGCTCGTCGGCGTACTCGGCCGGGTACTTGGTCTCGTACTTGGTGCCGTCCTTGAGCGTGCCCTTGACCTTGTCATCGGGCTCGTTCAGCTCGGCCGTGGCCACCTCGCCCCGGCTGGCGCGCTGCTCGAAGTCGCTGAGCGTGAGCTTCTTCGCGGGGGTGCCGCCGCTGAGGAGCTGGGCCGCGAAGAAGAGCAGGACGAGCGCCAGCAGGACGTAGAAGCCAGCGTTCTTGAAGAGACGTCGCATGGTGTCTCCTAGGGTACCGACCGCGGACCTCCTAGAACCGAGCGGGGGGCATACGTACAGATGAAGGGCAGGTTGCGGAACCGTTCGTCGACGTCGAGCCCGTAGCCGACCACGAAGTCCGGCGGGATCCGGAAGCCCTCGTAAAGCAGGTCCGGGTCCTGGCGCTGCAGCCCGTCCTTTACCAGGAGGGCGCAGACCTCGAGGCTGGCCGGGCTCCGGGCCCACAGGTTCTTCCGCAGCCACGAGAGGGTGAGGCCGGAGTCGACCACGTCCTCGACCACCAACACGTGGCGGCCGGACAGGTCGGCGTCGAGGTCCTTGACGATGCGCACGACGCCGCTCGTCTTGGTGGCCGCCCCGTAGGAGGACACGGCCATGAAGTCGAACTCGACCGGGCAGGTGATGGCCCGGGCCAGGTCGGCCATGAAGAGGAACGCTCCCTTCAGCACGGCCACACACAGCAGCGCCTCGTCGCTGTGACCGAGGTGGTCGGCGGAGATCCGCTCCCCCAGCGAGCGGACAACGGCCTGCAGCTCGTCCTCGGCCACGACGAGCCGGTCGAGATCAGGGTCGGCCCCCCACGGCGGCGGTACGGGCCGGGCCAGGCCGCCGGCGGCCGTGGCCACGTGTCGGAGAGCGCTCACGGACAGGCATTCTGGCCCAGGCCCGCCCAGCCGTCCGGCCCGGCCCGAGGGACCACCGGGGGGCGGGCCCGTCACGGCCGCTCGAGGCGCAGCACCTGGCCCGTCCGGGCCACCCGCCACCCCCCGGAGACCTCGCAGGCCACGGCCCGGCCGGCCGCCACGGCCAGCACCCGGTCCACCGTGGCCCGGTCCGGGGGGTGGCGCTCGGCCCCGCCGGGGCCACCGCCGTCGCCGGTCAGCCACCGCCGCACCGCCCGGGCCGCCAGCGGAGGCGGGGCCGCCGCCAGCGCCCGGGCGTCGGCGGGATCGATCCCGGCCGCCAGGGCGTCGAGGAGGTCGACGTCGGCGGCGGCCACCTCGGCCGTGCGGACCAGGAGCGGCACGGGATCGCGACCCGCCACCGCGGCCAGGAGGGGCAGGACCTCGTGGCGCACCCGGTTGCGGACGAACCGGGGATCCCCGTTCGAGGGGTCATCGAACGGGTCCAGGCCGAGCGAGGTGCACAGCGACCGGGTCTCCGACCGACGGAGCCCGAGCAGCGGGTGGCGCAACCCGGGGCGCAACGAGGCCAGCCCGGCGAGGCCGGCCCCCCGCAGCAGGTTCACGATCACGGTCTCGGCCCGATCGTCGGCGGTGTGGCCGAGCGCCGCCTCCGGCCCCAGCGCCGCGTGCCGCGCCGCCCGAGCCCGGGCCTCCTGGTCAGGCCCGGGCGCCACCTCCACCCGCAGCGACCGGAAGCCGGCCCCGACCCGGGCGGCCGCCGCAGCCACCCGCTCCGCCTCCGCCACCGATCCCGGCCGCAGCCCGTGGTCGACGTGGACCGCCGTGGTCGGGCACCCGGCCTCGACGGCCAGGATGAGGAGGGCCAGCGAGTCGGCCCCTCCCGACACGCCGCAGGTCACCGGAGTCCCCGACGGGGGGAAGGTGCAGCGGGCGAGGAGGCCGGCGAGGATCAGCCGGCCCGTTCCCGAGCCAGGGTGACCAGCTCGTGCACCGAGGCGACGTCGAGCTTGGCCGCGATCCGACGGAGACTGGCGTAGACGTTGGAGCGGCTCACCCCGAGCTGGGCTGACGCCACCCGCACGGTCGGGTGGCGGCCCACGGCCTCGAGGACCTTCGTCTGCTTGGACGAGAGTCGGCTCAGGTCGAGGACCAGGCCGGCCACCACCGGCCCCTCGCCGCTCGGCCGCGGGGCGGCTGCCACAGGCGGCTGGTCCGGCCGGCGCTCGAGGCGGGAGAACCGGACGCGGCGGCCAGCCGTCAGCCCGCGGGCGGCGTCGACGTCGGTGCCGACATCGAGGGCCTCGCCCTTCTCGAGCTGGACCAGCCGCTGGAGGGCGGAGGTCTGGGCGGCCAGGCGGGCTTCGGCCTCGTCGGCTTCGAGGGCGTCGGCCACGACCTGGGTGAGGGCGCTCATCTCGACGGGCTTGGTGAGGTAGCGCAACGCCCCCTCGATGCCTCCCCGGATCCGGTCGAGCTCGCTGCTCCTGCCCGTCAGCAGCACCACCGGCGTGGCCACGATGTCGGGGTCGGGGTGGGCCTTCAGCCGGCGCAGCACCTCCCAGCCGTCGAGCCCCGGCATGGTCAGGTCGAGCAGGACGAGATCGGGGCGCAGGCCGTCGGCCAGGGCGGCGAGCCCCTCGGCCCCGTCGGCGGCCGACACCACCTCGTGGCCCCCGAGCTCGAGGTTGCACCGCACGACCTCGCGCAGGTCGGGTTCATCCTCGATGACGAACACGAGCGCCACGATCGTCAGATCGTAGGAGCCACCGGCCCGCTGGCCCGCATCCGTGTCACCCATCGCGCTGGTTCGCCCACTTCCTCCAACGTGGGGAGGTGCTCTGGGCGTTCCCACACCCGCTCCAGCAGCGCCGGGCCGCCGGCGTCCTCGACCGCCTCGATGAACCGCTCACCGGCCTCGTACTGGGCCAGCTTGGCCTCGAAGCCGACGGCCTGCAGCAGCAGCTTGAGGAGGGGGTTCGCGTGCTGGCGGCGCTGGCGCAGGACCTGACCGAAACGTTCGGCCGAGGGGATGCGGGCGGCGCCGGCGCGGTCCATCGTGATGTCGCCGTGGCCCTCGAGGAGGCTCATCAGGCCGTTCAGCCTCGAGAAGACGAGACGCTGCTCGGGCGTGGCCAGGAGAGCGGGCAGGCCGCCCTCGGCCAGCGGGTTGCGCCCGTGGCTGACCTCGTCGACCACCCGGCGCAGGGCGGCGAGCAGGCGCGAGGCGTCTATGTCGGCCACGTCGAGCACCTCCTCGACCAGCCCGAGGTAGTGGGCGCGCAGCCACGGCACGCCGGTGAACTGGGCCCGGTGGGTGACCTCGTGCAGGGCCAGCCACAGCCGGAACTCCCGCGGCGGGAACGAGTAGCGCTTCTCGAGGGCCAGGATGTTCGGCCCCACGTAGTACACGAGGTCCTGCTGCTCCGGCTGCTCGTCCTCGAGCACCAGCAGGTCGTACTGGCCCAGCACGCGGGTGCTCATGAAGCCGAGGAGGGCCCCGACCTGGGCGCCGGTGATCAACCGGCCGACCGGGGCGACCGGCCCGGAGATCCTCGAGGCGAACCGGTCGACGACAGGCCGCAGCAGCCGCTGGAAGCTGGCCACGTTGGCCGTGACCCACCCGGCCCGGTCCACCACCCTCGCCCGGGCCGGGCCGGCGGCGCTGACCAGACCTGTGGTCTCGCCGACCAGGAGCTCGGCCTCCGCCGTCAGCTCGTCGAAGTCGGCTTGGAGCGAGGCGTAGTGGTAGCTGTCCTGCAGCGGCTCGCGTCCCGCCACGCGGGTGGCGACCCGCTCCGCGGTGTCCCAGCCGATGGGCGAGCGGGCGCGGAGGCCTCCGCTGGGCTCCGCCGGACGGGCCGTCACCCGACTACTTCCGCGGGTACTTCTGGGACTGCACCTTCACCAGGTAGCCGACGATCGTGAAGGCGACCAGGAGCAGGCCGGGGACCAGGAGGAACCACGAGATCCAGTAGGTCCACACCTTGGCGGCGAGCAGCAGGGCCATGGCCGGCGAGACTAGGGCCGCCTCGCGTGGGCGGCGCAATTCACTACGAGGCGATCTTGCGCCCGCGGGTGCGGGGCACGCTCATCGGCTCGTGCAGCGAGCAGTACGACCCAGGGTTGTACATCGACAGGCGGGCCTGGCAGTCCTGCTCCTTGCAGGTGCGGCCCTTGGCAAAGGCCTTGCTGGCCCGCTCGGAGCCGCCGGTGAAGGGCTCTCCGCTCACGGAAGGTGCGCTCATGCCGGTGGGAACGTGCCTCCGCCGCCCTTTGTTCCCGTGGCCGTCGCTTCGGAGGCGAGCAGCTCCTTGATGCGCAGGCGCAGCTCGTCGGGCACCTGCTCCCGGCACCGCTGCTTGATCAGCTGGCGCAGCTCGACCTCGAACTCGAAGGCCTCGAGGCAGGGGTGGCAGGCGTCGAGGTGGTACTCGATCAGGAGCTTCCGCTCGGGCGTGAGCTCGCCGTCGAGGAAGTGGTAGAGCACGTGAACGGCCTCCGAGCAGTTCACGGCCACCGTCGGGGTGGTGCTCGGCTTCTCGTCCTGGTCCATGTGGTGGTGGTCCTTGCGATCGTTCAGCGCAGCGTCCTGGGTTTTCAGGGCTGTGCCACCGGTTGGTCGACCAGGCGTCGCTGGCGGCCGAACTCGAACAACGACTTCTGGAGCGCTCTTCTTCCCCGATGGAGCCGTGACATGACGGTTCCGATCGGGATGTCGAGGATCTCGGCGATCTCTTTGTACTGGAAGCCCTCGACGTCGGCCAGCAGCACGGCCATCCGGAACTGGTCGGGAAGGGCCTCGAGCGCCCCTTTCACCTCGCCCTCGGTGAACGAGTCGAGCACCTCGTCCTCGGCGCTGCGGCCGGCCTGGGCCCCTTCGAGACCGCCCAGGCGACGGTACAGGTAGAGGTCCTCGACGTCTTCGAGGTTGCTCTCGTCGGGGCGCCGCTTCTTGGCCCGGTAGATGTTGATGAAGGTGTTGGTCAGGATCCGGTAGAGCCAGGCCCGCAGGTTGGTGCCCTCCTGGAAGCCGCCAAAGGCCCGGTAGGCCTTGAGGTACGTCTCCTGCACGAGATCTTCGGCATCGGCCTTGTTCCTCGTCATCCGCATGGCGGCGGCGAACAGCGACGGCATGTGCTCCATCGCCTGCTCGGCAAAGCTCGCCTGATCCGCCATCGCCCCGAGCCTACGGTGTTTCCCGCCGGTGCATCGCCAGCAGCGGGCAGTTGGGCCGCCTCTAGGCGCCGAGCAGCTCGTGGGCGCCGTCGAGAGCCGCGCACGGGTGGCGCAGCTTCGACATGGCCTTGGCCTCGATCTGGCGGATGCGCTCGCGGGTGAGGTCGAAGCGCTCGCCGATCTCCTCGAGGCTGCGGGGCCCGCCCGAGCCGTCGAGGCCGAAGCGGAGGATGAGGACCTCGCGCTCGCGGTCGGTGAGGGAGGCGAGCAGGCGCTCGACCTGGCGGGGCAGGTCAGAGGCGAGGGCCGAGCCCTCGACGTCCTGGCCGGCGTCGCCCACGCGGTCGGCGAGGGTGAGGTCGCCGTCCTCGCCGAGCGGGGTGTCGAGGCTCATGGCGTCGGACGACCAGCGAATGGCCTCCTTGACCTGCTCCTCGGTGAGCCCGGCGGCGGCGGCCACCTCGGCGGCGGTGGGCTTGCGGCGCAGCTCGACCTCGAGCCGGCCCCGGACCTTGCCCACGGTGCTGACGACATCGCCGGCGTGGACGGGGAGGCGGATGACCCGGCCCGAGTTGGCGATGCCGCGGGTGATGGCCTGCTTCACCCACCAGGTGGCGTAGGTGGAGAACTTGAAGCCCTTGCGCCAGTCGAACTTCTCGACGGCGTGGATGAGGCCGAGGTTGCCCTCCTGGATGAGGTCGGCCAGCGGGAGGCCGGACGACTGGTAGCGGCGGGCGATGGAGACGACGAGCCGCAGGTTGGCGTGCACGAACTCCTCGGTGGCCCGCTCGCCGGCGGCCACCTCGGAGCGGGCGGCCCGCTTCTGGGCCGCCGTCAGCGTGGTGCCACCGAGGAGCAGCTGCCGAGCCTGGGTGGCCTTCTCGATGAGGGCGCCGAGCCTGGCCTCGTCGGCCTTGGTCAGCAGCGCCCAACGTCCGACGCCGTCGAGGTAGATGCCGACGGCGTCAGCCTCGATCCCCCTGTCGCCTCGACCGGCCCTGACCTCATCTGCACGCTTGGCCACTCGTCCTCCGCGTCTCTGCTGGCGTTCGGGTCCCACCCGTGCGGTCAGCGAGGGGAGCAGCACCGGGGCGCGCTCCCACCCTGCAGGGGCGGAATGGCACAGCATACCCGTTTGCCGGGTCGGCGCGGACACTTTGCCCGCGGCGAGGCCGACGCTGCCGCAAGCCCGCCTGGCCGAAAGGCCGGATCCGGTGCCACGACAGCGCGACGCAGGGCGCCGCGCCCCACCCTACGCCGGGACGAGCGCCCTCGGGGCGCGAACCTCGTAGCTTTCTTTCGTGGCCGGATGGGACGAGCTCGTGGCCGCGGCACCCGAGCTGGCAGCGCGGGTCCAGGGCCGCTTCGCCGCCTCCAAGCACAACCTGGTGGCCACCCTGCGGCGGGACGGCTCGCCCCGCATCAGCGGCATCGAGGTGCAGCACTCGGGCGGCCAGCTGTGGGTCGGGATGATGGGCGGGTCCCGCAAGGCGGCCGACCTGCAGCGGGACCCTCGACTCGCCCTGCACTCGGCCCCCGTCGACCTCGAGCTGGTCGACGGCGACGCCAAGGTCTCCGGACGGGCGCACGAGGTGGTCGACCGGGCCGAGATCGAGGCGTGGCTGGGCGACCTCGGCTCCGAGCCGCCGGGGCCGTTCCACCTCTTCCGGGTGGACGTCGAGGAGGTGTCGATCATGCGGGTCGAGCGACACCACCTCGTGATCGACGCCTGGCGCCCCGGTCGTGGGACCTGGCGGGTCGAGCGGTGTTAGGGGCGGGCTGCCAGGCTTCGCACGTAGTTCAGCCGCTGCTCGACGTCGACGACGTGCGCCGTGGAGGAGACCGGGACCTGGGTGGCGTAGTAGGTGCCGTCAGCCTGGACGCTGACCTGCACGTAGCCGGAGGTCTTGCGCTCCTTGACCAGCAGGAAGAGGAGCCCGAGGAAGCAGAACACGAAGAAGATGATCGTCATCACGATCGCCCACGTCGGGATGTTCTCCGTGGTCTGGACGTTGTTGCTCTGGATCCACTGGCTGCCCTGCAGCGGGAACGACCCGGCCGGCGTGACGACCCAGCGGTCGGTGACGCCGATCTCGCCGATGGTGACGAGGAAGGGCTCGGTGCCGGCGGGCGTCGGGGCGGTCGGGATCACGGTCGCATCTTGGCCGATCGGGCCGGGGCCGGGTCGAGCTCAGCCGGGAAGGGGCAGGGCGTCGGAGGTCGGCCGCCGACCTGGCGGGCCACCTCGTCGACGAACCACCGCCGGAACGTGGTCACCTCCGGCGTCGGCGCGCCGCTGAGCAGGACGCCCGTCCGGCAGAGGTGCTCGACCCGGTCGGTGAGGCCGACGAAGCGGCAGAGGACGGCCACCTGTCCCGGCGGGACCCGCAGCTCGACGTCGATCGTGTGGTGCCGGGCCTGCAGGGCGGCGCGGGCCGCCGCCCGCAGCGGTTCGCGCTGGGCCGCGGTCTGCTGGGACAGCCGCTCCCCCTCCACGGCCAGCTCACTGGCGCCGGCGGCGGCGAAGTCGGTGGTCTGCAGCTCGCGCACCAGCTCGTCGGTGTTGGCGGCGCTGTACAGCACCAGCCGCACCGGCACGTCGTGCAGGTGCACCGGCACCCCACCCTCCGGGGAGACCCCCGCGGGGAGGTCCGTGGCCCCTCGATGCGAGCGACCGGTGCCGACCTCGGCCCAGACCCCCTTCAACGACGGGTCGACGTCGACGCCCCAGGCATCGGAGAAGGCCTCGACGAGCAGGAGGCCGCGGCCGGTCGTGGTGCGCTCGAACATCGACCGGGCCAGCCGTTCCAGGTTGTCGTCGGGGGCGTCGTCGTCGGTAAGGTCGGGCAGCGGGCCGGGGGGCGTGGGCACGACGTCGGGCCGCTCGTCGCGCACCACCACCCGGACGCCGTCACCTCGCCGTTCGAGGGAGACGTCGACGGCGCCGCCGGCGTGGAGGATGGCGTTGGTGGTGAGCTCGCTGGCCACCAGCTCGACGTCGTCCACCAGCGGTTCGAGCCCCCAGCCCCGCAACCAGTCGCCGACCGAGCGGCGCACCGAGGCCACATCACCGAGCTCGCCGTCGAGGCTGGCCCGGCGCTGCTTGGCGGGAGGAGCCGTCACCACCCCCCGCCGCTCCGGGATCGTGGCACTCCGCGCGCGCCAGCAACGATGACCTGCCCCATCGGGGCAAGGATCCCCGTCGTCGACACCTGTGAAACCGGACCCCCAGCGCCAGTCCCCCTGCCACACCCCGCCGTCACCACCCAACGTCCTCCTGGAGAGGCGGCCAGCGGCGATCAGAACCGGCCACCGGCGCACCAGCCGATCCTGGAACCGCCCGCCCTCGCAGTCCGGCTGCCACCGGTTTGGTGACTCCAACGAGGATCACGTCCCGTGCTGCCGCACTGGCACTCGGACGGGGGTACCCCCCGGCTGCGACCGCCTCCGGCACGGCCTGCTCGGAGGTTTCGGACGCTACGGTTCGGTCGCGATGGGCATGGCCCGCTGATCGGTTCCGCCGACTCAAACCGAGGGTCGGCGAGCGCTCAAAGCTCGCGCACCCGGGGATCTCCATGTCATCGCCACCCACGCCTCGTACATCGCCGCCCGATGCGTCGCACGGGCTGGGGGCGGGCGGGGCAGCCATCGGCGACGACGCTCCGGCGGCCGGCGTCACCGAAGCCCTCGGCGGGCCGCAAGGTTTCGTCGTGTGGCGCCAGCTCATCCCGATGGAGGTGGTCGAGCGGTCGCTCCGGGTCCTGAACCTGGAGATCGCCCGGCGCGGTCTGACGCCGGAAGAGATCGTCCGCTGCGGCCACAGCACCTTCTTCCCCCATCTGCGCTGGGAGCCGGACATCCTGGCGCTGCGGTCGCCGATCGAGGCGAGGCTACCGCCGGACACCGGCGAGCAGTGGGCCGACGCGCAGCTGCTCCTGCGCTTTCCGGACGAAGCCGAGGAATGGCCCCTGCAACCCCACGTCGACGACCTCCCGCCTTGGCCACCTGGTCCTACCGCGCCATCTTCGACGTTCCGCTGTCGTCGTCGGGACCGGCCAACGGATGCCTCGTCGTGTGGCCCGGCTCCCACCTCGGCCCGGGCGGGCCCCCCACCCATGTCGAGCTCGACCCGGGAGACGTCGTGGTCCTGCAGCCGGGGCTGCACCACTCCGGCACGCTCAACGCCGGCGGCACCGTGCGCTACGCCGTGTACTTCCGCCTCCTCACCGCCCCGGGCTGAGCCTCCGCGCCGCAGTCGCAGTCAGGCCGACGCGGGACGTGGCGGCCCAGGCGGATCGCGACGGAGTGGGTGGGGCCCGACGCCCGTAGCCTTGGGCGCCGTGGTGCTGAAGATCGGGCCGATCGCCGTCGACCCTCCCGTGGTGCTGGCGCCGATGGCTGGCGTGACCAACTCGGCCTTCCGGCGGCTGTGCCGCTCGTACGGCGCCGGGCTGTACGTCAGCGAGATGGTGAGCGCCCGGGCGCTGGTCGAAGCCTGGGCCCGACCGACGCCACCGAGCGGGAGAAGCGGGGAGCGCAGCACGCGCATGGCGTCGTTCGCCGACGATGAGCCGTGCCGCAGCATCCAGCTGTACGGCGTCGACCCGCTCGTGGTGGGCGAGGCGGTGCGCCGCCTCGTCGAGGGGCAGGGGGCCGACCACATCGACCTCAACTTCGGCTGCCCCGCCCCCAAGGTCACCCGCAAGGGCGGCGGCTCGGCGCTGCCCCTCCACGGCATCCTGTTCGCCCGGATCGTGGCCGCCGCCGTGCGGGCCGCCGGGGCGGTGCCCGTCACCGTCAAGTTGCGGATCGGCTTGGACGACACCCACCGCACGTCGGTCGCCGCCGGGTTGGCGGCCGAGGCCGAGGGCACCGCCGCGGTGGCCCTCCACGCCCGCACGGCCGAGCAGCTGTACGCCGGGGCGGCCGACTGGACGGCCATCGGCGAGCTGAAGGCTGCGGTCGGCACCATCCCGGTGCTGGGCAACGGCGACATCTGGGAGGCGGCCGACGCCCTGCGCATGATGAAGACGACGGGATGCGACGGTGTGGTGGTGGGCCGGGGCTGCCTGGGCCGCCCGTGGCTGTTCGGTGACCTGGCCGACGCCTTTGCCGGCCGGCCGGTGCCACCGCCGCCTGACCTCGGCGCCGTCGTCGAGGTGCTGCGCACCCACGCCCGCCTCCTCTGTGACCTGCTCGGCGAAGAGGCCGGCTGCCGCGACGTCCGCAAGCACGTGGGCTGGTACCTCACCGGCTACCCGGTCGGCGGCGAGCGCCGGCGCCGGCTCGGGCAGGTGTCGACGTTGGCTGAGCTCGACGCAGCCCTCGACGAGCTCGACCCGACCGCGGCCCTCCCGCCCGGGGCCCAGCGCCTGGCCCGGGGCCACACCAGCGGCCCCCGCCCCGTCCACCTCCCCGCCCGCTGGCTGGCCACCACCGACGACCCGGCCCCACCCCCCGGCGCCGACGCCTTCACCGTCGTCTCCGGCGGCTGACCCCAGCCGGCGATCAGGCCGTCACCCGACCTGTGAAGCAGCCTTGCCGTGGCCGACACGGAGCTGTCGGGACCCGCCTGCTCACGTCCAGATGCGTGCGGACACCTCCGCCCACAGATCTCGGAAGGCGTGCGCTGCGGGCGTGGCCGGGGCGAAGGTGGCGAGGGGCGCCCGCTCCGGACCCATGCGCTCGATGGCGCTGGCGTTCGGGATGACGCTCGTGAGGAAGTCGGGGAACTGCCGGGGCAGCGACTCGACCAGGTCCCGGTGCAGCCGCTTGCGCCGGTCGACCATCGAGAAGTACGGCAGGATCCCCGGTGGCGCGGGCTGGTCGCCGAGGAACCGCCCGAGCTGGTCGAGGGTGCGGGACGACAGCGTGGTCGGGATGACCGGCACCAGCAGGTCGTCCGACGCGCCGAACACGCTCTCGCTGGCCAGGGAGATGCTCGGCGGGCAGTCGAGGATGGCCACGTCGTAGCGGTCGCCGACGGCGGCAAGCAGCGAGGCCAGCCGCTCGGTCGGTCGCTTGGTCCCGTCGAGGTGCAGGTCGAGGTGGCGAAGCGAGAAGTCGGCGGGGACCAGCTGGAGCCCGGCGACGTCGGTCGCACGGACGTGGGTGGCCAGCTCGCCCTTGCCGCCGACCAGGCGTTGCGTCCCGCCCTTCACCCGCGGCTTGATCCGGAAGAAGTAGGTGGCCGCCCCCTGGGGATCGAGGTCCCAGACCAGGACCCGGGCCCCGATGCGGGCGGCTTCGAAGGCCAGGTTCACCGCCGACGTCGTCTTCCCGACCCCGCCCTTGATGCTGTAGGTGGCCAGGACCTTCATCGTCCGGTGGCCGATCCGATGAGGTCGTCCAGGTTGCGACGGGTGCGCTTGGTGTCGTAGGCGGCGAACCGCTGGGCGAACTCGTCCCGGGCCGCCTGCCGCCGTTGCTCGAAGTGCTCGGTGAGCCGACCCATGGCCAGCAGGGTCTCGGCCGTGACGCCGGGCTCGCGGTGCAGCTCCCGGGAGATTTCTCGCAGCCGGTCCGAGTGCACCTCGGTGTCCTGGTGCTCCCCCAGGTTGTCCTGCAGCGCCTTGAGCTGCTGGACGAACGCCTTGCGGGGCGCGCCGGCCAGCACACCGCCGAAGCACTCCAGCAGGTAGCGGAGCTTCTTGGCGTCCTTGCGCAGCTCGTGCAGGTCGGTGGCGGGCGAGTCGGGTCCGATGCTCCTGCCTCGCATCACCACCTGTTCCTGGGCGGCGGCGACGCGGAGGGCCACGACCGAGCCGAGCGGCCGCGCCGCGGAAGGCGCCTGCTGGCCCGGCTCCTCGCCCTCCGGGTCGAGCCAGGCCCGCCAGGCGGCCTGAACCCGCCGGTAGCGATCGGACGTCAGCGTCGCCGCCAGGGCTGCGTGCTCCTCCCGGCGGCGCCCGGCGATGTGGGCCAGGACGGGCTCGAGCTGGCCGGCCGTCTCCGGACCGAGCGAGGCCACGTACCCGTCCCACTCGGTCACGTAGACGTCGAGGTCGCGGGCGGGGCCGGTCACCGAGCCCAACCAGCCGAACTCCTCACGGAAGCGGGCCCGCTCTGCGCTCGGGACCACGCCCTTCGCCTGGGCGAGCACCGAGCGGGTGCGGCGCACGGCCACCCGAAGGTCGTGGAGGAACTCGGGGTCGAGGGCGTGCACGGTCCCGTCCCAGTTGGCGTCGATGGTGTCGGCCAGGCGCACCAGCACCCGCCGGAAGCCGTCCCCGGCCGGCTCTTCCCGGCTGAGGGCCACCGACGGCGATCCGTCGTAGCCTCGGAGGTCGACGTGAGCCCGGTCGGCGATCAGGTCGAGGAGACCGATGGGGCGGGCCTTCAGGCCGAGGGACGCGAGGACGGCGCGGGCCTGGCGGGCGTCTTTGTCGTAGCCCTCGAGCTCGTCGACCTCGACGCCCCAGGCCGGCGAGGCCCGGCCGCCGCCCTCGATGGCCAGCCGATCCTGCACGACGACCCGGACGTGGATCTTGCCGGCCCCGTCGCGGCGCACGGCGACGAGCCGTCGCGCCGTCACGGAGACGAACGGGAGGAGGGCCCGCACACCGAGGACGGGGCCGAGGCGCGCCCGGATCGGACCGGCCGGAAGGCTGGCGGCAGACGACGGGACATCGGTGACGGCGAGATGGGCCGGGAGCGAGGCGTCGTCGGTGAGAACCAGCTCCCAGTGGTCGCCCTCACGGAGCTCGAGGCGCATCCCGGCTGCGGCGAGGCGGCCGTCGAAGGTGTCGAGCACGGTGCGCCGGACCGTCGAGGGCGGGCCGATGTCGAACCCAGAGTCGGTCAGGTGCGCGGTCACCTCGTCGCTGCTCATCCTGGCGTGGGTGAACACCTGTGGCTGCACGTGCTGCGACACTCCCGGCGGTTCTCGCTGGCCGACCCCAGGTGCCTCCAGGGGCTCGACGCCCAGGCGCCGCCTGAGCCGATGGCGGACGGGAAGCCTAGCCGGAGGCAGCCGATCGGCGGACCGTTGCGGCTGGGCCACGGCCCGGTCGCGCTGCCGCTCAGAGGTGAATCAGTCCGGCACGTGCCGCCGGCGGAGGTTGCCGTAGCGGTGACGGGTCTCGCTGACCGCCTGCTCCCGGCACCAGCGGGGGATCTCCACGTCGCCGGCGGCCACCGGGCTGCGGCGGTCGACGACGACGCCGGCGTCGGCCGCGGCCCGCAGCACGGGGGCCGAGCCGAACCCGAGGTCCCGCAGGCGCCCCGGCGGCCGGGTCCGCAGGATGTCCACGATGGCGTCGTCGTCAGCCACCACCTCGAGCTCGACCCCGACGGTGGCGGCGGCCAGGCGGCACAGCTCGATGTCCTCCACCGGCGTGACCCCGTCAGTCCTGAGGAGCACCGGTGGGAGCGGCCAGTGGCGCAGGGTGTTCGCCTCCGCCCGCAGCCCGGCCCGGTCCACCGGCTGGCGCAGCTCGGCCCAGGCGGCGGGGTAGCTGCGCCGGGCGGCGGCCAGGCGGTCGACCTCCTCCGGGTCCGACCACCGCACCAGGCACGACAGATGGTGGGGCCCACCGGCCTTGGCGGTGGGGCCGACGCTCGACGCCTTCCACCCGCCGAAGGGCTGGCGGCCCACGATGGCGCCGGTGATGTGACGGTTCACGTAGGCGTTGCCCACCTCGACCCGCTCGAGCCAGGTGGCCACCTCGTCGTCGTCGAGGCTGTGGATCCCGCCGGTCAGCCCGAAGGCCACCTGGTTCTGGAGGGCGATGGCGTGGTCGAGGTCGTCGGCCCGCAGGATGCCGAGGACCGGGCCGAACGCCTCACGCAGGTGGAACCTCGATCCGGGCCGCACGCCGAGCTTGACCCCGGGGTGCCACAGGTAGCCGGCGCCGTCGAGCCGGCGGGGCTCGACCAGCCACCGCTCGCCCGGGCCCAGCTCGGAGAAGGCGGCCAGCAGCTCGTCCTCGGGCGGGCGGATGAGGGGTCCGACGCTCGTCCTCAGGTCCGAGGCCGGGCCCACCACCAGGCTGGAGGTGGCGTCGGCCACCCGCCGGGCGAGGCCGCCGGCGTCGTAGACCGACGCCTCGACGATGGCCAGGCTGGCGGCCGAGCACTTCTGACCCGCGTGCCCGAAGGCTGAGCGGACGAGGTCGCGAGCGGCCAGGTCGAGGTCGGCGGCCGCCGTCACGACGATGGCGTTCTTGCCGCTCGTCTCGGCCAGCAGGGTGAGGCCGGGGCGCCAGCCCTGGAACAGCCGGGCCGTGGCCAGGGCCCCGGTGAGGACGACGGCGTCGACGTCCGGGTGGGTGACGAGGCGCCGGCCGACCTCGTCGTCGGGGCACGGCACGAATTGGAGGACGTCCTCGGGGATCCCGCCGGCCCACAGGTGCTCGGCCAGCAGCCGGGCCGTGAGCACCGTCTCGGGGGCCGGTTTGAGGATCACGGCGTTGCCGGCGGCCAGGGCGGCCAGCACGCCGCCGGCCGGGATGGCGTAGGGGAAGTTCCAGGGCGGCGTCACCACGACCGTCCCCAGCGGCGCGGCCACCACGTCGGCCCGGTCGAGGCCGGCGGCGCCGGCCGCGTACCAGCGGGCGAAGTCGATCGCTTCAGAGACCTCGGCATCGCCCTCGGCCACCGTCTTGCCGGCGTCGAACGCCATGGCCGCCACGGTCCGGCCCCGCTGGCGGGCCATCACCTCGGCGGCGCTGGTGAGCAGGCGCCGGCGCTCGGCTGGTGTGGTGGCGGCCCAGCCGGCCTGGGCCGCCTCGGCGGCGATGACGGCCTCGTCGACGAGGTCGGCGTCGGCCAGGGCGTAGCGGTACCGCGCCCGCCCGCCGGCCGAGGGGTCGCGGCCGACGCCGTCGGTGTTGAGCAGGCGGTCCCGGCCGGCGACCTGAAGCGCCACCTCGATCGGAGCGGTGGCGGGTCGTGCGAAGGCGGCCAGGTGGTCGCTGATCCACGCCCGGTTGGCGGCGAGGGACAGGTCGGTGTCCGGCTCGTTGGAGAACGGCTCCTGCGCCTCGAAGGGTCGGCCGGCGGCCTCCTCGGCGGCCCGGTCCTGGTGGTGGCGGGGTCGGGTGCCGACGTTGCGCCGGTCGGCCACCGCAGCCACGAACCGGTCCTGCTGGCGGCGGAAGGCCTCGCTGGCCGGGGCCAGGCGGAACAGGTCGTGCAGGAAGTTCTCGGGCGCGGTGTTCTCCTCGAGCCGGCGGACCAGGTAGGCGATGGCCGACGTCATGTCGTCCGAGCTGGCGATCGGCGTGTAGAGCACCAGCCCGCCCATCGCCGCCACCACCGCCCGGGCCTGCCCCTCGGCCATCCCCTCGAGCATCTCGATGTCGACCCGCGGCAGGGCGCCGGCGTGCCGGGCCCGCACGATGGCCCACGCCACGTCGAACAGGTTGTGGGAGGCGACACCGATGCGCAGGGCGTCGCCGACGGCGGCGTCGAGGAGCACGTCGAGAAGCCGCTTGTGCGACGCGTCGGCCTCGGCCTTCGACGAGTAGGGCGCCTGGGGCCACCCGCGCACCTCGGCCTCCACCTGCTCCATGGCGAGGTTGGCGCCCTTCACCAGCCGCACCTTCACCGGGGCCCCGCCCCGCTCGCGCCGCGCCAGGGCCCAGGCGGCCAGCCGGGCCGCCGCCTCGTGGCTGTCCGGCAGGTAGGCCTGCAGCACGATGCCGGCCGACAGGCCGAGGAGCGCCGGCTCATCCAGCACCCGCTGGAAGACGGTGACGGTCAGCTCGAGGTCGCGGTGCTCTTCCATGTCCAGGTTCACGAACACCGGGGGGGTCTCGGTCCGCGCCGCCTCGTAGAGGGTCCGCAGCCGCCCGGCCACCCGTTCCACCTCGGCGTCAAAGGCGAGGACGTTCAGCTGGCTGCAGATCGAGGACACCTTCACCGAGACGTACGAGACGTCCGGCCGGCGCACCCGCTCCAGCACGGCGTCGAACCTGCGGGTGGCCTCCTGCTCGCCCAGGACGGCCTCGCCCAGCACGTTCACGTTCGAGACGATCCCCTGCGCCCGCCGCCGGGCCAGGTGGCGGGCGAAGGCGGGGTCCTCGTCGGGCAGGACCACGCCGCGGGCCTCGAGGCGGATGCGCCGGGCCAGCAGGGGCCCCACCACCCGGGGCAGGCGCGGGGCGAGCGAGGCCCCCAGGCGCAGCAGGGTGCGGTCAAGCGGGCCGAGGGTGCCCGGCACGCCGGTGCGGCGCACCACGTCGGCGAACCGGCGGGCGGCCCGGACGGGGTCGTCGATCCGGGTCACCTCGTCGGTCAGGGCCAGGGCGAGAGCCAGCCCGTCCGGGTCGCCCTGGAGGCGGGCCAGCCGCTCGGATCGGCGCCGCTGGCTGCGGGTGGTGGCGTGCTGGCCCTCGACGAGCAGGCGTTCGGCCAGGGCCACGGCCTCGGCGACGAGCATCTCGTCCTCCCCGGCCCGGGTCTGACCCGGAGGGGTGGTCAGGCCCTTCCCGTCCGCTTCCAAGGCCCCAGGACTACCGCACCGCCCGGCGCTCCGCGGACGCGCCCGCTCCACCGCTCGGCCGGCTCATCCATGTCGCGTCCGCAGGAGGGGCGCCACGTGGGCCTCCAGCTCGGCGGCCCGGTGCTCGGCGGTGTGCTCGGCCAGCACCCGGGTCCGGGCCGCTGCCGCGATCGACGCCCGCCGCTCGTCGTCGACCTGGGCGAGGATGCGCAGCACCTCGGCGGCGTCGGCCGCGACCAGGATCTCGGTGTCGGGGCGGAAGAAGCGGTCGAGCCCCTCCCACCAGTCCGAGATGATCGGCACGCCGCAGGCGGCCGCCTCGAACAGCCGCACGCTGGGCGACCAGCCGGCGGCAACCATGTCGGCCCTGGTGACGTTCAGGGTGAACCGCTGGGCGCCGTAGAACCCGCGGTGGGCCGGCGGCGGCAGGTGCTCGATGCGCTCCACGTTCCCCGGCCAGGCCAGGTCGTCGGGGTACTGGGGGCCGGCCACCACGAAGCGGGCAGCGGGGCTCTGGCGGGCCGGCTGCACCAGGAGGCGGTCGAGCACGGGCTGGCGGTCGGGGCCGTAGGTGCCGAGGTAGCCCAGGTCCCAGCGGGGCGGGTCGCCGGTCGGGGCGTAGGCGGACGGGTCGACGAGGCAGTGGAAGGCACGGGCCCGGCGGGCGCCCCACCCGTCCCCGGGCAGCAGGCCCCGGAACGGGTCGCCGCGGTCGGCCTCCAGGCGGGCGAGCGTGGCGGGGGCGTCGACGTCCCAGTAGACGGTGGCGGCCGGGCCGCCCAGCTGGAGGACGGCGTCCTCGAGCACGTCGTCGAACACCCCGACGCCGCTGGTCTTGACCACGACGTCGGCGCCCCGGCCCCGCTCGACGGTGGCCCGCACCTGGCCCTCGTCCCCGGCCGGGTAGACCACGACCTCGGCCCAGTCGGGGTCGGGGATGTCGCGGTGCTCCTGCCGCTCGTAGGCGATCGGCTCGTAGAACGTGACCCGGTAGCCCAGCGCGGCCAGCCCCCGGATCACCCCCCGGTAGTAGGTGGCGGCGCCGTTCCACCACGACGACACCAGGCTCGAGCCGAAGAAGGCCACCGTCGGGCCGTCAGCCACCGCCGGCCACCGCCGTGCTCAGGCCGAGCTCGTCGGCGATGCCCAGGAGCTCGTCGACCCGGTGGGCACAGGTGTGTCGGGCCAGGATCGTCTCCAGGCCGCAGCGGCGCAGCGAGGCGGCCAGCGCCGGGTCGTGGAGGACGTCGTCGAGGTGGCGCTCCACCTCCCGGCCGGTGCGGCCCATCAGGAAGTCCTCACCCGGGCGGAAGAGGCCCTCGCAGTCGTCCCACGGGGCGCTGACCAGCGGTATGGCGCAGGCCAGCGCCTCGAAGGGCCGGATGGTTCGGTATGCCCGGGAGCGCCTCGACGTAGGGCCAGCGGGGGACGTGGACGGTGGCGTCGTGGGCAGCGAAGGCGGCCGGGACCCGGTGGTTGGCCCGCCAGCCGCCGTAGGCGATGCCGGCCCGCCGCAGCTCGTCGCGGGCCTCTTCCGGGGCGGCCCGCCGTGGTGGCCCACGGTCCCTGCCGGGCGAATGGTCGAAAGGCCGCGTTGCCGCGGCCGGTAGATCCCTACCCCTCAGGCAGATGATCAACCGGTTGATGATCCTGCGGCCGGCGGAGGCGCGGTTGAGGGCGGCGAAGGGGCTCGGCCGAGGTTGACGAGGGGCGACCGGCCTGAGAGGATGTCAGCCGCTGTTGAACCACCAGCCCCGTCGCCCAGTTGCCCGCCCGGCGACCCGGGAGCGTGACGTCCGCTAAGGGGAAGCAACCGAATGTTCGCACCTTTGTCCGCGTCCTCGAGCTCTGGAGCCGCAGCCGGCCCAGCGCTTCGGCGCACCGGCTTCCACGTCGAGCTCAACGAGGTCGACACCACGGTGGTCCTCCGCCTCGAGGGAGAGCTGGACACAGCGACAGCCCGCGAGCTGCGGGCCGCGCTGGACTCGGCCATGGCCGGTGAGGCGACCGCCATCGTGCTCGACCTGGCCGAGCTCAGCTTCATCGACTCCACCGGCATCGGCGTGTTCCTGGCCGCCAGCCACCAGGCGGAGACCCGGGGCCGGTCCTTCGCCCTGCGCCACCCGGTTCGGATGGTGCGAAAGGTCCTGCACCTCACCGGCGTCGACCGGCTCGTGACCATCGAAGCTTCCGAGGCGTGCACGGGCTGAGCGGGGGAGGGATATGAACGTCATCTCCCTCCTGACCACCGACCATCGCAACGTCGATGCCCTGTTCACCGAGTTCGCCCACACCGAGGCGAGCGACGTGGAGAACCTGGGACGCCTGCGTGACCTGATCCTGAAGCACCTGGCCATCCACGCCGAGATCGAGGAGCAGACGCTCTACCCCGCCCTGCGGGACGCGGCCGAGGAACGACGTGCTCGAAGCGCTGGAGGAGCACCACGCCGTCAAGGCCACCCTGGCCGAGCTCGAGCGCATGCCGCCGACGGCCGAGCGCTTCCGGGCCAAGATGACGGTGGTCATCGAGAGCGTGCGCCATCACGTCGAGGAGGAGGAGGGGCCCGACGGCCTGTTCGAGGTGGCCCGCAAGACGCTGAAGCCGACCCAGATGGAGGAGATGGCCGAGCGGGCCGAGCAGCTGCGCAAGTCCGGGCGCAGCCGGCCCCACCCGTTCGCCCCGGACGCACCGCCGCTCAACGTGCTGATCGGGGTGCCGGTGGCGGTGCTCGACCGGGTCCTCACCACGGCCCGCCAGGTCGTGGAGCCCACCCTGCTGCGCAAGGCGGGCTGATCCCGAGAGGCCTTGGCGCAGGGTCGCGACGGGCGCTAGACATCCCTTGGCTTGGGTTGACGCAACAGCCCATGCCGAGTCCTGGTCCTCACGCCGTCGGCGCCGTCCCCTGGGGGTCCCGTGCCCAACAACCCGTACCGGCCCCACGATGGCGACCCGGCTACCTCAGCCCTTCGTCGCACCGGCTTCCACGCAGAGGTCCTACCGCTCGACGACCACGTCGTGGTGCGGCTGCACGGCGAGCTCGACATGGCCACCTCACCCGCCCTGGACACGGCCCTGACCGCGGCGTTCGACGGCGCCGGCACCGCCGTCGTCGTCGACCTGGCCAACCTGACGTTCATGGACTCCACGGGGATCGCCGTCCTGCTCGGTGCCCGCCAGCGGGCCGACGAGGGCGGCCACTCGCTCGTGGTGCGGGCGCCCCGCCGCGCCGTGCTGAAGGCCTTCCGCCTCACCGGCGTCGACCAGATCCTGGCCATCGAACCCGACGAGACGCTGACCACCTGACTCCGGGGCCGGGCTACGACGCGCCGCTGCGCTGGCGGCAGGCCTCGAAGGCGGCGACGAAGGCCAGGGCCTTGGCGCGGTAGTCGCGGTAGCGGTCGAAGCTCGGCGCGGCGGGCGAAAGGAGCACGACCCCGTCCGGGCCGGCCCACGACCACCCCGCCTCGGCGGCGGCGGCGACGTCCTCGGCCGGCCGCACGTCCACGTGCGGCCCCAGGGAGCGGGAGCCGAGGGCGGCGACCATGGCCGGCGCGCTCTCCGAGGCGGTGACCAGCACCAGCGTCGGCCATCGACGCCCGGTCAGGCCGTCGGCGAGGGGGAGGTAGTCGATGCCACGATCGGCCCCGCCGAGCAGCAGGGCGATGCGGCGCCCCGGGAAGGCGTCGACGGCGGCCAGGGTGGGCAGCACGTTCGTGGACAGGCTGTCGTCGACGAACAGGACGCCTCCCACCGAGCCGACGGGGCGCAGCCGACCCTCAAGCTGGGGAAGGCCCTCGGCGGCCCGGGCCAGGGCCTGATCGTCGAGGGCACCGGGAACGCCCAGGGCATCGATGCAGGCGTGGGCGATGAGCGCGTTCCGGCGGTTGTGGAGGCCCAGCAGGCCGAGCCGGTCGATCCACGTCGCCGCCGGCGAGTCCGACGCCCGGACCCACCGCACCCGGGGACCCAGCTCGTCCTCCCGGGCCCGCAGCAGGTCGCTGTCGCCGTTGGCGATGGTGAGGTCGGCGCCGGGCTGGTGGCACAGGGACAGCTTGTCGGCGAAGTAGGTCTCGGGCCGGTGCTGGTGCCAGGGCAGGTGGTCCGGGTGCAGCGAGGTCACCGCGGTGACCGGGGGCGACGAGGCGACGTCGGTGGCCTGGTAGCTGGACACCTCGATGACCCAGACGTCGAAGGCATCACCCACCACGGGGTCGTAGGGCGGCGTCCCGAGGTTGCCGCCGGCCAGGGCCCGCACGCCGAGACCGGCCAGCAGGTGGGCGGCGATCGCCGTCGTGGTGCTCTTGCCCTTGGTGCCGGTGATGCACACGACCCGGGCCGGGTCGGCCTCCTCGAGCCACAGCCCGAGGCCTCCCACGACCGGGATGCCGGCGGCGTCGAGGCGGTGCACGTCGGGTCGGTAGCGGGAGATGCCCGGGGTCTTCACCACCACCTCACAGGCCAGCAGCGCCTCGATCCCCCCTCCCTCGGTGGCCAGCACGCCCTCGGCCGTGGCCTCGGGCGAGGGGTGGTCGTCGACCAGGGTGGCGTCGGTGTCCAGCGCCTGGAGCCTGCGCAGGCCGGCGCGGCCCTCGACGCCGAGCCCCCACAACCCCACCTTCCGGTGGCGCAGGTCGGACCAGGAGATCTGCGGCCGCCGGGGCTGGCCGACGTTCACCCCGAGGGTCCAGTGAGCAGCGTGGCGATGGCTGCGAACCGTCCGCACGGCTGGGCGGCCCGGTGGCTGAAGAACGGGGTTCCCTGGCCTGTCCCGATGCCGGAGAGGCTGACGTTGCCGGCGGTGACGCCGGCGTCGAGCAGGACGCGGCGGTTGGCCGCCCACAGGTCGAACCGCCAGCGTCCCGTGCCGTCGGGCCGGATCACCTCGTCGCCGTCGTCCCCATCGTCCCCGAAGGAGGCCCGGGCGGCGGCGGCCACCTCGTCGCCCACCTGATAGCGGGCGGCGGGAACCGCAGGACCGATCCCGGCCAGGATCCGATCCGTTCTGGCACCGAGCGCCACCATGGTCTCGACGGCAGCGTGCGCCACCCGGCCGACGGTGCCGCGCCACCCGGCGTGGACGCAGGCCACCACGTGGGCGACGGGCTCGTAGAGGACCATCGGCACGCAGTCGGCGACCAGCACGACAAGCCCCACACCGGGCGACGCCGTGACCAGCGCGTCGACCCCGGCCACGGCATCCTCGAGCGACCGGCTGCCCCTCCCCCGGTGCGACCGGTCGACCACGGCCACGGCTCGCCCGTGGGGCTGGCTGCAGAAGACGAGGTCGGCCAGCTCGAGCCCCACGGCGGTGGCCGCCCTCGCCCGGTTGCCCAGCACGTGCTCGGGATGATCACCGACGTGCAGGCCGAGGTTCAGCGACTCGTAGGGCCCGCTGGACACCCCGCCGGTTCGGGTGGTCACCGCCGCGCCGATCGGGAGCCCGTCGAACACCGGCCAGGTCAGCACCTCGAGCCCGGCCCGCCGATCCAGCGCCGGCATCGACGTGCCCGAACCCATCGCCGGCGAGCGTAACCGGAGGCCCCCGCGCTCCCGGCGAGCGGGGCGACCGCACCTGCGCATCCGGGACGCTTCGGGACGTTGCCGGCACCGGTCGTGTGTGAACATCCCGGCATGTCTGCGCCACCCCCCGCCGAAGACCCGGCCCTTCGTCCCGCTGACCGCTGGCGGACTGCCACCGAGGCCTGGCTGGTGCCCCCGGCCATCCTCGACCAGTCCCCCGAGGGTCCGCTGACGCTGGAGCCCGAGATGTTCCGGTGGCGGCCCGACGAGGACGCGGCCAAGCCCGTGCGGCCGTCCCGGCGCCGGGCGCTCGAAGCCCTCCCAGAGGGGGGCTCGGTGCTCGACGTGGGGGTGGGCGGCGGCGCCTCGAGCCTGGGCCTGGTCCCCCGGGTCGCCGCCATCACCGGGGTGGACCCCCTGGAGGGGATGCTGGCCTCGTTCGAGGAGAGCGCCTGCGCCGCCGGCGTCACGGCCAAGCCGGTCCTCGGCACCTGGCCGGAGGTCGCCGCCGAGGTGGAAACGGTCGACGTCGCCGTCTGCCACCACGCCATCTACGGCGTCACCGAGATCGAGCCGTTCCTGGCGGCCCTGACCGGGGCGGCACGCCACCGCGTGGTGCTGGAGGTGGGCACCCACCCTCCCCTCATCGAGCTCAACCCGCTCTGGAAGGCCTTCCACGGCTTCGAGCGCGCCGACCGCCCCGTGGCCGACGACCTCGAGGCCGTGCTGGCGTCGTTGGGCGTGGCGGTCGAGCGCGAGGACCTCCTCCTGCTCCCGGGAGCCGACGAGGTCACCCCTGAACGGGTGGCCTTCACCCGGCGCCGCCTCTGCGTCGGCCCCGACCGCGACCCCGAGATCACCGAGTTCCTCGAGGGGCTGCCCCCCCAGCTGCAGGTCGCCGCCCTGTGGTGGCCGGGGGCCGCCTAGCCAGGGCACTCCTTCTTCGTCGCCCAGACGCGGCTGGCTGGCGCGGTCAGCGGCGCGTCGTGCGTCCGGTCACCGTCTGCTCGGCGGACGAGCAGCCAGGTGGTAGCCCATCTCAGGGATGGGATGGAGCCCTGGCGCCACCGGATTCAGAATGACGCTACGTGGACGTTCGGGTACGAGGCGGCAAGGCGGGTGAGGTCGTCTGCATCGCTGGTCAGGACCACCCCACCCCCGGCCTCGACGGCCGAGGCGACGACATGGGCGTCAGCCATGTCCGCGGAGCCGGAGCCGGCTGCGGCCAGCACGCCTCCGACGTAGCGGGCGAAGCTCCGGTCCGTATCTCGCACCCTGATGCCGGTCTCGCGACTCAGGCACGCGTCCACGACCTGGTTCCGCCTCGGTCCCCGGTACAGCTCAGCGAGGACGACGGCAGGGGTGACGACGTCGCGCTGCATCCGCCTGGCGGCCTCGAGCGCGGCGTGCACTTCCCGGAACGTCGTCCCACGCGGACGGCCAGGCTCGACACTGCCTCGGCGTCGAGGACCAGAGCTGGGCTCACCCGAGGAGCTCCATGTACTTGGCGACGAGCTCTTCGTCTGCCGGACCTTGCGCCGCCTCGATGGCGTCGAGCATCTCGCCCAGCAGCCGGTGGCGCCGCCGCCGCTGGAGCTCGAGACGTACCGCCTCATTCACCTGGGACGACAACGCCTCGCCCCCGTCCTCGAGCTCGGCGACGAGATCCTCGTCGAGCGAGACAGACACATTCCGCTTCGTGGCGGTCATACCACCAGCCTACCAAAGTAGGCACTTCGTGCCACGCGGACCTCCGGCCGTCGAACCGCTGAGCGAAGCATGCCTCGACGGGAGGCTCGTCGACCCGGACGCTTCGGCTGCGGCCCTCGGCGAACGAGCCGATGGCCGGGCCGTGACCGGGGCTGCTCGATCCCACGGACCCGTCACGGCCGTGCTGCAACGCTCCATGGCGGCGATGGCTGCAGCGGCCTTGCCACCTGGTCACGCATGAGCAATCCCGTCCGCACCGGGAATCTCCTCAGGTTGCAACACTGACGGCCCCTCCACTCGCCGCGGCGGCGCCGAGTGGATGCACGATGTGGTGACCAGCGGAGCCCGAGGAGGGAGTTGAACCCTCGACCTACGCATTACGAGAGCGATCAAGGCCGTCCAGGGAGGGCCATCGAGTGCCAGGATCCCAGTGTTTCCGGGGCTTTCTGTCCACGCAGGTTCCTCGAGATCATCCTGTGCCTTCCATTTTGAGGGACACCGTGAGGGACACTTTTGGTCGATGTCCGCTCGTCGCCGAGCGGATGTGGCACGGGCTCCTGCGGCGGCAGAGTCTCCGTGCTCACGGCGGAGCAACCACCAGCTGCGGTCCCAGATCACGTCATCGGGCCCGGTGGTGACGAGCATGATGGGCGGTCTGACGCACTGAAGGCATGGACG
>Ga0183260_10000914_pt1 | contig 25089 bp, 23 predicted proteins | sample AntDrymUQ4972206_2_FD_129768 | JGI IMG/M metagenome (GOLD analysis project Ga0183260, IMG submission 129768) | Polar desert sand microbial communities from Dry Valleys, Antarctica - metaG UQ497 (22.06) (version 2) (version 2) | ecosystem: Environmental > Terrestrial > Soil > Desert | place... | reverse complement strand
GATCGGTTCCGCGAACTCACGCGTCCCGCGGCGCTCACGCACCTCGCCCTCGGTGCGGTGATCGTCCGGGACTGGGGCGGTGTCGAAGATGTGCGCCCCGAACGCGGCGTACAACGGTGCCATCGACTCGCGGCCGTGCTCCCTCCGTGCCCGGGCAGCCACCCGCAGGAGCCGGAGCCCGGCGGTGTGGCCGGCTTCGTACTCGGGCGGGAAGTGCGCGTCGTAGTCGACCTCGGCGTTGATCAGGCGCAACGAGACGAACCGCCAGTCCACGGTGTAGTCGCGCTGCGCCTGCACCTGCCGCACCCACTTGCTGGTCATCCAGGCGAAGGGGCAAACCGGGTCGAAGTAGAAGTTGATGTCGGCGTCCACGCGTCCACCCTAGGTCGGGGCCGCCGACGCGACTGAGGTCGACCTGACGCAGGTGAGCTCGACGAGCGCCCTTTCGCTCGATCAGAGCTCCAGCGGCGAGGGAACAACTGACACCCTGGGGAAGCACCCAGCAGTTCACCGCTGTGTAACTGTGCCGCCAGGCCGACGACTCGGGCTGAGGCGTCTCCGGCCCGACCAATCGCCCCGACCCGCACCACCACGAGCGCCCTACCATCCCGAGCGGCCGACGACGTGGCGCATCATCGGCCGCGATATCGCCCCTACCGCCAACCTCGGATTCGGGTGGGGCGCAAGACCGCCCTGATTCGTGCCTCCGTGTCCGGGAAAGGAATATGACGGCTGCACGATCGGGTGACAGGTTGGGTCACGCAGCCTGACGTCGCAGTAACAAGCGGTCAGCGCGATAGCGATAGCGTGTTGAGGACCTGTGTCGACGACTCCCCATCCGAGGTCTCGGTCGCAGCGCGGACCAATAGCGGTCGTGTGCACTTCCCCGCCTGGACCGGATGGGGTAGGAATCGCCCGCCAAAGTTCAACAAGGAGAGTGCAAACGCGTGCCCCGCCGAGTTCGGTCGTCTGGCTCAAGGCATGCCGCAGGGCGTCCCACATCGCCCACAAGACGCGAGCGTTTGGACAGGCCCACGGCCCCGCGCCGCGATCCGGCCGAGGGACCCCGGCAGGCCCGCGTGACGACGCGACACTGTCGGTGCGAGCGCTCACACTGGGTCCGTGCCTGAACTGTGTGGAGAAGAGCAATGGGTCGGCGCGTGCATTGAAGCCGCGCTGCCCGGAGTCAAGGTCTTCCAGCATGACGACGGGTCGCGGCCGAGCATGTACGACCTCGATTTAGCGCGTGGTGATGTGCCGTTTGCCGTGTGCGAGGTGACGGCGGCCGCCGCCGCCGAGTCCATCGAACTCTGGAACCTCATCAATGGCTCCGACGAGCGTTGGATCGAACAGGACCTCCTCGGCGGGTGGATGGTCACGGTGACGCCGAAGTGCAGGGCCAAGCACCTGAAGAAGGAACTCCCTGGTCTCCTTCGTACGGTGGAGAAAGTGGGCGGTGGGCCGGAATTCGCGGCCGCCGTCAAGCGCATCTACGGGCTTGACGTAGTGTCGGCCGACCGTAATGACACCGCCTTCCCAGGCAGCATCTACGTCACGCTCCAGCGCGACGCGGAGCGGACCGGCGGCGCCGTACCGAGTACGGAGAACGGTCTCGTCACTGGCTAGATGACTGGCTTCGCGATCTGCGCAGGAACACAACCTGGAGAAGCTGCGGGCGGCCGAGTACCGAGAGCGCCATCTTTTCGTGCTATTTCCCGGCTTCACCACCGCGCCTTTCAGCGCCTCCGACTCTCTCATACGATCGGACGCTCCCTTGCCAGACGTCGCGCCCAACCTGCCGGACGGGATCACCGACGTATGGCTGATGAGCACGTGGTCCACCGGCGACCTCTTCCACTACGGCGACGGTTGCTGGGTTCGCGCCAGCAAGGTCTTCGAGGTCGCCAGGACCTGATCCCGGGCGGTGGCCAGCGACGATGTGGTTCAGGGTGTCCTGGATCTCCAAGTCCCGCTTCACCCGGTCAGTGTTCCGGGTGAACTCACGTCTGATTGGGGCCGGCCAAGTACTTCGCCTCCAGCTCGCGAACCGAGCGGTCGACGGCCTCTCTCTGGAGGGCTAATCACCGCCTGCCGGCACCAAATGGGCGGCGGTGTGCCCGAGCAAGGCTGCCACCTGTCACGTCGATTCACCGCCGGCCACCGTCGTGCGCGTCGCTTCTACGCCGCGTACGCCACGCCTGATGATGCCTTCGCCGATCTCGAGAACGTCCTTCTCTACAACCTAGGAGCCGTCCGTGCTGACGATCACCACGGTGGAGCTCGAGTCGACCGACCACGGAGCACCGGGATCACCGCCACCGAGCAGGTGTGCGATCCCCGCGAGGCTGGCGCCCCCACAGATGCCTGCGGGGACCCCGAACTCGTGCAGACGCGCCTGCGCGCGGGCGGCCATCTCGTCACTCACCATCACGGCCGCGTCGACGCCGTCACGGATCGCCGGCCAGGCGATGGAGGAGATCGTGCCGGCGTTCAGCGCCTCGACGGCGGTCGCGGAGGTGGGAAGGGCGAGGTTGCGTCCGGCCTTCAGGCTCGCCAGCACGCACGGCGCCGAATCGGTCTCGACCGAGACCACCGATGTGTGGCCGGTCTCGCGAGCATCGGCGTGCCGCAGGGCGGCGGACATGAGGGAGCCGACACCGACCGGCACCACCACGACGTCGGGAACCGCTCCGCCGACCCCGGCGACCTGGACCTCGACCTCGTGGAAGAGCGTGTCGTAGCCCTGGACGATCCACTCGGGGATCTCCGCATAGCCGGGCCACGCGGTGTCCTGCACGAAGAGGTGATGGTCATCGCCGTCGGACATCGCGGCTGCCTCCTCGACGGCGGCGTCGTACCCACCGTCGACCCGGCGTACCGTCGCGCCTTCGGACTCGATCCGCTCTACCGCCACCCGACTTGCGTCGGAAGGCACGAGGATCAGCGCCCGCATGTCGAGCCAGCCAGCCATCCGGGCCAGCGCACGGCCATGGTTCCCCGCCGTCGCCGTCAGCAGCGTCGGGTCACCTGCGGCCCGGCCGGCCGATCGCATCTGGTCGCGGGTGGTCCAGGGGACGGGGCAGCCGCCCGAGAGCTGCGACAGCGCTTGGTGGACTGCCCAGGCGACGCCAAGGATCTTGAACGCGGGCAGGTCGAAGCGGCCGGACTCGTCCTTGACGAAGACCCGTCCCAAACCCAGCTCCCGGGCGAGCCCAGGGCAGTCGACGAGCGGGGTGAGCGCGTATCCGGGAAGGGCCCGGTGGAAGTCGTGACAGGCGATGACCGGTGCACCCGTCCGTCGCCCGGGCGACTCGCGCACCCAGGTCCGCGGGTCGCTGGCATCCGCGTCGGTCGACTGGACCCCGACGCCGAGGTCGTTCAGGTGGCGACGGTGCTCGGTCATAGCCAGGGACCATAGGGAGCCGAGAATCATTCGGTCAAGCGACCTTTTCGAATGGGTATTCGTCACTTTTCATGACACATTGGGGGCCGGGCCCCTAGGGTGCTGGGGTGATCGAACTGCGCCGGCTGCGCCTGCTCCACGAGCTCGACCGGCTCGGCACGCTCGCAGCCGTGGCCGAGTCACTCAGCTTGAGCCCGTCGTCGGTGTCCTCGCAGCTCTCGCTGCTGGAGAAGGAACTCGGGGTGCCCCTGACCGAGAAGGTCGGCCGAGGCGTGCGCCTCACCCCCGCCGCGCTCGGGCTGATCCCGCACATCGACGTCATGCTCGAGCGACTCGAGCTGATCTCGACCGATCTCGCCTCGCTCGACGCCGAGCCTCGCGGCACCGTTCGGGTCGCCAGCTTCCAGAGCGCCATGATCGACCTGGTCCCGATGATGCTGCGCGAGGTGGACGAGCACGAGCACCTGCGGGTCGAGGTCACCCAGCTCGAGCCGGAGCAGGCGATGCCCGCCCTCGCTGCCCGCGGCTTCGACCTCGTGCTCGGTGAGGAGTTCCCGAAGTTCCCGGCCCCGACGTTCCCGGGTGTCGTGCGGGAGCCCCTGTGCCGCGACCGTCTGCAGATCGCGATCGGATCAGACCTCGAGGTCCCACGATCGGACCCGGGCGGGGTGGTTGAGCTGGCGTCGCTGCGCGACCTCCCGTGGATCATGGAACCGCACGACACGATCTCGCACGCCTGGATGCTCAGCCTGTGCCGCGCGGCGGGTTTCGAGCCCGATGTCCGCTACGAGTCCCCGGATCAGCTCGCCCTCGTCTCGATGGTCCGCATGGGGCACGCGGTGGCACTGCTGCCGGACCTCTTCACCTCGCGATACGGATCCGGCGTCCGGCTCCACCCGCTTCCCGACGCGCGCCGCCTGATCTTCGCGGCGACCCGCAACACGCATGGCAGCACCCCGGCGATGCGTGTTATCCGCGCCGCGCTGCGACACGCAGCAGCCGTGATCGACAACAACGTTTAGTTTAGGCCCGCTCGCCCAGCAGCGCGACGCTGAGGGCGCCCGGGCGGGGCGGTGACCAGTGGCGCGGCCCTATGCTCCGCTCCAGCTGGTCGGTGGGTCATGTCCGGGTCACCGGCTCACCAAGGCGAGGTCGGCATCGACGATCGCGGGGGAGTCGATCTCGTGCAATGCATAGGCGTCCGTGAGCGAGCTGGACTGTCCGAAGTCACGCACACCTAGGCATCGGATCGGGTCACCTCGAGCGCCCGCCAGGAAGGACAGCGTGTGCGGGTGGCCGTCGAGCACCGCGACGAGCGGTGCTGAATAGGTGGCGGGAAAGAGGTCCTCGATGATCGGGCTCACCGAGTGGGCCCCGGCACGGGACCGGGCCTCCCAGGACCGGAAAACGAGATCGGGGCTGGTCAGGCAGACGACCCCAGCGACGATCCCGTGCTTCCCGAGCACGCGAGCCGCGTCGACGACCTCGGGGAGCACGGCTCCGACCCCGACCAGGGTGACGGCTTCGGTCGCCGGATCATGGTGCGTGATCCGGCACTCCCGCGCACCGCCTGGCTGCGTCGTCGGACAGCCAGCGTGGGGTCCTCCGGCAGCTGCGCGAGGGCCTGGTAGACGGGGCGGGTGGAGAGCCGGAAGTAGCTCGACGTCCCGCCCGGGATGCCGACGAGGTTCATCGCGTGCAGCATGCGCCACTCCAAGTCCTGCGCGAACGCCGGCTCCCACGCGATGCAGCTCGGTTGTTCCAGGCCGATGGACGGTGTGGTGATGGACTTGTGTGCCCCTCCTTCCGGCGCCAACGTGACACCTGACGGCGTGCCGACCAGGATCGACTGGCCGCCGGCGTACATCCCGTACGACCAGGGCTCGAGCGCCCGCGCCACGAACGGGTCGTAGATGGTGCCCAGCGGGATGAGACTCACCCCACCTGCTCCAGATGGCCCCCAGCTCCCTGAGCAGCGAGACCAGGTTGACCTCGGCGATACCGAGCTCGACATGTCGTCCGGTCGTGGCCTCAGCCCAGCGCAGCACGCGTTCGCTGTCGTCGGCGAACCAGTCGTGGCGGTCCGCGACCGACCACACGCCGGTCTTGTTGATCCACCCTCCGAGGTTCGTCGACGAAGCCACGTCGGGGCTGCACGTGACGAGCCGGGCAGCCACGGCGGGTGCGTCGCGGGCGATGTCGGCCAGGAGCCTGCCGAGGGCGGCCTGGGTGGAGATGGGTGCCTTGTGCTTGCGGCCCAGTGACGTCGGGAGCAAGGTCGGCTTCCTGTGGACGACAGGGGAACGCTGCAGTGCCTGCGCCCGCTCCGCGCACAGCCGACCCTCGGGCGAGTCCGATGAGAGAAGGTCTGCCAAGGATCGTCGAACGAGCTACCGGTGGACTCGGCCAGCTCCTTCATCTGGACCTCGCTGAGCAGCGCCGAGTGGTTGTTGGGATGTCCCTCGGTCGGGAGCCCGCGTCCCTTGATGGTGTAGGCGAACAGGACGGTGGGGCGCGTCGGGTCGATGTCGCGGTAGGTGTCGAGAAGCAGGCCGTAGTCGTGTCCTCCGAGGTCTCGAATAGCGTGCCAGAGCGTGTCGACGGGCACGGACCGGACGAGCTCACGCAGGCTCACCGTGCCGTGCTCACCGGACAGGCGCTCGACGATCTCGGAGCGGTCGGCCCTCAGCAGTCGCTGGTACTCCTCATTGGGAATGGTCTCCATGCGGTCCGCAGCTCGTCGCCACCAGGCCTCCCGAAGAGCTCGGTGATCGTGCGGCCCCACTTCAGGGTCACCACTTGCCAACCGGCCGCCGCGACCATGCCTTGGAGCCGCTCGATCTGGATCTCCGGCACCACCCGGTCCAGCGACTGCCTGTTCAGGTCGACGATCCACAGGAGCTCCCCGAGCTTCGCGACGGCTGGATCGGCCACCGCTTCCCAGATCGCCCCCTCGTCGAGCTCGGCGTCGCCGAGGAGGCTCACGAACCGGCCGGCGGGCGGCGTCGAGGGGAAGTGGGAGCTCACGTAGCGATGGGACAGCGCGGCCCACAAGGCGGCGGTCGCGCCGATCCCGACGGACCCCGTCGAGAAGTCGACGGTGTCCGGATCGTTGAGGCGGCTCGGATAGGACTGCGGGCCCGCCTTGGCGCGAAGAGTGGTCAGGTGTCGCCGTCGAGATCGTCCAGCAGGTAGTTGATGGCGTGCAGCACGGGCGAGGCGTGCGGCTTCACCGAGACCCGGTCGGAGTCCTCCAGCACCGCGAACCACAGCGACACCATGACGTCCACGATCGACGCGCTGGACGCCTGGTGACCGCCGACCTTGACGCCGGTGTCGTTGACCCGGCCGCGGTTCGCGGAATCGACGATGGCCGTCGACAACCACCGCACCCGGTCAGCGATCGAACCGAGGACGCCGATGACATCCGACGCAGGAGAGCTGGATTGCTCAGGGACGGGGAACAACTGAAGCCTCCAACATCTGCGCGAGCCCGGCGTCCATCGCTCCGACTCCTCTGCCACCACGAGCAGGGAGGCGCCCAGCTCGCGGGCCGCCCGATGCTCGGCCGCCGTCCACGCGGGCATGATCCAGCGCTTGCCCGTGCCGGCGCTGCCATGGCTATCCGCGCCAGGTCGCGTTCTGTGCTCGCGCCGAACGCGTACGCGCCGCGCCCGAAACTCAGCGCGAGATCGGTGGGCCCGACGAACAGCCCGTCGACGGTGGGCAGCGCCGCGATCTGGTTCACGTCGCGCAGTGCCCCGGAGCTCTCGATCATCGGATAGCACAGGACTTCACGGTTCTCGGCCGCGAAGTGCTCAGCGGCAACGTTCCCGTAGCCCGAGGTGCGGGTGCCGGCGAAGCTGCGACAGCCGAGCGGCGGATACTTCACCGAGGCCGTCACCTCCCGACCGTGGTCGACGTCCCGGATATGCGGGATGATCACGCGGCCGCAGCCCATGTCCAGCGCACGCTGGATCGACGTGTGGTCAGGACCCAGCACCTTGGCATAGATCTGCGTCCCGAGCGCCCGCAAGTGCGCGACCAACCTGTCCGTCGGGTCCTCCTCGAACACCCCGTGCTCGAGATCGAGGACGAAGTGGCTGAACCCCCGGTTGAGCGCCAGCTCGGCGAAGATGTGATTGGGCGTGCTGAACCACACGCCGAGTGACGGATCTGGTCCTGACGGCATCTGTGCTTGTTCCTGGTCGATGTGCACGGCGTCATGTCACCTGCGCCGTCGGCGATCGCGGCGAACCCGGTCGCAAGTGGGGGACCCGCAGATCCAGGTGGCGAGCTTCACCTTCAACAACCGCATCGTCTGTCGTTTCCTGATCTCCTGGTGAATGCCTGCTCCTGGCGTCAGCGGGTGCGGAGCACGTGGGCGAAGAAGTCGCGCACCGGGTCGAGGACCTGGTAGCCCTCGTGGGCGACACCGGGCACCAGGTCGAACCGGACGTCGATCCCGTGTGCCCGGTAGTTGTCGCACAGTGCGGTGAGGCGTTCGATCCTGGTCTTCCCGGCGGCGTCGGAGCCCTCCATCCAGTGCGGGCCGGCGGAGTCGTTGATCTCCCAGGTGTCGGTGTCGTCTGCTCCGACGACCATGTGGACAGGCACCGCACGCATCTGTCCGAGCGTGGAGGCCGTTCCGAAGAGGTCCTCGAGGCCTCCGGTGCCGATGTGCCAGGGCTGGTCGGGGTCGATCAGGGTGATCATGCCGGGTGCCCCGATGGAGACACCCAGCAGTCGGGTGGCGTGCAGGTAGAAGAACCGGTGGGCGAAGTGGCCCCCTCCGGAGAAGCCGTGCAGGAGGAACCGGCCGGTGTCGACCTGGTACTTGTGGGCGACCTCCTCGACCATGGAGAGAAGAATCTGGTCGAAGCGGATCCCGTGGTACTCAAGGTACTTGTAGTTGTCGAGGTCGTCGGGATCGATGATCCCGCCGGGGAACAGCGGAGCCAGGATGATGCAGTCGTTGTCCTCGGCGAAGACGGTGAACTCCTCGCGGTAGCGCTCCGGAGTGCGCAGCGTCCCGTGGACGATCACCACGAGGCGGGTGTCGGGATCACCCGGTTGGCAGCCGCGCGGCACGTAGAGGCAGTAGGCGAACCGTTGGTCGCTCTGGCACGCGACCATCACCGTTGGTCCTCGGTCGTAGTAGCCGAGCTCACTCATGGCGTCTCCCGTTCTGTCTCAGGCAACTGTTTGCCGGAGCGCTGTGTGCCGAAAGCCGTGTCGCCGGGCGGGTCGAGCCGATAGACGTCGGGGCGGCGGGAGCGCAGGCTCGGCACCGCAGTCCGCACGGTTGCCTGCCAGCCGAGGTCGACATCGGCGACAACGGCGACCTCGCGGTCGGCGGCTCGCGCGACGACAGTGCCCCAGGGGTCGACGATCATCGTGTTGCCGAACGAGTGCTCGGCGTCCGGGTACCGGCCGAACTGCGCAGGCGCGACCAGGTAGACGGTGTTCTCGACCGCGCGTGCCCGCACGAGGAGCTCCCAGTGGTCCTTGCCGGTGTAGAGGGTGAAGGCTGCTGGCGCCGCGATGAGCTGTGCCCCCTGCAGGGCGAGGCTGCGGTAGAGCTCGGGAAAGCGCAGGTCGTAGCAGATGCTCATGCCCAGCGTCGCCAGGTCGGTCTCGGCCACGACGATCTCGTTGCCTGGGGCCATGATGGCCGACTCGTTGGCTGCGACCTGGCCGGTGACGTCGATGTCGAAGAGATGCACCTTCCGGTACCTGGCCACCTGGTCACCGTCCGGCCCGAACAGGACCGAGGTGTTGAAGAGCTTCTCCTCGCCCTCGACCTTCTCCAGGATGCTGCCGGCGCAGAGGTAGATGCCATGGGCCCGGCCCTGGTCGGCCATGCAGGTCAGGGAGGGCCCGGTGATGGTCTCGGCGTTGTCCACCTGGGCCTCCGGTGTGCCGAGGTAGTTGAAGTTCTCGGGGAGAGCCACCATCTGTGCGCCCTGGGAGACCGCAGACCCGATCAGTGAGACAGCTCGATCGAGGTTGTGGGCCTTATCGTCCTGGGTGTTCATCTGGACCGCCGCCGCGCGGAAGGAGGTGTCAGCCAGCATGACGGTCTGCCCTCTCGAAGCCGTAGGAGACGTACGGATGTTCGTGGGGCGGCCCCATGGCCACGGACAGCCGCCCGATCGTCGGTTGCGCGATGACCGAGGCGAACGTGATGTTGTCGGCCTCCTCGTCCTCCGGTGCGATGCACAACGCGTTCGGCACGTCGTGCCGATCGCGCAGAATGCCCTGCATGGTGCTCGCGTCGAGCGACCCGTGGTGGAGGCGGAGCAGCGCGTCCATGCGCTGGTAGCGCCGTTGCGAGTTCTGCAGCCCCCACGACTGTTGGCGTTCCTCGTCGCGGAGCGACTCGCTGAGGAAGTGGTTCGCGTGCGCCAGCACCGCGTCGCGGGGTGGCAGCGCGGCGGTGCCCACGGGTGTGGTCTCGACGTCGACCGCGGATCCGTGGGAGTCGAGCATGATCAGGTTGCGTGAGGACGCTCTCGGCACTGCCTGCACCGCTGCCGAGGCGGCGGCGACGGTCTCGTGCTGCAGCGCCAGGCGGGTCAGCAGGTAGCGCGGGAACCCGGTGCGCCAGCCGTCGCAGTGCAGGAAGTTGGCGAACACTCCGAGACCCAGGTTGTTGATCCCGATGTAGGAGACCTGCCCGGCAGGAGTCAGCATCAGGCACTCCGGTCCCTCGTCCGGGACCAGGTGGACCACCACCCCGAGCTGCGCGTAGAAGGCGGGCAGGTCGGCGTTCTGCCCGATCAGCGACGTCGCGCCGTCCGCGACCGCCTCCGGCAGCACCGCGAAGGTCGTGCACTCTCCCGACCCGCCCGGGCCGGAGCCGCTGTCGTCCACGGCTGGCTGCTGGAGCTCGGCGCGCAGCTGCAGCAGATAGGCCTCTGCCAAGCCGAGCCCGGACCCCTCGGCGACACCCTGGATCTCCTCGTCGAGGAACGGCGCATGCTCGAGCACGAAGTCGCGATAGGACGCGGTCGCGGCCAGGGCCCGCGGCCTGGACACGTTCGAGCCGCTGGCCAGCCGGTGGAGGGCGAGCTCGCGGTGCGTCGAGATCCGCTCCTTGCAGGCCTCGCCGTACTGCTGGCCGATCTGGCGGTGGTTGCCGCTGAAGCGGTAGCTGGGGAACTCGCTCGGGGCCGCCGACGAGGAGGTGGACGGGGGTGCGGGCATGGGTGAGCTCAGCTCCTCCCTCTAGATGGTGGTGGACCCGGTCGTGGGCGTCGCTCTCGCCAGCTGGGTACGGATCCGCTCGGCGTGGTGGCAGGCGACCAGGTGCGGTCTCTCTACGGCCCCGAGGTCGCGCAGCTGTGGTTCCTGTTCGGCGCACAGGTCCGTGGCGAAGGAGCATCGAGTGCGGAAGCGGCAGCCGCTGGGTGGGTCCGCGGGGTCGGGGACGTCGCCGGAGAGGATGACGCGTTTGCGGCTGCTCTCGATGACGGGGTCGGCGACGGGGGCCGCGGACAGCAGAGCGGCGGTGTAGGGGTGCAAGGGTCGTTCGGCCAGGTCCTCGCTGTCGGCGATCTCGGCGACCCGGCCCAGGTAGAGGACCGCGGTGCGGTCGGCGAGGTAGCGCACCATGCCGAGGTCGTGGGCGATGAAGAGGTAGGTCAGGCCGAGCTCACCCTTGAGGTCTTGGAGCAGGTTGACGATCTGCGCCTGGATGGAGACGTCGAGTGCGGCAAGCGCCTCGTCGGCCACGATGAACGCCGGCTCGGCGGCGAGGGCGCGGGCGATGCTGATGCGTTGGCGTTGGCCGCCGGAGAACTCGTGCGGGTAACGGTTCAGGGCTTTCGGCGCCAGGCCGACGAGGTCGAGGAGCTCCCGGGTGCGTCCGGCACGGGAGGTCGGGTCGCCGATCCGGTTCACTCGCAGCGACTCCATGATCGCGGCGCCGGCGGTCATGCGGGGGTTCAGTGATGCGTAGGGGTCTTGGAACACCATCTGCATCCGTGGTCGGACCCGTCGCATCGCCTTGCCGCGCAGCGTCGAGATGTCCTCGCCGTCGAAGACGACGCTGCCCTCGGTCGGGTCGAAGAGCCGGATGATGGTCCTGGCCAGGGTGGACTTTCCGGACCCGCTCTCGCCGACCAGTCCCAGGGTCTCGCCGGGGTGGATCTGGAAGCTCACTCCGTCGACCGCGCGCACCGCTCCGACCTGGCGTTGCAGGATCCCACGCCGGACAGGGAAGTGCTTGACGAGGTCTCGGACCTCCACCAGTGGCGGGGACGTCATGGCTGCACTGCCAGTACCGGTCGACGGGTGACCTCGTCGCTGCGGAAGCAGGCCGCGCTGTGCCCGGGGGCGACGGTGGCCAGCTCGGGAGGCGACTCACGACACCGCTCGGCGGCCAAGGGACACCGGGGTGCGAAGGCACAGGCGTCGCTGAGGCGTAGGGGGTCCGGTGGGGAGCCCGGGATGGGCGTCAGTCGGCGGGCGCCGTGGCCGTGGGTGGGCAGCGAGTTGAGCAGGCCGACCGTGTAGGGATGCTTCGGGTAGGCGTAGAGGTCGTGGACGGGCGCGCTCTCGACCATGTTGCCGCTGTACATGACCGCGACCTTGTCGACCAGGCCGGCCACCACGCCGAGGTCGTGGGTGATCCAGACCACGGCCATGCCGAGCTGTTCGCGCAGGTCCTTGACCAGCTCGATCATCTGGGCCTGGATGGTGACGTCGAGCGCGGTGGTAGGTTCGTCCGCGATGAGCAGGGCGGGGTCGCAGGAGAGGGCCAGCGCGATCAGCAGTCGTTGCCGCTGACCGCCGGAGAACTGGTGGGGGTAGTCGTCGAGGCGTCCACCTGGGTTCGGGATGCCGACGAGGGACAGCAGGTCGGCGACTCGCTCGCGGGTCGCGGGCTTGGACAGCTGGAGGTGGTGGCGGACGACCTGGCCGAGCTGCTGGGCCACGCTCAGTGATGGGTTGAGCGAGGTCATCGGGTCCTGGTAGACCATCGCGATCTCGCGGCCGCGGGTGCGGCGCCACTCGGGTTCGGTCTGGGTGAGCAGGTCGCGGCCCTGGAACATGACGGTGCCCCCGGCGATGCGTGCCTGAGGACGTGGGAGGAGCCCCATCAGCGCCATCGCCGCGACCGACTTCCCCGAGCCGCTCTCGCCGACGATCGCCAGCGACTCGCCCTTGTCCAGGCTGTAGGAGATGCCGTTGACGGCGTGCACGGTTCCGTCGTCGGTGTCGAACTGGACGACCAGATCGCTGACCTCGAGCAGTGCGGTCACGCTCAGCCCTTCTTGTTGCCCGCGCTGCGGGGGTCGAGTGCGTCGCGCAGACCGTCGCCGATGAAGTTGGCCGACAGGACGGTGACGAAGATCATCAGTCCCGGGAAGAGCCCTCGCCACCAGTGCCCGGTGATCACCACCGAGCTCTTGGCCTCCGAGAGCAACCCTCCCCAGGTCGCTTCGGGCGGCTGGAACCCGAGCCCGAGGAAGGAGAGGGACGACTCGATCAGGATCGCGTTGGCGACCCCCAGCGTGGCCGCCACGATCACGGGGCTCAGCGCGTTGGGCAGGATGTGTCGCAGGACGATCCTGGCGTCGGAGGCACCGACCGTCCTGGCCGCCTCGACGAACTCCTTCTCCTTCAACGACAGGAAGCTCGACCGGACCAGCCGGGCGGTGTTCATCCAGCTCAGCACCGCGATGGCGGTCACGATGGTCCAGAACGAGGGACCGATCAGCGCCACGAGCAGGATCACGATGAACAGGCCGGGCAGGGCGTAGAAGATGTCGACCACCCGCATCAACAGGTTGTCCACGAACCCACCGGCGTAGCCGGCCACCGCACCCACCGCCACCCCCACGACCAGCGCGACGAGCACCGCCGCCGCCGACACGGCCAGGGTGAGTCGGCCGCCGACGAGGATGCGCGCCAGCTGGTCGCGGCCCAGCTCGTCGGTGCCCATCAGGTGGGTCAGCGAGGGCCCGAGGTTGGCGGTGCTGGCCTCGATCCGGTAGGGGTCGAAGGGGATCAGCCAGGGACCGACAGTGACAGCCACGGTGAGCAGCCCCAGGATCACCAGACCGCCGACGGCCAGTCGGTGCCGGCGGAACTGCCGCCACGTCTCAGCTCCCAGCGACCGGGCGGTCTCCTCCGGCAGGTCGCCGCCGGAAGGCGGCCCGGGGGGCAGGCGCACCTCACTGATAGCTGATCCTCGGGTCCAGGAATCCGTAGATCACATCGGTCGCCAGGTTGGTGATCACCACGAGCAGTGCGGCGATGATCAAGATGCCCAGCAGGACGGGGTAGTCGCGCAGCTCCGCTGAGTGCACGAACAGCGCGCCCATGCCGGGGATCGAGAAGATGGTCTCGGTGATCACTGCACCCAGGAACAGGTCCGGGATCATCAACATCGCGATCGTCACCACGGGGATCGAGGCGTTCTTGCCGGCGTGCTGGAGGATGACCCTGCGCTCGGGCAGCCCGCTGCCGCGCGCGGTACGCACGTAGTCCTGTCCGAGCACCTCCAGCATCGACGACCGGATGTAGCGGGTCAGGTTGGCGGTCGCGATCAAGGCGAGCACCGCGACCGGCATGATCAGGTGCAGGGTCCTGTCCCAGACCGCCGCCAGGCCGGTGTGCTCCACCCGCAGATCGGTCAGACCCGAGGAGGGCAGCAGGTCCAGCTGGAAGCTGAACACGTACAGCAGCATCAGCCCGAACCAGAAGCTGGGCGTGGCGATGCCTGCGAAGCTCAGACCGGTCGAGGCGTAGTCGAAGGCCGAGTACTGCCTGGTCGCAGCCACGACGCCGACCGGGATCGCGATCAGGAGCGAGATCGCGAACGCCAACCCGGTCAGCACCAACGTGGTCGGCAGTCGCTCGGTGATGGCCTCCAACACCGGTTGCCCCGTGTCGTAGGAGGTGCCCCAGTCACCGGTCATGACCCCGCCCAGCCAGTTGAGGTACTGCACCGGCATCGGGTCGTCGAGGCCGTAGTGGCCTCGCAGCTTCTCGATCTGCTCCGGGGTCACCGAGGCCTGCGCCTCACCACTGGCCAGCGGACCACCCGGTGCCATCTGCAGCATCAGGAAGATGATGATGCTGATCCCGAACAGCAGCGGGATCGCCTGCAGCAGCCTGCGGATGATGTAGGGCCCGACCATGAGGCGATCTCCTTTCCGTCGGCGACGTCACGGGACGGTTGCGGTGGGCGGGACTACTCGGTGAGGTACCACTCGGCGACACTGGGCCAGATCCCGCTCCAGTAGTCGGCCGAGACTCCCTGGAGCCGCTGGTTCCAGGCCCATCCCCAAGTGGAGCTGTAGATGGGGATGGCGACCCGGTCGTCGTGGAAGATCTGCGCCATCTGTGAGTACAGTTCCGCACGTTGCGTCGAATCCATGCTCGAGGCGGCCTGCTTGGCCAGGGCGTCGAACTCCGGGTTGCAGTAGTGACCCAGCGTCTCCCCGTTGGGCTTCTCCTGACTCGGGATGGCGTCACACGTGAACGCCGCCATCCACTCGGCCGGGTCGACGTAGTTGCCGTCGCGGCTCATCGAGGTGTCGTAGTTGCCGGTCGCGAGCGTCCCGCCCTCGCTGTAGCCACCGAAGATGATGTTGCTCGGAGCGTTCTTGATCTCCATCTCGATGCCGACCTCCTGCAGATTCTGCTGGATGATCTGCTGGTACAGCTCGCGCGTGTGGTCGCCGGTTACCGTCTGGAACTCCAGGCTCGCCCGCACGCCGTCCTTGACGCGGATGCCGTCCGAGCCGGGCTCCCAGCCGGCCTCGTCGAGGACCTCCTTGGCGTGGTCGGGGTCGAACTCCTCGGCGGGGATGTCGACGTCGTAGGCGCCCGAGTAGATGGGCGAACCGACGATGGTCCCGAATCCGCCCAGCACCTCGTCGATGACCGCCTGCCGGTCGATCCCCGCGTCGATGGCTTCCCGGACAGCCGGGTCCCCCAGCACCGGGTGCGGCACATCGGGGTCTCCGCTCGTGGAGTGGTTGAGGAACAGCCACTCCACCCACGAGTCGGTCTTCTGGGTCTCGACCTCGATCGGGGCACCGGCCTCCTGCGCCGACTGCAGCTCGGCCAGGTCACCGGTGGTGAAGAAGAACACCGAGTCGTACTGGCCCTCCAGGAACGCGCTGGTGGCGACCTCGAGCTCGGGCACGATCTTCAAGGTGATCCCGTCGAGGTAGGGAAGGTCCGGGTCGCGCCAGTAGTCCTCGTTGCGCTTGAGCGTGATCTCGTCGCCGGCCTTGAACTCGTCGAAGACGAACGGTCCGGTGCCCAGTGGCAGCGTCGCCTGCTCGTGCTCCGCCGTCACGGTCGTGGAGTCGAACTCGTGGGCCGGCAGGATGTGCTTGTACAGCTCGAGGTACGCCGGGGTCGGCTCCTTCAGGTTGACCTCCACCGTCAGGTCGTCCACCGCGGTCACCGACTCGACAGCCTCGTAGACCACCGGCACCAGAGCGGTGCTGCCCGGGTCCTGGAACACGTCCCAGGTGAAGACCAGGTCTTTGGCGGTCAGCGGCTCACCGTCCGACCAGGTGATGTCGTCGCGGAGCTTCAAGGTCACCGTGAGACCGTCCTTCGAGACCCCGCCGTTCTCCACGCTCGGGACCTCGGCGGCCAAGAGAGGCTCGTATGTGCCATCAGGGCGCGCGATGAACAACGGCTCCACCACCCAGGCCGCCTGGCCACCGATGAAGGCGCCGCTCTGGTCGTGGAACAGCTCGTTCATGCCGCCGGACTCCTGGACCATGGCCAGCACCGCCGTACCCCCGTGCTCGGCCGACCCCGGCTCGCCGCTGGGCTCGTCGGCGCCTCGGCAGGCGCTGAGGACGAGGGTCAGGGCGAGAACCGCCACCACCAGCGCTCTCTGCGCCGACCCGTTTCGACGTCGCGATCCGGCCCTGCGGGCGCACCGGCCCGGCTCGGTCCGATACTCAGACTCTTCGTTCACGTTCACTCCCACTTCGACGGTTGAACCCCGATGTCTTGACGTTAGGAAGGCATGAATGATTCGGTCAAGCGATCTTTTCTGACGCGTATTCATCGCAATTTCAGAGGAATGCCGCGACCTCCTACGAGCTCGGCCGGCAAAGGCGCCGTCCGCCGCACTCCCCTTCGAGCCCGTTATCGAGCCCGTTTTCGAGCCGCCGGACCCCGCCGTGCGGACCTCCAGCCCCTGACTGGTCAGCTTCCCCGCCACTGCGTCCACCATCACTCCTACTTCGAGGTCGGTCCTGCCCCGTCATCGGTTGAGAAGGCTTTTAAAGGACCCGTTTCGAGACCATTTAACAGTAGGTGTTGCGGCTGGCCGTGTCAACGGTCCGTCGAGCGACCGGCGGGCAAGCACGCTGGCGAACAGCACTGCACAGTCGACCGTGCGGCTGAAGACGGCGATCGTGTCGAAGGTCGCAGCCAGTGTCTTCATGCCGGTCGTGTCGATCAGGCCGTGCGACAGCTTACAGACGACACCACCGCAGAAGGACGCGGGCCGGTTGCTCGACCCGGAGGTCTGGGGGCCGAGCGCCACCGGCAGCATCCCCGCGGCGACCGCTGCCGCCGAGCCGTCGATGATCCACCGGGGGTGTGGGCGGCGTGGTGCGCACTACGCGTCGGGCCGGCGGCAGTCCCGGCGAACTCGGTCATCACCGTCTTGCCCAGCACCAGTGCCCCCGCCAGCTGCGCCGTCGCGACGCACGAGGCATCCGCCCGGGTCAATTCCCGGCGTAGGCCTCCGATCCGTGCTCGGTCGGTAGATCGGCGGTGTCGATGACGTCCTTGACGCCGAACGGGACACCGCGCAGCGGCTCCCCGGCGCCGCTCAGGGTCGTCGCCAGTGCGCCGGCCCCGTCGGAACCACCGCCAGGCGGCGACGCCGGGCTCGAGCGCGTCGTGCCGATCGATGCAGTCTCGAACGAGCTGAGCAGGATCGAGCGTCCCGGCATCGACTCCGGCGACGATGGCGCGGACTGTCGGCAGCGGATCCACGATGCACGTCCCGCTCAGTGGGCCGGGACCGCCATCGCCACCTTGGCCGCGTCCATCATCTTCTGCAGACCCACCTGCATGGATCCGATCTCCTCGGCCATGACGAAGAGGGAAGCTCCGAGCTCGCTGGCGAAGGTCTGCTCGGCCGTCGACCACGCCGGCATGATCCAGCGCTTGCCCGCTGCGATCGACGCGTGCGCGATCGTCGCGATGTCGGCTCGGTCCTCGTCGGTGAACGCGTACTCGCCACGCCCCCGACTCAGCGCGAGATCGGTGCAGCCGGCGAAGAGGCCATCGACGGTCGGCAGCGCCAAGATCTCGTCGACGTCGGCCAGCGCCTCCTTGCTCTCGATCATCGGAAAGCAGAGGATCTTCCGGTTCTCGGCTTCGTAGTGCTCCTTCTTCGCGTTCGCGTAGTCCGACGTTCGCGTCCCCGCGAAGCTGCGGCGGCCGAGCGGCGGATACTTCGCCACCGCGGTCACCTGGCGCGCGTGGTCCACCGTGCCGATGTGCGGGATGATGATGCGGTTGCATCCCAAGTCCAGAGCCTGCTGGATGGCCGTGTCGTGCGGGCCGAGCACCTTGGCGTAGATCTCCAGGTCCAACGACCGCATGTGCGCAACCAGCCGGTCGGTCCGATCGGGGTCGAAGAGGCCGTGTTCGATGTCGAGCACGAAGTGTCGGAACCCCAGACCGACGGCCACCTCGACGAACATGTGGTTCGGCGTGCTCAACCACACCGCGAGTGGCGCTTCGTGTTCTGCGCTCATGACAGGTTGCTCCTCTGGTTGCCGGTTCTGGTTCGTCAACGGACGGTCCGTAGGTCACCTGGCGTCTCGGGCACTGCGGTACGGGGCCCACGTCCGGCGAACCAGTCGACGACGTTGTCGACGACCAGCCGGGCCATGGCCTCACGCGTTGCGACTGACGCGGTCCCGACGTGCGGGAGGAGGACGACGTTGTCCAGCGCCAGCAGCTCTGCCGGCACGTGGGGCTCGTGCTCGAACACGTCCAGACCTGCGGCCCGGATCGCGCCGCTCTCCAGCGCCGAGATGAGCGACGGCTCATCGACGGTGGTGCCGCGTCCGATGTTGATCAGCACTCCATCGCGGCCCAAGGCCCGCAGGACGTCGGCGTTCACGGCGTGACGGGTGCCCGTGCCACCGGGTACGGCGCAGATCAGGGTGTCGACCCTCTCCGCGAGCTGCAGGATCCCGGGCAGGTACTCGTACTGCACATCGGGTTGCACCGTGCGGCCGGAGTAGTAGACGGTCACTCCGAACGCCTCCAGTCGATGCGCCACCGCCTTGCCGATCCGGCCGAGACCGAACACTCCGACGGTCCGGCCCCGGAGGCTGGGCGTCAGGCGGTAGTCGCCGGCCGGCCATCGCCCCGCCCGCACGAACCGGTCCGCTTGTGGCAGCTCCCTGAGGGTCGCGAGCAGCAGTCCGAGGCACATGTCGGCCACCTCGTCGTCGAGGATGCCGGGCGTGTTCGTGACGACGACGCCGCGCCTGGCGGCGGCCATGGCGTCGATCCGGTCGTAACCGACTCCGCTGCTCGCAACGATCTCGAGGTTGGGGAACGTGCTCATGAGCTCGTCGTCCACCGGGCCGCCGTCGACGACGAGGCCGCGTACGTCGGGCGCTATCTGGGACAGCAACCGGTCGGGGTCGGCCGACTCCCACAGCAGGTGCACGCGGAACTCACGTGCCAGCTCCGAGAGGACGGTGGGGTGCATGGGCTCGGGCACCAGCACATCGATCGTGGGGTTCATCTCTTCCTCCAGTTGCCGGTCATGGCATCGGCCGTCCGTTCTCCGTCGGGTTCTCATGCAGAAACGTCATCGCGTGCGAGGCCACCTCCCAGGCCGGCGGGGGCGCCGTCCGCACGCCAGCACGCAGCACCTTCGATCCGTCCCGCCGATATCGAGGACACCGCGTTCATCCCGCCTGCGACGTGCGGCACCCTGACGACGTCATGCCCTCGGTCGGCCAGGCCGGCGATCACGTCGTCGGGAAAGGCGGGTTCGACCTCCAGCTCGTGTCCGCGGGTCCAGATGCGCGGAGCCTCGATCGCCTCCTGCAAGGTCATGTCGTGATCGATGAGGTTCACGATCGCCTGCATCGCCGAGCCGAAGATCTTCAGCCCGCCAGGTAGGCCGAGCGCGAAGAGCGGCTTCCCGTCCTTGACGATGATCATCGGCGACTGGGAGCTGGTCAGCCGCTTGCCCGGCGCAATGGACTGCGCACGTCCCGCTCGTGGGTCGAAGTCGCTCATGTAGTTGTTGGCGATCAACCCCAGCTCAGGCACCAGGACGTTCGCGCCGAACACGCCGGGCCCGATCGTGTGTGTGGCCGCGACGACCCATCCCTCAGCGTCGGCGACGGTGACGTGGGTCGTATTGGTCGTCTCAGTCTCGTCGAGCCCGGTGCCCCACGACTGCGCTCGGCCGGTGTCCAGCTGGGGACGCCGCTCGTCGGCGTACTCCTGCGAGATGAGCCGCTCCACAGGCACGTCAACGAAGGCCGGGTCCCCCATCACCGCGGTGCGATCCGCGAAAGCGATCTTGAGCACCTCTGCGATCAGATGCAGGCTCTCCGGTGTTCCGAACCCGAGCCGGGCGACGTCGAAACCCTCGAGCAGGTTCAGCATCTGGGCGATGTGCACGCCCGAGGATGCGGGTGGAGGCGGCCCGCAGATCTCATGGCCTCGATAGGTGCTGCGAACGGCCTCGCGGGCCTCCACGCGATAGTCGCGCAGGTCCTGACGCGTGACGTGCCCGCCCAGCTGCGCGAGGTGGTCGGTCAGGGTGCGGCCGATCTCCCCCTCGTACAGCGCCGTTGCACCTTCTTGCGCGAAAACGCGCAGCGTGTCGGCCAGCGCGCCCTGGACCAGTCGCTCGCCGGCGGCGAGGGGACGTCCTCCGGGCAGGTACAGCGATGCCATGTGCACATCGCTCGCGACGTCCGCCGCCACGCTGGCGATCGAGTTCGACAGGTAGGGCGTGACGTCGAACCCGTTGGCCGCATGCCGGATCGCCGGCTCCATGAGAGCGGACAGCGGCAACCGTGCGAAGCGAGTCACCGCTTCGCAGAGCATGGCGAGATTCCCTGGGACCGCGCACGACTCCGCACCGACAGAGTTGCGCCGGTCCTCGACGTCTGTGAAGTCGAACGCCTCGACCGGGAGAGCCCAGTACATGTCGGCGCGGGCCGCGGCGGGAGCAGTGCAGAGACCGTCGAGCACGACGTGGTGTCCGTCCGGCGTGCGGATGTGGGTCGTCCCACCCCCCAGCAGGCCGACGTTCATCGGTTCGACGACGTACAGCGTGAGCAACGCGGCGCTCGCTGCGTCGACCGCATTCCCTCCGCCGGCGAGCACCTCAACCGCCGCCGCGGAGGCCAGAGGGTGGTTCGACACCGCCATGCCCCAGCTGCCCGAGGCGGAATGCTTCTCACACTCGAACCGAGTGCCGGCGCGCTCACGCCACTGGCGGGTCATCGCCGGCATCCCTCACCACTGCGCGCGGTCACTTCACCACTACTTGCCAGGGTGCGGTCAGGTACATCGAGAGCGCTGCCTCGTCGAAGTCGAACCCGAGCCCGGGATGTTCGTGCAGCACGATCTCGCCGTCCCGCACCACCAGCTGCCGGTCGATGAGCTCTCCGAAGTTGAAGACGCTGCTGTCGATGAAGTACTCGACGAAGGTCGCGCCGGGGAATGCGCCGACCAACGGTGCGTGGAGATCGTGAAACCAGTGGGGGCAGAGCATGGCCCCGTAAGCACTGGCGAGATCTGCGATCTTCCGCAGCTCGCTGATGCCGCCGCAGACCGCCGCGTCGTGCTGGAGGATCGGCACCCCGCCGGCGTCGAGCAGCTCCCTGGCCCGCCACCGTCCGGCTTCGAGCTCGCCGGTGGCCACCGTGATCGTCGTCTCCCGCGCGAGCCGGGCATGGTTGAGGATGTCGTCAGGACTGAACGGCTCCTCGATCCAGTAGGGGTTGAACTCCTCCCACATCCTCAGCGCGTTCACCGCAGAGGGAAGGTCCTTCCAGGCGTTGTTGGCGTCGAGCATGAGCAGGCCGTGTGGGCCGAGCTCGTCGCGAGCCGCCGCGATGCGCTCGGCGTCCTCGGCGGCGCTGACCCTCCCCACCTTGATCTTCACCGCGTCGAAGCCGGACTGGACGTATGAAGCCACCTCTGCCCGCAGGCCGTCCACACCCTTGCCCTCGAGGTGGTAGCCACCGCTGGCATACGCCTTGACGACGTTCGAGTGCCCTCCCAGGTACTTGTGGAGCGGCAGTCCGGCGGCGCGGGCGTTGCGATCCCACAGCGCGATATCGATCGCAGAGATCGCTCGCATGACGGATCCGACGCGGCCGTGCAGAAGGCTCTCTTGGTACATCTTCGACCAGGCGCTCTCCACGAGGTGCGCGTCGTCGCCCACGATCGCCGGTGCGAGCAGGTCCGCCACTGCGCTGGTCGCCAGGGCCGCCGCCCGGTGTCCGGGATAGCAGAAGCCGATGCCGGAGACTCCGTCGTTACCGGTGACGCGGACCAGCGTGTAGTCGCGCTGTGTGACGGTCCTGCTCGAGAACCCGACTGATGCGCGGAGCGGAACGGTGGCGGTGGCCGTTTCGATGCTGGCGATCGACGTCATGACGTGCTCCGGGTGGGGCCGTCGTGCGGGGTCGGGTGCTTCGAGGCTCTCCGCGTCCGCTGCCGAGGCCCGGATCCCGAGATCCACTCCGCCAGCTTGAGCTTCAGAAATCGCATGGTGAGTCGTTTCCTCTTGTGGTGGTGGGTTAGTACGTCAGGCGCAACCGCGAGCCCAGGGCGGTCGCGAAGAAGTCGCGCACCGGGTCGAGGACCTTGTAGCCCTCGTGGGAGATGCCCGGCAGCAGGTCGAACCGGACCTCGATGCCCTGGCCCGGTAGTTCTCACGAAGGGCGCTCAGACGTTCCACCCTGGTCTTCCCGGCGGCGTCGGCGCCTTCCATCCACAGCGGACCGGAGGTGTTGTTGATCTCCCAGGTGTCGGTGTCGTCGGCTCCGACGACCATGTGCACCGGCACCTCACGCATCTCCTCGAGCGTGGAGGCGATGCCGAACTTGTCCTCGAGCCCCTTGGTCCCGATGTGCCAGGGGCGCTTGGGGTCGACCATCGTGATCATGCCGGGAGCGCCGATCGAGACCCCCCACAGCCGGGTCGCGTGCAGGTACAGGAACCGGTGCGCGAAGTGACCCCCACCGGAGAACCCGTGCAACAGGAACCGACTCGTTTCCAGGTCGTACTTGCGGGCCACCTCGTCGACCATCGAGAGCAGGATCTGGTCGAACCGGATCCCGTGGTACTCGAGGTACTTGTAGTTGTCGAGGTCGTCGGGCTCGATGATGCCGGCCGGGAACAGCGGGCACAGGATGATGCAGTTGTGCTTCTCGGCGAACTCCGCGAACTCCTCGCGATACCGCTCGGGAGTGCGCAAGGTGCCGTGCACGAGCACCGCGAGACCCGTGTCCGGGTCCCCAGGTTGGTGGCCGCGCGGCACGTAGAGGCAGTAGGCGAATCGCTGGTCGAGCTGGGCGGCCACCATGACCGTCGGCCCTCGGGCGACCAGCTCGGCGCCCTGCGAGACCGCGGATCCGGTGAGGCCACCGCACGCTCGAGGTTGTGGTCTCTGTCGTCCCGGGTGTTCATCTGCAATGCAGCCACCCGGAACGGACGCTCGCCGGGCACCGGACATCTCCTTCTGGAAACCGTAGGAGACGTAGGAGTGCTCGTGCGGGGGGCCTACGGCCACGTTGAGCCGGCCCATCGTGGGTTCGGCGATGACCGAGGCGAAGGTGATGTTGTCGATCTCCTCATCGCCCGGAGCGATGCAGAGCGCATGAGGCACGTTGTCCCGGTCGCGGAGAATGCCTTCCATGGTGGCCACGTCCAGCGACCCGTGGTGCTGACGCATCAGCTCCGCCATCCGCCGGTAGGGCTGCTGGGAGTTCTCCAGACCCCACGGGCCCTGAGGCTCCAGCTCGCTGAACTGCTCACTGAGGAAGTGGTTGGAGTGGGCCAGCACGCCACTCTGGGGGTGGATCGCGGCCGTCTCCGTCGGCGTCGTCTCGAGGTCGACCGCGGAACCGTGGGCATCGAGCATGATCAGTTTGCGCGATGACGCTCTCGGCACGCTCTGCACCGCTGCGGACGCCGCCTGCACCGTGTCGTGCTGCAGGGCGAGTCGCGTGAACAGGTAGCGCGGGAACCCGGCCCGCCATCCGTCGCAGTGCAGGAAGTTGCCGAAGACACCCAGCCCACGGTCGTTGATACCGATGTAGGAGACCTGGCCGGCCGGCGTGAGCATCAAGCACTCGGGGCCCTCGTCGGGGGCGATGTGGATGACCACTCCGAGCCGGCGGTAGAACTCCGGGAGGTCGGCGTTCTGGCCGAGGAGCGCGGTCGCGCCGTCAGCGGCTGCCTCGGGCAGGACGGCGTACGTCGTGCACTCCCCTGCCCAGTCACGAGGGGCCGCCGGCTGCTGGAGCTCCGCCCGCAGCTGCAACAGGTAGGCCTCCGCCAGCGAGAGCCCGGCGCCCTCGGCGACTCCTTGGATCTCCTCGTCGAGAAACCCGGCATGCTCGACCACGAACTCTCGGTAGGTGGCGGTCGCGGCCAGCGCAGCCGTCTTGGAGACCTGCGAACCCATCGACAACCGCTCCAGCGCGAGGTCGAGGTGCAACGCGATCGCCTCCGTGCAGGCCTCGCCGTACTCCCGACCGATCTCGCGGTGCGTACCGCTGAAGCGGTCGCTGGGGAACTCGGCCGGAGTCTGTTGAGGGACGGGCATGGAGGGGGTCCTTGGGTCGGTGGGCAGGCTGGCGCGCCGCCGAGATCGTCCTCCGGCCACCCGAACTAAAGGACTCCGATCAAGACCATTAATATTATTCGCTGAGCCCGCAGGTGTCAATCGCCCTGCCGCCCCGGCTCGGATCAGCCCGGCACCGACGCCATCAGCCGGCCCCGACGGCCTGGAGGGCCTCGTCACGGGCTCCGAGGACGTGAGCAGAGGCAAGGGCGTGCTCCGGATCCCCGTCAGCGATCGCCTCCTGGATCAGGCGGTGCTCCGCAAGGGCTTGATCACGGCGTTCCTGGGTGTGGTTGGTGTAGACCCGGCACCACCACATGTTCGGCGACATCCTCTCCGACGAGGCCTCGGAGCTGTCCGGAAGCCTTGGCCTCGGCGGTGCCATCAACATCGGCGACGGAGTGTGCGTGGCCCAGGCCAAGCACGGCTCAGCACCCGACATAGCCGGCCGGCAGATCGCCAACCCGACGTCGTTGATCCTGTCCGCGACCATGATGCTCGAGTGGCTCGGCCGCCAGCAGGACCGGCCGGACCTGTCAGCGGCTGCCCGGGCGCTCGAGTCGGCCGTCGACGCAACCCTCGATCGGACCGAGCTCCGCACCCGCGACATCGGCGGGACGGCCGGCACAGCCGAGTTCGCCGGCGCGGTCGCCGAGGCACTGTCCGGACCCGTGCGCCCCGCCACTGTGCCCGACCACGAATTGAGAGTCCCAGGATGTCCCCACGCCCAGCCGAGCCCAACCTCCTGATCCGTCCGAGCGAGGTCGCGCCCTTCGACCGTGGCCACGGTGTCGTCACCCTTCCCTACGTGGGGAAGTGGAACTGCGAGCAG